>Ga0207691_10005265_pt1 | contig 12489 bp, 10 predicted proteins | sample KBSM13metaG_FD_184327 | JGI IMG/M metagenome (GOLD analysis project Ga0207691, IMG submission 184327) | Miscanthus rhizosphere microbial communities from Kellogg Biological Station, Michigan, USA - KBS M1-3 metaG (SPAdes) (version 2) | ecosystem: Host-associated > Plants > Roots > Rhizosphere >... | reverse complement strand
CTCGAATAATTGATGTGGAAATGAGTTGTAAGGCTTTGAGGGTGTCGGCGTGTCCACTTTCGCGATCAGGTTTTGCGCTGCGACCCGCTTTCCTCGTTTAAATACTGCGCAGTCACATGTCGGTCGGGCCCGGTTCCCATCCTATCTCCTGTGCCCACAGCGTCGCCGACGGCATCACTCTCCAGATAAACGGTCCTTTGGCGTGAACATACGCTTCTCGGTGATTCCGATGCCGCACGGCGAGTTGCTCTTTTACACCGCCATAGGCGGCCGCGTCCGCAGGGTGCATACGCATGTAGTCGCGAAAGAGAAGCGAGAACTGTTCCGTCCAACTACCAACCTTGCGCACATGAATGTGGAAGCGCCGTTCGCCTGATGCTTCGCGAAAATAACGCTTTGTCAGATCCGGGTTATCGTGACGCCAGTTGAATCCGATGGATTCGAGAGGTGACTTGTACGGCGTCATCGGCTCCAATGCGGCCACAGAAATCTGGATGTCAAGAATGGGTTTTGCCTTCATGTTGGCAATCGCAGTCGAACCAATGTGATCGATTCTGATAGCGACCTCTCGTAATGCAGCGCGAAGCTTGCTGCCGAGGCGATGAAATTCGTTGGGCCATTCTGGATCGTAAGGCACGACTTCAATTGGACCAGCCATTATGTGACATCCCTCCTGTCAGAATCACATTCTAGCGCGCGCTGTCACCACAACTGCGCTGGAGCTTGTGGAGCATTCTAACCGGGCCAGGAGTTGAAATATACTCGCCCAGTAATTCGGAGAGCGACTCACTTTAATGCCGTTTGCTGTACTCACACCTGAAATCGCTTGTGACCTGCTGGTCAAAGCCGGCATCAATATCACACCGCAGTTCGTGCAAGTTCAGGCGAGAGAGGACTGCTGGATTGTCGATCTTCCTGGGAATCGAATTGCCTGGTTTGCCGCGTCTGATAAAGGGTGCAGTCGCCTCACAACTGAACGCCGTATGTTTCGTCTTCTCAGTGAGCGCTGTTCTTTTGCCGTGCCGCACGTACTGTTTGAGAATCCTTTTCTGGATTTTGAAATTCGGTCCAAAGTGCCGGGTGTGAGCGGTGCGGCGCGCATGTTTAACGAGGCTCGCAACAGTGAGCTCACAAGGCGCCTGGGTGCGACACTGGGCGCGATCCTCGCGGAACAGCACTCGTGCATCCACATTGGGGATGTCGCCGATTGGTTGCCGAAACAGCCGGGCTGGCCGGAATCCTGGGAGTGGGTCAGCGAGAGGCTGGGCAGAGTAGTCGACGACGCGAAGCTAATCGTCGATGCCCAAACGGTGATGGATGCGTATACGAAGGAGTCGGTGACAGATGCTGACTGCGTGTTGGTACACACGGATGTTGGTTTTCACAATTTCTCCGTAGATCCGAAGTCGGGTACGGTGCTCGGCATTTTCGATTACGAGGGGGCCGCTTGGGCCGATCGGCACCATGATTTTCGTTACCTCGCGTTTAGCCAGGAAAGCGATGAACTATTGGATGCGGCTTTGTCCGTGTATGAACCTGCTGTTGGTCGCGCAATCAAACGCGACCGAGTCTTTCTATACAACGCCGCTTGTGCAATCAGTTTCCTCGCGAATCGGGCCGGTATTCAGCCCGAGCAGAGTTGGTGTGGCAGGACCCTGGTGGAGGATCTGAAATGGTGCAGGCACGCGATAGGCCGAGTCCTGGGGGCACCATCCAATGCGTAATACGCGAGCGGGACGAGCAGAAAAAACAGCTCTATTCTGCATCGGGACTCAAACATTAACTCTGCAACTTTATTTGAATCGTGAGCCCGTCAGATCAAACTGCTCGCACACAGCCGCGTCGGGAATTGCTATGGCGTCCTCATTCTGTCGTGCAACCAGGTGGTCAGCGTCTCGAATACGCCGGGCGCCATGCGGTTGCCCGAAGGCTGTTCCATCAGGGAATGACTGGCGTTTGGAATCACCTTTACGGTGAAGTCCCGATGTTTGGCGGCAGAGAGCACGCGGCGCATATTGGCTGCGGCTTTCTCGGCGTCGGTCGACGTATCCAATTCGCCGTATAAGGCAAGCACCGGACATTGAACTTTCGCCAGCGCGGGAAGCGGACTGAACGAGAGCACGTGATCCCAGAGCCAGCGCAACTGTTCGGCGGAGCGGACATCGGTACGCGTCCAGCCCACCAGCCAGCCCTTGTTCTCGCGCAGAGCATCGTCACGTTCCTTGAAGACCTGCTCGACACCCTGACCAGTGCGCGCGGCGTCCACCCAGCGCGCGGTCGCTGCTTTCACTTCTGCAATCTGCTCTTCGGTAAACCCATTCTTGCGAAGTGAAAGACCCGCCTGATAGAGCGTCGTCTCATAGAGCGGTCCCATGAAGCCGGAGGAGTTGATTACAAATGCGATGCGCTTGTCCTTAGCCGCCACTTGTGTGGTCAGCATCCCGCCTTCGCTGGAACCCCACAAGCCGATCCGGCGTGCATCGATATCCTTGCGTTGCCGCAGGAAAGCGATTGCGGCATGCGCATCACTCGCAAGACGGTCGGGAAAATCTTCCTTCGGTAACGGATCTGGCGCGCCCGTTGAGGAATCGAGGCTTGTACCCGTCGAGTCTCCCGCACCCCGCTTGTCATAGACCAGCACGGCAAATCCCAGCGATGTGAAGAAGTGCGGATAGGGACCGAAGGAGTAGCGCGCGAGTGGTCCTGAGCCATGCAGAAGAACGATCGCCGGATGGGGGCCGTTGGTGCCTGGAACCATCAAGGTTCCGGCCAGACGGACCGGGCCATTGGCGATCTCGACCGCGGTTTCCGTTATTGCTGTTCGGACTGCAAGCTTCCCGGCACCTGTTGCGGGCTGCAGGTGTAAGCCGGTGACAAGTCCCTTCCCATCACGCTCCACCTGAACCTTCAGTTCGACAGGTGTTGGCGTATTGAATCCGGGGCCCATTTCAAACTCGTTTTCCGCCACCTTGAAAAGGCGCCGCACGACGCCGGAATGGTATTCCGAATACAACATTGCATCCTGACCGTCATCCATCACGAAACGATCGATGCCGATCATCTGGTCGTTGCCGACGCGATAGTTGCCGTAAATGGATGCGGTAAGATTCGGCTGCTCTCTAAGTTGACTTGCGCATACCGCGACTGCGCACAACGACACGACGAACAAGCAAATCCGCATCATGTATATGCCTGGAAAATTCATCTCAGGATTTTATCGCGAAACACGGCCGACGTCGTCGCCGGCGCAACGGCGGCGAACCGTCTGAAAAATGTGTCGTCTGAGTCGTATGAAAGAAGAGCTTCCAAAATCGAGGCTGACGAACGACCCTGATCGCCGCCCGAATCACCGGATCGCTTCACTGACGCCTATCGCACCACGTATAATGCCGCGAAACTCTGGAGGATCTGAAATGACATTGCCACGTATCGTGCTGGTCGTCACTGCGGCTTTTTTCGCGAGCATGACCGTACTGCCGCTGTGCGCAGCCGTACCGTCTATGCCAAAAGTCTCCGGCCCGATTGCGGGTCCCGGGATGATGTACCCCAATCCGCAGGTCAACATTGTTGCAACAGCGGCGAAGGTTGAAGATTTTCCTTACGTCACCGAGGAGTTTTTCGTATCGGGATCCATCAACGAACTCCCTTACAACACCCGAATCATCGTCCGTCGGCCGAGCGACCCCGCATCTTTCAGTGGGACCGTTGTAGCGGAGGCGTTGCACTCGGGAGGACGTTCACTGATTTTCGAGTGGTCGCGGGTTTCGATCCTGACTCGCCGTCACTTATTCGTCGAGATCGTACACAGTCCAGCGAACATCACTCTGCTGAAGAACTTCAATGCCGAACGATACTCGACCCTCAACATCTCGATGGGCCAGACAAACGAGGTCATCGCCCAGATCGGCCGATTGATCAAGAGCAAGACGGGACCGTTCGCTCCCTACGATATCAAGCACCTCACATTGATGGGGACCTCGGCATCGAGCGGCACCGTCCGGACGTATCTCGCCGCTCATCCGAACCTTCGGATGTCGGATGGCGGACCCATCTTCGATGGGTTCCTTTTGACGAGCACCAACGGCAACACGCCCCTGCCGATTGTCGACGTACCGATGATCCAGATGCCTACGCAGACCGAAGTGACGACCCATGCGGAAGCTGGAATTGCCTATCGCCGGCCCGACAGCGACGTGCCTGGCAACCGTTTCCGAATTTATGAAGTGGCAGGCATGCCCCACAACAATTCCCGAGAAGCACTCGGCTTCCAGAACGATCCCTGCACTCTGCCGGTTACGGATTTTCCTGCCGGAGCGTACACTGCCCTTGGACTGAATTACCTCATTGAGTGGATCGCAAATGGGAAAACACCTCCGCACGCGCCGTATATCGCTGTCGACCAGGATCCTGCTGGCGACGGTTCGCAATTGGCGCTGGATGAATTTGGCAATGCTAAAGGCGGCATTCGAAACATTTGGGTTGACGTTCCAACCGCAGCAAACGGCGTGTTCGGCAAGGGCAAGACGCAGGCACAGGACCGCTTGTGCCAGTTGGCCGGAACGAAAGTTCGCCTGCCCGACGCGACGCTGAAGAGACTGTATGCGAGTAAGGCGGAGTACATCACCCGGGCGAACGCTCGTCTGGATGCATTGATTGCCGAAGGTTGGTTTCTGCCGGAATACGCCGAAGCAATTCGGCGCGATATTCAGGGCACCGATCTACCTTAGTCTCCTCTAACTTTTCCGAGGTCCCGATGGATGCTCGCCCCATCCGGACCTCGGTTTGCGTCATCGTCGCGTGCTTCATAGCGGCCCGAAGATAAAATTCCAGCAGGATCCACGTGTTGTTTCAAGGCATCCAGGATTTGTCCTGGGACGCCTTCCGGCCGACTTAACCTCATGGATTGGATGCCGAGCCTGTAAGGCATATACCCCTTTGTTGCAAAGCTCGCTAAAAGTTCCTCGAGGCAAACTTTCGCGCGATCGTCCTCACCGGCGACGTCGCGATCGTAGGTAATTGAGACAACGCAAACGATTGCCCGTTCCGTGATCAGCGTAATCGATAACATCGGTTCGAACCCATGCCGCAACAAAATCTCGGAGGCAAGTGTTGCCAGCACACTGGCGTGCGATCCTTCGGCGGGCGCCACAGGTGCGCACCACATCAAGCCGCAACGGTCGCGATCCAGATCTTTCTCGGCCGGCGGTGGCGTTCGCTTGCGCCAGTACGCACTCTTAAGAGACTGATCGGTGGGGATACCGCGAAGGAGCCCGTAAACCGGTAGCACAAGTTCAAGCGTTTTTCTCAGATCCATGCCCGTGAGCAAACGGAATGGGCCGGAAAATCTCGAAGCAAATGCAAGCATGCGGTCGTTCAGGAAGATCAGTTTTAATACATTACCCCGCAAGGCCTTTCGTATGAGGCGACGGCCTTCAGCGACTTGCTTTGCAGTGCCATACAGGGCGCCGGAACCATTCCAGGCGCCGAAACCCAATTTCTCACGAAGAGTGCGAATCTGGTCCCGCGTCAATGGCGTCGCATTGCCGGTCTCTTTCCATGGATATTGCTGGATGCCCGAAAGCACCCTGTAATCATTTGCCAGATGAATGCCGCTTCGGATTGTACCGTTGAGCCGCAACGGCCGCAGCGCGTCAACGATCGCGGGCAGATCCGCGTCCAGGGCACAACGAAAGAAGAAAGCCTGAAATACTTCAGGCTCTGGCATGAGCCAGATGGTCATGCGAGTCACGACGCCCAGGTTCGATTGCACGAACAGCCCGTCCAATTGCGGACCTAGTCCGGCGCGATATACGGGCGCGGCTTGAACGCCAGCGGCCTGCGAAAATCCTGTTTCCAGAAATTCTCCACTTGGCAACACCACTTCCAGGTTCGAAAAATTATTGGAGTGGTCTCCGTACGGGGTGTGACCGAAGCCTCGTTCCAGGGTGTTGCCTATTAAGCTGCAGTCGGGACTGGATCCTGTTGCATCCATCCACAAGTTCGACCGGCGGTCGCGCAGGAATTCAAACAGCTGCTGCTGAGTGACGCCGGGCTCGACAGTTACGAATCCAAGAGTTTCGTTAAAATCGACAATCCGGCGCATCCGGCCCAGGTCCATGATGACGCATCCATCGACCACGGGAACGCTGGAACCGTAACCCCAATTTTTGCCGGTGCTGACAGGATAAACTTTGATCCCAAAGCGGGTAGCCACTCGCAGGCATTGCTGAACTTGCTCTCGTGATTCCGGGCGGATGACTGCCGGTACGCGCTGGCTTGTGGCGAAAGTAGCGGTCGAACAACTTTGGAGAGTGTCGGAATCCACAACAACTGAGCCAGGTCCAAGAATCGATTCCCATTCTGTCAGTGCGTTTTTCATACTAAATCACTGCTTCTGAAATGCAGCGTCACCCGATTCCAAACACCAAAACGACGGTCGATCAAGCTAAACTAGCACCAATTTGATTTTACAAGGTCTGGAGATGCAGTCGCACGACGCACCTCATGAAGTCATCTTCAATTTCTGGTTTGAATTCACATCAGGCGCCTTGTACGCGCTGAAAGAAATCACGCGGTACGCGTTGTGTCGAGCATGAGAACTGGCCGGAAAAAAATCCTTTTCTTCGCCGAAGGAATCACCATGACGCACTTCGTGCGTCCTGCTGCCCTGGCGGAGACGCTGGACCCGGCGCAGTGGGAAGTTTATTTCCGGACTCCCCGACGTTACCACCCGTTCCTCCGTCAGATCTTCACGCAGCTTGGTGACCTGGAGACAATGGATCCGGCGACCTTCCTCGACAGGCTGGCGCGCGGGAAACCGGCATATCCTGCAGAGGTGCTCCATCGCTACGTCCTCGACGAACTCAGGATACTCGATGAAATCCGCCCGGATCTCGTCATCGGCGACTTCCGTCTGTCGCTGTGTGTGAGCGCGCCACTTCGAAGGACTCCGTTCGCGTTCATTTTCAATGCGCAGTGGAGTCCATATCGAAGGCAGCCTGCCATCGTTCCTGACGTTCCGATCACCAAATGGATTTCGCCGGGCCTCCTGAATCCGCTCTACGCGATCCTGCGGCCCGCCTTCTTTTTCCTGCACGCCAAACCACTCAATGAAGTTCGGCGCGCCTTCGGTCTGCCACGAATCCCATACGATGTACGCGGAATCTATACGGCTGGAGACCTGGTGTTTCATCCGGACATTCCCGAATTCGTGGCACTGCAGTCGCCCCCGAGACACCACCATTTCGTTGGTGTGTGCCCCTGGGAACTGGCCAGCCCAAAGCCGGCCTGGTGGGAAGAGGTAATGGCTTTTCCCGAACCGAAAGTGTTCGTGAGTCTCGGGAGTTCAGGTCCGGTCAGAGCACTGCCCAATGTTCTGGAGGCGCTTTCCACGCTGCCCGTCAAAGTCATCGTGGCGACTTCGGGGCGTGTGGTCGAGGCACTCGGATCAAACGTCTATGCAACGAACTTGCTCCCATACGCAGAAACATCGCGTCAGTGCGCCGTCGTGGTGTCCCATGGCGGAACCGGCGGTCTCTACCCGGCTCTAGGTGCAGGAACTCCGATGCTCGCCATTCCAGGCAATATCGACAATCACCTTTCAGCGGACCTATTGCAACAATCCGGAGCCGGTCTCCAGGTCCGCGTCGAGTATGCGACGCCACGGAGACTGCGCAGCGCAATCAGCCGGCTGCTCGCGGAAAATTCCTTCAGGGCATCGGCATCGAGGTGGGCCGCCACGATGGCGAGATACGACACCGCAACGATCTTTCCTCGAATTTTGAGCGAGTGGTTTGCCGGCAGGGACGGATCCACTGGCCTTGGGGCACCTCGATGAATCTGTTCGGCAAAAATATGTCGTTCCCACAATGCATAGGCATGTTCACGATTGGAAGTGTCGTCGACGAGTGCCCTTGGCATCGAACTCAAGCGTCGGGGAAATTGAGCGCACTGCAGCGCTTGCACATCAAGTCCCGACTGCGACGTTGAAATGTCGATACTGTCGAGGTCTCTTATACTCCCCACATTATTTCCCCGGCATCATTGGACAGAGCATCCGCCAAATCGGAGTCCGTTCTTACAGCGATCATTACAAGTTCTGGCGTATGAATTCCCGGCGTACGGAAAAAAGGTTGCAGGAGATGTGAAGTTTTCGATCTTTGTGAACGTCGTCGGGTCGTGAGGAATAGCTGTTTTATCGCCATTTCGTCGGAACTTCTTACACTTTACTCCAGTCGGAGCTCGCGGTTGGCAAACGCAACTAAGCAAATAATTTGGAGCGATGGATCCGTTCGTCCCGATCAAAGACCGTCGGTTTTCCTTGCGAGTTTGTGCGGCTACCGAATCTCGGCGTCCCTGCGGAAATGCAAGGTCACTCCCGGTATCGGCGGTTGTATACGCCACATTCAGCCAACGTTAAGAGTCTCATCGATCGCGGCACTCCCCGCTCACAAATAACGGCACGAAAACTGCTTGGCTTTATTGTTTGTGCATGTGATTTGCGGAGACTTCGGTCAATGCATTCTACAGGCGCAGGAGTAGACGGGTCGAACCATGAAGTTCAAAATTTTCCGCAGTCTCAGTCTCCTTCGAAGCTCCCTGCTGGCCGGAAAATCCGTCACAGTCACCGTTTATAATCCATCCGTTGATCGATGCAGCGTGCCGATCCACCCGGGAATTCTGAAGATTTTTTGGCTAGAGACCTGTTTATCGGTATCAAAGCCAGATCGGAGTTTCGGGAAGTGCGCTCTGCAGTTTGGTGGCTGGGAAGGGTGCGCGATCGGCTTCAACTTCTGCCCGAATCAGTAACGATCAGTAACTAGGAGATTACAAAAATGACAAACCAAAGGATGAAGGTCGTCCATTTGACCCTGGCCATATTGGCGATTTGCTTGATTACGCCGGCGATCGCTAGCGCGCAGGTAACGGTGACCCAGGTTCGAGTGACGATATCGAACACCCTTTCGGCGGCGGTCTATTGCGATACTTCCGCCGCATCGCTTCCCGGCTGCAACGTACCGCTTTGGGCTTTGCCATCTTCGGGAGTCTCTCTTAGCCCCGGTCAGACGCTCGTTTTGACACAAACCGGATTGCTGACAAAGGCCGATGGAACCATCGTGGGCGGCAATTTCGATACCAGTGATATGGTCAAGCCGACAAATCCGACGCAAACGTCCTGCGGCCCGACCGCAGCGTCGATCTGCACGGTCACGATTGCCCTCAATACCGGTAGCGGATTGACGGTTGTTTATACCAGTGCGGGCCCGAACGCCTTGAATTTTTCCAACTCTGATAACGGCTCAGCCACGACAAACGAAGCTGCCCCCTTTTCCGTTGTTGCAAGCTTCCCAAGTTTCACGGTATCGACGGGATACGCGGACACCGAGCACGGGCCAACGGCAGGACCGGCTGCCTGTCCGGCGACCGGTTGTCTTCCGACCCCTTTTAGCGGCGCTCTTGGAACGGCTCACGCAACGGTCTTTATTGGCAATCCGTTAGCCCGTCCCGCTGTACCGCCATTTTATACAGGCACCTTTTGTCAAACCGATTGTTATGATGGTGGCGCTCTACTGATCACGGCATTGGCACCGCTGAGAACCATCACGCAGGGAGGATGGGGTGCTCCAGCTCACGGCAACAATCCTGGTACGATCCTCAATGCGCATTTCGCCGCGATCAGCCCGGTTAGAATCGGAAGCACCAGCGCGGGTTGCTTCCAGTTGACATTCACAAGTGCCGACGCAATTCGGAGCTTCCTGCCTCAAGGAGGACCACCGGCCAGGCTAACTTCAAATGCAACCAATCCCACGACTTCTGCAGCCGGGGTGTTTGCCGGACAGGTTCTCGCTTTGAAGTTGAACGTCGCAATGTCGAACATCGGAGCATTGCCGGCTGGACTCGGAAACTTTGTCCTCACAAGTGGACCCGCCGCTGGCAAGACAGTGAATCAGGTGCTCGCCGACGCGAACGCTGCGTTGGGTTGCGGCACGTTGCCCTCGTATGTGACGTCAATTTCCGAATTAAACGACATCGTCGATTCGATCAATAACATGTTCGATTAAGTCTGTTCGAGCTGAGGCCCGGGGCGTCCGCCGATTTTGTGCTGTGCAAATCCGCATCCGCCCCGGACCTTTCCTGGTTCTGATTGCAAGCCTTCAACACTCCGATTGTCTTTGACGATATCAAGTTCGGCCCATCGCTGGATGACACGGGATGATTTCGACCTTGGCCGTTTTGGAAAGAAGTACCTCCGCGTCCTTGCTTACCCGCCGCCCATCTGGCGCTGGGCGTCACCTTCTTGCTTCGGGAGAGTGGTTCCGATCTGGCTTGACGACTTCCGCAGCTGGATGCTCGTTGCGAAATTCCGGTTGTCCTGCGTTCGATAGTGCACGGTCACCAGAGATCCCACCAAAATCGCGCCTTTTTGGACGGTGACGCCATTAACTTCGAGATCCAGCTGAGCGGTCTTGCCCTTGTGCCTGCAGGCAATGACCATGTGCATGGGATCCAGGGACACCACTGTCCCAATTCGGACATGCGTGCCCAGTTGATCTGCAGTGAGTGGGGCCGTGTGAGCCTGAGATGCACTCGCCGCAAGTTCAGACCCCGGCGAATATGCCAGGAGGGTGGCGGCAATGCCGGCAGCGATGACTTGAAGTGGCAACCTCATTTGTTTCCTCCACACGTGCCCCACGCTGTTATGCCAATCGGAGATTAACCTGTCATGAAATCAAGATTAAATGTGGCCGGTTTAGTCTTCAGTTGACCAGAAAGTTAGTGCGGAAGAAGCGGGCAGTGGCCACGCTGGAGCCGGCGACGGCATGTTCCAGCTGCATTGCCACGTACTCCGGAGCCTTCACGGCAGTTTCCGCGATTCCAGCCGCAACGTGTCCCGCGTCCTTGGTGAATGCACTGAGTTTCGATTCCGATTTTCCGTCTGCACCCGTTGCAGTGTAGAGAAATTCGCTCCCAATGGATTCACCTGCAAAGAACCAGGAGTCTATCCGTTGGACTTCTCCCTCAGGACCTTCCTTCAAGTTGACCAGTGAGTTCGCCACGGGTTCCTGCCGCTCTTCGTGTTGGGTGAGGAGCGTGGTGTAAATGTGGTGTTCATCCGCACTGAGAATGCGCGTCACTCGACCGTTTTCAAGCGCCTCGAACACATACGTTCCGATGGGCAGCACCCTATTCGGTACCTCCACAGGTTCTGAAATGGTCACGCTGAGTTTTTGAATCGGGACCTGGGCGCCGGCGTTGGGTGAAAGTACTGCCAGGGCGATCGCGGCACCAGTAATTGCTGCAAGTTTAGCAGTGGTAATCATGTTGGTTCTCCTCTTCACGTCATTTGTTCGCTGCCTTCTTTGACAGTCGCGACATGAACTGGACATGAAACGAACATGAACCTTTGTTGAGATCCCTGGGCTTCATCCGGCAATCAGACACATTGATCGCATTTAATGCAGAATTCACCGCGCGTTAATCCTGTCTTCGTTTAACTCCATAGGGCGGCGCTGATGAGCTGCCAAATTTCACTGGTATCAGGAGGAGCTTATGAAGAAAAAGAGTCTTCTTGAGAATAGTGTTTTCCTGCTGGCTGGACTGCTGATATCCGCATTTGCAAATGCTTCCTCTGGGTTCGCGGCAGAGAGCACTCCACCCCAGCAAATTAGTTTTCAATATGGTGGGGTCATGCCCGCGACTTCCGCGGGAAACGTCTCCACCGATTTTCCAACTTTATTCACCGGCATGTCACTTACGGATCAGTCCACGCGTTCGGGCGGATTCCAGGCCAGCTACAGCTATCGATTCAACAAGTGGACAGGAGCCGATGTGGGATATGGTCAGTTTCGCTTCACACAAAGTTACTCGAGCGCCTTGGGATCGTCATCGGTACAATCCGATCTGCGGCAGGGTACGACCGATTTTGTTTTTCACGTACCGGAGCTCTTGTCGAGAATTCACCCCTACGCGGTAGTTGGCGTAGGAGCGCTGCGCTTCGTGCCAACCGGGAACACGAACAATCTTGACGGAGCCGCTTCGGAAACCCGATCTGCCTTCATTTATGGCGGAGGTGCGGACATTGATATTTCGAACAGAGTCGGAATTCGTGCCGATTATCGCGGGTTCAAATTCAAGGCGGCGGATTTCGAGCTGCCGGAGCTCACCACAAATGTACAAACCCGTATTTCCGAACCGTCGATAGGGGTTTACTTTAGATTTTCGAAGGTGAGCTTTGGGAGAAAGGAGAAGGCCGGGAATTGATTTCGGGCCACTTTGGAGTACGCCCTGCGAACTGGAGAGTTTTTCTCACAGATTGAGCAGCGGCCGGTGACAGATCATAGTGGCGATTGGTTATGCCGAAATCTTTCCAGCCGATGGGGCGCACCCCATTTTGCCCTCCTGAGTCAGGAGGGCAGCACGATCGAGACAGCAGTCGAGATCGTGCGGGGGGTGGTTCCATCGCCGCACTTTTTAATCATGCAATCTGAA
>Ga0207691_10005260_pt1 | contig 12492 bp, 12 predicted proteins | sample KBSM13metaG_FD_184327 | JGI IMG/M metagenome (GOLD analysis project Ga0207691, IMG submission 184327) | Miscanthus rhizosphere microbial communities from Kellogg Biological Station, Michigan, USA - KBS M1-3 metaG (SPAdes) (version 2) | ecosystem: Host-associated > Plants > Roots > Rhizosphere >... | reverse complement strand
CACGTGATGGCCTCGTCAAACCAGACCTTTCCACGAAGGCGGCGTGCTTCACCAGCCCGAGGAGGGTGGTCCGCGACGGGACCAGCGAGGCCCGGGCCTCTTCTTCGGTGAGCCCGTCCAGGCAGGCGTGCAGGTCCGCGCGATGCTCATCGAGGAATGCATCGAACTGGGTACGCAGGTCCGCGGCCAGTGTTGCCGGATCCATGCTGGTGCGAGAGCTCATGGCCCCACATCCTATGGCGGAAAGGCCCGGGCCGGAAGCGGTGGGCCGGGCCTTTCCGCGGACGCGGTCAGTGGCCGCGGGCGATCCATTCCTCAAGGTGCGGTGCTTCGGCGCCGATCGTTGTGGGATCCCCGTGGCCGGTCCGGACCGTCGTGTCGGCCGGGAGCGGCAGGAGCCGGGTCCGGATGGACTCGATGATGGTCGGGAAATCGCTGAAGGAACGGCCCGTCGCCCCGGGGCCACCCTGGAACAGCGTGTCCCCGCTGAACACTGTTTTTTCGCTGAGCACGGTGCCTTCGCTTTCGAGAAGGAAGCACACGGACCCGGGCGAGTGGCCGGGGGTGTGCAGTGCCACGAGCCTTGCCCCTGCGACGTCGAATGTGTCGCCGTCGGCAATGGCGTGGTCCGGCTCGGTGCCGGGGAACACCCGCTCCCACAGCATCCAGTCGGCCCGGTGCAGGTACACGGGCGCGTTCACGAGCATCCGGAGGGCTCCGACGGCGCCGATGTGGTCATCGTGGCCGTGCGTGAGCAGGATTGCCGTGACCTTCCTGCCCGAGACGGCCGCGGCCACGGCAGCGGGATCGTGGGCCGGGTCGATGATGACGCATTCGGCGTCGTCCCCGAGGATCCAGACGTTGTTCTCAACATCCCAGGTGCCGCCGTCGAGGGAAAACGTCCCGGAGGTCACCAGCCGGTCGATCCGGATGCTCACGGGGCCGGCGTTCACAGTTCCACCACCGAGCGCAGCACAGCGCCGGCGTGCATCTTCGTGAAGGCTTCCTCGATCTGGTCGATCGTGATCCGCTCCGTCACGAAGGCGTCCAGGTCCAGCTTGCCTTGCCGGTAGAGGCTGATGAGCGTGGGGAAGTCACGCGAAGGCAGGCAGTCGCCGTACCAGGAGGACTTCAGCGAGCCGCCGCGGCCGAACACATCCAGCAGCGGCAGTTCCAGGGTCATCTCGGGGCTCGGCACACCCACCAGGACCACCGTGCCGGCGAGGTCCCGGGCGTAGAAGGCCTGCTTGTATGTTTCCGGGCGGCCGACGGCGTCGATCACCACATCGGCGCCGAAACCGCCGGTCAGTTCGCGGATCGCTTCGACGGGGTCGACGGCGGAGGAGTCCACCGTGTGGGTGGCGCCGAGCTCCGTGGCGCGCTGGAGCTTTTTGGCGTCGATGTCGACGGCGATCACGGTGGTGGCGCCGGCGAGCGCTGCGCCGGCGACGGCCGCCGTGCCGACTCCGCCGCAGCCGATCACGGCGACCGAATCGCCGCGCTGGACGTTTCCGGTGTTGATCGCCGCGCCGATGCCTGCCATGACGCCGCAGCCGAGCAGGCCGACGGCGGCGGGATCGGCGTCGTCGTCCACCTTGGTGCACTGGCCGGCCGCTACGAGGGTCTTTTCGGCGAAGGCGCCGATGCCCAGCGCGGCCGTCAGCTCGGTGCCGTCCTCCAGCGTCATCTTCTGGGTGGCGTTGTGGGTATTGAAGCAGTACTGCGGCTGGCCCCGGCGGCAGGCTCGGCACTCGCCGCAGACGGCCCGCCAGTTCAGCACCACGCGGTCCCCGGGGGCGACCTCGGTGACATCCGGTCCCACGGCACTGACAACGCCGGTGGCCTCGTGGCCGAGCAGGAAGGGGAAGTCGTCGTTGATGGCACCCTGCTTGTAGTGCAGATCGGTGTGGCAGACACCGCAGGTGAGGATGTCCACGAGGGCCTCGCCGGGGCCCGGGTCCGGCACCAGGATCGTCTCCAGGGTGACGTCGGCATTTTTGGAACGGACTACTGCGGCTTTGACTTTATGGACCATGAAACAAGCTCCTCTGTTCTGGAACGCGGATTGCTGGCACAACTTACTGGTTACTGGCACAACGGGCGACGGCGCGGCCCTTGGGAGGCCGCGCCGTCGTGGTTTGGTGGTGTCCTTGGATGCAGGAAGGGCCTAGGCGGCGAGCCGGCTCTTGACCTCAGCTGCGGAGGGGTTGGTGGCGGCGGTGCCGTCCGGGAACAGCACGGTGGGGACGGTGCGGTTGCCTCCGTTGAGCTGCTCGACGAGATCGGCCGTGCCTTCGACTTCCTCGATGTTGATCTCGGTGTACCCGATGCCCTGTGCGTCCAGCTGCTTCTTCAGCCGGTTGCAGTAGCCGCACCACGTGGTCGAAAACATGGTGATGGTGCCGGATTCGGGGGTGAAGTCCACGAAGTTCTCCTCAAGTAAGTGGTGGGGCCGGCGTATAGGGCCGGCCCCACTGAAGTCGTACGTCACTGCCAACAACCGTACCCCGCAGCCCGCTATTCCCGCAGAGAGCGCTGCCCCCCACGCCGCCGTCGGACGCGAATTCGCGGTAAAGATGCGAAGTCGCCGGAAAGTTCCGGCGAGTTCGCACGTTTCCGGCGACCTCGGCGGGCTCAGGATGGTCTTCCCGCAGAGTGCGCGACGGCGGCTGGGCGGATGACATGGGATGGGTGCGGTGGCATGCTGGTGCCATGTGTGGACGCTACGTGATGGCCCGGGCCGTCGGAGACCTGCTGGCCGAATTCGATGCCGGGCTGGAGGATGAGATCGCGATTCCGCCGTCGTGGAACGTGGCCCCGACGGCGGATGTGCCGATCCTGCTCGAACGGCTGGTGGAGGGAGAACCGGTCCGCCAACTGCACATTGCGCGGTGGGGCCTGGTGCCGTCCTGGGCCAAGGACCCGGGCATCGGGTCCAAGATGATCAATGCCCGCAGCGAGACCGTTCTGGAGAAACCCGCCTTCCGGAAAGCGACCCGCGCCCGTCGCTGCGCCGTCCCGGCGGACGGCTACTACGAGTGGAAGGGTGAGGGCCGCACCAAGCAGCCCTACTACGTCCATCCCAAGGACGGACGCCCCATTGTCTTCGCGGGACTCTATGAATGGTGGCGGGACCCGTCCAAGGAAGAGGGCGACCCGGAGCGCTGGATGCTCTCGACCTCGATCATGACCACCGACTCGCCGCCGGAGGGCTACGCCGGGGGAATGCTGGCCGAGCTGACCGCGCTGCATGACAGGGTTCCGCTGCCCATGAACCGCGAGACCATGCAGACGTGGCTGGACCCGCAGGCCGATGACGCGGCCGGGCTCGTGGATCTGGTCCGGGCCGGGGCGCACGACGTCGCGGAAGGCTGGACGATCGACGCCGTCGGAACCGCCGTCGGGAACGTCAGGAATGACTCACCGGAACTCATCCAGCCGGTGGGGAGCCTGTTCTAGCGGGTGGGCCGCCCTGTCAAGCTGCCGGCCGGCTGCCAAGGCGTGGGGCGTTGGTCACCTGAGGTCAGAGCGTTACTTTGCCGTCGCCGTCGACCGACCAGTCGGGGTTGAACGCGACCTCCCAGCGGTAGCCGTCGGGATCGGCGAAGTAGCCGGTGTAGCCGCCCCAGGGCTGGGTCTTCGGTGCCGCAACGATGCGGGCTCCCGCGGTCCCGGCTTCGGCCATCACCCGGTCGACGTCCGCCGTGCCGGCCAGGTTGTGGCTGAGCGTGATGCACGCAATGCCGGCAGGGGGATCGGTGGCCGCCTCGGACTGCATTTGACCCGCGTCCCAGAGCGAGAGGATGAGGCCGTGGTTGACCTGGATGAAGAGCACCTCCCCGGGGACTTCCCGGTGGACCGGCCATCCGAGGCCATCGACGTAGAAGCGGCGTGATGCGTCAACACTGCGGACACCTAGCGATATGAAGTCGACTCGTGGCTGCATCTTTCGATACTGTCATGCACATGCCCACAAATCACGCAGACGACAAGGCCGCCCAGGCCGACCGCGAACAGCTCGCCGCCGTGCGGGTGGCTGTTGACGAGGTGGACGAGCAGATCGTGTCCTTGATCGGGCGCCGGGAACGGCTGATCCGGATCGCCGGGACCCTCAAGGCGGACAGCGCCGAGGTCCGTGCGCCCGGGCGTGTGGAGCGGGTCATCGAACACGTCCGCGCCACAGCGGAAAAGAAGGACATCGACGTCGAACTTGTCGAGAAGACCTACCGGGCGATGATCGATGCCTTCATCACGCTCGAGCTGGAAGTGTACAAGTCCAGCTCCTAGAAGGTGCCTAGAGGGCTTCTTCGACAGGCACGTTGGCCTGGTAGTCCCGGCCGTCACAATCGCTGAAGGCCGTCATGAGATGGCCCTTGGGCAGGCCAAGCACAGTCGCGATGGGGAAGTTTCCCGTGATGGTGTTTCCTGAGTGTTCCACGCCTTTGAGGTCGAAGTTCTCTTCCGTGCCGTCATGGTTGAAGTAGTAGAAGGACACGGCCTCGCCGTTCATGAACTCAATGCCCAGTCTGCGCTGATGGGAGTAGTCCGGCCCGGCTGCCAGCAGGCCCACCACGTAGGCGCCTTGCCCCGGGATATTTCCGTCTATATCGAAGGTCGCCACCAAGGTTGAATTCTTGGCGGCGATCTTTACGTGCTTCAGGAGTGCGATATGGGAGCTCATGGCTCAATCCTGCTACCTGTGCAATCGTCCGTCCACCCCCGATCTGGGTTTTGTCGGCTCCGCGACGTAGACTGTATTTATTCGAAGATATGTTCGAATAAATACAGGGCGTGAAACAGAGGGCGTTGAAGTAGAGGGCGTTGAACACAAGGCGCCGGAAGCGGAATGGACGTAGGAAGTCGAAGCGGGGACTGGGCCGGCTCCAGCCCGGACTGGGTCGGGAGGCAACGTGGGTATTTTCAGCGAGTCCGTGGATGTCATCTGCACGCCCTCCGGCCAGCCCCTGCGCCTCGACTGGGCCGGCCGGCGCTACACGGTCTGCGCTGACCCCGTCCGCTGGTACGAACGCCGCCAGTGGTGGGCCGAGGAACGCCGGGCGCCACTCGGAAGCGGGCCGGGCCTGGTGGATCATGAGATCTGGCGGGTCCAGGTGCGTGCGGCCGGGGATCACGCCGCGGATTCCACCCTCACCCTTGACCTGACCCGGCATGTCGGCAGCGGCCGGTGGCGGCTCCTGAAGATCCACGACGCCCTCCAGCCTCTCCGGAAGCCCGAATCAGCATGAGCTTTACCCACCTGCACGTCTCCACCGCGTTCAGCGCCCACTATGGCGTCTCCTGGCCGGATGAACTTGCCGCCGCGGCCGCCGCTGACGGCGCCACCGCGCTGGCCTGCACGGACCGAGACGGCCTGTATGGAACCGTCAAGCACCTGAAGGCGTGCATGGCAGCCGGGCTGGATGCAATCGTCGGGGTGGACCTTGCGGTCTTTGACGACGACGGCGACCACCGCACCCAGCTCGGGGGACGCGTCGTCGTGCTGGCTCACGGACACAACAACGGTGCCGGCTACCGGGCCCTGTGCCGGCTGATCTCCGACGCCCACGCCCGCACCACGGGCAAGGCCGGAGGAATAGTGCCGGTGGCCGTCACCCGGGCGGAACTGGCCTCCCGCACCCTGCACCCGGACACCCTGAAGCCGGTCCTGACAGTGCTGATCGGCCCGGACTCCGACGTCGGCCGGGCCATGGGCGGCCGGCGCTACCTGCGGCCCCGCACCCTGTTCAAAAGCTGGCTGGACGCCATGCCCCCCGGAACGCTGGCGGCAGAGGTTGTGTCCCAGCTCAGCCCGCCCGGGGAACCGCTGAGCACCGCCCACGCGGTGCGCATGCTCAAACTCGCCGCAGAACACGGGGTGCCTGCCGTGCTGAGCAACGCCGTGCGGTACGTGGCTGAGGACGGCGCGGCCACTGCCGATGTGCTGGACTCGGCCCGGACGCTGAAATCCCTCCCCGAGCTCTCCGCCGCCCCCCTGCTGCAGCCCAACGGGCAGGGCTGGCTCAAATCGGCGGCCCGGATGCTGCAGCTGGGCAAGGAGATTATCCACGCCGCCGGCTACGGCACAGCGGACCTCAAACGGCTCCTGGCCCAGACCGAGGCGCTCGCGGACCGCTGCCGCATGGATCCGGAAGCTGACATGGGCTGGAAACAGCCCGTGGTCCCGGAGGCATCCGTGATCGGGATCGACGGCGACGCGCTCGCCGAACTGACCCTGCGGTGTGAGGCCGGCATCGGCCGCCGCTTCCCGGGCATTTCCGGGCAGCGGGAACAGCAGCTGCGTGCCAGGCTGGAGCACGAGCTCCGGATCATCGACTCGCTGGGCTTCGCCTCGTACTTCCTGACCGTCGCAGAGGTCTCCCGGATGATCCTGGCCCTGGGCGTCCGGGCGGCCGCGCGCGGTTCGGGCGCCTCCAGCCTGGTCAACTACCTGATCGACATCAGCCAGGTGAACCCGCTCCAGCACGACCTCATCTTTGAACGCTTCCTCTCCCGCGACCGTGCCACCCTGCCGGACATCGACATCGACGTCGAAAGCGCCGAACGGCACAACGTCTACCGGAAGATCTTTGAGCGCTTCGGCGCCGAACGCGTCACGCTGATGAGCATGCAGAACGGTTACCGCGCTCGCGGTGCCGTGCGCGACGCCGGCCTGGCCCTGGGCATGGACGACGGCGAGGTCGGGGAAATCGCCAAGCAGCTGTGGCGGTTCTCGGCCCGGCACTTCCGCGAAGCCCTCGTGGAGAAACCCGAGCTGAAGGAATTCGCGGACCGGGTGGAGCAACGCGGCTTCTCCGAGAACCAGCAGCTGGACCTGCTGGTGGACCTCACGGAGCGGCTGGACCGGCTGCCCCGCCACATCTCCATGCACCCGTGCGGCGTCATCCTCGGCGACGCCACCCTGCTGGACCGCACCCCCGTGCAGCCCAGCGGCCTGGGCCTGCCCATGAGCCAGTTCGACAAGCACGACATGGACCCCATGGGCATGCTGAAACTCGATGTCCTTGGCGTCCGGATGCAGAGCGCGATGGCCTTCGCCGTCCGGGAAGTGATCCGTCTGCATCCCTCCAAAGCCGAGGTGGTGGCCGCCGGCGCGCATCCGGCCGGCCCGGACGGGACGGGCCCGGATTACATCTCAGGGGACGGGCACATCGACCTCAACGCGGTCCCGCTCGATGACGAGCCCACCTATGAGCTGATCAGGAGCACCCACACCCTGGGCTGCTTCCAGATCGAATCCCCGGGCCAGCGCGAACTGATCGGCAAGTTGGCCCCCCGGGAATTCAACGACCTCATCATTGACATCTCGCTGTTCCGCCCGGGGCCGATGAAATCCGACATGGTCCGGCCCTTCCTGGAGCACCGGCACGGATTCGCCCCCGAGGTCTACCCGCATCCCGACCTCAAGCCTGTCCTGAAAGAGACCCACGGGGTCACGGTCTTCCACGAACAAATCCTCAAGACCTTCGACGTCATGACCGGGTGCGGGCTGGCGCGGGCCGACGAATTCCGCCGTGCCCTCGGCAATGACGTGCTTGAAGCCAGGGTGGAGGAGTTCTTCCGGAAGGAGGCGCGTGCCCGGAACTACAGTCCCGAGGTGGTGGACAAGGTCTGGGGGACCCTCAAGGCTTTCGGCAGCTTCGGGTTCTGCAAAGCCCACGGAGCCGCCTTCGCCGTGCCCACCTACCAGTCGGCCTGGCTGAAGGCACACCACCCGGAGGCGTTCCTCGCCGGGCTCTGGGAACACGACCCCGGGATGTATCCCAAACGCCTGCTCGTGGCCGAGGCCCGCCGGCTGGGGATCCCCATCCTTCCCCTCGACATCAACCGGAGCCAGGCCGAGTACCGGGTGGAGCGGGTGGAATCCGGGCCGGACCGGGGCAGGCTGGGCATCCGGCTGAGCCTGAACGGCATCTTCGGGCTCTCCGGCGCCGAGCTCAAACGGATTGTGGCCGGCCAGCCCTATGACTCTCTGGCGGACCTGCGGGCCAGGTCGCGGCTCAGCCGGCCCAGCATCCAGCGCCTGGCCCAGCTGGGCGCCTTCGATTCGCTGCACCGGGCGTCCGGGGGAGACGCCAACCGGGCGGACCTGGTCCAGCACCTGCAGAAACTCCAGGCCCGCACCCTCCGGAAGGGCGTGGAAGTCATTGAGGGCCAGCTGGCGTTGCCGCTGGGGGACGTGGAGCTGACGAACCTCAGGGCGGCACTGCCCGCACCCAGCATGGTGGATAACGTCCGCGCGGAACTGGACCTGATGGCCGTGGACGTCAGCGAGCACCTCATGACCAGCCACCGCCCGCTGCTGGACCGGCTGGGCGTCACCACCGCGGACAAGCTGCTGGGACTGCGCAACGGCACGGAGGTGCTGGTTGCCGGGGTCCGGGTGGCCACCCAGACCCCGCCCATGAGGGGCGGCCGGCGGGTGGTGTTCATCAGCGTCGACGACGGCACGGGCTGCGTGGATTCGGTGTTCTTCCACGAGGCGCAGGAGCAGTCCGGACCCTTGCTGTTCGGCACCCGCCTGCTCCTGATCCGCGGCACCACCCGCCGGACCGGGCCGCGGGGGATCAGCATCAGCGCCTCCATGGCCTGGGACCTCAGCCGCCCGGAGACCCTCCCGTTCCCGGCATCGGCTCCCGGCGCCGCCGGCCGGCAGGAGCCTTACCTCTCCGGCCCCCTGGACGGGATCAGCAGGAACCTCGCCATTACCGGGCTGGGCGGCTGACCGGCCGGCGGTGCGGCTCGCTCGTGGCGCGTTGGTTGGCCTCTGGAGAAACCGATAGCATGGACGAGGCTGGCTGTGGTCCCCGTACGCCACAAGCTACGAAGCCTTAACTTTGAATAGGAGACACCCGTGTCAGATGCCCAGCAGATCACCCTTCTCGTCGACGGCGAAGAGACCAAGGTGACTACCGGGACCACCGGCGCGGAACTCTTCTTTGAGCGCCGCGACGTCGTTGTGGCCCGCGTTAACGGCGAGTTGAAGGACCTGGACCAGCCCCTTCCCGAGGACGCCAATGTCGAGGCCGTCACCATTGATTCCCCGGACGGGCTCAACGTCCTGCGCCACTCCACGGCCCACGTCATGGCCCAGGCCGTGCAGCAGCTGCGCCCCGACGCCAAGCTCGGCATCGGCCCCTACATCACGGACGGCTTCTACTTCGACTTCGACGTCGCGGAACCGTTCACCCCGGAAGACCTCCGCCAGCTCGAAAAGATGATGCAGAAGATCATCAACCAGAACCAGAAGTTCGTGCGCCGCGTCGTGTCCGAGGACGAGGCCCGCGAAGCGATGAAGGACGAGCCCTACAAGCTCGAACTGCTGGGCAGGAAGAATGACGCCGCCGAGGCCGGAGAAGGCGTCAACGTTGAGGTCGGCGCCGGCGACATCACCATTTACGACAACGTGGACCGCAAGAGCGGCGACAGCATCTGGTGCGATCTGTGCCGCGGCCCGCACCTGCCGAACACCAAGCTGATCTCCAACGCCTTTGCCCTGACCCGTTCCTCGGCCGCCTACTGGCTGGGCAACCAGAACAACCAGCAGCTGCAGCGCATCTACGGCACCGCCTGGCCCACCAAGGACGCGCTCAAGGCCTACCAGGAGCGCATTGCCGAGGCCGAGCGCCGCGACCACCGCAAGCTCGGCGCGGAACTGGACCTGTTCTCCTTCCCGGACGAGCTCGGCTCCGGTCTGCCGGTCTTCCACCCCAAGGGCGGCATTATCCGCAAGGCCATGGAGGACTACTCCCGCCAGCGCCACGTCGATGCCGGCTACGACTTCGTCTACACCCCGCACATCACCAAGGGCCACCTCTACGAGGTCTCCGGCCACCTGGACTGGTACCGCGAGGGCATGTTCCCGGCGATGCACATCGACGCGGAACTGAACGAGGACGGCACCGTGCGCAAGCCCGGCCAGGACTACTACCTCAAGCCGATGAACTGCCCCATGCACAACCTGATCTTCCGGTCCCGCGGCCGCTCCTACCGCGAACTGCCGCTGCGGCTCTTCGAGTTCGGCTCGGTCTACCGCTACGAGAAGTCCGGCGTGGTGCACGGCCTGACCCGCGTCCGGGGCATGACCCAGGACGACGCCCACATCTACTGCACCCGCGAGCAGATGAAGGATGAGCTCACCAGCACGCTGAACTTCGTCCTGGGCCTGCTCAAGGACTACGGCCTGGACGACTTCTACCTCGAGCTTTCCACCAAGAACGAGGACAAGTTTGTCGGCGACGACGCCACCTGGGACGAAGCCACCCGCACCCTCGCCGAGGTGGCCGAAGCCTCCGGGCTCGAGCTCATCCCGGATCCGGGCGGAGCCGCATTCTACGGCCCCAAGATTTCCGTCCAGGCCAAGGATGCGCTCGGCCGGACCTGGCAGATGTCCACCATCCAGCTGGACTTCAACCTGCCCGAGCGGTTCGAACTCGAGTTCCAGGCCGCCGACGGCACCCGGCAGCGGCCCGTGATGATCCACCGCGCCCTGTTCGGCTCGGTGGAGCGCTTCATGGGCGTGCTCACCGAACACTACGCCGGTGCCTTCCCCGCCTGGCTCGCACCGGTCCAGGTGGTGGGCATCCCGGTGGCGGAGGCATTCAACGACTACATGTTCGACGTCGTGGACCAGCTCAAGGCGGCCGGTATCCGCGCCGAGGTGGACATCTCCTCGGACCGTTTCCCGAAGAAGATCCGCACGGCCAGCAAGGACAAGATCCCGTTCGTGCTGATCGCCGGCGGGGACGACGCCGAGGCCGGTGCCGTGTCCTTCCGCTTCCGCGACGGCAGCCAGGACAACGGCGTGCCCGTGGCCGAGGCCGTGCAGCGGATCGTCGACGCTGTCCGAAACCGGACCAGCTAGGCAGACGGAAGGGCAGCGCGTGCAGGAAACCACAGGGGCCGGGCCGGAGTATCCGGGCGACCGCGCCGTGACGGACGACTTCAGCCTGGCCGGGGTCCCGGACGCTTTCCAGCGCCTGTGGACCCCGCACCGGATGGCGTACATCAAGGGCGGCCAGCACCAGTTCAAGAACCCGGACGACTGCCCGTTCTGCGCCGCGCCCGAGCGGGGCGATGAGGACTCCCTGATCGTCTACCGGGGAAGGACGAGCTACGTGGTGCTGAACCTCTTTCCGTACAACCCGGGCCACCTGCTGGTCTGCCCCTACCGGCACATCCCGGACTACACGGACCTCACGGTCGAGGAAACGGCGGAATTTGCCGAACTGACCCAGACGGCCATGCGGGTGCTGCGCAAAGTCGCCAACCCTTCCGGTTTCAACCTGGGCATGAACCAGGGCGTCACCGGCGGGGCGGGCATCGCCGGCCACCTGCACCAGCACGTGGTGCCGCGCTGGGGCGGTGACGGAAATTTCTTCCCCATCATTGCCCAGACCAAGGCGGTCACGCAGACCCTCGGTGAGGTCCGTCAGCAGGTCGCCGACGCATGGCCGCAGGAAATGCCCGCGCCGCAGCACAAAGCCGGGGAGAAGGATGCTTAACAGGCACGCCCGGGGCTTCTTCACCGCCCTGTTTTCCCCGGTTGCCCGCTGGCTGCTGAGGATCGGGGTCTCTCCCGACGCAGTGACCGTGGTCGGCACGCTCGGCGTCGTGATCGGCGCTCTCGTGTTCTACCCGCTCGGGCAGCTCTTCTGGGGGACCGTGTTCATCACGGCGTTCATTTTCTCCGACGTTATTGACGGCATCATGGCCCGGATGCAGCAGCGCGGCGGCCGGTGGGGCAATTTCCTGGACTCCACCCTTGACCGCGTGGCTGACGGCGCCCTGTTCGCCGGCGTCGCCGTCTGGTTCTTCACCGGCGGCGCCAACCCGGCCATCGCCGTCGCCGCCATTCTCTGCCTGGTGCTCGGCATGGTGGTCTCCTATGCGCGGGCCAAGGCCGAGGCCCTGGGCTTCCACGCCAACGTGGGCATCGCCGAGCGCGCCGAGCGCCTCGTGTCCGTGCTGGTGGTCACGGGGCTCACCGGACTGGGCCTGACCCCGGTGGTGCTCTTCGTGACGCTGTGCCTGCTCGCGACAGCGAGCCTGGTGACGGTGATCCAGCGCATCGTGACAGTGCACCGCCAGTCGCTGGCGGAACCGGAAGGTACCGCCACGGAACGTCCCGCCTGACGGCGCCACACGGCACCCCGGCGGCCGCGCCGAATCCCAGTCCCCGCGCGAGATTCGACTGCTGTAACCCGAATTCTGCCGCGCCCCGGCCGGGGGATAGTATTAGCTTTACCGGCCAATGGATCCGGTAATCCGGTGTGTGCGAGACACGGCATGAACGTGCCGTCCGCACCCCGGCGAGGTCATCTATCTACCCATAGGGGTTTTTGTGTCTACACCTGATGTAAGCAGCGAAGCCGGCGCGTCCGCGAAGAACGTCACGGGCAGCAGCCGCGTCAAGCGCGGCATGGCTGAGATGCTCAAGGGCGGCGTCATCATGGACGTCGTCAACGCCGAGCA
>Ga0207691_10005249_pt1 | contig 12507 bp, 12 predicted proteins | sample KBSM13metaG_FD_184327 | JGI IMG/M metagenome (GOLD analysis project Ga0207691, IMG submission 184327) | Miscanthus rhizosphere microbial communities from Kellogg Biological Station, Michigan, USA - KBS M1-3 metaG (SPAdes) (version 2) | ecosystem: Host-associated > Plants > Roots > Rhizosphere >... | reverse complement strand
GCGATTGCGAACACCGCCGGTCACTCCATCGACCTCAACGACAGCAGCAACATCGAAATGGACGAGGTCAACAACAAGCTGACAGTCGCGACGCCCACCGTGTTGACCTTGCAGGCAGCCTACGATGCGCCCATCGCGCGGGGGCCTCCGCAATGAACGCGCGATTCAAATCACAGGTCGTGTTAGTGCTGCTGCTCGTGATGGCGAGCGGATCAGCGTTCGCTGTCGTCAACGTGCGAGGCCGGATCGATTTCGGTGGCCCCACCGGGACGATCCCGATGGCAAATGCAACAGTCATGATCTGCTCGGCCCCCAACGCCTGCGTCAGCTACGTCACCGGGAACGATGGCATGTTCTACGTGCAGTTGAATCCGGGCCCATATTCCATATCTGTCAATGGTGTCGACAAGACATCCGTGTCGATACCGGACCAGACAAACTTCGACGTCCCCGCGATCCTGGGAAACTGACGGATGACGCGCAGGTCCGGATTGCCGCAAGCCGTTCTCGCCGCGACGCTGTTGGCGTCCCTACCTTGCCTGTCCTGCCTGGCCGCTCCCCCATCCCGAAGCACGCAGGCTGACGTGTGCAGGACAGCGTGCGGATCGATGGACTTTTCGCGCTTCATGAGCGAAGTGAAGCACTGCGGCGCGCAACGGGACCTGGGCAAGTGCAGGCAACACGCCGAAGGCCACTACACCTCCAGTTCGCCCTGCCAGGTCAAGATTGATCTCAGTCCGCTCGGAGCAGGCTCCAAGGTGTCGTCGGTCGAGTACCTGGGGGATAGCAGTTGGCGGTTCACCAAGCAGCAGTCGCTTCTTCTCGACGTTAAAACCGGAATCGTCGTCAAGCGAGTGACGCTCACGCGGCCGCCGGATCAGTGCGCATCCCCCCCCGAACAGAAAAGCCGCCCGTAGGCGGCTTTCATTTGTCAGGTTGCAACTGGTCATTCCTTGGCGGCTGGCTCCGGCGCCACTAGACGCTCGTGAAGTTCGGGCAGCATCATCGTCGCCGCCGAGCCGTACCACGGGTGGTACTCGGCGATCATTTCCCCGTTGCGGATGACGGGATCGGTCTGCGTGAGGGCGCGCGCTTCCTCCACGGTCTCGACCGCCATGACGAACAATCCGCGCCAGCCATCCGGGTTCTCGCCGAAGGGTCCTGCCAGCGCCAGCTTGCCGGCCTTGGCCAGGCGGCTGATGTTGGCGAAGTGGCCTTCGAACATCGCATCGCGCGCCTTTCCCTGCGCCATGGGCGTCGGCCCCGTCTTCAGGATCACCAGCACGTAGTGGCGCATCCCCCGTGCGTCTGCGCCCAGGCGCTTGGCGAGCGCGGCGTCGTAGGTGGGCGTTGCGGTCGCGGGCGTTGCGGGCGGTGGTGTTTCCGCCTGCACCACCGCTGCGACGGTGGACAGCGCGAGAAGCAGCATGACCTTGGCGATGTGCATGGGCGGCCCTTCGAAATGGCAGGCTGCCAGCGTACGGGATAGTCCTTGGACGTGCCGTTTGCCGCGGCGGGCGTTCGGCTTTGCCTGAACGCGACGATCGAAGAGACCGCTTCGTCATATGCACTGCGTTGCCCAATAGGAGGCCCGTCGGCGTCATCGGGAAACCAGAATGACCTTCGTCTCCAGCCTGAAGTACGAGGACGGACTGACCACCGCGCAGAAGCAGCGGGTGGTCTCTGGCATGCAGCGGCTTCGGGAGTGTTTCCACGCCAAGGGCGAGCCGCCGCTGCGGACGATGGACGACACGGTGATCATCGCCACTTGGAACCTGCGCGAGTTCGGCAAATCGAAGTTCGGTTATCGCGGCCCCGAGCCGTACTACTACATCGCCTCGATCATCGATCGCTTCGATCTGGTTGCGCTGCAGGAGATCCGCAGCCTGTACGCCTTGCAACACCTGTGCGGACTACTGGGCAGCCACTGGAACTACCTGATCACGGACGTGACGCTTGGGCCCGGCGGCAACGCAGAGCGCATGGCCTACCTGTACGACAACCGCAAGGTGCGTTTTTCCGGCCTGGCCGCCGAGTTGGTGCTCCCGGACAAGAACAAGAAGACCGCGGTGCAGTTGGCGCGGTCACCGTATATCGCCGGCTTCCATGCGGGATGGGCGCAGATCAACCTCTGCACGGTGCACATCTACTACGGCAAGGCCCTCAAGGACGATCCCCGCCGCGTGCGGGAGATCAAGGACCTGGCCTCCACCATCGCCGCCAACGCGCGTGGCTACTACAGCGGCCGCGCGCCCAGGAACGACGACAGCAGTCGAAAGAAGCCCGAAGACATCCTGCTGCTGGGCGACTTCAACATCTTCAACCGCGAAGACGTGACCATGGAGGCGCTCACCGGCGCGGGCTTCAAGGTTCCCGAAGCGCTGGGTCAAATCCCCGGATCCAACGTCGAGCGCAACAAGCACTACGACCAGATCGCCTACTACAAACAGACCGCGACGATGCAGGCAACCGGCCGCGCCGGCGTCTTCGACTTCTTCGAGCACGTCTACCGCGACGCGGACGCACAGGTCTACAAGTCGGAAGTGCCCAAGGGAACATTCACCAACTGGCGCACGTTCCAGATGTCCGACCACCTGCCGATGTGGTGCGAGTTCCGGATCGACAGCATGGACGAGTACCTGCGGACGCTGGCGAAGGAGTTGGAGGCTTAGGTGTAAAGCCACCCCTTCGCTTATCGGAGTCATCACGCCGCAGAAGCCGGATCCCACGCTCGTCGCGTCGATCATCAGACTGCAGCGAGCTCAAGCCCGCCACGCGCCGGTCGATATCAGGAAATATCCCCGACACTTTTCTCGGTGACTACGACCTTGGTGCCGTCCGCCGCTACCTGCTTGGACGCCGGCGCCGTGGCAGGCTGGCGATTGAGCCCACCCAACACGTAGCCCGCCACGCCGCTGAGAATGCCGGTGATCCCGTTGGAATCCAGGATCCCGAACAGCCCCAGGAGCGTGGCTGCGGCGATGACCAGCATCACCGTCAGCAACTGCAGCACCTGCAGGCGTTCGAACATGCGGAAGAACGATCCGGCGCCCTGCTTGCCCTCGCGCCACACCGCGATGGCACCGACCGTGCTGAATCCGATCGTGACGATGCCGACCAGCACGACAGCAGCTTCGATCAGGTCGAGAACGTTTTGAACGGGAACGGGAGACATAGCGGGATCCGTTGCTGTGTACCGTCCCAACGGTCCCAAGTCGGCAGATCGGCCAGAGGTGGCAGTTATCGTAGGGCGCAATAACCGAAGGGCATTGCGCCGAACGAACGCCAGGGAAGGCGAACCCATGACCGACTATCGCCGCGCATGGCTCGGCGACACTTGGTTATTCGCCATCAACCTGCTGCATCGGCGGGGTAACGATCTCACACGAAATCGAATTGTTGCGCGCCGTCGTGACTGAGGTCCGTCGTCGCCATCCGTTCCGTATCCGTGGCTGGGTCGTTGCGAAACCATATGCATTGCATACGTCCGTAGATCGCATTAGCCGCAGGTGTAATGCGCCGGATGTCGAACGCTTTGGTATCCCATGCGGCGCAATGCCCTTCGGCTATTGCGCCCTTCGCGAGCCTGGACGACAGGCATTGCCGCCTCCATGACATCGCCCGCTTCTCCCGCCGCTCTCAAGTCCCTGAATACGCGCGCGTCGGAAAGATGGCCCAAGACCGCCCCCACCGTGCGTTGTAATCCATAGGTACCCGGGGCCGCCTTCCTCCCGTTGATTACGCACTGGCGCTGGCGGAATTTCGCCTGCGCTGCCCCGCGCCACCCATCCCCACGGCACCGAACCGCGTGGAAGTCCCCCGCCGGCCTGCCCGGCTTCCGTCATGGAGTAGAAAATGTCCAGCTTGCGTGGAGAACTGTTGTTCCTTTGCGCCGCGACCGCGGTCCTGGTGTCTCCAACCGGATTTGCCGCAGGACGCTTCGCCCCGGCGGCACCTCGCGAAATCAAGGAAACAGCGCGCGATGTCTCGCCTACCCTGAGATCGCTCGCCATCGCTTCAGCCACCCTTGCTCGTCCGGCCAGCAAGGGGCGCGGCTTCCTGTTCGAGATCAACCCCGACCGCCGTGGACCCGTGCGCGGTGGATCCGGCCGCGGCGTCGACCGTGCGCGTCAGTCCAGCATTGGAATTGAAGCGCTTCTGCCGTCCGCCAACTTCGAGGGCATGAGCAACAACGACAACTTCACCCTCTACGGCGGACGCGTCAATCCGCCGGACCCCGTGGGCGCGATCGGCCCCAACCACTACGTCGAGGCAATCAATCTCGCCTTGTCGGTGTATGCGAAGAACGGAACGCAACTGCTCGGTCCGATCGACCTGGGTTCGCTGTGGGACGGCTTCGCCGTGCCGCAATGCGCTTACGACTTCGCCGGTGACCCGGTTGTCGTCTACGACCAGCTCGCCGATCGCTGGCTCATCAGCCAGTTCTCCGACCCGACCGGGCCGCAGTACTGGGAGTGCATCGCGATTTCGCAGACAGGCGACCCCACCGGCGCCTACTACCGCTACGCGTTCTCCACCGGCGTCAACTTCCCGGACTATCCGAAGCTGGGCTTGTGGACCGACAGCTACGTCCTCACCACGCGCGAATTCGGGCCGACCGTTGAGTACGGCATCGGCGTCTACGCGCTGGAGAAGAACAAGATGATCAACGGCCAGGCCGCTCGCGCAGTCGGATTCTTCCTCGATGGCAACGACCCCTCGGTCCTGCCGCTCATCGGTGATGGCCTGCTGCCTGCCTACATCGACGGCAAGCAGAAGCCGCTCAACTCCAGCAGCATTCCGCTGGTGGGCACCCAGGACGACGGTGCCGGCTATGGCGCCACGTTCGATGCCGTCAACATCTTCGACCTCTCGGTGAAGTGGCGTTCCACCCCGGTTGCATCGCTGGCGCTCAACACCCAGTTGCCGGTCGCATCGTTCGACTCGATCTTCCCGTGCGCTCCGACCGCACGCGACTGCCTGCCGCAGCCGGGGATCACCGACCCGAACCAATTCCTGGACGTCCTGTCGTATCGGCAACGACCACTGCACCGGCTGGCCTATCGCAACATGAAGACCCACGACGCGCTGGTCACCGACCAGGCAGTGGAAGCCGCCCCGGGCGTCGCTGGCATGCGCTGGTACGAGATCCGCCGCGTCGGCTCGACATACGCCTTGTTCCAGCAGGGTACCTTCGCTCCGAGCGACGGCGTTCATCGCTGGATGGGCAGCGCCGCGATGGATCGCAAGGGGAACATCGCCATGGGCTACAGCGTGGTCAACGGAACCACCGTCTTCCCCGGCATCCGCTACACGGGTCGCCTGGCTGGCGATGCCTCCGGCCAGATGACATTGGGCGAAGGCGTGATCGTCAACGGCAGTGGCGTCCAGACTTCGCTCAATTCGCGTTGGGGCGATTACACATCGCTCAACCTGGATCCGGTCGACGACTGCACCTTCTGGTACGTCAACGAGTACTACACGGCGGCGGGCCAGGCCACGAGCACGGCCGGCTGGCAAACGCGCATCGCGAGCTTCCGCTTGCCGGGTTGCTGAGCGCCGTAACGCAGCCGCGTCCGTGGCGATGGCTCGCATAGCGTCGACACATGACTTGCGCGGGTAGAGGCGAAGGCCCGCATTGCGGGCCTTCGTCAAATGGGATCAGGTCAATTTCCCACCCGGATGCGATTGAAGAACTGCTGCGCGACTTCGTCGTGGGATACCTGACGACCGCTAGGCGAGTGCCTGCAGTTCGTCCGACTCCGGGAGCTCCCGCGGGCGAAGACGCTTCCAGATGTTTTCAATGGCGTTGGCATTCGGGCCCAGCGAGGCGACCACGCGCTGTGCTTCGGCATCGTCCATCCGGCCGTGCCTGCACAACATCGACACTGCACCCGCCTGCTGGCCGAAGCGGAGCGAGCGGCCCAGCGGGCTCAATTCCGCAGGATCGACATCGCGCTGCTGGTCGGCAAGCGCCAGGCCTATGCGATCCGAGAGCTCCCAGCTTTCTGCGATCCGCCGTGCGGTGGATACCGCCCAACGGTCGAGAAGCGCGTCCGCGACCCTGGCGTCGGGCACCAGACCCGGTCGAGTGGCGTACTGATCGCGCACGACCTGCACGACGATGATCGACCCCAACCCCTGCAACAGCGCGATGAGCTGCGCGGCAAAGGCATCGTCCCGCTCGACCAGCTTTGCATGATCGGCGGCAGCGGCAGCGGCCACCAACGTGTGCTCCCAGATGATGGTGGGAAATCGCCCGAACACACCACTGCCATCGCTCATTACCGGCTGCACCAGGGCAGCCGCGATGATCCTGCGGATCCCATCCGTGCCGACCATGGCCACGGCCCGGTCGACACTCTCCACCGGCGTCGACTGCACGCGATAGAACGCGCTGTTGGCGATGCGCAACAGGTTGCCTGCCAAGGTCGGGTCCTGGCCGATGATCGCGGCAATCGCGCTTCCGGAAGCATTCGGATCGTTGACGGTGCGCATGAGCTGCGGCAGGAGTTGGGGACGCCGAGGTGCGTAGCGCGGCTGCGTCTCGATCCTGGAAAGGATGGCGGCCGCCGCGGCAGTCACGTCCGCATGGCCGGCGACGGCTTCGGCCACGGCGTCGACGAGCGTGGGCTCGGCGAGCGTGGCGTCTTCAAAGGCCACCGCATGCAGCCGATACAGCAACTCGCGCCGATCGGGCATGGCGTCCGCTTTGGTATCGGTTGAAGCCACGGACGCAAGACCAGAGGCTGGCGCACTCGCCGCGACAGGCAAGACACGCGAACGCCGTGACCACGCCACGAGCCCCACGACGACGAGTACCACGAGACCCGCGAGCAGAAACAGGATGGTCGGCATCATCGATGATCGAGTCGAGTCAACCGCCATGCTATCGGTTTGCATCGATGGCCGCGCCTTGAAGGTTGTGCACTCCCACAATCGATGGTCGACCGCAGGGCGCGCTCAAACCCGCCTTAACGTCGGCCGTGGTATGCAAGAACCTCCGCAAAGCCTGCGTTCGCCGCATGCACCAATCCCCGACCCTGGAGAAGCGAGATGGTCAGCAAGAACACGATCTGCCTGTGGTACGACGGCACCGCGCTCGATGCCGCGACGTTCTACGCCAAGACGTTTCCGGACAGCGCGGTGGGCGCGGTCCATCGCGCGCCTGGCGACTTTCCCTCGGGCAAGCAGGACGATGTGTTGACCGTCGAGTTCACCGTGCTGGGCATCCCGTGCGTGGGCCTCAACGGAGGACCGCAGTTCAAGCACAGCGAGGCGTTCTCGTTCCAGGTGGCGACCGACGATCAGGCCGAAACGGACCGCTTGTGGAACGCGATCGTCGACAACGGCGGACAGGAAAGCGCCTGCGGCTGGTGCAAGGACAAGTGGGGCCTGTCGTGGCAGATCACGCCACGCGTACTGATCGAGGCCGTCACCGACCCGGACCCGGCGGCAGCCAAGCGTGCATTCGAGGCCATGATGGAGATGCGCAAGATCGATATCGCCAAGATCGAAGCGGCGCGGCGCGGCTGACGCTTGCAGACGCTACCTAAAGCGGAATTCTCGCGCTGACTGGTTGTCGATCCTCCGCTCCGCCAATCGTCGGGAAGGTAGTCGGACACGTCGATCCGCATGGAGACCCGCATGAGAAAGCTCATCGTCGCCGCAATGATCAGCCTCGACGGCGTGGTGCAGGCGCCCGGCGGTCCGGAGGAAGACACCAGCGGCAACTTTGCCTACGGCGGCTGGGTCTGGCCCTACGCCGACGCAGATGACGACGCGATGGGTGGTGTGTTCAAGCACCCGTTCGAACTGGTGCTCGGACGCCGCACCTACGACATCTTCGCCGCGTACTGGCCGCACGTGCCGAAGGGCGCACCGCACCAGCACATCGCGGACCTCTTCAACGGCACCGCGAAACACGTCGCCACGCATCATCCCGAGACGCTCGCGTGGCAGAACAGCCGCGCCTTGGGCGCGGACCTCGTCGCCACGGTGCGTGAACTCAAACATGGCGAAGGCCCCGACCTGCTGACCCAGGGCAGTAGCCACCTGGTGCGCCAGCTGCTCGCCACGGACGTGGTCGACGAACTGCGCCTCCTGGTCTACCCGGTGCTGCTCGGCGGTGGCAAACGCCTGTTCGACGACCACGCGCAGGCGTCCGCGTTCCGGCTCGAGGAGTCGAAGACTTCAGCCACCGGCGTGCTCATCACCCGCTACGTTCGCGAGGGCGAAGTGCGGACCGGGACACATCCTTCCTGATCGACCGCGCACGTCACCTGCCCGACGTTGCGGCTAGGCTGCGATCTTCGTCTGAAGACGGCCGACCATCTGCTGCAATGCCGCGTCGAAGGCACTGCCCATCGGGCGCAATTGCACGCGGCCGATCTTCTCCATCGCCGCCAACTCCTCTGCAGAGGCGACCAGGATCCGCGCACCGCGGCGATTGACGAACAGCAGGCGATTGGAGATCGGACTGACCCACGACATCTTGGCCGGTTCGCTACGCCCGGATTCGCCAGTGATATGCAGCCAATCACCGACTGCGAGCGCGCGCATGCGCTCGGCCATTTCCGGTTCGTAGTCGAGCGTCGCATGGCCACCGACCAGTTCGAGCACCGGCGGCGCCGGCTCGACCCGCTGCACCACCGGCGCCGGCAATTGCCCGGCGTCGGCCACGCCCGTGCCGGCAGCCAGTTGCTCGAGTCCGCGCTGCAGGGTTTCGATGGCTGCGTCGGCAACGTCGCCGACGCAGCCGGAACTGCCCAGGATCTGGATCAGCCCGGAACGGTCCAGCTCGGGCCATGCAGAGGCGGGAACACCGTTGCTCGCTGCATCGAACGCGCCGACGAGTCCTTCCAGCGTACGCAGCGCCTGGACGTAGGGCGCTGCATCGGGGCCCGCGCGCAATCCCAGCTGCGTCAGGTGATGCGTGGCGTAACCGCACAGCAGTGTTTCGAACACGTCCGGAAGGACACGTGCGCCGCGTTGTGCAGCGACATCGGCGACGGCACGCTCGCGGGCCGCTTCCAGGCGTTCGCGTCCGCGCTGCGTTTCGGCGGCGCGTCGCTCGGCGATTTCGATGCGCTTGCGGTGCTGCGCCATGTACGCGCGCAGTTCCTGCTCGAGCGTTTCGAAAATGGCGACATCCTCGTTGAATTCGGCGACCAGCCGCTCGATCGATGCCTCCACGTGGTCGAGCAGTTCGCGTTCCTGCGGCGCGTCGCCATGGTTGCCTTCGCAGGCTTCGGCAACGGCATTGAGGAAGCGGCGCGCGGGATGGCCCTTGTAGACGAACATGCGGCGATCCTTCACCGCGACCTTGACGTAGGGCACCAGCATCCGCCCGATCTTGCGGCGCACGTCCGGCTGGAAATCGCGTTCGTCCAGCAGCACGTCGAACAGCATGCCAACCAGGTCGACGGCGTCTTCCTGCACGGCCGAGAGATTGAGGTCATCGCCCCCCATGCCCAGTCGTCGCGCACCCGCCAGGACTTCCCTGCGCAGCAGATCGCCCAGGGAGACGCGCGTATCGCCAAGTGCCTGTTCGAGCGCTCCCGGGGGATCGCTCTGCAGCAGCGACAACGCCGACATCAACTGCGGCACGCCCAGTGCGGCCGAAGCATGCCGTGCTGCGGCAGGCCCCGGCATCATGTGCTGGCGCCAGGATTGCAGCATGCCGACCAGGCTGGAGAACAGCGCGTGGTCGCTCGGCGCTTCGGCCCCCGCGGCGGCCTCCGCCAGGGCGGCGCGTTCCGCGGTCGCTTCAGGTCCGACTGGAAGATCGACCACCGGGGTCGATGGCAACAGCCGCGGCAGGATCCCGACTTCGCCCAGGCGGGCGTTGATCCTGTCATAGAGCGGCGTCAACGCTGTCGCGAGTTCGCGTTCGGTGAATTTGTACAGCGCAATCCGCACGGAGGTGGTCAGCTCCGCCGCACCCAGCGCGTTTCGCATCGCCTGGCCGAGTGCGACCGGGCCAACGGGATTGTCGCCGGCCGCCAGCGCTGAGCGATCGGCGAGCATCGCGATGCGCTGCTCGAGCATCTCCAGCGAGACCGTGTGCCGCCGGGACAGGTTCTCGACCATCTGCTCGGATGCGAGCTGTTCTTCCAAGGCATCCTCGGACAGCAGGTTCAACTCCCGCTTGACCGCATCGGCCGGCATCGCGCCACGACGCAGGCGCTGGAAGGCCGAGACGACGGAGGATTCGAACGTCGCGCGCAACTGCGTGCGGGCGCGCCTGAGGTCGCGCAATGCCGTGAGCTCGTTGCCTTCGGCGGCCTGCGCCGAGCGGTCGAACAGGTAATCGTCGGCCTGGCGCATCACCGCGTCCAACGCCGTGCCCAGACGGTCCACCGCCATCTTCTGCATCTCTGCAAACAGCTGGTCGGCGCCCGCAACCGATTGAGTCTCCGTGAACGTCGCGTCCATAGATCGCCCCGCCTAGATCGCCCGCTTGACCCCCGTCGGCGCCCTTATCCCATGAATGCGCGACGCTGGAAGGGGCGAACGGCGTTCATTGTTCTGAACTGCGCGCCGCGTCACTAATTGGCGTGCGGCGGCAGCGGCTGACGGGGGGCGTCAACAACTGACGCGTGGCCCAGGCCGTCGGGCGGGCTAAAACTCCGCCTCGCCTTCGAGATAGAAGACACAGCGACCCTCGAGGCGAACGCGATCTCCCTCCAATGCGCATCGCACGGTGCCGCCTCGCCGCGACGCCTGGCGCGCGACGAATGCCTGCTTGCGTAGTCGCGGCGCCCAGAACGGCGCCAGCATGCAATGCGCGCCGCCGGTCACCGGATCTTCGTCCACACCCTTGGCCGGTGCGAAGTACCGGCTGGTGAAGTCGAATTCGCCCTCGCCCTGCGCGGTCACGATCAGGCCCGGCCGATCGAGGCGCGCGATCGCGGCGAAGTCGGGCGCGAGCGCGCGCACCGCGGCGGGCGAGTCCAGCAGTGCCAGGTAATTGGCCGCGTGCACATGCACTTCCAAGGGCGCGACGCCCAGTGCATCGGCAATGCCGGCGGGTGGCGAGTCCATGCGCACGGCGGGGCGTGCTGGAAAGTCCATCGAATATCCATCCGGCGTGCGCGTCACGCGCAACGGTCCGCTCGCCGAGTGGAACACGACCTCGCGCCGTTGCGGCTCCAGCCGCTCCATCACCACCGCCGCACTGGCCAGCGTGGCGTGGCCGCACAGCGGAACCTCCAGGCGTGGTGTAAACCAGCGGATGCGGTAGTCCGCGCCGTCGCGCACCAGGAACGCGGTTTCGGACAGGTTGTTCTCCGCCGCGAGCGCCTGCATCGTCGCGTCCGACGGGAACGCGTCGAACGGCATCACCGCCGCGGGATTGCCCTCGAAGCGTCGGGTGGCGAAGGCGTCGAGCTGGTAAACGGGGCAACGCACGCCGTCATTCTCGCGCACAACCTGCGGAATCGACCGCTCGATCCGCCGCAGGTCCGCACCCCACCAATGCCCGCTCGCGGTCGGCGGCCTGGTCCATCAGGGGCGATTCGACAGGCCCAGCGTCTGCAGGCCCTGTTCGAAGCGGACGTCGACGGGGATGTCCGCGTCCTTGAGCTTGGCCAGGTCGGCGGCCAACTGCGGCTTCACCACGCCCATCGTCTCGGTCATGCGCTTGGCTTCGGCATAGTCGCCGTCGCCCTGCACTGTGAGGAGCTTGGCGCTGAGCGCGTTCATTGCATCGTGCATCTTGTCGAAGTCGACGCGGTAGCGCCCCGTCTGCGGGTCGCGCTGGAAGGCGCCGCGATCGGCGAAGAAGTTGAAGCGGATCATGTTGGCCTTGCCGTGCGCATCGCTGGCGCCGAAGCGCACGGAGCGCAGCATCCCGGCGAGGAAGGTGACATAGCTGTCCATGAGCTTGCCCTTGTCGAGCTCGCCGCGATTGCTCAACGCGTCGATCAGGTACAGGCCCAACACGTCGGCCTTGCCTTCCTCGAAGTTCGACGCGTAATCCTTCAGCGCCGCGCTGACCGTGCCCTTGCCGTCCAGCGTGTTCTTGATGCCCAGGCCGTGGGCGACCTCATGGAACATGGTGTCTTCGAAGAACGCGTCGAACGTGACGTTCTTGAGCTGGTCGTCGGCGATCAGCTGCCTGGCGATCGGCAACAGGATCGTGTCGAACTTCGCCTGCATCACGTTTTCCAGCTGCAACCGCCGCGTGCCCTTGCGAAGCTGCACCTGCTCGTCGTTGGGCAGGTTGATGGCGATGGTCTTGGCGCCGACGTTGGCGTTGCCGCCGTAGTACACCGCACGATAGGCGTTGAGGTCGGCGGCCGATCCGGGCGTCTCGGCCTTGTACCTGGCATCCACCGGCAGGCCCTTCTGCAGGCTCGGCAGGAACTGCGCGAAGCGCGCCAGCCTTGCGCTCCACGCTACGTCCTTGACCAGCACCACGCCTTCGTACGCGGCCTTGTAGCCGAACAGCTGGTCCTCATAGGTTTCGATCGGGCCGATGACGATGTCGACTGGATTGGTCTT
>Ga0207691_10005248_pt1 | contig 12508 bp, 9 predicted proteins | sample KBSM13metaG_FD_184327 | JGI IMG/M metagenome (GOLD analysis project Ga0207691, IMG submission 184327) | Miscanthus rhizosphere microbial communities from Kellogg Biological Station, Michigan, USA - KBS M1-3 metaG (SPAdes) (version 2) | ecosystem: Host-associated > Plants > Roots > Rhizosphere >... | reverse complement strand
GACGGTTCTACGAGACGTACACGTCCGGCGGCGCCGAATGTCAGACGGTGGACCTCGGCGCTGCGCAGACGGGTCGCAGTTGGGATCGGCCGAATCCGCCGATCAACGGCGTGCGTTGGTGCATCCGCAGCAACATCAACTATCAGCAGTCAGGCGCGCTCATCGCGCTCAAGTACGTCGGGGACCACCGCACGACGTTTCTCGAGAACAACGTCGCGAAAGCGGAACGCATGATCGCGCGTGGGACCACGTCCGCGCCTTATGCGTTCGTGATTCCGCGCGACCAGCGCCACGCAGCCGAGGCGGCGGATCTCGTGAATCTGTTTCGTCTGCAGGCGGCAGAGATTCACGAGGCGACGAGCGAGTTCACTGTCGAGCGTGGAGCGCGTGTCATCGAAGACCGCGGACCGCTGCCCGCGTCGACGTCGGGCAGTACGGCGGCCGGTGCGCAGCGCACAGCGTCCGCGGACAGCTCGCGAGCGGATAGCGCGACCCGAACCACAGCCGCGTCAGGTGGCGCAGCATCGGCCGCAAACGCCGCTCGGCCAACGCAGCCCGGGGATTCAACGCAATCGGCGCGCTTGGCGGGGGCCGAAGCAGGCACACGCTCTGCCGGGCGCCCTCGGGCGACCGGCCCCGTCACTGTTCATGCGGGCGATTGGATCGTACGCATGGACCAGCCGTACACGCAGATGATCCGCACGATGCTCGCGATCCAGCGTTACAAGCCGGATGATCCGTCGCCGTACGACGACACCGGGTGGACGATCGACGAGCTGCGTCACGTGGAGACGTACACCATCAGCGATTCTACGATTCTCTCCAAGCCGATGCGTCCGCTCACCAGTGACGCGGCTGTCGCGGGACGAGTGAACGGCTCAGGCGGCACCTTGCTCGTGAGGCATATCGGTGACTGGCGATCGGCCGCGCTCCCGTGGAAAGCAGGTGGGCGCGTCCTCGTCGCCGACAGTGCGTTCACGAGCAACTCGGTGAGCTACCCCGCAGGCACGTTCATCGTTGCCGATGCGCCGAAGGTTCGCGATGCAGTACGCGACCTCGGACTGGTCGCGAACGCGGTGCCTGCGGCGCCAAGTGTTCGGACGCATCCGATCTCCGTGCCGCGAATCGCGTACATCCACACCTGGCAGGAGACGCAGAACGAAGGCTGGGTGCGGTTCTCGCTCGACAAGATGGGAATTCCCTACACGTACATGGCCGACCAGAAGCTCCGGGCGCCCGGTGTGCTCGATCGGTACGACGTGGTCATCTTCCCGCACTCGGGTCAGGGCGGCATGTCACTCGTGAACGGCCGCCCGATGGTCGGGCCAGCGGTTCCGTGGAAGGCATCGGCACAGACGCCGCATCTCGGCAAATGGGATGAGACCGACGACATTCGTCCCGGCATGGGTCTGGAAGGTGCGGCACAGGTGCGACGCTTCGTCGAGCGCGGCGGATTGTTGCTCGTCGAAGGCTCCACGAGTCGGTTTCCGATGGAGCTCGGCCTAACGCCGAGCGTCACCGAGGTCCAGTCGCGTACGCTCGGTGCCCGCGGGGCCATCTTCCGAGCGGAGCAGGTGACGTCTTCGAGCCCGATTCTCTATGGGTATGATGTCAGCAAGAGTTTCCCGGTCTACTTCAATCAGACACCGCTGCTGCAAGTGCAGACTGGCGGGCAAGGACAGGGCGATGGCGGCACGGTCGACTCGACCTTCCTCGCGGCACAGGCTCGCGTGCGCCCTCGCGTGATCTTGCGTTTTGTGGATCGCGCCGACTCGCTCGGCATTTCCGGAATGCTCAACAACCCACAGGACATGCAAGGCAAGGCGGCTGTTGTGGACGCCCCCCTCGGCAACGGGCACGTCGTGATGTTCGCGATCCGTCCGTTCTGGCGATATCAGACGCAGGGTTCGTGGGCGCTTGCACTGAACGCGATCGCCAACTGGAATAGCCTCGGCGACACCTGCTCCGGCACCCGATGCCCGAGCCCGACAGGTCGCGTCATGGACAGCACGGGCGCTGACCGGCAGCACTGACCGCATGGCAATAACACAGACCATTGGACCGATGACCATCACGATCGAATACTGCACGGTCTGAACGTACGAACCGCGGGCCGCCAGGTTGGCGGCCGAGATCAGAGAGGCATTTCCGGACGCGCACGTCGAACTGATTCCGTCGGGCGGTGGACGCTTCGAGGTGAGTCGGGACGGGCAGCCTGTATTCGAAAAGTCCAAGCTCGGGCGGCACGCGCTGCCGGGAGAGGTCGTGCGCATGTTGCGAACCGCATGAGAATCGCGATCTCGACCGGCGGCGGTGACGCGCCCGGCCTCAACGCGGTCATTCGCGCAGCGGTCCTGTCGGCACTCGGTCGCGGATGGGAAGTCATCGGAATCCGGAAAGGGTTCGCGGGGCTGCTCGGTGAGGACCAGTGTGTGAGCCTAACGCGCGAATCCGTGCGCGGGATTGCCCACCTTGGCGGGACGATCCTCCGCACGACGAACCGCGGCAATCCGTTTCATTACCCGATTCGGCAGCCTGACGGATCATTCGTCGAGACCGACCGCTCGAACGAGCTGCTCGAGAACGCACGCGCCCTCGGCATCGACGCCGTCATCACCATCGGCGGCGACGGCTCGCTTGCCATCGCGCAGCGATTGCACGAATGCGGGATGAAGATTGTGGGCGTGCCGAAGACGATCGACAACGACGTGAGTGGTACCGTCACGACGTTCGGCTTCGATACCGCCGTGAACACGGCGCTCGAGGCGATCGACAAACTGCACACAACGGCCGAGAGCCACGACCGGGTCATCGTGATGGAGGTGATGGGTCGTCACGCGGGATTCATTGCGCTGCACAGCGGACTGGCCGGTACCGCCGATGTGATTCTCATTCCCGAAATCCCGTACGACATCACGAAGGTCTGCGAAAAGATCATGGAGCGTGATCGCGCTGGCAGGCACTTCTCCATCGTGGTGGCCGCGGAGGGCGCATTTTCACGCGGTGGCCACGAGTCGTCCATCGGCCAGTCGTTGCCCGGGGAGGCGCGGCGCGTTGGTGGGATCGCGGATACGATCGCGCGCGAGATTCAGACGATGACCGGCAAGGAGACCCGATCACTGGTCCTGGGTCACTTGCAGCGTGGCGGGCAACCGACCGGCTACGACCGTCTTCTGGCGGCGCGCTTCGGCGGCGCCGCCGTCCGCGCCGTGGCCGACGCGCAGTGGGGGTCCATGGTGGCGCTACAGTCCCCGCACATCGTGACGATCCCCATCGTCCAGGCTCTGGGCGAGGCAAAGCGGGTCGATCCGAACCACGATACCGTGCTCACCGCGCGGGCGACGGGTATCTCGTTCGGTGACTGACGCCGGATTATCGCGCCGAGCGCGAACTGTACCGTCGCAGAGGGGTACTTTCATACACGCTGGCGCATGTCGGCTGTCCTCATTCCCGGTTCGGTCGTCCTCATAGGCGGACGGCAGACGGAGAGACCGCTTGATTGCGCTTTCTAAAGCGTTGAATAGGATTCGGTTACGGGAAGGCGCCGACGTCGGCAAAGCGGCACCAGGTGTGCCTGTACAGTTGTCGTCGTCTTGCCGTTTTTCTGGAGCGTCAATGAAACGCAGTCTGTACGCGCTCGTGTTTGCCGCGATGGTGGCTGGTGGCGCCTCGCTGGAAGCTCAGGCGCGGCCTCAACCTCAGGACCCAAAGACATCCGTCCCGCGCACGCATCTCCCGCCGCCGGGGATGTGCCGCATCTGGCTGGAGAACGTCCCGCCGGCGCAGCAACCCGCCCCGACGGATTGCGCGAGTGCTGCCCGCAATCTGCCGCGCAACGGACGGCTCATCTACAGCGATGAGCCCCGGAATCCGCGGCTGCCGCTCGTGAAATCGTTACAGGATCCACCACCGCAGCCGCCCCCGCGCAAGTTGCCCGAGGTTCCGGAGAAAACCGTCACCCCCGATCGGAAGCCCGTGAAGCCGGATCAGCCGCGGAACCAGTAGAACCGCAGTAGTGAAGCAGGACATCTCGGCGCTAGTTCGCCGCGATGCGTGAGGCGGAGTACATTGCCCAGGCCGTCGCGAACGGAGAGCTCGATCTCCCGTCCAGCGACGGCTTCGTCTTTGCACCCCTTCGACTCGTGCTTCGACAGGTCCAGGACCGCTCGCTCCCGCCGGATCACGGCGCGTTCGTCGCCGCGGAGCCCCCAACGGGGCGCGTGATCGTCATCGCGCCCACACGCGCGGCATGCGAGACGATCGAGATCGCGCTCGGGCTGCACATCGACACGTTCCTCGAGCGCGAACACGGTGAGGAAGTCCGCGCGCTCGCGCGTGACGGCCGCCCCTTCGGGATCGTGGCCGGCACCGGTACGGGAAAAACGCTCGCCGTCAGACCGATCGCGGAGGAAATCCTTCGCGCTCCCCTCCGCGTCGGGGTGGTGAACCGCGAGCGCGAGGCCACGCCGGAGACACCGACGTGGAACGTGATCATCGTCACAACCGGCATCGCGCGCCGCTGGTTCCAGGACGGCGACATCCTGAAGAACGACACGCTCATCGTCGACGAGATCCATCAGACGTCGGCTGAGCTGGAACTCTGTCTGGCGCTCGGAAAGCGCGTTGGATGCCGGTTCATCTGGCTATCGGCCACGGTCGACCCGACGTTCTATGCGCGGTATCTGAACTCCACCGCCGTGGTGCAGAGCTTCGCGTTCGATCCGAAGCGGGCGGCGTCGGTGAAGGTGGTCCGCGAGCAGCCGGTTCAGTTCCTCAACGACAAGTTCCTCCAACAGGTCGTTAGGCAGCAGCGCGGCGTCGGGATGTTCCTGCCGACGCGAGCCTCCGTGGAGGAGGCCGCGCGCTATGTGGCCGATCGGTTCCCGCGTATCACGAGCGCGTTCTATCACGGCGGCGAGCCGATTCGCATCATCCGTCCGTTCCTCGAAGATGGGGCGGAGAAGCCGTTTTTTCTCTCGATGACCGCTGCCGGGCAGTCCGCTCTGAACGTGAAGGGCCTCGATACCGTCATCATCGATGACACGCGGTTCGCGAACATCATCGAGCGCGGAAAGAACGTGCTGACGCGCCTGCACCTCGGCGCGAACGAGATCCTCCAGATGGCTGGCCGCGTACACGGCCGCGTGGAGGGTGGGCGGGTGTTCATCCTGTCCGACCGTGACATCGATTTCTACGCGTTACGCCCAACAGAGCCCGAGTTCCAGCTCGCCGGTGATTCCGAACGCGTCGCGCTCACGTGTGCCGACCTCGGTGTGCGCGCGGACGAGCTGGACCTCCCGATCGCGCTCGACAGGCGCGCGTATCGCGAGGCCGTAGCCCATCTGGAATCGCGCGGTATCATCGAAAACGGGCGGCTGTCGCGTTACGGCAAGCTGGTCGAGGCGCTGCCGGTGGACCGGCCATGGGCGGAATTGGTCGTCAATGCGGACGACGACATGATTCCGTATCTCGCCGTGATGAGCTCGATCGAGTCGCTGCACCGCATGACGCGCGAGGATCGCGATCTCGAGGGGCTGATCGTCGCGGGGAGCGATCACCTCACGGCCTACAACGTGTACGCCGAAGCGTTCACGAGCGCCGGCTACATGGGGGAAGTCTACGGACTGCCTCGGCATCTGTTCGACGAGCGCATCGAGGAGTGGGCTGAGCAGCGCGGCGTGCTGGTGAAGGCGATCGAGGACGCCGCGCTCGCGATGGCGAGCGTCTACCGCGGCGTCGGCCTGCCGCTCCCGGATCACCTCTCGTATGCGCGCGAAGACACGCGCAGACGCTTCGCCGACCTGCTCGCGCGCTTCATGCCGTTCGACCTCGTGATCGACGAGCAAACGGCCGACGGCGACGAAGCCCGCGTTTCAAAGACGAGCGTGTGTGGCAGCTGGGGACCGATCGCCGGAGAGCTTCGCTACTTTGCTGACCGATTCGGTATCCCTCGCGCGTCGATCGAGGGTACGCAGATCCCGCCCGAGCTCGTGCAGCGTTATGCAACCCGCGGGGCGGGCGAAGTCGTCTACGATCCGCGCCGGAAGCACGGGTCGCTCGCGCTCCGACGAACGCTGCAGTACCACGGCTTCGAGCTCGATCGCGAGTACGAGCCGCTGGACGAGTTCCCGCCCGAGCTCGAGGATCGCATCAGATCCTTGCTCGCCGATTCGCTCGCGCGTGGCGAGGCGCGCCATCCCGCGCTCAAGCGGCATCGCTCCGTCATCGAGGAGATCCGCGAGGTCTATCGACGCTCAGGGGCCGCGACTCCGCGCCTTGGAGTGGCGGAGCTCACGCCGCTCTACGAGCGCGCACTGGGGGGTGTGCGATCGATGGACGAATTTCGGGCGTCGCAGCTCCCGATCGACTTTGATGCCATCGTCGCTCCAGACGTGCGAGCGACCTTCCTCGCGCTGCCGGATGCCGTCGACGTCCGCGGTCGCACTGTTCCCATCGACTACGACGTCGAGGACGTGAGCGGAACACCGCGTGGCGTCGCGAGGCTGCGCCTGCCGGAGAAGCTCGCGCGGACGATGACGGAAGAGGAGTTGCCTGCGCTCGATCGCCCGATTCGCTTCACGGTGCTTCGCGGGCCGCGTGGCGCCGTGCGCGCGACGACACTCGCTGAGCTGCAAGATCTGCTCGACCGCCCGTGGTCGCCGGATGAAGTCGTGCGCGACGAGCCGTCGACGGACCTCACGCCACGCGATGAACGACGGGTTCGCGAGCTTGCCGGCGAGTTCCGCCGTGACAAGCGCCCGCCGCGGGGCAGGGCGGCGCGGCGCGGCGATGGCAGTGGACCGCGGCATCGAGGTCCCGGCGGTGACGGCTCGCCGCCGCGCGGCCGAGGTCCCGGCGGAGCGGCCCCGCGCGGGCGTCGGCGCCGCGGCCGCTAGGGGCAGCCGGGACCGGGCGTCAGTCGTTAGGCGTGTCCGGCTGATCATCGCGAACGACCGCCTGGTACGACTCGGTCTCGTACGGCTCGAATCCACGCGCGAGGTAGTTAGGCAGTGCTGCCGGTGAGTCGAGCGTGCACGTGTGCAGCCACACGCGCTCGGCGCCGAAGGCCCACGCAGTCTCCGCCGCGCGAGAGAGCAGGTGCTTGCCGAGCCCCCGGCCGGTGAACGCGGCCGTCAGGCCGAAATACACGATCTCGACGCTGTCGTCCGCGTGACGCCGCAGCTCGAAGAATCCTGCCGGGGTATCGTCGTGGTACAGCACCCAGAGCGCCACATCGGGTGACTCGAAGTGCGCCCGCAGCTCGCTGTCAGAGAGCGAGTTGCGATCGTGCCACTGATGGGCGTGGCCGACGTCGTGATACAACTCCCTGAATAGCCGGATGTCGTCGGGCGCCATGCGTGCGAGACGCAGGGCGGGGTCGTCGCGCGTTGCGGAGCGGAGGGCGTTCGGTGAGCGTAGCTCGAGATACGTGCGGACGACCCTAACGAGGCTCACGCGTTGCTGCGGACGCGCGTCAGCGCAGCTCGCGCACAGCCGGCGGTGAGAGCATCACCGAGTCCGGCGCCACGACGCCCTTGCTCGATTGCTGGAGCTGTACGTCGTCGGGCCGAGCATCGTCCAGCGGGTCTCCCGCCTCACGCCTGCGGACGCGGTGCCGGGCGGCCTTCGCGCGATTCCCACAGGTGGCCATGTCGCACCAGCGACGTCGCCCATTCTTCGTTCCATCGTAGAACACGCGAGGACAGCGGCTGTCGGCGCATCGTCGGATCCTGGACAACTCGCCGATGACCAGCGCATCGGCGGCGCTCTCGACGACCGGAATCAGTAAGCCGGCGAACGCGTCACCCACTGGTACGAAGCTGCGCGCGAACGTCCCGTCGCTCTTCGGCTCGAGTTTGCGTGTTCCCGCGCTGCGGCCCAGGATGCGATTGATCTCGGTGAGCGTGTCGATCCGCGCTTTCTCGGTGTTGTGTCCGCGCTCGGCGAGTGCGCGCAGCGACGCCCGAACGCGACGCGCATCCACGAGTGCTGCTCCAGCGCCAGACGGCTGCTGCTGCGCGCGGCGTCGCAAACCAGCGGCACGCTCGGCGTCGAGCACATTGGCGGCTTCGAGCCACTGCACGAACGTCTCGAACTCACGCAGCGCGTCGAACCTCACGCCGCGACGCAGATCGTCGGTGTTCACGAAGTCGAGCCACAGTCGTTCGCCGATGAAAATGAATGGCGTGCCCTCGCGCCGCGTCGATGGCGGCGACTGAGCACTTTCGGCAAGCGTGGGTTCGAAGCGAGGCTCGAGCATGCGCGGCAAAGCTTACGCCCACTCTGGAAAACCGGCAAGCAGGTCCGCGAGGAAGCTCGCGCGTTCGCGTCAGGCGATCGTGGGCGTCGGCCGACCGGCGACGCTAGATTTCCGCCGTCCAGCGCCTGGTGGAGGACGCATGTCGGTGATCGAACCCACAACGAGTCCGACGACAGATGGTGTTCGGCTGAGCCGCGTCGCCGTCGGTTCAACGAACCCGGTGAAAATCGCTGCCGTCGCGGCCGTGTTGGCCCGCTGTGGTTGGACCGCGTCCGTGGTGAGTGTGGCGGTCGCGTCAGGTGTTCGGGACCAGCCGTTCGGCGATGCCGAGACGATTCGCGGCGCAACGCAACGGGCACGCGCGGCGCTGGCCGCGGGCGACGCCGATGTCGGTGTCGGCCTCGAGGGCGGCGTCGTCGAGGACGACGGCGGGATGCGCACGTGTGCGTGGGCATCGGTCGTCGCGCGCGATGGTCGCGTCGGTGTTGGTGGATCGCTCGCCATGCCGCTGCCACCACGCGTAGCCGCTCTCGTGCGGGACGGCGTCGAACTGGGCCATGCCATGGACCGCGTCACCGGAGCCATCGGCACGAAACACGGCGCCGGTGCAGTCGGCATTCTCACGGCGGGTCTCGTCGACAGGCAGCGCGCGTACGAGGCGCTCGTGGCGTACGCGCTCGCGCCATTCCTCTCGCCGGCGCAGTACGCCGAGGGAGCATGATGGGTGCGCCGTTCGTGGTGCACGAGTACGTGCGGTGGGGCGACGTCGACATCGTCGGCATCATCCGGTACGACGCCTACCTTCGCTTCTTCGAGTTCGCGGAGTCCGAACTGCTGCGCGCGGTCGGGTTGCTGTATCACGACATGGTGGCTCGGCACGCCGTGACGCTGCCGCGCAAAGTGATGCACACGGAGTTCATGACTCCGGCCCGGCTCGATGAGCGCATGGAGATCCGCACCTACGTGAGCGCGATTGGACGAACGTCGCTCACGGTCAACTTCGACATGTTCGCTGACGACGGGACCCTCCGGGCGAAGGGCTATCTTGTCGTCGTGGCCGTCGACGTGTCGACGCTGGAGAAGCGGCCGCTGCCAGCCGAGCTGATCGAACGCCTCGCACCGTATACTGTCGCCCAGTCTATCGGCGCCTAACGCCCGCCGAGCGCGACGTCGATCAGTCCTGTGGGGGAGCCTCCAGCGCGTCCTCGCGATACTGCAGCCATCCCGTGGTCTCCTCGACGACCAGCTCGACCTCAGTCCCGATCGGCAGCGTGAGGTTCGGAATCTCGTGGCCAGCGGGAAAGTCCATGAGAACTGGCACTTTCAGATCCGACACCAGATCGAGCAGAAAGTCCTCGAACTCGTCCTCTTCGGAGCGGTCGAGCGAGAGGTGCCCGAAGACGATCCCGCGCAGGTTTCGCAGTAGGCCGGCGGCACGCAGGTGAACGAGCCGCTCGTCGACGAAAGACATGGGGTCGCGCGTCTCCTCTACAAAGAGGATCGCCCCCCGTGTGTCGATCTCGTACGGCGTGCCGATCGACTGCTGGACGAGCGAGAGATTGCCGCCGGTCAGTCGGCCGACCGCGCGCCCTGGGCGCACGGCGCGCGAGACGTCGCGCCCCATCCGCGTGGACGGTCGAGGCGACGTGAGCGCCGTGAGCAGCGACGCCATCGTTGGGTCGCGCGCACTCGGGATGAGGTCATCCACGGTCGGCCCGTGAAAGACACGTAATCCCGACCGGCGCATGAGCCACAAGTGAAGAGCGGTGATGTCGGAGTAGCCGACGAACGCTTTCGGATTCCGGCGAAACACCTCGGGCTCGAGGTGCGGGATCATTCGCGCCGCCCCGTACCCGCCCGTGCCGCCGATCACCGCTTTCACGCGTGGGTCGAGCCACATTCCCATAAAGTTCTCGGCCCGACGTTCGTCCTCCATCCGCTCGAAGCGCCGCATGGTGCCGATCTCGCTATCGAGGATGACGCCGTAGCCCGCGCGTTCCAGGGCCTTCACGCCGCGATGAAGCCACCCCTCCCGTGGGGCATACGATGGGGCAACCACGCCGATCGCTTCGCCCTTCACCAGCGGCGCCGGGCGAAGCAGTGGTGGTGGCTCGGAACCGTTTTCCTCCGGGGTCACGATCGAAGGATCCCAGGCGTCGATATCAAGCGAAGAGGACAAAGCGCGGTGGAGAAATGCTGCTGACGGACGGTCGTGGGGCGCTTCGCGCCTCACGATGACGGCTGCTAGATTCTAACACATGACGGTACCAGAGCAGGGATCGACGCCACCCGCGACGTACTTTCGCAAGGGATTCGGGCTCAAGGGTGAGGTCGAAGGGACGCTGGCGGCCGATTACGACGGCTCGCTCGTCGACCTGCTCCGCGAGCACGACCACACTCTGACCATCGGGGCTGTCACGGTCCGGCTCGCCCGGGAATTTGGCTTCTGTTACGGTGTCGAGCGGGCGGTCGAGTACGCCTATCAGACCCGTCGGAAGTTTCCCGATCGCCGGATTCTCCTGGTTGGCGAGATCATCCACAACCCGCACGTCAACCGCCGGTTGGGTGAGATGGGGATCCAGATCCTCGCGCCCGGCCAGGACGCAGACGGTAAACCGGTTTTCGACTACGCTGGTGTGTCCGTGTCGGATGTCGTGATTCTGCCCGCGTTCGGCGTGACGGTCCGCGACTTCGAGACTCTCCGCGGGCTCGGCTGCGTCGTCGTCGACACTACGTGTGGGTCGGTCCTCAACGTGTGGAAGCGCGTGGAGAGCTACGCGCGCGATGGGTTCACCGCGCTCATCCATGGCAAGCACTACCACGAAGAGACTCGCGCGACCGCGTCCCAGGTGGAGCGATATCCCGGCGGCGCGTTCCTCGTGGTCCGCGACATGAGCGAGGCGCAACTCGTCTGCGAGTACATCGAGGGCCGCGGAACGCGCGACGAGTTCCTTACGCGCTTCGCGCGCGCAACGTCTTCCGGCTTCGATCCGGATGTGCATCTGCGACGGATTGGCGTCGCGAACCAGACGACGATGCTCGCGCGTGAATCGCTGGCGATCGGCGAGGAAGCTGGTCGGGCCATGGCTCGGCGCTACGGCGACGACTACCGGGCAGCGAATTTCCGCACGTTCGACACGATCTGCTCGGCAACGCAGGATCGCCAGGACGCGGTCGAAGATCTCCTCCGGGAGCCACTGGACGTGATGGTTGTCATCGGTGGTTACAACTCGAGCAACACGATATCGCTCGCCGCGTTATGCGCGGACCGCGTGCCCACGTACCATATCGAGGATGCGACGAGCATCGAGCCCGACTTGCATCGCATCACGTACCGGCCGGCGGGGGTCAAGCATAGCGAAGCGGTGGCGACCGACTGGATGCCGATTCACGATGGCGTCCGGGTCGGGCTGACTGCTGGTGCGAGCACGCCTAACAACAAGATCGGCGAGACAATTACGCGGATCTTCGCGAGTCGTGGAATCGACGTGCGCGCTGCGGGTGTCGCCGTTCTGGACGAGCCGGTCCCCTGAAGTCCTTCTTCGGACGGTCTCGCCCCGCGGAGCCTACGCCGCGCTTCGAGGATTTCGGGTTCGCCGAGCTGCGCGGTGGCGGATCGCGCGTGCTGATTGTGCCTGCGCTGGGCGGCAAGATTGCGCACCTCGAGCTCGGTGGACGTCAGTGGCTCTGGAGCAGCGATGTCACGCCGTACTCGATGCCTGACGAGAGCGCGTCCTACGCCGAGACGGCGGATACGGGCGGGTATGACGAGTGCTTTCCGAATAGAGGCGCGAGCAAGGTTCCGACGTGGGTGCGTGGCTTCGGTGGCGCGCAACTCCCCGATCACGGTGAGCTCTGGTCTCAGATCCCGACGATCGACGTGCGCACGTCACCCGAAGGGCAGAGCGCGACGACGACCTGGATGGGCCGCCGCATGCCGTACCGCTTCACGCGCGAGGTTCGCGTGACGCCGACGGGTGAGGTGGAGTGCCGCTACGAGGCAACGAACACGGGCACCGATCGTGTGCCGTTCATCTGGGCGGCACACCCGATTCTCAACCTAACGAGCGCTACGCGGATCGAATTCCCGGCTGCCACACGCATGCACGTCTACGCGCAGCACGAGATCGCGCTCGGCGTCGGCGCGACCGATCTTCGCTGGCCCATGGTGCGGTCATCCGGACGGCTCCTCGACATGTCGAACCCATTCGGCGTCGCAAAACGTTATGCATGCAAGCTTTTTCTCGA
>Ga0207691_10005247_pt1 | contig 12508 bp, 9 predicted proteins | sample KBSM13metaG_FD_184327 | JGI IMG/M metagenome (GOLD analysis project Ga0207691, IMG submission 184327) | Miscanthus rhizosphere microbial communities from Kellogg Biological Station, Michigan, USA - KBS M1-3 metaG (SPAdes) (version 2) | ecosystem: Host-associated > Plants > Roots > Rhizosphere >... | reverse complement strand
TGGGTGGGACAGCGGTAGTAGAGGCCGATCTGCTCCCCCACCTGCGCGGCGCGCTCCATGTCGGCGCCGCACTCGGGGCAGCGACTCAACTGCTCCCACTTTTCGGCGCCAGTCGAGCCTGTCTCGTCGCTCATTGAGCCCTCATTGATCTAATATACGCGCCCATGATGACCACCCTGCGTGTGCTCGCCGCCGAGGCGCTCGGCACCTTCTACCTCTGCTTTGCCGGAATTGCGGCCATCCTCTGCACGCAGCCGCCGATCAACGCCGGCGGCGGGCTCGTCGCGATCGCGCTCGCGCACGGACTGGCGCTGTCGATCGCGGTGAGCAACTTCGGCGGGATCTCCGGCGCGCACGTCAACCCGGCGGTGACAATGGGGTTGATGGTGACGGGGCGCGTCAAGCCGGCGCTCGCCATGCTCTACATCGTGGCGCAGCTGCTCGGCGCGTCGATCGCCGCGCTGACCTGCCGCGAGATCTTCCCGATGGAAGCGATCAACGCCGGCATGCTCGGCATTCCGCTGCCGGCCGCCTGGGCCAGCACCGGCACGATCTTCTGCGTGGAGTTCGTGCTGACGTTCCTGCTGGTGACGTCGGTCTTCGGCACCGCCGTCGACGAGCGTGGCAAGACGGTCAAGATCGGCGGGTTCGGCATCGGCCTGACGGTCGCCTTCGACATCCTGGCGGGCGGGCCGATCACCGGCGCCTCGATGAACCCGGCGCGGTCGTTCGGGCCGGCGCTGGTCATGGGCCACTGGGAGTGGCACTGGCTGTACTGGGTGGCGCCGGTGCTGGGCGGGATGGCCGCCGCGCTCTTCTATCACACGTTCCTGCTCGTCACCCCGGACGAGCCGCCGGTCAAGGAAGAGTACCTGGATCGCGGACGGCGCTGACTACGTCTTGATCTGCACCAGCGGCTCGTAGAGGCGCGTGCCCTTGCACTCGGGGCACTTCGACGGCTTGTTGATCTTGTCTTTCGCGAACGTGTAGCCACAGCTGCGGCAGCGGGCGGGCTCGACGCGGATGTCCTGATCGGCGGCACGCGCCGTCTTGATCAGGTGCTTCAGGTGATCCTCGACTTCCCTCGTCGTCAGCTTCAGCTCGTGGGCGATGGAGGACATGGTCCGCGGCTGCTTCAGCATCTCGGCAATCTGCTGTCGAATCGTCATGCACTGTACATTGTAAATGGCTCCGCCTTCGCTCGGCGAATTCGACCGAGCTGCGGGCGGCACCAGCAGGCCCGGGCGTGCGCTTGAACGGGTGTTCCGGAGAGGCGAGCCTCCGCCGCCGCCCGGCCTTGACCGGGCGACGGCGAAGCGTAATCACTAGCGGCGGTTGAAGTTGTAGGTCACGTTGAAGCGCAGCACGCGCGGCGCCAGGAACTGCGTCGGCGACAGGAACGTCTGGATGTTCGTCGTCGGCTGGGTCGCGTCGCCGGAGAACCGGACCGGCGTCAGGCCGGTGCCCAGGCGGGTATTGAACACCGTGTTGGCGTTCGTCAGGTTGTAGACGTCCATGCTGAGCTCGAGCCGGTCGCGGCGGAAGTCGAAATAGCGCCCGAAGCGCAGGTCGAGCGTGGGCAGCCACGGCAGCTCGACGCTGCCGCGCGGCTCGGCGTTCACCGTCAGCGTCTGCCGGGTGCAATTGGACAGGACCGTCGTCGTGTTGCAGGTCGGCACGGCCCACGTGCGCGTGACCGGCAGACCCGACGCGAGACGGAAGTTCGCCGCCGCCAGGACCTTGTACGGCAGCAGGTACGAGCCGCTCGCCTTGAAGTTGTGCCGGCGGCCGCCGCTGACACCCTCCGCGTTCACGAACGCGTTGTTCGGGTTCGCCAGGCTCGTGAGCTGCACGTTCTGCTTCGAATAGGTGTAACCGGCGAGCAGCGTCCAACCCTTCTCGAAGCGCTTGGTCGTGATGATGTCGAGCCCGTTGTAGTGGTTCGCCAGGCGATCGTCATTGATCGTCTTGGTGGTCGTCGTCACGCCAGGGTTCTGGTTGAAGACCGTGATCGGCAGATCGTCGGCGGTGTTGCTGACGCCGTCGCGGCCGGGGTCCTGCAGCGAGATCGACGTGTACTGCTGCGGCCAGAGATCGATCGAATTGTCGATCGTGCCCTGCGGATCGCGCTCGCGCGTGTGGAGGTAGTTCACCTCCAGGAGGAAGGCGTTGAACAGCTCGTGGTCGACCGTTACCGTGAGCTCGTTCCGGTAGGGACGACGGACGGATGGGTCGAAGATGGCGACCGCGAGACCGTTCGTGCTGCTCAGGGTGCCGAACTCACCGCCGACGTACTTCAGGCCGTCCCACGCGGCGTTACCAGGCTGGAAGTTCAGATCGCCATTGAGATCGTTCCAGTTGTAGACCTGGTTGATGTTCGCATTCGGGTTCGGGGGCGTGCCGGTGTTGATCTGATCGAGATACTTGCCCCACGAGGCCTTGAGCGCCGTCTTGCCGTTGCCGAACAGGTCATACGTGCCCGCCACGCGCGGCGCCCAGTTGTACCAGAGCGGATCGCCGTGCACCGCGGGGAAGGACTTCTGGATGGTGTAGTTCTGGACCACGCCACCGATGTTCACCCCCTGGAACACCAGCCCGTCCGGGAAATACTGGCTCGCGCCGGTCGTCTGGGCCGGCAGGTAGCCTTCGATGCGCTCCCAGCGGATCCCGGCGGTCACGTTCAGGCGGCCGGTGGTGAACGAGTCCTGCCCGTACAGCGCCGTGCTCATCACCGCGCGCTCCTGGTGCAGCGGCGTGTTGAAGATCGTGACGGTCGTCGGGGTCGGGGTGCCCGCGCTGCGATAGTTCGGATTCACGCTGTCGACGCGGAGGGTATCGACGTCCTCCGGCGTGTAGCCGTTGTCGAAGCCGCCCTTGAACTCGTGGCGGCCGCCGGTGAACGACGGCAGGTAGTACTGCCAGTTGGCGATCGCCTGCACCCGGCGGCGGAACATGATCTGGCTGCTGGTGCGGTTCCGGTACAGGTTGCCGGTCGACTGATCGTTCAGCGGCTGCAGGTCCGTCTTCTGATACAGCGGGAAGTGCGTGTTGTTGTAGCTGACCTTGGCGTCGAGGAACATCCGATCGCTGAGGACGCGGTTGTACGCCAGCTGGCTGACGACGAAGGTGTCGAGCTCCTTCGAATCCGATTCCTGCGTCAGCCCGCTCGCCGCGCCGCGGTTCGGCTTGTCGTAGCGCTGCTTCGACAGATAGCCCTCGATGCGGTTCGCCGTCCCGAGCTGATAGGTGATCTTCCCTTCGCCCGCGATGATGTCGGTGGTGTCCTGGTCGCTCGTGCCCGAGAGCGGCGTCGGAATGTAGGACGGCACGACGGTCGGGAAATCGGGGACGTTGACGTGGGTCGCCTGGTAGTTCGCCGATCCGAAGAAGAACATCTTGTTCTTCATGACCGGGCCGCCCATCTGGAAGTTCGAGTTGGTGATGATCTGCGTCGAATTGGCATCGGGGCGGAAGCCCGCGGTCAGCAGCTCCTGGTCCACGTTGTTCGACTGCGTGTTGTGCCCCTGGTAGGTCTGCAGGGCGCTGCCCTGGAACGTGTTCGTCCCGCTCTTGGTGACCATGTTGATGAGCACGCCGCCCGTGCCCACGGCGATGTCCTGCGCGCCGGTCTGGACCTGGATGTTCTCGAACGCGCTCGGGATGTAGTAGTTCATCGAGAAGCCCTGCGCCGCCGGGTCGTTCACGTTCACGCCGTTCAGCAGCTGCGTGTTCTGCGCGTTGGGCGTGCCGCGGGCCGACATGGAGCGCTGGAGACCGCCCTGGTTGCCGCCGACGTCTGGCGTCTCGACGACGACGCCGGGCGCCTTGTACTCGAGGATGTTCCAGATGTCCTTGCCACCGGGCGTCGTCTCGAGCAGCGCGCTGTCGATATTGGTCTTCGACCCGACCGTCTTGGTGTCGACGACCGGCGACTCGCCCTTGACGGTGACCGCCTCCGACAGGGTGCCGAGCTTCATTGGCACGTCGATGCTCGCCGTTTGACCCTGTCGCAGCACGACGTCTTCACGGATGTAGGTCTGGAAGCCGGTGAGCACCACCTTGACGGTGTAGGTCCCGGGGTTGAGCCCGGGCACCTGGAAGACACCGGTGGTATCCGTCGTGCCTTCGATGGCGCGCGGCAGCAACGAGCTGGTGATGGTGACGGTGGCCCCCGGCATCACCGCCCCCTGGTCGTCCACCGCCTTGACCGCAATGTTGCCCGTGTAGACCTGGGCACCGGCGACCGCCGCGAGCAGCGTCATCGCCGCCAGCATGATCGCCCTTCGAATCATTACGCGCATGGTCTCCTCCCTCGAAGATCACCCGCTTCGGATTGTTGAATTGGCGGAATACGGATTCCCGCAGAATGCCTGCTGTATACAGCGAAATACCGCTGTCTGCAAGCGTTTACAGGCGAATCAGCAACCGGTGTGCCGAATCTCAGCCTTTGCGGAAACGGTCAGGGGCCGACGTCAGCGCTGGGATGAGGTGCGCTGCAGGCGCCGGTGCGTCTCGATGGCGTCCCGATTCAGATAGTCCTTGAGCCATACGCGCTCGACGACGGGATACAACGCCGCGATCGGCAGAGCCAGCAGCGCGCCGGCGACGCCGCCGATCTCGGCGCCCACCGCGAAGGCGATGATGACCGCCAGGTTCGACATGCGCAGCCGATCGCCGTAGACCTTGGGGCCGACGTAGTAGTTCTCGACCAGATGGTAGCCGCCGTAGACGGCGGCGACCGCCAGCGCGATCACGGGGCCCTTCGACAGCGCCAGCAGCACCGCTGGCACCGAGGAGCAGATGAAGCCCAGCACGGGGACGAAGTCGAAGACGCCCGCCAGCACCGCCAGCAGCAGCGACGCCGGCACGTGCATCAGCGTCAGCGCGACGAACACGACGACCGCCGCGAAGATCGACGTCGCGACGTTGCCGATCACGTATCCCCGGATCGCCTGTTCCGCCTCGCACGCCGTGAGGTGCACGCGGTCGCGATACGCCGGCGGCGCATAGGCCACGAGCCAGGTGTAGGTCTGGCGTCCTTCGATGAGCAGGTAGAGAGTGAGGATCAGGATCAGGATGCCGACGATGGCGCCGCCGACGACGAGCCGCCCGGCGCTCACGACAGAGGTGGCGACTTTCGAGGGATCCAGCGGCGCGTTGCCCCGGAGGATGGCGTTACTGACCGACGTCGGCAGCCGATCCACCAACTCCTGCCGGAGTTCGCCGACCCGGCCGGTCAGCTCGCGCGCCTGATCGACGAGGACCGAGCCGGCTATCCAGAAGAAGCCGACGATCAGCAGCGTCAGGAGCAGGACGAGGCCGCCCGCCGCGGCGGCCCTGGGGATTCGCCGCGCTTCGAGCCATCGCACCGCCGGCTCGAGCGCGATGGCGACGAAGATCCCGACCAGGATCACCATCACCAGCTGCCAGAGCTGCAGCCAGAGCCAGACGACGACGACGGTGGCGAGAACCTTCAGGATCGCGCCAGTCGCAATGTCGATGACGCGCTTCGACTCAGCCACCGCGCGCCTCAGTTTGCAAGTGGCGAGCCATTTGCGTTGAGCTATGGTGAGCATGAGCCGGCTCACCCGCGCGCTGCGGCATCGCAACTATCGCCTCTTTTTCAGCGGACAAAGCGTCTCGCTCGTCGGCACGTGGATCACCCGCGTGGCGACGAGCTGGCTGGTCTACCGCCTCACCGGCTCCGAGCTGCTGCTGGGCGTCGTCGGCTTCTGCGGCCAGATCCCGACGATGCTGCTGGCGCCCTTTGCCGGGGTCCTCGTCGATCGCTGGGATCGGCATCGCCTGCTCGTCCTGACCCAGGCCGCGTCGATGCTGCAGTCGTTCGTGCTGGCGGTGCTGACGCTGCGGCACGAGATCACGGTGCCGTGGCTGCTGGGGTTGCAAATCGTGCAGGGCGTGATCAACGCCTTCGACACGCCGGCGCGGCAGGCGTTCGTGGTCGAGATGGTCGAGGATCGCGCCGACCTGGCCAACGCCATCGCGCTCAATTCGTCGATGGTCAACGGCAGCCGGATCATCGGCCCGTCGATCGGCGGACTGCTGATCGCGGCGGTCGGCGAAGGCTGGTGCTTCCTGGCCGACGCCGTCTCCTACCTGTTCGTCATCGCCTCGCTGCTGATGATGCGGCTGCCGTCGGCGAGGTCCGCCCGCGTCGAGGCGCGCGTGCTGGAGGAACTGCGGGTCGGCTACCGCTACGTGCGCGAGTCGGCGCCGATCCGGACCGCGCTCGTCGTGCTCGCGATCGTGAGCACGATGGCGATGCCCTACACGGTGCTCATGCCCGCCTACGCCGCCGAAGTGCTGCACGGCGGACCGAACACGCTCGGCCTGCTGATGACCGCGTCGGGCGTTGGCGCGCTCGGCGGCGGCCTCTACCTGGCGTCGCGCCAGAGCGTCGTGGGGCTGGGGCGCGTCGCGGCGTACTCGACGTTGATCTTCGGCGCCGGCCTGGTGGCATTCGCGTTCACGACGTCGCTGTGGGTGGCGCTGGCCGTCCTGCCGTTCGTCGGCGCGGGCTTCATGGTGGAGATGGCGGCGACCAACACCGTCCTGCAGACGCTCGTCACCGACGATCTGCGTGGGCGCGTGATGGCGTTCTACACGATGGCCTTCTTCGGCACCGCGCCGCTCGGCAGCCTGCTCGCGGGGCTCGCCGCCGATCGCATCGGCGCGCGCTGGACGATCGCCGCCGGCGGCGTGATCTCAGTGGCCGCCGGATTCTGGCTCGTCTCCCGCCTCCCCGCCCTGCGCGCCATCGTCCGCCCGATCTACATCGAGCGCGGCATTTTGCCGGTGCCGGCGGTGGATAGCGGGACGAAGACGCTGTAGGCCGAATGGCGCAACGCTCCGCGTTGCCGGTTGCCGGTTGCCGGTTGCCGGTTGCCGGTTGCCGGTTACCAGTTACCAGTTACCAGTTACCAGTTACCAGTTACCAGTTACCAGTTACCAGTTACCAGTTGCCGGCTTGCCCCGCGAAGTCGGGTCAACTCTTCTTGTGGCAGTCGGCGCACTTTGTCGGCACCTTCTTGCCTTTCGCAGCGGCCTGGACGTGACAATCGATACACGTGCCTTTCTTCGCCATGGGATCGTGGAACGCGGCCTGTGTCTTCGTTTTCATCGGCGCGACGGGCGTCTTCACGTGGCAATCGGTGCACTTCTGGTGCTCGCTCTTCAGCGCCTTTTCGGGCTTCGACGGGTGGTGGCAAGACTCACATTTCGCACCGTAGGTCTTCGTGTGTGCGTTGTGCGAGAGCGTCACCGGGCCGAGGGGTGCGCCCGTCAGAACCGCGGTATCAGGCGCCTTCGGCGCCTGCGCCGACACGGGCCCGCCCGCGCAGAGCGCGACCAGCAGGAACGGACCGCAGATTGAAGCGAGGCCGACTCGAGAGATGGTCATCACAGTCATCGGGCACGCGCCGCCGGAAATGCGGCAACGGCCGTCTCCTGGGAACGATCCGTCCAAGTCTCGTGCCCTCGACGCGCCGGCGAGAATGGGCGCGAATTCGCCGCTGGTGCCGCGCACCCTGACGACTTTCCGCCGGACGACGTCGTCGAGGACGCTCCTCGCACCGTCAGCCCGGCTTCGTCAAGGCTACGGCGGGGCAAGCCGGTAACTGGCAACCGGCAACGGGCAACCGGTGACTGGTAACCGGTAACTGGTAACCGGTAACCGGTAACCGGCAGCCGGCAAAGCCCTGACTCATTCGGCCCTCAGCGTCAGCGCCGGATCCAGGCGCAGCACGCGCCAGGCGGGAATCACGCTCGCGAGGAACGCGACCAGCAGCAAAGTGATCACGACGCCGGCGAACGTGATCGGATCCGTCGTCGTCACGCCCCACAGAAACGACTGCAGCAGACGAACGGTGATCAGCGCAGCGACGCTGCCGATCACCAGCCCGACCGTCGCGAGCGCCATGCCCGACAGCAGCACTTCACGCATCACGCGCGTGCTGGTTGCGCCGAGCGCCAGGCGGATGCCCAGCTCGCGCGTCCGCTCGCTCACCGTGCTCGCGATCAGGCCATGGATGCCGATCGCCGCGAGCAGCAGCGCCAGCGCGCCAAGGCCCACCACGAGCGTCATCATGAAGCGCTGCTGGCTGAGCGCATCGCCCTGCACCGTGGCCATGCTCTCCATTTTCGCGATCGGCAGCAGAGGATCCACGCGCGCGAGCGACTGACGGATCGATTCCGACGCGCCGCTCAGCGGCGCCGAGGTGCGTACGACCCACGCGGGGGAGAACCAGGTGTGCACGAGATTGAAGAAGCCCGCGGAGGTCTGCGTTGCCGGAACGTAGACGACAAACGGCTCCGGGAGAGGACTGTCATCGCCGCCCAGGCCGGAGGACGTCGCCCGCGCGTTGCCGACGACGCCGACGATCAGCCGCGGGCCGTCGCCGCGCCGTTGCGCGACGTTGATGTGCAGCCCGACGACATTCTCGCCGGGATAGAACTTCTCCGCGAACCGTTCGTTGACGACGGCGATCGGCTGCGCGGCCGACTGGTCGGCGTCGGTAATCCCTCGGCCTTTCACGATCGGCAGGCGCAACGCGTCGAAGTACCCTGGCGTGACGTAGCTGACGTTCGTTCCCGCAGCCTTGTTTTCCTCTGTTCTCCCCTCGACGCGTCCGAAGCCCATGTTCAGCAACCGCGTATAGGGCAGGCCCAGCGTGACGCCTGCCGCCTCGACGCCCGGTTGGCGGCGGATCTCGGCGAGCGAGTCCTCGAAGAGCCGCACGATCCTGGCGGGATCCTCGTAGCGCTTGTCCTGCAGCGAGATCGTCGCGGTGATGACGTTCGAGGGGTCGAAACCAGGATTGAGGCTGCGCAGGTGGACGAATGTGCGCACCAGCAGCCCGGCACTGACCAGGAGCACGACCGTCATCGCGATTTCGCCGACGACCAGCAGCCGCCGCGGCCACCGCGCCGTCGCGGTCGACACGCCGCGGGTGCCACCCTCGGCCAGGGCTCCCTGCACGTTGACGCGGCTGGCCTGGAGCGCCGGCACCAGTCCGAACACGACGGCGGTGACGAGCGCGATCAGCAGCGTGACCGCGAGCACGCGCGAGTCGAGCTCGACAGGATAGCCGACCGAGTAGACGTTGGTGCTGAGCGTCTTCAATGCCTCGAGCACCGCCCAGCCGACGCCGATCCCCAGCGCGCCGCCGGCCAGCGCGAGCACGCCGGTCTCCACCAGCAGCTGCCGCACGACCGCGGCGCGGCCGCTGCCGAGCGCCATCCGCGTCGCGATTTCCCGCGCCCGCGTCGCCGATCGCGCGAGCAGCAGGCCCGCCAGGTTCACGCAGGCCGTCAGCAGCACGAGGCCGACCGCGCCCCACAGCATCAGCAGCGGCTGCCGGATCTCGGCGGTCGCGTCCTGCTGCAGCGGCACCAGCCGCGACCACGCCGTCCGGTCGCCAGGATCGCTGAACATGGCGAGCGCGGCCGGCGATCCGAGCTGGGCGACCTCGGCGTCGGCCTGCTGCCAGGTGAAACCAGGCCTGATGCGTACGACCATGTGGTAGTTCGTGCCGCCGCCTTCGCCGGTCCTGGACGGCCGCGCCGGCGTCCAGAGATCGGCGTTGGCGCCGGTCGAAAACCCGCGCGGCATGACGCCGACGACGGTGTAGGGCTCGCCGCGAAGCGTGATGGTGCGCCCCATGATGTTGGGATCGCTCGCGAAGGTCCGGCGCCACAGCTCGTAGCTCAGGATCGCCGCCGGCGGTCCGCCGCCGCGATCCTCATCGGCCTGGAAATCGCGGCCGATCAAAGGAGGCACGCCGAGGATCGACAGGTATCCGGCGCTGACGCGCTGCTGCCGGACGCTGGCGGCCACGCCGCCGGCGACGAGATTCACCCCGCCGCCGAAGCTGCCCGCCGCGATCGCACTGTCGACCGTCGTCGCATTGTCATGGATGGCCAGGAACATGTTTCCGTCGACCGCCGTGTTGTCGTTCTGCCCGCGCGTCGGCGATTTGATCAGCGTGTTGACCGTGGCGAGCCGGTGCGGCTCAGGGTACGGCAGCGATTTGAGCAGCAGGCCGTTGACCACCGTGAAGACGGCGGTATTGACGCCGCTGCCGACTGCCAACGTGATGAGCGCGATCGCCGTGAACCCCGGCGTCTTGCGCAGCATGCGGAACCCGTAGCGGAGATCGCGCGACAACACGTCGAGCACGGGCAGGCTGTTCATCTCGTATATCTCCTCGCGGATCGCAGAAGGGTTCCCGAAGCGGCGCCGCGCTTCCTTGACGGCGCGATCGCGCGGATGGCCCGCGGCAATCAGATCGTCGACGTAGTGATCGAGGTGCGCCTGCATCTCGCGCGCGCGTTCGGCGTCGAGGCGGCCGCGGCGGAAGAATCGAAACACGTCAGTCCTCGATCGGCCCCATCACCAGTCCGATGGCGCGGACCAGTTGCGTCCACTGCTCGCTCTCGCGTTCGAGCTGCCGCCGCCCTTTCGGCGTCAGCCGGTAGTAGCGCGCGCGGCGGTTGTTCTCCGAGGTCGCCCAGTAGGAATCGACCCAGCCGCGATCCTCCAGCCGGTTCAGCGCCGGATAGAGCGACCCCTGCTCCACCTGCAGGAAGGCATCGGAGCGCTGCTCGATGACGCGCGCGATGGTGTAGCCATGCGCCGGCCCGAGCCGCAGCGTCTGCAGCACCAGCATGTCCAGCGTGCCCTGGAGCAGGGTCATTTCTTTATCCGAGGGGCTTTGCCCCTCGGACTCCCCTGCACGCTCGCTGCGCTCGTTCGCACAAACTCCATCAGAATGTCTGGTGGAGATAGACGGAGCGGATGGGGTTTTGGTTTACGAGGTCCGGAGGTTGGAGGTTGGGAGTTGGGAGTTGGGAGTTCTGTTTGGTTTTTGGGAGTTGCGTGGTTGGGAGTTGACAGCGACAGGGCGCCTCAGGAAGTCTCCCGGGCGCCTTCCCTATCATCAGATCGCTCATCCCAGACATCCGAATCGGCGATGGTGCGGATCGTCGGGTGGTTGCGGGCCTGGCGGACGATGTCGCCGCGGGGGTCGGCGAACCCCCACTCCCGGACGTCGATCGCGAAGCTGAATCGGGAGATCAGCGTGCCGCGGGTGACGTCGGCGTCCTCCTCGTCGCGCCCGGCGTCGGCGCGCGCCTGCTCGATCAACTGCTCCGTCACCCACGTGGGAATGTTGCTCCGGTAGCCCGGGTAGACGTAGGTGTAGGTCTGGAGCTGCGCCAGCAGCAGCGGCCAGTGCGGGCCGACGCGGGCGACGAGGCGCTCCCAGTCCAGCGTGTCGCCGACGCAGAGAATCAGGTGGACCACGTCGGACATGTCGTGGCGATGGCGCTCGTTGATGAACAGCCGGTGCCAGATGAGCTCTTCCGCGGGCGCGATCCGGACCGGCTCGGCCGCGAGCACGCCGGGACGGCTGTGCTGGACCCACGACTCGTCGATGAAGGCGACGGCGTTGCCCATCCCGTAGATGAGGTCGACGAAGTATTCGCCCCGGGTTGCCTTCGCCAGCCAGTGCGGGTCCTCGAGCCGCGTGACGAACCCTGCGTCCTTCAGGGCGCGCGCGGCGGCGATGACCGCCGAGGGCTCGAAGAAGAGATCGAGGTCCTTCGTCTTGCGGTAGATGCCGGTGTGCTCGTAGATCGCGTAGGCGCCCGCGATCACGTAGGGCACCCCGGCGGCGTTCACCGCTTCCAGGGCCCGCTTGTAGGCTTCCCGCTCGTCGTCCGGGATCCAGAAATCGCCGTGCGTAAGCGACTTCCGTTCTTCCGGCGTCAGCCGCCGCGGCCGCCGCCCCCTGAGATTCGTCACAGGCACCTCATCATTGGACACACTTCCACCGCAGGATTTGCTCGCAATGCGCACGCCAACGTGATCCATTGCATTCGTCACAACGGCGAAGCGATTAGGATCAGTACCCTGTCAAAAAGGAGATGCAATGACGGACAAGCGGGCTCGGCTCGAGCCGCCGGATATCAGTGAGAAAGGCGGCCTGAAGGGCGGCGAGCCCCAGCGCTCGGACGAACGGCTGTTCATGCAGCTGCTCGCATTCACCAACTGCACGGATACGAATGCCGTCACCGGTCAGCTGGCGGCTTCAGGGTTCGAATCGGTCGTGTATCAGGACCTCAACGATCCGCGAGGGATCGCAGTGCTGACGATGAGCCGTGACCCGAACGTTTTCATCGACGCGGTGCGGCCGGCCGTGAACAGCGGCGCGCTGGCCGGACTCACCTTCCGTCCCGAGTTCACGATGTTCGGCCGGACCTACGCCCTGGGCTATGAGCCGGATCTTCAGTCGGTCCTGCTCGAGCGTCCGCGGAACACGGTTCTGAACCCCGCCTGGCCCTGGGGCGTGTGGTACCCGCTGCGCCGCAACGGAAAATTCACGCAGCTCTCGGCTGAGGAGCAGCGGGTCATCCTTGCCGAGCACGGCGAGATCGGCATGCGGTTCGGGGCGGCCGACTATGTCCACGACGTCCGGCTCGCGTGTCA
>Ga0207691_10005246_pt1 | contig 12509 bp, 6 predicted proteins | sample KBSM13metaG_FD_184327 | JGI IMG/M metagenome (GOLD analysis project Ga0207691, IMG submission 184327) | Miscanthus rhizosphere microbial communities from Kellogg Biological Station, Michigan, USA - KBS M1-3 metaG (SPAdes) (version 2) | ecosystem: Host-associated > Plants > Roots > Rhizosphere >... | reverse complement strand
CGAGCGCTCGACGTTCGCCAGCGTGCCGTCGGGCAACCACGGCCTCGCGATCACCAGCACGCACGTCTACGCGTCATCCACGTCGACCGTCTACCGCTGGCCGTACAAGTCGGGCGACCGGATGGCGAGCGGCGCGATGGAGACCGTCGTCCATGACATCCCCACGGGCGGTCATTCGACGCGGACTGTGGTCGTCGACGCGCAGAACCGTCTCTACGTCAGCATCGGCAGCGCGGGCAACGTCGACATGGCCTCCGATCCCCCCTCCGCGCTGCGCGCGGTGATCCGGCGCTACGACCTGGCGTCGGTTCCCGCAGGCGGCTACTCGGTGAACGACGGCGAGCTGTTCGCCTCCGGACTGCGCAACGAGGTCGGCCTGTTCATCGACAGCAAGGGCCGCATGTGGGGCGTCGAGAACGGTCGCGACAACCTGATGCTCGGCGGCGACATCCACTACGACAACCCCGGCGAAGAGGTGAACCTGTTCGACACCGCTCGCCCCGGGCGCAACTACGGCTATCCGTTCTGCTGGAGCGAAGGCATCTGGATGGACACGGCGATGGCGAAAGGACCGGGCACGCAACACCTGGATCCCGATCAGCCGGGCGCGTTCACGGAAGCGAAGTGCCAGGACACCAGCGCCGTCGTCGCGCCCGCGTTCGTGCTGGGCGCGCACATGGCGCCGCTGGACATCGTCGAGTACACCGGCGCCGGCTACCCGGCGGAGATGCGCGGCAACATGTTCGTCGCGTCGCACGGGTCGTGGAACCGCGAGATCGAACAGGTCGGACGCGTGATCGTCCGGTTGAAGATGGGCGCGAATGGTCCGACCTCGGCGGAGCCGTTCCTTGGCCAGGCGGATTCGGCAGGAGAGCTCGCCCAAGGTTCGTGGAACATCCGGCCGGTCTCGGTCCGCGTCGAGAAGGCCGGTTTGCTCGTGTTCTCGGACGACGGCTCCGGCACGGTCAACAAGATCGGGTACAAGCCGTAGGTCGCGCAGACCTTCGCAGCTCGACGTGCTGCGTTTCAGGGAGTCCACGTAAGGCCGACCTGGCATTTTGCGGACGTCCGCGTTTTTCCCGTTCGTCTTGCCCTCCGTAAACGACCTACAAATGCTGACCGATCGATCGGTCCGCAAGCGCGGAGGGGACCATGTCTGATAAAGCGAGCGAACGACCGGCGCGCCGGCAGGCGCGCCGGATGCTACTGGGCCTCGGGTTCTTGGTGTTGGCGGCGGGCTGCTTTGGCGACGACAAACCTGCCCAGCCACCGTCGACGTCGTCGACCAGCTACACGGGCCAGACGCGGGAGTACTGGATCCAGGCGCAGGACGTGCTCTGGGATTACGCGCCGTCGTTCCCGACCAACCTGATCACCGGCGAGCCGTTCGACGACACGGCGAACGTCTTCGTGGCGCCGGGGCCGGATCGGATCGGACACCGCTACTGGAAGGCGCTGTATCGCGAATGGACGCGTGACTTCGGCCGGCAGAAGGATCATCCCGCCAACCTGGGAACGCTGGGACCGGTGGTCACGGCGGCGGTGGGTGACACCATCGTGATTCACTTCCGGAACCGCGCGCAGTTCCCTGCCAGCTTGCACCCGCACGGTGTCTTCTACGACAAGGCCAACGAGGGCGCGCCGTACGCCGACGGCACCAGCGGAAACGCAAAAGGCGACGACGCCGTCGAGCCGGGCGCCACGCGCACGTACACCTGGGCGGTGCCGGAGCGCGCCGGGCCTGGCCCCAACGACGGCAGCTCGGTGTTCTGGATGTATCACTCGCACACCGACGAGGTCATGGACACGTATACGGGCCTGATGGGTCCGCTGGTGATCACCGCCGCCGGCAAGGCGAAGAGCGACGGCTCGCCCGCCGACGTCGACGTGTCGCTGTACACGATGTTCCTCGTGTCCGACGAGAATCAGAGCCACTACCTGGATCGCAACATCCAGCTCGCCGGCGATCCGGCCAGCATCGACCCCGAGGACGAAGACTTCATCGAGAGCAACCTGATGCACTCGATCAACGGCTACGTGTTCGGCAACCTCCCGGGTCTGAACATGCGGCTCGGCGATCGCGTGCGCTGGAACGTGATGGGCATGGGCACCGAGGTCGACCTGCACACGCCCCACTGGCACGGCAACACCGTGCTGTTCCATGGCCTGCGCCAGGACGTCGTCGAGCTGCTGCCCGCGACGACGCTGGTGGCCGACATGAAGCCCGACGATGCCGGCACGTGGCTTTACCACTGCCACGTGAACGATCACATCCTGGCCGGCATGCTGGCCCTGTACAAGGTGCGGTAGCAAGCGCCGCGTGCGCTCGCGCCTGCGCCGGCTGCTTCCCGTCGCCGTCATCGCGGCGGCGGGGTGCGGCGCGAACCAGCCCGCACCGCCGGACACCGGCGGGACGGATCCGTGCGGCGCGCGCACGCTGGTGCTGGTCAACTGCTCCGGCTGTCACGACGGCGTCTCCGAGACCACCGGCTTCCTGGATCTCACGTCGCCGGATTCGGTCGCGAGCCTGGTCGGCAAGGCGGCGGCCGGGCCCAAATGCGCCGCTGGCGGCGCGATTCTGATCGATACTGACGGCAGCGGGCTGTTCGTCGACAAGCTGCGGTCGCCGCCTCCGTGTGGAGACCAGATGCCGCAGGGAACGTTCCCGCTGTCGTCCGAGGAGATCGCATGCGTTGCCTCATGGGTCGCGACGGTCGCTGCCGCGCATTGATCGTCGCGCTGGTCGCCGGCGCCGGCGCCTGCGGCGGCGGCGGCGGCGGCGGCGGACCGGTTGACGCCGGCGCGGACGAAGCGGTCACCGACGACGTCGGCGACGACGACGCGAACGACGACGTGAGCGCCGAAGACGTCCCGGCGGCGGTCTGTGCGCCGGCCAGCGGCGAGATCACCAACGCGACCTGCAACGACGTCGTCGCATCCGGTCCCTGCGTCGGGCCGATCATGGTCGACGACAACGCGCCCGGGCCCGAGGGCGGCGCGCTGGTGGCGGGAACGTACGACCTCGACGCGCAGATCGTTTACACCAGCCCGGGCGGACAGACCGGTTCGGCGGGCGATCCCGTGCAACAGACATTCGTGCTCGCCGGCGACGGCAGCAACTGGTCGCTCGACGAGGCGACGCTGCGGGCGGGCGTCGCCGCCCGCCGCGCCAGCGCGCTGACCGTGACGGGCGCGTTCATGCAGTTGCGCGCGACCACGACCTGCCCCGATCCGGGTGCGGGCGTTGGCGGCAGCGGCGGCGCCGACGGCGGGGTGCCCGCCAGCACGCTTTACTACACGGCCGGAGACGGGATGCTGGTCGTCTACCACGTGGGGGCGAGCGGCCCGGTCGAAGCCGACATCTATCGGGTGCGCTGAAGAGGCAAACGGCAATGTCACTGTCCCGACGCGCCGCCTTCGTCGTCTTCGCGTTCCCGCTGCTGGCCGCGGCGCCGGCCCGGCGCGCGCGGGCCGACGGCGCGTTCCCCGACGCGCAGACCGTGTTGCTGCCCGCCGATCGCCCGCAGCAGATCATCGTGGCGGCCAACTTCGGCCTGGTCATCAGCGACGATGACGGCGCCCACTGGCAGTACACGTGCGAGGCGAAGGCGACCACCAACGGCCGCCAGTATTCGCTGGGGGCGCCGCCCGACGATCGCATCTTCTCGCTGTCGGATTTCGGGCTGGCGACGACGGCGGACGGAAGCTGCACCTGGCGGCTCGGGACCGGCCCGTTCGAAGGCGGTCTGGTGCTCGACTACTTCGCCGATCCGTCGGACCCGCGGCGTGTCCTGGCCGTGGCCGAGCCGCCGACGCTGTCCGGCTTGATGCCCGCGCAGGTCTTCGAATCGCACGACGGCGGGCTCAGCTACGACGCGGTTTTGCATCCGGGCGTCGCGGCGGGCGGAATCGCGGGCGTCGAGATCGCCCGGTCCGACCCGCGAATCGTCTATGTCGCGCTCTACGAGACGAGCGCCGCCGACGCGCTCACGCACCCGCGCCTGGCGCGCACGGGCGACGGCGGCGCCACCTGGACCACCATCGACCTCGAACCGATGCTGGGCGCCAGCCGCGTCACCATCGCGGCCGTGGACGCAAACGACGCCGACCGCATCTACCTCCGCGTCGGCGGTACGGGCGCGGACGGGCGTTCCTTCGACGCGATCGCGGTGTCCGCCGACGGCGGCCGCAGCTTCGCGACGCCGGTGAGCCTCACGGGCGGGAAGCTCACGACGTTCATCGCGCGCGCGAACGGCACGGTGCTGGCCACGGGCTTGCTGGGCGCGACGGTGGTCGGCTATCGCTCACGCGACGCGGGCGCCACGTTCGATTCCTGGTCGCCGCATCTGCACCCGCGCGGCTTCGGCGAGCGCGGCGCGACGCTGTTCGTCGCGACCGACGACACCGCCGACGGCTTCGCGCTGGCGTCGTCGCAGGACGACGGCGACAGCTGGACGCCGCGCCTGCACCTCGCGAACATCGAGGCGATCCGCGGCTGCGTGCAGCAGGCGTGCGTCGACGACTGCTGGCAGAAGGTGACCATCGCGCTCTGGCCGACGGCCGTGTGCGGCGAGCGCCCGACCGCCGAACCGGGCGCCGACGGCGGCGTGCGCGGCGGCGGTGGCGGGGGCGGCTGCGTCGCGGCGGGATCGGGAGACGCGGCGCCCGCGGGAATCCTGACAGCGCTGCTCGCGATCGTGCTGGCGGGTGCGCGGCGCCCGCCGGGGCGGCACAGGCGCGCGCCGGGGCGAGGCCGGCGCGCGTTCGCGGCCGTCGCCGCCTGCCTGGCCTGCATCGTCGCGCCCGGCGCCGCCCACGCCTTCGTCCAGAAGAAGACGCCGGCCGGCGTACCCGAGCGCCTGCCGTCGAGTTGCCTCGCGCTGGAGGTCCACCTCGACGACTTTCCGGGCGTCGACCCCGACGCGGTCCGCGCCGCGGTGACCGGCGCCGCGCGGACGTGGAGCGCGGACAGCAACCCATGCACCAGCCTGACGATCGCGTTGACCTTCGCCGGCGGGCCCGGGCCGCAGAGCGGCAACGACGGCGTGAACGTCATCGGCGCGCGCACGGAGGCCTGGTGCCCCGACGGCACCGACGCCGGAACGGCGGTGAACGCCGACGCGGGCCCGACCTGCAACGCGCCGTCCGCGACCGCGGCGACGACCGTGTTCGCCACGTCGGACGGCCGCATCGTGGACGGCGACACTCAGCTCAACACGTTGACGATCGGGTGGGCGGCGCTCGCGGCGCAGGGTAGCCCGCCGGACAAGCAGGATCTGCAAAGCGTGCTCACGCACGAGATCGGCCACCTGATCGGCCTCGATCACCCGTGCTGGAGCGGCATCGGCGAGCACGCGATCGACGACGCCGGCAACGAGGTCCCCAGCTGCTACCAGGCGCCCGCCGCGATCACCGGCGACACCATGTACCCGACGATCGATCCCGGCGACCTCTCCAAGCGCACCCTCTCGCCCGAAGCCCTCCGCGCCGTCTGCACCCTCTACCCGTCCACCCAGCCCGCGACCTGCCAACGGCCAGACACGGGCTGCACCATCGCATCCCCCGTCCCCTCGCCCGTCCTCGTCCTCGTCCTCGTAGTCGTAGTCGTCCTCGCTCGCCCGCCGCCGCGCGCCCCGGTAGAGCCCTCGCGGCGTCAAGATTCCCTTTCAGGGAGTGCACGTAGGACCGTGCACGAGACGCGCTCGTTCTCGCGTTTGTGCTCGTCCTCGACGGAGTTCGTCATCGTCGCAAACGTTGCGCTGTCGGCGTGCGCGACGTTGGAAACGCACAACATACAGACAGCTGTTCAATGCGCGAGGGCGCGTGCACTTCGAGCCTGGCAGTTCGTAGTGCAACGACTTACAGGACCGGTCGCGTGCGAGACGACTCCCACGCGCGGAAGGAGCGACGGTCATGACGCAGGTTCCTTGTTCGAGTCGATCCCTTTGTTCTCTGGCGGTTGGCGTGCTGGCGGCGGGGCTCGTCGGTTTCGGTTGCGACACCGGCGAAGCCACCGAAGACATCACTGTGCGGCAGGGGGCGTCGGTCACGACGCCTCAGACGCCACTCTCCGGCAACAGCGTCGCGAAGTTCGTCGATGCTTTACCCACGTTCAACGGGCGCCGTTCCGACGGCACGACGACGCAGCAGATCGTCATGCAGGAGTTCCAGCAAAAGGTGCTGCCGAACGCGTTCTACAACACGCTCAGCGGGACCAACCGGAATGGCACTTTCCTCTGGGGCTACAACATCAACGGCGCGGGGCCGTCGTTCCCGGCACGCACGATCGAGGCGCGCCGCAACATCGCCACCACGGCGATCTACACGAACAACCTCACCAACACGCGGCTGCAAAGCTTGCTCACCGTCGATCAGACGCTTCACTGGGCGGATCCGCTCGGCACCACCGCGCGCAACAACTGCGTGAACGGCCCGCCGCTGGCGGCCGCCTGCACGCAGCCGTTCAGCGGACCGATCCCGACGGTCGTCCACCTGCACGGCAACGAGGTCTTCTCGCAGTACGACGGCCACCCCGACGCGTGGTGGACGCCGAACCAGGCGCAGCGGGGACGTGCGTTCTTCGGCAGCACGTACAACTACAACAACCAGCAAGAAGCGACGACGCTCTGGTTCCATGACCACGCGCTCGGGAACGTGCGCCTCAACGTCTACGCCGGGCTGGCGGGCTTCTACTTCATTCGCGACAACCGCGACACCGGCGCGGCGAACAACCCGATCACGCTTCCCGCCGGACCGTACGAGTCGGAGATGATGCTCGCCGACCGGCAGTTCGACACCAACGGACAGCTCTATTTCCCGGATTCGGACAACCCGGCGAACCTGAACGGCCCGCCCGGAAACCCCGACAAGCACCCGTTCTGGATCCCGGAGTTCTTCGGCGACGTCATCACCGTCAACGGCAAGAGCTGGCCGACGATGTCCGTCGAGCCGCGGCGCTACCGCTTCCGCTTCGTGAACGCGAGCAACGCGCGCTTCTACACCATGCAGCTGTTCAACCAGCAGGGCGTGGACATGCACGTCAACGGACCGGCCGGCCCGGCGATCTGGCAGATCGGCTCCGACGGCGGCTTCCTCAACAACCCGGTCAAGCTGGCCGATCCGGCCAACGGCAACCAGCAGTGCGCCGGCGATCCGATCGGCAACAACACCGACGTCCGGGCCGGCGCCCGCTGCCTGTTCATCGCGCCCGCCGAGCGCGTCGACGTGATCATCGACTTCGGCGGCCAGGCGGGAAAGACGTTCACGATGAAGAACTTCGCCGTCCTGCCGTTCCCCAGCGGCGGCCCGGTCGGCTTCGGCGCACCCGACGCGACGTCGGACGGCCTGGTGATGCAGTTCCGGGTGAACCTGCCGCTGCAGGGGACGGACACCTCGTTCAACCCGGCCGGGACGCACCCGCCGCTGCGCGCGGCGCCGATCGTCAACATCAAGGGGATCACGCCGAACGAACGCCGGCAGCTGATCCTCGTCGAGGAGGAAGGCGACACCGCCAATCCCGACGGCCCCGGATCGCCGGTCGGTGACGGCGATCCCGTCGAGAGCCTGATCAACAACACGAAGTGGAACGGCAACCGCGAGGGCTCGACGATCGTCGTGCCGGGCTCGCGCTCGAACACCCTCGGCGTGTCGGCGACGGAGACGCCACGCCAGGGCGCGACCGAGCTATGGGAGGTCGCGAACATCACCGGTGACGCGCACCCGATCCACATCCACCTGATCCAGTTCCAGGTGATCTCGCGGCAGCCGTTCGACGTCGACACCTACCTGACCGACTGGATGGCGGCGTTCCCGGGCGGCACGTTCAACGGGTTCACGTTCCCGCCCGGCGTCTACATCCCCGGCTTCGGGCCGCCGCTCAATTACCTGACGAGGAACTCGGCCGGCGCGGTGGGCGGCAACCTGAACTTCAACGCGGCCAAGTACCTGCAACAGGGGGCGTGCGCGGGCGGCGCCTGTCCGTCGCGCGCGCCGGAGGCGATCGACGCCGGCTGGAAGGACACGATCAAGATGTGGCCGGGTGAGATCACGCGGCTGGCGATCCGCTGGGCGCCGCAAGGCGTGGCCGCGAACGGGGTCAGCGCGGGGCAGAACCTGTTCCCGTTCGATCCGACGAACCCGCCGGGGTACGCCGAGCACTGCCACATCCTCGACCACGAGGACAACGAGTTCATGAGGCCATACCTGGTCATCAAGTAGTCGGGAGCCGACGAGGCTCTCGTGACCGACGACGAGCGACAGGAGCGTCCGTCCGGCGGCAGCGGTGATACCGCCGCCGCCGCGACGGGCACGTCCACGCCGATCACGCCGTTCATTCTGGGCCTGCGCATCGTGCTGTTGCTCGCCGCCGCTCTGGCGGTCGTCGTGGCCGTCGGGATTGGCGCGCGCGGCCGGGCCGGCGACGCCACCGTTCGCTACGCCTGCCCGATGCACGCGGAGGTGCGTTCGGCCAATCCCGGCGAGTGTCCGATCTGCCGCATGGCGCTCGAGCGCGTCGGCTTCGTGCCAGGCGCGGTGAAGCCCTACCTGGAAGCGGCCGGGACCGTCGACCTGCGGACCGTCGACAACGTCAAGAAGCACAACATCGTCGACTTCGTTCGCAGGCACGCGCTGCTGCCCGTGCTGCGCGAGCTGCGCGGTCCCGCCTGGGTCGACGCCGACGGAACCATCGAGGCGATCTTCTACAACGACCAGATCGACGCGCTGGCGCCCGACGAGACCGGATCGTTTCGCCTGACCGCCTCGCCCGCGGACACCGTCGCCGCGCGCCGGACCACGGACGCGCCGGCGGCCTGGGATCGATCGACGTCGCGCATCCGCTTCCGGCCCGTCGCGGCGCACGCCCGGCTTACGGCCGGTGAGGTCGGGTGGCTCGAGCTGGCGCCGCGCCCGCGGCAGGTGCTGGGCGTGGCGGCGTCGGCGGTGCTGCAATCGCCCGACGGGCCCTACGTCCTCGCCTGGTCGGGCCACGGCTACACGTTCGTGCGGCGGCCGATCGAGATCGGCGAGACCTTCCTGAAGCAAGGCCTGGTGTCGGTGCTGTCGGGCCTCGCGCCCAACGACCGCGTCATCGCGCGCGCCACGTTCTTCGTCGACGCGGACCGCAGGATGGGCGCGAACGCCGGCGAGATCGCGCTGGAGGAGAAGCCGTGATCGCCCGCCTCGTCGCCTGGTCGGCCCGGCATCACTGGGCGGTGATCATCGCGTCGCTGGCGATCGCGATCGCGTGCGATCTCGCGCGCCGGCATCTGTCGCGCGACGTGGTGCCAGAGCTCGCCGACCCGCAGATCGCGCTGGTCGCCGACTGGATGGGCCACCCGGCCCCGGACGTCGCGGCCGCGGTGGCCAAGCCGCTCACCGCGGCGCTGGCGGACGTCCCCGGCGCCAAGGCGATCCGCGCGTCGACGATGACGGGGATGGCGTACGTCGACGTCGTGTTCGCGTCGTCGGACGGGCTGGAGGCCGCGCACCGCGAGATCGCCGCGCGCGTCGAGCGGGCGCGGGCCCAGTTGCCGCCGAACGTCCGCATCTACCTGGGGCCGACCGCGTCGTCGACCGGCTGGGTGTTCGAGTACGCGCTGACCGATCGGGCGCGCGTGTCGTCGCTGTACGAGATGCGCCGCTTCCAGGAGGACGTCCTCAAGCCCGCGCTCGGCGCCATCCCGGGCGTCGCCGAGGTGGCGTCGGTGGGCGGCGACCTGCGGCAGGTGCGCATCGATCTGAAGCCCCGCGAACTGCGCGACCGCGGCCTCGCCTTCACCGACGTGCTCGGGGCGCTGCGGCCGGTGTTCGACGCCGCCGGCCCCGGCCTGGCGAAGGGTGTCGCGCGCGTCTCGATCCCGGATCTCGAGGCCGTTCCGATTGACCGTGGGACCCTGGGAGGGTCCCACACCCCCCGCGATGGGTCCCGCCAGGCGGAGCCCGGCGGTACCCACGCGATCGGCGGCGACGTCCGCCTGCGCGACGTCGCGCTGGTGCGCGAGGTGCCGGACATGCAAACCGGACTCGCCGATCTGGCGGGCGTGCGCGCGGTGGGCGGCATCGTCATCGCGAAGCGCGACGCCGACATCGCCGCGCTGACGGACGCCGTCAAGCGCACCATCGCGCGCGAGGCGCGCCTGCTACCGCACCGCCCCGCCGATCCCGAGCGCCTCGACTCGGGCGTCGCGGCCGACGTGCACGTCTCGACGACGTACGATCGCTCCGACCTCGCGACGCGCGCGCGCAAGACGCTGCTGCGCGCGCTGGGCGAGGAGGTGGGCGTCGTCGTGCTGGTCATCCTGCTGTTCCTGCTGCACGTGCGCAGCGCGCTGGTCCCGCTGGCGACGCTGCCTGTGGTGCTGCTGCTGACGTTCGGCGCGATGTGGGCGCTGGGCGTGCCGGCGACGATCATGAGCCTGGGCGGCATCGGCATCGCGCTCGGGATGGCGGTCGACGCGGACATCGTCGCGCTCGAGGCGTCGCACCGCCGGCTGGAGACGCTGGAGCCCGGCGCGGCCCCGGACAGCCGGCGCGCAAAGATGCTCGCGGCGGCGCAGTCGTTCGCGCCGGCGATCCTGACGTCACTGGTCATCACCGCGCTTTCGTTCCTGCCGGTGTTCGCTTTCAGCGGCGAGACCGGCCGGCTGCTGCGCCCGCTGGCGCTGACCAAGACGCTGGTCGTCGCGTCCGCGGCGCTGGTGACGTTGACGCTCGCGCCGGCGCTACGCGATCGCCTGCTCCGCGGCCGCGTGATCCCTGAGTTCGCGAACCCGCTGACGCGCGGCCTCGTCCGCGTGTACCGCCCGTTCGTCCGCTTCGCCCTGAACCGCCCCGCCCTCACCCTGGCGACGGCAGGCCTCGCGCTCGTCTCGTGCTTGCCGATCGTCACGCGCCTCGGGGGCGAGTTCTTGCCGCGCGTCGACGAAGGCGATCTCCTGTACATGCCGACCACGCGACCCGGCGCGCCGCCCGAGCAGGCCGCGCTGCAACTGTTCTGGCAGGACTTCGCGATGAGCCAGTTCGACGAGGTCGCGACCGTCTTCGGCAAGGTCGGGCGCGCGGACACCGGGACCGATCCCGCGCCGTATTCGATGGCGGAGACGACGATCCGCCTGCGGCCGCTCGACGAGCGTCCGAAGATCCCGCGCCGGCGCTGGTACTCGGGCTGGGCGCCGGCCCCGCTGAAGAGCGCGCTGCGCATCGTCTGGCCCGACGCCACGCCGCGCACGAACGCGGAGGTGATCGAGGAGCTGGACAAGGCGGCGAGCCTGCCCGGCTGGCGCAGCGCCTGGACGGGTCCGGCCCGCGCGCGCATGGACATGATGGCGACGGGCGTGCGAACACCCGTCGGTGTTCGGGTGGTCTCGCCCGATCCCGAACGGCTCGAAGCGCTGGGCGCCAGCGTGCGCGGCGTGGTGAATGCTGTACCGGGCACGCGCAGCGCCGTGTTCGAAGCGACGGGCGGCGAGACCTGGCTGTCGTTCGCGCCCGATCAGGCGGCCCTGGCACGGCTGGGCGTCGATCCGGCGGCGGTCCGGAACGTCGTCGATCTGTTCGCGACCGGCGGCCAGCTCGGCGAGATCCAGGACGCGCAGGGCCACCTGCTGCGCGTCCGCATCGCGCCAGACGTGCCCGATCTGCGCCCGCGCGGCCCCACCGATCAGCTGCGGGAGCTGACCGTGCGCTCGACCGCGACGTCAGGGACAACCGGACAGCCGGTGCCGCTGGCGCTCGTCGGCCGGCCCGAGTACGTGCAGCGTCCGGCGGCGCTGCGCACGGAACGCGGCGAGCTCTGCGCTTACGTCTACGTCGACCTCAAGGACGGCACCGACGTGCAGCGGTTCGTCGAGCACGCCCGCCGCGAGGTGGATGCGGCCGTCGCGGGCGGACAGATCCGTCTGGGGCCAGGCGAGCGGATCGAATGGACCGGCCAGTACGGGCTGCTGATCGCCGGCCAGAAGCGCCTCGCCTGGATCGTCCCGCTGGTCCTGCTGTCGATGCTCGGCCTGCTGCTGCTGCAGTTCCGCGGCCTCACCGAGGCGCTGCTGGTGCTCGCGTCGGTCCCGTTCGCGCTGGTGGGCAGCTTCTGGACGCTGTACCTGCTGGGCTATCCGCTGTCGGCGCCGGTCTGGGTGGGCCTGCTGTCGGTCGTCGGTCTGGCGATGCAGACGGGCGTCGTCATGGTCGTCTACATCGACGAAGCGTTCTACCGGCGCGTGCGCGAGGGGCGCCTGCGAAATCGCGACGACATCGTCGCCGCACACGCCGAGGGAACGGTGCAGCGGCTGCGCCCCAAGATCATGACCATCACGACCATGGCCGTCAGCCTGCTACCGCTGCTCTGGTCCGACGGCGCCGGCTCCGAGATCATGCGGCGGGTGGCGGCGCCGATGCTGGGCGGCCTGGCTACCAGCGCCTTCCTGACGCTGGAGGTGCTGCCGGTGCTGTACACGATCTGGCGGCAGCGGCAGCTCCGCCGGGCGACCGCGCTCGGCCTGCCGATCGCCGCC
>Ga0207691_10005245_pt1 | contig 12509 bp, 10 predicted proteins | sample KBSM13metaG_FD_184327 | JGI IMG/M metagenome (GOLD analysis project Ga0207691, IMG submission 184327) | Miscanthus rhizosphere microbial communities from Kellogg Biological Station, Michigan, USA - KBS M1-3 metaG (SPAdes) (version 2) | ecosystem: Host-associated > Plants > Roots > Rhizosphere >... | reverse complement strand
TGAAGTTGATTGACACCTAACCCACGATATTGATGAATACCTGGAAAAGAATCAGTCGAGATCCAGGCTGGGTTATTAAGTTTAAAAACTATTGTGCTTTTTGATATTATCAGGTCCTTACTTTGAAGGAGCTTTTGATCTCGCAGTAACCAATCTGCACAATGTCTTATCAGTTGATCGGGTAGTAATAAGCAAAGATAGATAGCTTTTTCACCAAATGCAATACTGGCGGCCTCCTGCAGTGTTAAAGTTAAGCAGGTTTAATATGTAATTCGTTGGAAATCCGACAAAAAGTTAAACAGAATAATGGGTATAACTCATGGTTTTAAGAATTACCTTTGCACCTATTTATGAAGACAAAAACATTCAATAAAAACAAAATTAATATCATCACGCTTGGGTGCAGCAAGAACCTGGTAGACAGTGAGGTGCTTAGTGGTCAGCTCCTGGCGAATGATATGGATGTGGTGCATGAGAATAAGAAAAAGGATCACAATATCGTGATTGTAAATACCTGTGGATTCATAGATAAGGCAAAAGAAGAAAGTATTGAAACCATTCTGCAGCAGGTGGAACTTAAAAGAAGAGGTAAACTGGAAAAAGTTTATGTTACCGGTTGCCTAAGTGAGAGATATCGAAATAACCTTGAAGCGGAAATCCCTGAAGTTGATGCATTTTTTGGTACCATGGAACTTCCACGGATCTTAAAAACGTTGGAAGCAGACTACAAAGCAGAACTGGTTGGAGAAAGATTATTGAGCACTCCATCACATTATGCCTACATGAAAATCAGCGAAGGATGTAACCGGACCTGCTCATTTTGCGCTATTCCACTGATGAGGGGCAAACATATCAGCCGTCCAATTGAAGAATTAGTAACAGAGGCAACCAAGCTGGTGAAATCAGGTGTGAAGGAAATTATGCTCATTGCCCAGGAACTGACTTATTACGGACTCGATATATACAAATCCCGAGAATTACCCAGACTGTTACACGCGCTTGCCGACATACCCGGGCTGGAATGGATACGCCTGCATTACGCTTATCCATCTAAATTCCCTCTTGAAATAATTGATGCAATAAAGGAAAGGGATAATATCTGCAATTACCTGGATATGCCACTACAACACGCCAGCAATCAAATGTTGAAGGCTATGAAACGACAGATCACAAGGGAGGATATGAATGAACTTATATATGCCATCAGGGAAAAAATTCCGGATATCTGTCTTCGCACCACCCTTATCGCTGGTTTTCCGGGAGAAACAGAAGATGACGTGGATGATTTGAAAACCTTTCTCCAATTACATCGTTTTGAGCGCGTAGGAATTTTCACTTACTCACACGAAGAAGGAACTTCTGCCCATGATATGGAAGATAATATTCCACAGGAAATTAAAGAAGAAAGGGCCAGGGACGTGATGGAAGTTCAGCAGGAAATCAGCTATGAAAAAAATCAGGAAAAATTAGGACAGACTTTTAAAGTTCTGATTGATAAAAAAGAATCTGGTCGTTATCTTGGCAGAACTGAGTTTGATAGTGTTGAGGTGGACAATGAAGTTATCGTTCACTCTGCAAGGGAACTAAAACCTGGTGAATTTGTACAGGTGAAGATCACCAAAGCTTATGATTTTGATCTGGAAGGCGAACTGGCCTGATGAATAGAATGAATGGCATTCAATTTTTGGCGACATTAGCTAAAATTTTTTAATGGTGAATTGTTCAACAAGATTTCTTCCTTACGAAAAAACCAAATTGTTCAGTTCCCTGGTGATGGACTATCTCCATGGTGCACCTGCAGTAAAGTCTTTATATCATCATTCTACTGATATGGCAGGTTTTCAAACTGCCATGGAAGAAAGAAGAAAATTTGCTACCGACAGGATCTTAATTCATAGCATTTTCGCAGCATCATATTTACAAAACATAAGTCCGGAACAGCAAAAGAATCTTGACGCATTGCTGTCGCCCGAAACTTTCACTATTTGCACCGCACACCAACCCAATATTTTTACAGGTTATCTGTATTTCATCTATAAGATAGTTCACGCCATCAAACTGGCGGAGGAACTAAAACGCAATTTCCCGAAACAGGAGTTTGTCCCGGTGTTTTATATGGGAAGTGAAGACAATGACCTTGAAGAACTGGGCCAGGTTAACCTCGGTGGGAAAAAACTGGAATGGAAAACCAAACAAAAAGGTGCTGTTGGAAGGATGAAGGTAGATAAGGATTTCCTGCGACTGATCGGGGAAATCGAAGGTCAACTTGGTGTTGAACCTTTTGGGAAAGAATTATTATCGATTATCCGTGATAGTTATAGTGAGGGTATCAGTATTGCTGACGCAACCTTCAGGCTTGTCAATCATCTGTTTGCCAACTATGGACTCCTGGTGCTGCAGGCAGATAATGCCAGCCTGAAAAAGCAGATGTTGCCAGTATTTGAAGAAGATCTTTTTCTGCATAAACCACATGAGCTTGTAACTAAGACAGGAGAGATTCTGCATGAACAGTATAAAGTGCAGGTTAATCCAAGAGAGATAAACCTTTTTTACCTTTTGGATGATGAACGTGAAAGGATCACAGGTAATGCCGTAAATTTTGAGGTTGAACCACTTCAATTACAATTCACCAAAGAACAACTTAAAGAAGAACTGCTGCAGCATCCTGGAAGATTTAGTCCGAATGTAGTATTACGTGGACTGTACCAGGAAACAATTCTTCCTGATATTGCATTTATAGGTGGTGGTTCAGAGATCGCATATTGGTTAGAATTGCGGGGTTTATTTGAACATTATGGGGTTCCTTTTCCGGTTCTAGTGCTCCGAAACAGTTTCATGTTAGCCACCATTGAACAGGAAAAAAAACTGTCTAAAATGGGTCTTGGATTAGAAGATCTGTTTGCCACTGAAAATGAGATTCTGACAGAATATGTAAAGAAAAATACCAGCCTTAGTGTAGAGATAACTGAAGAGCTATTATCTGCTAAAAACTTATTTGATGAACTGAAATCAAAAGCAGCTGCTGTAGATGTAACGCTGGTTCAACACCTGGAGGCGCTTCACACAAAACTTCAGAAGCAATTGGAGAATGCTGGTAAAAAACTACTGAGGGCGGAAAAACGGAAATTTGAAACGGAGAAAATTCACCTGCATAATATCAGGGAATCCCTTTTCCCTGGCAACTCACTACAGGAGCGAAAAGAAAATTTCATGCCCTGGTATGCAAAGCATGGCAGGTCGTTCATTGAGAACATTTATCTCCAGTCGCCTGCGCTTCAACATGAGTTTGGTATTATAATCTGCGGATAGAATCGTAAATTCAGGTAACAATAAATTTTATTATATGGCTTCATATAGCCTGCTCATCAACGGTCAGACCCGGGAGGTAGATGTTGCTTCAGATACGCCACTGCTTTGGGTTTTACGGGATCACCTTGGACTTGTGGGAACAAAATATGGTTGTGGCGTGGCCCAATGCGGTGCATGTACTGTTCACCTTGATGGGGTAGCTGTGCGTTCCTGTGTGCTACCGGTGTCGGCAATTAAAAAAACGTCAAAACTCACTACTATTGAAGGCCTGTCCGAAAATGGTGATCATCCTGTACAAAAAGCATGGGAAGAAGTTGACGTTCCACAATGTGGTTATTGCCAGGCAGGTCAGATCATGACTGCAGTAGCGTTACTGAAAAGCAATCCAAAGCCTTCGGTTACAGAAATAGAAAATGCCATGCAGGGTAATCTTTGTCGTTGTGGAGCTTATCATCGTATCCGTGAAGCAGTATTGTTGGCCAGTAAAAAACAAGTATAATGAATACCGATTATAAAAAATCCAGAAGAGATTTTCTAAAGATCACTTCATTAACCGGAACCGGCTTGGTGCTGGGCTTTAGTTGGTTCAGTGCAGAAGCAGAAACACCTCAAATAATCCAGACCGGGAAATTTGCAGGTGATCTCCGTTTCAATAGTTTTTTATCCATATCAACAGATGGTACTATAATTATTTATTCGCCCAATCCCGAGCTTGGTCAGAATATCATGACTTCTTTTCCAATGATTGTTGCAGATGAGCTGGATGCTGACTGGACAAAAGTAAAAGTAATGCAGGCACCACTGGATGCGGTAAAGTATGATCGTCAGCTTACCGGAGGAAGTGGCGCCATACCACATTCCTGGAACCGACTTAGAATGGCCGGGGCTACAGGAAGAAATTTGTTAATGCAGGCAGCTGCCAAAAACTGGAATGTTTCCATAGAAGAATGTACCACTTCCGAAGGATTCGTGATTCACGAAAAATCGGGTAAGCGTGCCAGTTATGGAGAGCTCGCTGAACAGGCTTCGAAAATGGATGTTCCTGCAGACATCAAATTAAAAAACAGGAAGGATTTTAAACTGATCGGTACTTCCGTTAAAAATGTAGAGAATAAAAATATCGTTACCGGAAAAGGAATCTTCGGGATCGATTTTTACCGTGATGGAATGGTCTTTGCCATGATTGTGAGGCCACCCGCATTTGGAAGTAAATTGACTTCATTTAACGCAGATGAAGCTAAAAAAATGCCGGGTATCATTGATGTGGTATCGTTTAAAAATAATGTGGCCGTGGTTGGGAACTCAACCTGGGAAGTAATGAAGGCAAGGAAAACCATCAAAGCCGAATATGAAAAAGAAACCAGCCTGGAATCCAGTACGGATCATGATAAAATTTTAGCTGGATTAATGGATACCGGTAAAATAACGGTAAGAAGAAAAGATGGTGACGTAGATACAGCGTTTAAGTCTGCAGCAAAAACTATTAAAAGGGAATACCAGTGTCCTTTTCTTCCGCATAACCCCATGGAGCCAATGAATTTCTTTGCCAGTGTAACGGATGAAGGTGTTGAACTCATAGGACCTACTCAGACTCCGGCAGCAGCAAGGACAAATACTTCCAGGCTTCTTGGTATTCCGGAAGACAAGATAACGGTCACGATCACTCGATTGGGTGGGGGATTCGGAAGGCGGTTGAAATTTGATTATGTGTTAGAAGCAGCTGAATTGTCAAGCATAATCAAAAAACCGGTTAAACTTATCTGGACAAGGGAAGACGACATGACAGGTGGAAGTTACCGTCCGGCTGTCCGTTACCGGTTTGAAGCCGCGTTAGACAGCAAAGGGAACCTGGTAGGATATAAATTAAGGGGAGCAGGGATCAATGTGAATAATTCCTGCCGTGAAGATAATTTTCCGTCTGGTGCAGTTGATAACCTGCTCATTGATACAGTGGAACACAGTTCTCCCATTACAACAGGAGCATGGCGTGCACCTATCACCAATTTCCTGGCATTTGCTGAACAGAGTTTTTTGGACGAAGTAGCAATGGCCGCAGGAAAAAACCCGGTAACATTCAGGTTAGAACTTTTGCAGAAAGCAAAAAATACGCCCACCGGAGCCATCAAGTATAATATTGACCGGATGGAGACCGTAACAAAACTTGCAGCTGAAAAATCTTCTTTCGGTAAAAAGAAAGGTGTGTACCAGGGCTTCAGTGTTTATTATTCCCATGCTTCATATGTTGCCCAGGTTTGCGAAGTTGTTATGAAAGATGGAAAACCCGTGGTGAAGAAAATTTATGCCGTAGCGGATTGTGGTGAAGTAGTAAACAAGAGCGGAGCGCAACAACAGGTGATGGGAGCCATTGTAGATGGTTACGGACATGCGATGTTCGGCAAACTAACATTCAAGGAAGGCGTGCCTCAGCAAAAAAACTTTGGTGACTATCACATTATCAGAATGAAAGAGATCCCTGAGATTGAAACTCATTTTGTAGACAATGGCATTGATCCTACAGGCCTCGGAGAACCGGCATTACCCCCAACAGGTGGTGCCGTAGCAAATGCTATATTCAAAGCAACAGGATTCAGGTTGACCAGGCAACCATTCATAGACCAGATAAAATTGATGGGTACGTCTAATATGCGCCCTTCTCAGAAGTTGCTTTAATAGTTGTTGATTCAAGTCCGGCCCGTTTTTTTGCTTCTTCAATGATCACTGCAGTGGCTGTGGCACCAATTCTTGTTGCGCCCGCAGCTTTCATTTCGAGCAATTCATCCAGCGTTCTTACGCCACCCGCAGCTTTTACTTCAACGCCGGGAGCGGAGTGCTTTCTCATCAGTGTAACGTCTTCAATGGTGGCACCCTTAGTGGAAAATTTTCCATCACTGCCTTTAGTGTATCCGTAACCGGTAGAAGTCTTAACAAATGCCACAGGTATTGCACTGCAAATTTCACAGAGCTTAATTTTTTGCTCATTATTAAGATAATCGTTTTCAAAAATGACTTTTAAAATAGCATGGTGTTTCACGGTCGCATCATTGATCTCCCTGATTTCTTTCGCTACATAATCCCAGTCGCCCTGCAGCACTTTACCAATATTGACCACCATATCAATTTCTGTTGCTCCCTCTTCACAGGCTTTGATAGTTTCTGCAACTTTTATTTCAGTGGTATGACTTCCGTGAGGAAATCCTATGACCGTACACACAGGAACACCGGATCCTTTCAGCCATTCAACGGCCTGTTTAACAGCATAAGGTTTTATACAGACTGATGCAGTTTTATATTGGATAGCAACATCACATCCTGCTTTCAGGTCTTCATCCGTCATAGTTGGATGAAGCAGTGAATGATCGATCATTTTGGCAATCTCATCAATATTCAGGTTCATCATTTAATATTTTCCAGTTGAATAATTTATTTGGTATCCGAAATATCGAATTCATTATTCCAACCTTCGGACTTCAGTTTTTCAATTTTTTTCAGGACATCTTTTTCCAGATCTTTTTTATAAAGGTCCATTTTCTTTCCCATCTCAGCATTTGCAGAACCTATGATCTGTGCTGCGAGTATACCTGCATTCTTCGCTGCATTTAGCGCAACAGTAGCAACCGGTACACCATTCGGCATCTGCAGGATAGACAAAACAGAATCCCATCCATCAATTGAGTTGGATGATTTTACTGGAACACCAATTACAGGGAGGGCAGTTAGAGAAGCTACCATACCCGGCAAATGTGCGGCTCCGCCTGCACCGGCAATGATCACTTGTAAACCTCTTTCCCTTGCAGTTGTAGCATATTCTACCATGCGCATAGGGGTGCGGTGTGCAGAAACCACAGTGAGTTCATAAGCAATACCCATGGATTTAAGAAAATCTGCAGCCGGACTCATGACCTCAAGATCACTGTCTGACCCCATTATTATACCAACCATAAAAACAATATGATTATTTGATAATGTGAATAGTGTGAAAGGTAACTAAAATAATTTTTCTTTGACAAAGGGGAAAACATTTCAATTATCCTTCATTGGTCTGAAAGCTTATTACTCTTAGCAATTTTTTTACCTGGTTTGCAAGGCGGACTAATCCAAGTTTATCCGGATTAATAATGGTAACATGTCCCATTTTTCTTCCCGGAGATGTTTTTGCTTTTCCATATAAATGAACAAAAACATTTTCTGTGGCCAGCACTTCTTTCAAACCTTCATAGTCGGCATCACCCTTATAACCTGGTTCACCTAAAAGATTGACCATGATGCTGGGCATGATCATAGCGGTATTGCCCAGCGGATAATTCAATAATATCCGCCATAACATATCGAACTGTGAGGTGTAATGGGCTTCTATTGTATGATGCCCACTGTTATGTACCCTGGGTGCTGTTTCATTCACAAATACATCGCCTTTTTTATCAACAAACATTTCAATGGCAAACATACCCGGTGAAGAAAAATTCCTGGCCACTCTCAATGCTATTGCTTCAGCTTTCCAAAGCGTTTTTTGTTGCAGGTCGGCCGGACAAAGCTGATAATCCAACAAATTCAGATATGGGTCAAAGATCATTTCTACAGGAGGATAAATAGCATGAGATCCATTCAGGCCAACAGCAACAGTAATGGCAATTTCCTTGTCGATATCTACCATTTTTTCCAGGACAGCCGGTGCATCAAAACCTTTATTCAGATCGGATGCTGAGCGGATCAATTGAACTCCTTTGCCATCATAACCTCCCATTGCCAGTTTATGCACCGCAGGAAGAAAATCAGTTTGACGCGATAGGTCGGCCAATTGATTTGTAATATGAAAAGCAGGGGAGGGAATGTCGTTTTGCTGGTAATACTGTTTCTGAAGAATTTTATTTTTGATCGTCTTCAGGGCAGATGGTTTGGGCACCACCAATTTACCCTCCGATTCAAGTTTCTCCAATGCCTCAACATTTACATTTTCTATTTCGATAGTGAGGGCATCCACATGTTGACCGAAGGCATAAACATCATTAAAATCCCGGATATCACCTTTTACGAAATGATGGCAAAGGTGGGCTGCGGGACAGTTTGGATCAGATTCCATAACCCAGGTCTCAACAGGATAATTTGCTCCTTCCTGGAGTAACATTCGTCCAAGTTGTCCGCCCCCCAATATGCCTATTTTCATCATTAATCAGTGATTTTAATTTTGCTTTCAAAAATAGGGAATAGTTGCTAGCAGGATGAAAAGCTTTAACACCAGCCAGCATTGTTTAGGTCTAAAATGATTATTTTTGATTATGCGTCCTGATTATCCGCATAAATCTTTCACTGATAAACGCCGGCATTATTTCCTGCTGATGGAAACCCTTGCTGAGGATGATTTTTTCTTTGCTGTTTAGGCTTCGTCATTTCTTGCATCCATTTTTAAAAGAATTAAATTCCGGTTATGTTGACACCCCAGAATGCAGTTAGTGCTACTCAAACAGATTTCCTACCCTTGCAGGGAACTGATTATGTTGAATTTTATGTGGGCAATGCCAAACAGGCAGCTCATTTTTATATGACCAGTTTTGGTTTCCAGGCAGCTGCTTATGCCGGACCTGAAACAGGATTAAAAGATACTGTCAGTTATGTAGTAAAGCAACAAAAACTGACCTTTGTTTTCACCACTTCACTTCGCAAGGACAGTCTTATATCCCAATATGTTGACAAACATGGAGATGGAGTAAAAGTGTTGGCTTTGAAAGTTGATGACGCTACCAAAGCTTGGAATGAAACCACTAAAAGAGGTGGAAAATCTTACCAGGAGCCCAAAAACTTAGAAGATGCCGATGGTAAACTCGTGATCAGCGGTATTCATACTTATGGTGAAGTCGTGCACCTGTTTATTGAACGTAAAGATTATAAGGGTGCATTCATGCCCGGTTTCAGATCCTGGGGAAATCCATTTTTCAAACCTGAAGAAACTGGCTTACTATATGTTGATCATTGTGTGGGAAATGTGGGATGGAACCAAATGGATCCATGGGTAAAATTTTACCAGGATGTAATGGGCTTCAGAAATATCCTGACGTTTGATGATAAAGATATTTCTACGGAGTATTCGGCGCTGATGAGTAAAGTGATGAGTAATGGAAACGGGTTTGTAAAATTCCCGATCAATGAACCGGCGGAAGGAAAAAAGAAAAGCCAGGTAGAAGAATATCTTGAATTTTATGATGGCGAAGGTGTACAGCATGTGGCAATGGCGACAAATGATATTGTTCAGACAGTTACTGAACTAAGAAACCGGGGCGTTGAGTTTTTAAGAGTGCCAAATTCATATTACGATGACCTGCTAGAAAGGGTGGGACATATTGACGAGGACCTGGAACCTTTGAAAGAGTTAGGTATTCTTGTTGACCGTGATAATGAAGGGTACTTGCTCCAGTTATTCACAAAACCGGTTGAGGACAGGCCCACTTTATTTTTTGAGATCATTCAACGCAAGGGTGCAAAGAGCTTTGGGAAAGGAAATTTCAAAGCCTTATTTGAGGCGATTGAAAGAGAGCAAGGAGAAAGGGGGAATCTCTAAGTTGGCTACGCAGTATAATTTCCTGTGAAAAGGAGCGGTATTGCTTGCCTGACTTTGCTTTTTATGCTTATTTTTACAATTGTTTATAAAAAGGCTGTAATAATGCTTTTATCTGGAGCGTTTCTTAATTTAATTAAACCGTCGATGAAAAACCTCTTCTTCTGTATCTTGACATGCTGTATAGCCATTACGCTTTCTGCACAAAATGGCTCCGGTGGGAACTCTGTTTCGGCTGTTTCCTCTTTTATAGACATACAAAAAACATTGCAGCGTCCTTCTGATGCGCTTAGTAAAAACGAGGCGGCTTTGAAAAAGCAATTTGAGGATAAGAAATTGGTTTGGCCCGCTAAATATGTTTATATCCGTTCTTTTAAATATGATAGTCAATTAGAGATCTGGGTAAAAAATGATAAGAAAGATCCATACAGGCTTTTCAAGACTTATAAAGTTTGTGCGTTAGCGGGTACGCTTGGCCCAAAAAGAATGGGTGGTGATTACCAGGTGCCGGAAGGATTTTATTATATAAATGAATTTAATCCGAAAAGCAATTATCATTTATCGCTTGGACTTAATTACCCGAATATATCTGACAGGATACTAAGTGATGCAACGAATCCCGGTGGTGATATTTATATTCACGGCAGTTGCGTTACCGTTGGTTGTATTCCTTTGACTGATCCAATGATCGAAGAAGTTTATATTATTACTGCACATGCAAAAGACCAGGGACAGGATTTTATACCTGTTCATATTTTCCCGATTCGCTATAATGTAAAAAGAAGTATAGATTTTCTTGGTAAGCTTACAAAAGATGATGAACAGTTAAAAGATTTTTCCTTACGTCTTGAAGATGCTTTTAATTATTTTGAAAAACATAAGCAAGTTCCTGTTGTTGCGGTATCGGATAAAGGTGCATATTATGTAAATGATGCGCCGGATAAGAAAACAATGTATGCATCCGCCACCGAATCTATTAAGCCAATACCAAAAAGAAAGAATGTTCAACACAGGACAAGAGAAATTACGGGTCTTGTAGAGTCTGTTACTCAATGGCCGAAATACCAAAGCGGTGGTGATGACCTATTAAAATATTTGGACAAGTTGGGTAAAGAGATGAGAGACTATTTACCAAAAGGTACACGTAAGGCATTTGTGCAATTAGAGTTTATTGTTGATAAAGACGGAGTGCCTGTAAATTTTAAAGTGATAAGAGGTGGCGTAAACGAAGACTTTAATGATGAGTTGATCTCAAAGATAGAAGCAACAATGGCAACATGGCAACCTGCTTTGCTAAGTGATAAGCCGGTTCCTAAAAAAATGATACAGACCGTTACGATCGAGATACCAGAACCAATGGAGATGTAATTAAGTTGAAAGCATATTTTATAAGTGGGCTAGGCGCCGATAAAAAGGCTTTTCAGAAAATAAAACTCCCTTCTGGATACGAACCTGTTTATCTCGATTGGATACCTCCGCAAAAAAATGAATCACTCTGCAATTATGCACGACGTTTTTCTTCCCTGATAAAAAATGATGATGCTTTTATTTTGATCGGCCTTTCATTTGGTGGCATGCTTGCTTCTGAAATTGCAAGGTTGCGAAGGCCAATGAAGACGATCATCATTTCAAGTCTCGCTTCATCCAATGAATTGCCCTGGTATTTTAAACAAGCAGGAAAAATTGGTCTGCATAAAGCTGTACCAATGACATTTTTAAAAGCAGGAACTGTTATCAAGAATATTATGGGTGTTGCATCAAAGGAAGATAAAGCGATCATCTATAATTATGCAAAATATGCCGATCCTGATCTTGTTCGCTGGTCGCTTCATGCAATTGTGAATTGGGATCAACCGGATCGCTTGCCTGGTATCGTTCATTTGCATGGATCAAATGATAGAATGCTGCCACTAAAATATACTCATCCTGATTTTGTAATAAAAGGCGGCGGTCACCTCATGATCTTTAATAAAGCGGATGAAGTGAATAAGATATTGAATGATGTGCTTTCATTGAATTGAGATCAGTATTTATATTATCCCTGACTTTTTTGCTCTCTTTAGCCCGTAACTTTTTGATCTCCATCAATAGAAAATTTATCATTGATCAATTTTACTCCGACTGCATTTTGTATCAAAAACTTTTCCACACACTTGATCCATAGCATCACTGTTTGATCATAATGAGATAGATTTGCGTTTTATCCTTCACTGAAATACCACCATCAAAATCTATTGTCCGTACTAAATCACCATTTATTAATATAAAATACAAGTATGAAGAAGATCATCGTGCCCGCATTTGTGGCTATTGCCACCGTTTTCGCATTTTATGCATGCCAGAAAGATGTAAGATCAAATCCATCTAATGAATCAGGAGAAGAAATTGCAACTAAACCTCCTCAACAGCAACCAGCTGCAAGCAATTGCGCAAATTATCAAGTAGCATTAACTCGTAGTTATGCCAGTGGACAAACAACATTTACATGGTGTATTACAAATCCTAGTCCCGGTAACGGATCAGGTGGAACGATTCAAAACCTGAGCCACTGGGATTTTATTCCTGGTTGCGCAGGCGATCTTGGTCTTGAACAAAACTGGAGTGATATTGTTTCCGCATCCTATTCTACTGGTGGCACTACCTGGAATACAAT
>Ga0207691_10005244_pt1 | contig 12509 bp, 9 predicted proteins | sample KBSM13metaG_FD_184327 | JGI IMG/M metagenome (GOLD analysis project Ga0207691, IMG submission 184327) | Miscanthus rhizosphere microbial communities from Kellogg Biological Station, Michigan, USA - KBS M1-3 metaG (SPAdes) (version 2) | ecosystem: Host-associated > Plants > Roots > Rhizosphere >... | reverse complement strand
GCGGCGACGACGCGCTTCATCGCCGCGACGTCCTGGTAGATCAGCTTGTCGGCGCCGATGAACTCGCGGATCTCCTCGATCGAGCGGTCGTGCGCGATCAACTCGGTCGAGGTCGGCATGTCGATGCCGTAGATGTTCGGATATCGCACCGGCGGCGCGGCCGAGGCGAGGTAGACCTTCTTCGCGCCGGCGTCGCGCGCCATCTGCACGATCTCCTGCGAGGTCGTGCCGCGGACGATCGAGTCGTCGACGAGCAGCACGTTGCGCCCCTTGAACTCGACCTCGATCGCGTTCAGCTTCTGGCGCACCGATTTCTTGCGAACCCCCTGCCCCGGCATGATGAAGGTGCGGCCGACGTAGCGGTTTTTGACGAAGCCCTCGCGATACGGCTTGCCGATGCGCTGCGCGAGCTGCATCGCCGACGGCCGGCTCGACTCGGGGATCGGGATGACGACGTCGATCTCCGACGGCGGCAGGGTCGAGATCACGCGCTGCGCCAGCGTCTCGCCCAGGTTCAGGCGCGCCTGGTAGACCGAGATGCCGTCCATGATCGAGTCGGGCCGCGCCAGGTAGACGTACTCGAACATGCACGGGAAGAGCTGCGGATTCGCCGCGCACTGGCGCGCGTGGACCGTGCCTGCGAGATCGATGAAGATCGCCTCGCCGGGTGCGACGTCGCGCGCCATGGCGTGGCCAGTGCCGACGATCGCCACCGACTCGCTGGCGACGATCACCTCGGGGCCGTCGGGACCCACTCCCTCGCCGAAGGCGAGCGGCCGGATACCGAACGGATCGCGAAAGGCGAGCAGGCCATGCCCCGCGATCAGTGCGACGACCGCGTACGAGCCCTTGATTCGGCGGTGCACCGCGGCAACCGCGCCGAACACCTCTTCCGGCGAGAGCTGCTTGTCGCGCGCGGCGACCTCGAGCTCGTGCGCAAGGACGTTGATCAGCACCTCGCTGTCACTGCCGGTGTTGATGTGGCGCCGATCGACGTCGAACAGCTCCTGCTTCAGCGCCGCCGCGTTGGTGAGGTTGCCGTTATGGACCAGGACGATGCCGTATGGCGCGTTGACGTAGAACGGCTGCGCCTCCTCTTCGCTGTAGGCGTTGCCGGCGGTCGGATAACGCACCTGGCCGAGGCCAACGCTGCCGGGCAGCGCGCGCATGTTGCGCGTGCGAAAGACGTCGCGCACCATGCCGCGCGACTTCTGCATGAAGCACTTGGTGCCCTGCATCGTGACGATCCCGGCTGCGTCCTGGCCGCGGTGCTGGAGCAGCAGCAGCGCGTCGTAGATCAGCTGGTTGACGGGCCCCTTGGCAATCACTCCGACGATTCCACACATGGCAGCTCCTCGAGAGTCAGTGAGCAAACGACACGGTCAGACGCTGCGCAGTCCGGGCCGCTCGTCCGGCCCGGGCGAGACCAGTGGAACCAGTTCGCGCAACACCGCATTCAACCAGACTGCGCCGACCGAGTCGCGCCAGCCCTGAGCGGTGCCTAGCGGCGTGAACGTGAACAACGTGGCGATGGCGAGCAGCACCACCAGGCCGCGCAGCACGCCGAACACGGCGCCGAGGCCGCGATCGAAGGGCCGCAGCAGCGTCCGCCCGACCAGCGCCGAGACCATCCGTGCCGCCAGGCCCCACAACACCAGCACCAGCAGGAACGCACATGCGAACGCGGCGATGCCGTTCAAGGTCGATCCCACGTCGCCGATCGGGAGATGCGGCGCGAGCGGCGGTCCGAGCCAGAGGCCGGCGAACCAGGCGACGACCCAGCCGGCGAGCGAGAGCACCTCGAGCGTCAGGCCGCGAATCGCGCCGAGCAGCGCCGAGACGACGATGACGCCGAGCATGACCGCGTCGACCCAACCGATCGGGATCGTGTCCACGGCACGGGGTCACAGCGTCAGCAGCACGGCGGCGAGGCCGGCTGTCTTGACCTTGACGAGCGCAGCCTCTGCTTCGTCGCGCGTCGCGAACGGACCGAGGCGTACCCGGATGCGGCTCCCGGAAGCGGTCTGCGCCACCTGGGTGTAGGTCTTGAAGCCGAGCTTTTCGACTTGCTTGCGGGTTTCCCGCGCGGCCTCGGCGTCGGCGAACGCGCCGACCTGGACGACGAAGCGAGCCTCCTCCGCGGCGGCGACCGGCCGCCCTTCGAGGAGGGCACGCGCGCGCTCGCCGTCGCCGGTGAAGCGCGCCGTCGACGCTGCCAAGGAGGCCGACGTCGCGGCCGCAGCGGCGGCTGATGCCGCGGGCGGCCGCAGCGGCGGCTCCGCTGCCGTGGCGATGCGCGGTGGCATGTCCGCCGCCGTCGCAGCGCGCGCCGCGGGCCGCGACGCGGCCCGCTCGACCGGCAAGCCTTCGCTTGCCGCCGGCGGCGTGGCGACGACCGCGCTCGGCGCCGTTTCAGGCATCGCTGCGGCCCGACCCGGGCTCGGCCGCGTCGGCGGCATCGTCAGCGGCGGCGACGCGTCGCGACGCGGGATCTCGATCGGGATGTCGACCGGAATCGGCCTTGGCTGGGTCTCGAAGACAAGCGGAAAGCCGATGATGCCGATCGCCACCAGGACGATGGCGCCGATCAGGCGTTGGCGAGCGCGCGTTCGTGCCTGCTGCACGGCGTCGGCGGGCTCGAGCTTGGCGGGGACGGGATCGCTCTTCTGCTTGAACATGGTGGCCGCGCGTTCGAGCCGAAATGCGAGGGCGATGACGAGCCGCGGAACAAATCCGGCCCCGCTTCAGGTGGTGTAGCGACCGGCTCCGTGCGGCAGTCCGTGCTCGAGAACGCCGCCGACGGTGTAGAACGAGCCGAAGACAACGATTCTATCAGCGGGGTCGGCCGCGGCCCTCGCTGCGGCGAGCGCCGCCGGCGGGCTGGCGTGGGTCGCGACCGTCGCTCCACGCGACGCGCCGGCGACGGCCACCAAGCGCTCGGCGAGCTCGCCGGCGCTGGAGGCGCGCGCCGCCGGCAGATCGGTGAAATGCCAGGCGTCGACCAGCGGCGCCATCCGCGCCAGGATCGCGCCGATGTCCTTGTCGCGCATCGCTCCAAACACCGCGTGGGTGCGCGGAAAGAAGCCCATCTGGTCGAGGTTCTGAGCAAGCGCGGCGACGGCGTGCGGGTTGTGGGCGACGTCGAGGACGAGCGTCGGCTGGCCGGCGATCACCTGGAATCGTCCCGCGAGCTCGACCGTCGCCAACCCGGTGCGGATCGCCTGCGCGCTGATCGGCAACCGCTCGCGCAGCGCCTCGAACGCGGCAAGCGCTCCCGAGGCGTTGAGCAGCTGGTTGGCGCCACGCAGCGCGGGGTAGCCGAGGCCGCTGAAGCGGGTGTCTCGGCCCGACCAGGCCCACTGCTGGCGATCGCCCGAATGCCGGAAGTCTCGTCCCGCCAGGCGCAAGTCGGCGCCGATCCTCTGCGCTTCGTCAAGGATGCTCTGCGGCGGCATCGGATCGCTCACCACCGCCGGCGTGCCGCGACGCATGATCCCGGCCTTCTCGCGCCCGATCGACTCGCGGTCGGGGCCGAGGAATTCGACGTGATCGACGTCGATGCTGGTGATGACGGCGCAGTCCCCGTCGAAGGCATTGACCGCGTCGAAGCGCCCGCCGAGCCCGACCTCGAGGATCACCAGATCGAGCGGCGACGCCGCGAGCAAGCGGGTGATCGCGAGCAGCGTGAACTCGAAGTACGTGAGGCTGATGTCGCCACGTGCGTCCTCGACGGCTTCGAAATGCGGCAACAGCGCATCCCCCTCGACGCTCCGGCCGCCGATCCGGCAACGCTCTTCGAAGTGGACCAGGTGCGGCTTCGAATAGAGGCCGACGCGATAGCCGGCGGCGAGCGCGATCGACTCCAGCATCGCGCACGTCGACCCCTTGCCGTTGGTCCCGGCGACGACGATCACCGGGCACGCGAACCCGATGCCGAGACGCGCCTTCACGGCGGCGACCCGGTCGAGCGTGAGCTCGACCGTCTTCGGGTGCAGCCGCTCGCAGTGGGCGAGCCACTCGACGAGCGTCCTGCTCAAAGGCACTCTCAGGCTACTGCGTCGGACGGCAGGCGCTGCAGCATGGCGATCTGCCGGGCGATCGTGGCGCGCAGCTCGCGCCGGTCGACGATCATGTCGATCGCGCCTGTCTGAAGCAGGAACTCGGCGCGCTGGAAGCCCTCGGGCAGCTTCTCGCGCACGGTGTTCTCGATCACGCGCGGTCCGGCGAAGCCGATCAGCGCCTTCGGCTCGGCGATGACGACGTCGCCGACGAAGGCAAAGCTTGCCGACACGCCACCCATGGTCGGATCGGCGAGCACGCTGATGAACGGCAATCCGGCCTGCGCGAGTTTGGTCAGCGAAGCGTTGGTCTTGGCCATCTGCATCAGGCTCAGCAAGCCCTCCTGCATGCGCGCGCCGCCGGTGGCGGTGAAGCTGATGAAAGGCGTTCGCTGCTCAACCGCCGTATGCACGCCGCGAACGAAGCGCTCGCCCACGACCGACCCCATCGAGCCGCCCATGAAGTCGAACTCGAAGCACGCCGCGACCACCGGGATGCTCATCAGCGCCCCGCCCATCACCACCAGGGCATCGGTTTCGCCGGTGTTCTCGAGCGCGTCCTTCAGCCGCTCGGGATACTTCTTGCTGTCCTTGAACTTGAGCGCATCGACCGGCAGCACTTCCTGGGCGAGCTCGTAGCGCCCCTCGGGGTCGAGGAACGAATCGAGCCGGGCGCGGGCGTCGATCCGGTGGTGATGCGCGCACTTGGGGCAGACGTTGATGTTCTTCTCGAGATCGGTCTTGTAGAGCACCGTTTCGCACGCGGGGCACTTGACCCACAGGCCCTCGGGGACCGCTCGTCGCTCGCTCGGATCGGTCGGCTGGATCTTCGGCGGCAGAAGCTTTTCGAGCCAGCTCATCGCGGCGTTCCTTTCATGGCGGAGTGCCGGCGAACGCGCCGGTCGCGAGATCTCATGCGTCGAGCGCGCTGCGGATGCCGGCAATGAACCGCGCCGCGACCTGCGGCGCCTCGCCGCGCCCGGTCGGCTCGAGCAGCTGCACGAGCGCGCTGCCGATGACGACTCCATCGGCGACATCGGCGACGGCGCGTGCCGTCTGCGCGTCGCGGATGCCGAAGCCGACGCCGATCGGCAGGTCCATGCGTTGCTTGATTCTCGGGATCATCTGCTGGACGGCGTCGATGTCGAAGTGGCCGGCACCGGTCACGCCCTTGAGCGCCACATGGTAAACGTATCCGCTCGCCACCTCGGCGACGCTGGCGATACGGGCGTTGGTCGTGGTCGGCGCGATCAGGAAGATCGGATCGATGCCGGCGCTGCGCAGGGCCTGGGCGAAATCGACGCACTCTTCCGGCGGGTAGTCGACGACGAGGACGCCGTCGACGCCCGCGCTTTGCGCGTCTTCAACAAATCGGGCGATGCCGTAGCGTTCGATCGGATTGGCGTAGCCCATCAGAACGATCGGCGTGTGCGCGTTGCCGCTGCGAAACTCGCGCACGATCTGCAGCACCTGCGTCAGGCCGATGCCGCGCGCCAGCGCCCGCTCGCTCGCCTGCTGGATCACCGGTCCGTCGGCCATCGGGTCGCTGAACGGAACGCCGAGCTCGATCACGTCGGCGCCCGCGACGGCCATCGCGGCCATGATCTCGGCGGTGCTGTCGACATGCGGATCGCCGGAGGTGAGGTACGGGATCAGGGCCTTGGCGCGCCGCTCGCGCAAGGCAGCGAAGGTCGCGGCGATGCGGCTCATCGCCGACCCCGCGAGTCGAGTTCGGCGACGGTAGCGATGTCCTTGTCGCCGCGGCCCGAGAGGTTGACCAGCAGGTGGCGATCGCTCGCCAGCGTCGGCGCCAGCTTCATCGCGTAGGCGACCGCGTGGCTCGACTCGAGCGCGGGGATGATCCCTTCGGTGAGGCACAGGCGATGGAACGCGGCCAGCGCCTCATCGTCGGTGATGCTCACGTATTCGGCCCGGCCGATGTCGTGCAGCCACGCATGCTCTGGGCCGACGCCGGGGTAGTCGAGGCCGGCCGAGATCGAATGCGTCTCGATGATCTGGCCGTTCGCGTCCTGCAGCAGGTAGGTGCGGTTGCCGTGCAGGACGCCGGGGCTGCCGCCGCTGATCGACGCCGCGTGACGACCGCTCGCCAGTCCTTCGCCTGCCGCCTCGACACCGATCAGGCGCGTCGCCGGATGATCGATGTAGGGATAGAACATTCCCATCGCGTTGCTGCCGCCGCCGACGCAGGCGATCACCGCGTCCGGCTGGCGGCCGATCATCTCGGGCATCTGCACCAGGCACTCGTCGCCGATAACGCGCTGGAAGTCGCGCACCATGGTCGGATACGGATGCGGGCCGGCAACCGTGCCGATGATGTAGAACGTGTTCTCGACGTTCGTCACCCAGTCGCGCAGCGCCTCGTTGAGTGCGTCCTTCAAGGTTTTCGATCCGCTCTCGACCGGCACAACGGTCGCGCCGAGCAGGTTCATGCGATAGACGTTGGGCGCCTGCCGCTTCACGTCCTCGCTCCCCATGTACACGATGCACTCGAGGCCGTAGCGGGCGCAGATCGTCGCCGTCGCGACGCCGTGCTGGCCCGCGCCGGTCTCGGCGATGACGCGCGGCTTCTTCATTCGCCGTGCCAGCATCGCCTGGCCGATCGTGTTGTTGATCTTGTGCGCGCCGGTGTGATTGAGATCTTCGCGCTTGAGATAGATCTGCGCCCCGCCGAGCTCGCGCGACAGCCGAGCCGCGTGATAGACCGGGCTCGGCCGGCCGACGTAATGGGCGAGCTCGGAGCGGAACTCGGCGTCGAACGCCGGGTCGCGACGTGCCTGGTCGTAGCAGGCCTTCAGCTCGTCGAGCGCATGGACCAGCGTCTCAGCGACGAAGCTGCCGCCGTACGGCCCGAAGTGCCCGCGCGAGTCGGGCTGTTGATAGGGAGTCATGGCAGGAATGCCCTCACGCAGTCGATGCGGCGATCCGGGAGTCGGCTTCGCGCACCGCGTCGCAAAAGCGTCGGATCGCGGCGGCGTCTTTCACGCCGGGCGACGACTCGACGCCGGAGGAGACGTCAACGGCCCAAGGCCGCAGCTGCAGGATGCCGGCAACGACGTTTGCGGCATGCAACCCACCAGACAAAACGAGCCGATGCCCGCTGTCTGCCGCGAAGACTGCCGGAACGAGCGACCAATCGAAGACCTTTCCACCGCCGCCGAAGCCCTCGACGTAGGCGTCGAGGAGAAGGCCTTGCGCCTCCCGGTAGCGGCGCGCGAAGTCTAGCAAATCGAACCCCGCCCTCATGCGCGCGGCCTTGAGATAGGGCCGGCCGAACGCGGCACATTCGGCCGGCGATTCGTCGCCGTGGAATTGCGGCAGCAGATTCGGGATCGCCGCCAACGCCGCTTCGACCTGCGCCGGCGCGGCATTGACGAACAGCCCGACCGGCGTGACGTAGGGCGGCAGCGTGCGCGCCAGGCGCACGGCAACGTCGAGTGTCACGCAACGCCGGCTCGGCGGATGAAAGACGAGGCCGATCGCATCGGCGCCCGATTCGACCGCGGCCTCGGCGTCGGCCAGCTGCGACAGGCCGCAGATCTTGATGCGCGTGCGCTGGTTCATGTCCGAGCGCGTGCGCCGCGGCGCGTGACGTCGTCAGAGCAGCCAGTCCATGGCAGCGGTTCGCTCGGGGATCGCATGGATCGGATCGTAGTACGGGCCCACGAAATACAGGCCGTCGGCGGCGAAGGTGGCCGCGGCCAGCGCGCGGTCGCGTGCCGCCAGCACCTGCGCCAGCCATGACGCAGGGCGCGCGCCGCTGCCGACTGCGACCAGGCAGCCGACGACGTTGCGGATCATGTGATGCAGGAACGCATCGGCGTCGAAGCTGAAGTGCCAGTACGCACCGCGCTGCTCGATCGTGAGGCTGCGCATCGTCTTCACCGGCGACGGGGCCTGGCACTCGGCCGATCGGAACGCGGTGAAGTCGTGCCTGCCGAGGAGCGCCTCCGCCGCTTCGCGCATCGCCGCGCGGTCCAGCGGGCGAAAGGTCCAGCCGGCCAGGCCGCTTTCGAGCGCCGGCCGCACCGCCGACTCGAGCAGGACGTAGACATAGCGCCGGCCCATCGCGCTGGCGCGCGAGTGGAAGCTGTCGGGTACAAGCCGGCTCCACTGCACGGCGATGTCGGCCGGCAGGTAGCGGTTGGTTCCGCGGATCCACGCCACCTCGTCGCGCTCGACCTGCGCATCGAGGTGGACAACCTGGTTCAGCGCGTGGACGCCGGCATCGGTGCGGCCGGCGCAGACCGATCGCAGCGGCGTGCCGACGAAGGACGAGAGCGCCTGATCGAGGCGGTCCTGGACCGTACGACCACTAGGCTGGCTCTGCCAGCCGCTATACGCGCTGCCACGATAAGCAATGCCGAGGGCGACTCTCACGACGCGGCCTGGGCGACTGACCAGCGAACGACGAGGCGCCTCAGCGCCTCGCCTATGTCAGCTGATGCGGTCCAGCATCCCTTGCGCCTTGGTCTTGGTCGCACCGCTCGCGGTCGCAAGCACTTCGCGTAGCAGGTCGCGCGCGCCGTCCTTGTCGCCGATGCGCTGGAACTCCTCGGCGAGCTCCATCTTGCGTGCCAGCGGGTCCTGACCCGAGGCGCCGTCGTAGGCGAGGTCTCCCGGCGCGGTGGCGGGCTCGTCGAGGCCGCCGGGCGCGTCGAGATCGAGCGAGATCCCCGACAGGTCGAACGGCAACGGCTCGTCGCGGTGGTCGGGGACGCTGCCGCCCGCCTCGTTGGCGGTGAGCGGCATCTTCAGCGTCGTCGTGTTGAACGTCGGCGCGGGCTCGACCGGGCGCGGCGGAATCGACTCGGTGACGTCGAGCGCCGCCGGCCTCGACGGCGCGCCGATGTCGGGATTGTCGAGATCGAGGTCGATCGTGCCGAGCTCGCTGTCACGCGCGACAGTGTCGCCGAGCGACGTCGACGAGCCGAACTGCGACGGCACCGGGATCACCGACTGCGGCAGGGTGCTCGCGCCCAGCGGCTCGGCGACCTCGCCGCCGTCGGCCATCGGCCGCTCCGGTGTTCCGCCCGCGCGGTACATCGAGTTGTCGGGATCGATCTGGGAGCCGAGCTCCTGCGCCTTGGCCCATTCCTCGCCCTCGCCTCTCGTCAGCGCGAACAGCTGGGTGGCGAGCAGCTCGAAGCCCTTGATGTCGCGCCGCTTGGCATAGACCTCGAGCAGCTTGGTGCGGATGGCGAGGCGCTCGGGGTTGCTGCGCATCGCCTCCTTGAGGATCTCCTCGGCCTGCAGGTCGCGTCCGTAGGCGAGATAAACGTCGGCCTCGGCGACCGGATCGACGTCGCCGATCGCGTCGAGCTGCGACAGGGAATAGGTCATCGACGACGAGGCGCCCGCGGCATCACGGGTGTCGATGCGCTGGCCGCCGCTCGCGCCGAAGAACGAATCGGGCTGCAGTCGGCTTTCCAGGAACGACGTCTCGCCGCTGTCCTTCTTCGAGCGCTGCGTGTAGCGATAGGCGCCGTAGCCGGCGAGCAGCAGCACCAGCGCCCCGACGCCGAGGTAGAGCGGATTGCCGCTGGTGAGCGAGTCGATGAAGCTCGGCTCGGGCGCGGGACGGGTCGGCTTCGCCGGAGGCCGCGCTACGACGGCGCTGGCCGGTCGCGCCGCGACCACGGCCGCCGACGCCGCGGCACTGGCGCCGGCGACCGCGGCCGATGCCGCGGTGGCGACGGTCGTCGACGGGCTCGTCGCAGACGCCGACGCCGACGCAAGCACCGGTGGGGCGACGACGGCCGAGGCCGGCGCTGGCGTCGCAACGGCGACCGGCGCCGGTATCGCCGCGGGGGTGGGGACGGTGGCAGGGGCAGGCGCAGGAGTCGCGGGGACCGGGGTCGGGGCCGGTCGCGCACCGGCGACCGGGGCCGGCGTGGCGCTGGACGCCGCAGCAACCGCCGCGGATTGCGACGCGCCCTGCAGCTTCTTCAGCTCGGCAACGTTCTTGTTGACCTCGGCAAGGCGTGCCGCCGCGGCCTGGCGCTCACGCTCGTTCGACAGGCGATCCTCGGCGCTGCCCGGCGCAGAAGGAGGCGTCGCACCGCCCTTGCTCAGCTTGAGCTGATCGGGGCTCGGACTCGCCGACTGCTTCTTGTCGTCGACCGAGGCCTGCACCTTGCCAGCGGCTTGGCGCTTGCTCGGCTCTTCTCTTGGTGTCGTCTCGAGCGTCGATGCCGCCAGCTTCTGACGGTAGGCGCCGAAGTCGGCGCTTTGCGCGGTGATGGTCTGGCGCGCTTCGGTCGGCGGAATGCCCTGGGCAGTCTCGGCCGACGGGACGGCCAGGACGACGCCGGCTTTCAGCCGGTTCATGTTGCTGCCGCTGAAGGCGGTCGGGTTGGCGCGAAACAGGGCGACCAGCATCTGGTCGAGGGACACGCCCTGGCGCTGCGTCCGACCGGCGATCTTCGACAACGAGTCACCCGGGCGGACGCGGTATTCGTCGCCGTCGACGGTGCCCGCGCCTGCGCTGCGCGCGGCAGGAGCGGCAGCCTCGTCGCGCGGCTTCGCCTCGGTCGCCGCAGCCTTGGCGGCGGCGTTGCGCTCGCGCGCCTCGACGCGTGCGGTCTCGCGGGCGGCCGCTCGCGCTTCGCGCGCCGACGCGGCCGACGTCGCGGGCGGAAGCGGTGCCGGTGCCGGTGGCGCAGCCGATATCACCGGCGACGTCGAGGTGCCGGGGGCCGGCGGCGCCGCGGCGCGGATCGATGCCGGCGGATCGAACAGCAGCGTGTATTCCCGCACCAGCCGGCCGGTTGCCCACGAGATCTCGAGGATCACGTCGACGAACGGCTCCTGGACGCCGCGATCGCTTACCAGGCGGACGAACAACCGCCCGTCGGGACGCTTCTCGAACGAGGCACGGGTGCTCGGCAGGACCGCGTTGTAGTCGACGTTGGCCGAGCGGTAGGCCTCGGGCGGCGCGACGCGGATGCGCAGGCTGGCCTGCTCCTCGGGCGTGAGGCTGGTGACCTCGATCTCGGCGCGAAGCACCTCGCCGAGGGAGGATTGGACGCTCAGGCGGCCAAGACCGAGGGCCGAAGCGAGTGGGGAGGCGAGGCAGAGCGCCGCGGCGACGCCAGTCAGCGCCAGGCGCCCCGACAACTTCAGTTTTCTTTTCAAGGCGTCTCCCGGAATGACGATGCGGACCCGCTGATGAGACCGCAGGGACGGTGCGGACTCGCCATCAGGCCGCGAGTTCGATGCGGACCCTCCCGACAGGTCCGCCGATCGCAACAAAACCGCTCGCTCATCGAGGTTGGGCGGCTTCAGCAGCAGCAGATCGCAAAGACGGAAATGACCATAACATCAGTGAGATAGGGTGACAAGCTCATGCAATGGCTGACGTTCGCACAGGCGTCGGTTCCGAGTCATCTGCACGCCGTTGTTGCAGTCAGGCAACGTGTTGGGAAGCTCAAGCTGCGTCACTTCCGCTCCAGCAGGATCCGCAGCATGCGTCGCAGCGGCTCCGCCGCGCCCCACAAGAGCTGGTCGCCGATCGTGAAGGCGCCCAGGTACCGCGGACCCATGGCGAGCTTGCGCAGCCGGCCCACGGGAATCGTCATGGTGCCGCTCACCGCGACCGGCGTGAGCTCGCGCGTGGTCGCGGTCCGAGTGTTCGGAACGAGCTGGACCCACGGGTTGTCGGCGGCGATCATGGACTCGATATCGGCCAAAGGCACGTCGGACTTCAGTCTGATCGTGAGCGACTGGCTGTGGCAGCGCATCGCGCCGACTCGCACGCACGTGGAATCGATCGGCACCGGCGCCGTGCCGCCGGCTCCGCGGCCGAGGATCTTGTTGGTCTCGGCACCGCCCTTCCACTCCTCGAGGCTCGTGCCGTCGCCGCGGTCGACGTCGATCCAGGGAATCAGGCTGCCGCCGAGAGGAACGCCGAAATGCTCGGTCTCGGCCCCCTCCATCGCCCGCTGCCGCTCGACGACAAGACGATCGATCTCCAGGATCGCCGACTTGGGGTCCGCGAGAAGCTCGCGCACCTCGGCGTGCAGAGCGCCGTACTGGCTCAGCAACTCGCGCATGTGCTGAGCGCCCCCGCCCGACGCGGCCTGATAGGTGATACACGTCATCCACTCGACCAGGTCGGCCTTGAACAGCGCGCCGATGCCCATCAGCATGCAGCTGACCGTGCAGTTGCCGCCGATGTAGTTGCGCACGCCGCGCGCCAGCGCCTGGTCGATGACCGGTCGGTTGACGGGGTCGAGGACGATGACCGCGTCTTCCTGCATGCGCAGGGTCTTCGCGGCGTCGATCCAGTAGCCGTCCCAGCCGGTGGCGCGCAGCCGCGGATAGACGTCCTTGGTGTAGTCGCCGCCCTGCGCGGTGATGATGATCCGGCAGCGCTTCAGCGTGTCGAGGTCGTACGCGTCCTGCAGCCTGGTCTCGTTCTTGGCGAACGCA
>Ga0207691_10005242_pt1 | contig 12512 bp, 12 predicted proteins | sample KBSM13metaG_FD_184327 | JGI IMG/M metagenome (GOLD analysis project Ga0207691, IMG submission 184327) | Miscanthus rhizosphere microbial communities from Kellogg Biological Station, Michigan, USA - KBS M1-3 metaG (SPAdes) (version 2) | ecosystem: Host-associated > Plants > Roots > Rhizosphere >... | reverse complement strand
GTCATCGAACGCGTGCAGCGCGAATACGTGGACACCGTGTCGCATCCGGAACTCGTCGACGACGCGTTGCGTGGCATGGTCAGCGGGCTCGATCCCTATTCTTCATATCTCGATGCGGAGGAATACGCCGATCTGCGTGTCAGCACCGCCGGCACGTACGCGGGCATCGGCATCGAAGTGTCGACCGCGGATCGCGCGCTGCGCGTGGTGCGGCCGTTCCGCGATTCGCCCGCGGCCGCCGCGGGAATCCAGAGCGGCGATCTGATTTCCGCCATCGACGGAACTCCAGTCGGCGTCGACCTCGATGCCGCCATGGCGCACATGCGCGGCCCACGCGGCTCGACGGTGAAGCTGGCGGTGACGCGCGTGGGGCAGACGCTCCCGCTGGAATTCACCGTGGAACGTGCGCAGGTCGACGTGCACAGCGTGGCCATGGCGAATATCGACGGTGGATATGTCTATGCGCGCATCACCGCGTTCAGCGACACGACGGCGGAAGACTTCGTGGCGAACATCGCGCGTCTTCGCCGCGACATGCCCGCCAAGCCGCGCGGTTTCGTGCTCGATCTGCGCAACAACCCGGGCGGCGTGCTCGAATCTGCGGTCGAAGTTGCCGATCAATTGCTCGAGAGCGGGGTCATCGTCACCGCCGACGGCCGCACTCCCGCCGCGCGCTTTTCGATGGAGGCAACGCCGGGCGAGGTGTTGCCCGGAGTGCCTGTCGTGGTGCTCGTGAACGGCTCGACCGCATCGGCGGCGGAGATCCTGGCCGGCGCATTGCAGGATCATCATCGCGCGTTGTTGTTAGGGCGGCGCACCTTCGGCAAGGGATCGGTGCAGACCGTGATGCCGCTCATCGAAGGCCGGGCCATCAAGCTCACCACGTCGCGCTACTTCACGCCTTCCGGACGCTCCATCCAGGGCCATGGCATCGACCCGGATCACGCCTTCGACAACGTCGACGGCGTGCCACTCGATCTCGACGATCCGCGCGTGCGTCAGACGCTGGGCGTGCGCGATGCCGGAATCCACGCGGCGCTCGAATTGCTCAAGGGCAACAAACCGAAGGCGGCCTCCGGCATGACCGCGAGCGCGGGCTCTGCGCCGTGGAAATGACGCGCGCATGGAGCTGATCAACTGGATCCCCGAGTTCATCCATTGGTTCATCGACATCGTCCTGCATCTCGATGCGCACCTCGTCGAACTGCTTCGCGACTACGGTTTCTGGGTCTACCTGATCCTCTTTGCGATCGTGTTCGCCGAGACCGGGCTGGTGGTGACGCCGTTTCTCCCTGGTGACTCGCTGCTGTTCGCCGCCGGGGCGCTCGCCGCGGTGGACACCAGCGGCACCCTGTCGGCGCCATTGCTGTCGCTGACGCTGATCATCGCGGCCGTCGCCGGCAACACGACTAACTACCACATCGGCCGATGGATCGGCCCCGCGGCCTTCAGTGGCAAGATCCGTTTTCTCAAGGTCGACTACCTGCGGCGCACGGAGGCGTTCTTCCTCAAGTACGGCTCGGTCGCCATCGTGTCGTCGCGCTTCGTGCCGATCCTGCGCACTTGCGCCCCGTTCGTAGCGGGCATCGGCCACATGCCTTACGCGCGCTTCCAGGCCTACAATGTCCTCGGCGGCGCGGCCTGGGTGTTGCTGATGACCTGGGCGGGTTTCTTCTTCGGCAATATCCCTTTCGTCAAACAGAACTTTGGCCTCGTGACGATCGGCATCATCGTGGTGTCACTGATCCCCGTAGCCTGGGTGGCACTTAAAAAGTGAGCACGGCGTACCGCAGCTTCGCCCATCGCGTTGAAATCGGCGCGCCGGTCGAACGCGTGTGGCGCGCTTTCACCGACAGCCGCGTGCTGGCGCTCTGGACCGCTGCCGGCGCCACCGTCACGCCGCGCGAAAAGGGTCGACTGCACGTGATCTTCGGCAGCGGCATGGAGTGCGACGCGCACATCGATGTGCTGGTGACCGCGCAACGGCTGCGCCTGATCCTGCTCCCGACCCGCGGTATGCCGACCTCCGATGCGGTCATCATCGAAGACTTTCTGTTCGAGCGCACCGCCCCCAGTAGCGTGGTCCGTTTGCTCAGCAGCGGAGTTCCGTCCGTTCAGGGCTGGGTGACGTACTATCTCGCCAAGCGCCGCCACTGGGAGATGGCGCTAGCCCGGCTCAAGGTGCTTCTTGAAAAGGGTCTGGATCTGGAACAGCCACCACCGAGGTATTGAGTCATGGCGGGTTTCATTCTTCGCGGCCTGGTCGCCGCGCTCGGGCTCTGGGCATCAACCGAAATCTTCAAGGGCGGCATCGTCATCGACACGCCCTGGACGCTCATCTTCGCCGGCCTGTTGTTAGGCGTGGTGAACGCCATCGTGCGGCCCATCGCCGTCGTGCTGGCGCTGCCGGCTTTGCTGTTGACGGTGGGATTGTTCCTGCTGGTGATCAACGCCGCCATGCTCGGGTTGGTGGCACTGATTCTTCCGGGATTCCATATCGCCGGCTTCTGGACCGCTGTCGGCGGTTCGATCGTCGTGAGTCTCGTGAGCTGGATCGCGTCCTGGTTCATCGGCCCGCGTGGCCGCGTCGAGATCATTCGCCCGCGCCACGATTGAGGAGCTGGAAATGGGGTCAGGCCCCGTTTCCTAGACAACGGGGCCTGAGCTGGTACTAGCCACATCCAGCTGTCGACGGATCCTTCTGCTGATCCTCGTCGAGCCGCTTCACATCTTTCTGCGGCCAGTTCACGAGCGCGACTCCCGCGAACATGATCGCCATTCCGATGAGCTGGTTTCCGCCAAGTTGCTCATCGAGGAACCACCAGCCGAGGATCGCGGCGATCGCCGGGTTCACATAGCTGTATGTGCCGACCATCGCGGGCGTGGTGTTCTTTGCCAGCCACGCGAATGCCGTATAGGCAAGGCAGGAGCTCGCGATGGTGAGGTAGGCCATCGCGATGAGTCCCGGCTTCGACCAGGTCCAGTTGCCGGCCTCACCCATCGCGAGTCCGACGCCGGTCATCATGAGCCCACCTAACGACATCTGCACGGCCGAGAACGACAAGAGGTCGAGCTTCGAGTGCACGTTGCGGATGTAGACCGTGGTTGCTGACCACACGAACACCGCGAGCAGGATCAGGAGTTGCATGCCGAAATGGCCAGTCGAAAGACTGCCTCGTGGCCAGACGATGAGTGCCGCACCGGCGAAACCGATCACGAGGCCCGTGAACGTGCGCCGGTCGAGCGCATGCGCGCGCCGACCGCGCGTCGCGAACAATGCGATCCACAACGCGGCCGAGGCATTGAGAATGGCGGTCTGGCTGGAAGCCACGTACTGCATCGCCCAGTTGGTGCAGGCGTTGGGGACCAGCACGCTGCCGACGGCGACGATGACGAGGTGACGCCACTCGGTGGCGTCGAGCGGGAACCGGCGACCCAGCGCGAGCGCAGTGATGCCTAACAAGATGCCCGCGCAGATGAAACGGATGCCGCCGAACAGGATGGGCGGCAGCGCGTGCACGCCGATGCTGGCCACGAGGTAGGTCGAGCCCCAGACGACGTAGACGATCGCGAAGCAGAGGATCAGCTTCGCGCGGCGGGAAAATGGGGACATTCCTCATTTTGCTGTAACAAATCCAAACTTGCCTGCCGCATCGCAGACCTCGTCATTTGTTACAGCAGAATGAGGAATGTCCCCATTTTTGCGAGCCTCAGGCCGCCTTGCCGCCGTTCACGCCGACGCGGTACAGCCACCAGCCGATGCCGGCGAGAATCGCGAGACCGGTGATTTCGCCGACGGAGCCGCCCAGCTGCATCCCCGCCGGCAGCGCCAACGCATCGCCGCGGCTCATGACCACGATCGGGATCGCCATGAGAATGCCCATCAGCGCTTCGCCAGTGATGAGTCCGGCCGAAAACAGCATGCCCTTGCGGTTGCGCTTCTCGGCTTCTTCTTCGCTCAGGCCTTTGCCGAAGGTCTTCGTGACCAGGTAGTTGAGGAGACCGCCGATGAAGATGGGAACCATGGTCTCGAGAGGCAGATAGATGCCGATGGCCGCGGCCAGCACGGGCACGCGGAACGGCGCCTTCTTCGCCTTCAGAACCTGGTCGAAGATGATCACGGCCACGCCGATGAGCGCGCCGATGCCGATCATGTTCCAGGGCAGGTGGCCGCCGAAGAGACCCTTGGCTACCGACGCCATGAGATTGGCCTGCGCGGCTTCGAGCGGATTCGGATGCTCGGCCGTGGCGACGCCGATGCCATAGGCCTTGGCGAGCAGGTTGAGCGTCGGCGCCATGACCATGGCGCAGGAAATGGACCCTATCGCGAGCATTACCTGCTGGCGCCACGGAGTGGCGCCGACGAGATAGCCAGCCTTGAGGTCCTGCAGATTGTCGCCGGCGACACAGGCCGCGCAGCACACCACGGCACCGATCATGACCGCGGCCACCGGGCCGATAGTCGAGGTCTTGCCGAGGAAGCCCAACAACACCAGCGCCGCGAACAGGATGGTCGCGATGGTGATGCCGGACACAGGGTTGTTTGACGAACCCACGAGACCCGCCATGTACGCTGACACCGAGCAGAACAGGAATCCTGCCACCACCATGATCACGGACATGGCGGCGCCCACGCTGACGCTGCCCACGATGCTGTAGTAGAGAATGGCCAGTGGAATGGTGAACAGGACGATGCCGATCAGCACCCACTTCATCGGCAAGTCGCGGTCGGTGTGCGCGATGTTCGCGTTGCTGCCGGCGCGTGCCGCGGCCAGGCCGCTCTTCACGCCGGAGACGATGGAGTGGCGCAGATTGATGAGAGCCCAGATGCCGCCCACCAGCATGGCACCCACGCCGAGGTAGCGGATCTGCGCGCCGCGCAGGATCTGCGCCGTGGCTTCCGCGCACTCGGCGCTGGTCAGCGCCGCGCAGGTCTGCGCGATGCGCGCGGCCAGCTCCGGGTTATCGGCGAGGAAATACGTGTGGTACAGCGGGATCGCGATGTTGAACGACAGCAAACTACCCGAGACGACCACCGCACCGATGTTGAACCCGACGATGTACCCCACGCCCAGCAACGCGGGCGAAATGTTGGTGCCCATGTAGCCGAGATACTTGCCTACGAAGCCGCTGGCCAGCGCGCTGTCTGGAATGAACCGCAGGCCGCTCGCGGCAATGAGCTTGCCCACGCCACCCGCCAGCGCGGAAACACCCAGAACCCTGACGCCTTCCTTGGGGTTCTCGCCGGCACGCAGCACCTCGGCGGCGGCCTTGCCCTCCGGGAAGGCCATCTGCTGATCGACGATCAGTGATCGCCTGAGCGGCACCGAAAACAGCACGCCTAACAAGCCGCCGAGCCCGGCGATCGCCACCACCCACCAGTACTTGAAGTCCGGCCAGTAGCCCATGAGTACGAGTGCGGGGATCGTGAAGATGACGCCCGAGGCGATCGAGGTGCCGGCCGATGCGCCGGTCTGCACGATGTTGTTCTCGAGGATGCCGCCGCCACCGAGCGCGCGCAGCACGGCCATCGAGACTACCGCCGCGGGAATCGCCGAGGCGATGGTCATGCCGGCAAACAACCCGAGGTAGGTGTTCGCGGCGGCCAGGATCACGGCGAGCACCACCGCCAGGACGATGGCGCGCGCGGTCAGCTGCGGCGCTGGAGCCAGGTTTGAATTCATCGGATCAATCCCAGCCGCAGTCCTGGCCCTTGTTCTCTTCTTCAAGCCAGGCCTCGAGAGGCTTGAAGTAATCGATGATGGCCGATGCGTCCATCTCGCGTGTGCCGGTCAACTGCTGCAGGGTGTCCTGCCACGGCTGGGACGCACCCTGCGTCAGCATGGCGCCGTACTTCTTGCCGGCCTCGGTGCTGCCGAAGATCGAGCATTCGTTGAGGGGACCTTTGTACCCGGACGCATCACACAGCGCCTTGTGGAACTGGAACTGCAGGATGAACGACAGGAAATACCGCGTGTAGGGGGTGTTACCCGGGATGTGATATTTCGCACCCGGATCGAAGTCCTCTTCGCTGCGCGGAACCGGGGCGGACACGCCCTGGTATTTCTCACGCAGCTCCCACCAGGCCTTGTTGTAGTCGGCCGGCTTGATCTTTCCGCTGAACACGCCCCAGCGCCACTGATCGATGAGTTTGCCGAACGGCAGGAACGCGATCTTGTCGAGCGCCATCTTCATCTGTTGATTGATGATGGCTTCCTTCGACGGCGTCACGTCACCGACCAGGCCGATCTTGCGTAGATAGGCAGGCGTCACCGACAGGTTGATGGCGTCGCCGATGGCTTCGTGGAAGCCGTCGTGCGCTCCGTCCTGGAACAGCATGGGCTGGTCTTTGTACCAGAGGTAGTAATAGACGTGGCCGAGCTCGTGGTAGACGGTGAACAGGTCTTCCTCGACCGGCTTCATGCACATCTTGATGCGCACATCGTCGGTGTTGTCCATGTCCCACGCGCTGGCGTGGCACACCACTTCGCGATCGCGCGGCCGTGTGAGCATCGAACGTTCCCAGAATTTCTGCGGCAACGCCGGGAAGCCGATCGAGGTGTAGAAGTTCTCGGCCGACTTGGTCATCTTGACCGCGTCCCACTTGAACTTCTGCAACAGCCGATCAGCGGATTCGATGCTCGCCGCCGGATAGGGCTTCAGCAGGTCGTCATAGACGCGATTCCACTGCTGCGCCCACATGTTGCCTAACAACTGCGCCGGAATCGGCTTGCCGTCCGGAACCTTGTCCTTGCCGTAACGCTGCTGGAGACGCTTGCGCGCGTAGCAGTGGAGGCCCTGGTACAGCGGCTTCACCTGTGCAAAGAGCCGGTCGCCTTCCTTTTCGAAATCCGCGACGGGCATGTCGTAACGCGCGCGCCACAACACGCCGACGTCGTCGAAGCCGAGTTCCTTGGCACCTTCGTTCGCGAGCTCGACGAAGCGCTGGTATTTCGGGCGCATGGGCTTGGCGATCGAATGCCAGCCCACCCACGCCTCGGTGAGATCCGCGTAGTTGCGGCTGGTGGCGATGGTTTCGGCAAGATCGTCGTAAATCCTGCAGTCGGTCTTCTTGCCGTCCTTGTTGGTACCCGGCGGGCAGTACTTGCCTTCGCCATACATGGCATCGAGTTCGGTGGTGAGATTCGCAAGCTCCGCGCGCTTGGCGGGATCCGACGGTGCCGGCGCACTCACTCCGAGTTTGATGAGCAGGAGCGATCGCTCCGTCGACGCATCGAGCTTGTCCTTGGCCTTGTCGTACTTCGCAGCGGCGGCCGCCGTACGGCTGAAGTATTCGAGGTAGTGATCCGTGACGCGCGCATTCAGGTACTGCGTATCGGGCGTGATGTAAGTCTGCTGCGTCCAGCCCGCGGCGTTTCCTTCCTTCGCGAGCTCGACGAGGTCGGTGTTGACCTGCGCCACGAAGGCGGTCGCTTCGAGTTTCGGCGGCGGTGTGACCCCTTTGGGTCCGCCGCAGGAGGCGAGCAGGCAGGCGGCGGTCACGGAGGTAGTGATGGCGGCGGCGCCGCGCAGATAGTTAGACGTGCTCATTTCCTGTCTCCAATCCAGCTCCGCAACGGACGCGCCAGCAGCATGATGAACACGCCGGCGCCGCCTCCGATGAGAGTCATGATCCAGAACTGATGTGGAAGTTCGCTCGACGTGAGCGAAGAGGTGTGACCGCCAACCAGGCCGGCGACCGTATTGCCGATGGCGGCGCCGAGGAACCACGTGCCCATCATGCGGCTCACGAACCGCGGCGGCGAAAGCTTCGTGACGTTGGAGAGCCCGACGGGGGAGAGGCACAACTCACCGAATGTATGGATGAGATAGGCCATGAACAGCCAGACCGGGCCGACCTTGCCGCCGGTCGAAACCACCAGCTTGGCCGCGCCGACCATCACGAGAAAACCCAGACCTAACATGATGAGACCGAAGCCCATCTTGAACGGCGCGGACGGATCGAGATTGCGCGCACCGAGCGAAACCCAGATCCATGCAAAGAACGGCGCGAACAGGATGATGCCGATCGGATTGATGGCCTGGTAGTAAGCCGCCGGGTGCATGCCTTCGTTGTAGAGGTTTCCGAACAGAGAACGATCGGTGTAGTCGAGCGCGAAGATGTTGAAGGTCGTCGCCTGCTGTTCGAAGCCGCCCCAGAACAGCGCCGCACACAGGAAGAAGATGATGATGACGCCCACGCGCTTCTTTTCGAGCGAGGTCAGGCCGCCGAAGAAGAGGACGTATCCGAAGAAAGCGACTGCGAGCGCTACTTCGAAGATGAAGAGACCGCGGGCCAGAGTCGCCTCGGAAGGAACGTTCTGGCCGAGGAACAACACCGCGGCACCAATCAGCGCGAGCACGAGAACGCCGGCGACCAGGATCCACGTCCGCTTGCGCTGCTCGGGCGCGACCAGCGGGGCCAGGCCCGACGTGCCGAGATATTTCTCGGTCAGCTTGAACTGCACCAGGCCGATGAGCATCGCCACCCCGCAGATGCCGAACCCCAGGCGCCAGTTGATGTCCTCGCCGAGTCCGGCCGCGATGATGGGGCCGAGCGCGGCGCCCAGGTTGATGCCCATGTAGAAGATCGAGAAACCGGCGTCACGTCGTGCTCCGGGCTGACCTTCATAGAGCGCGCCGACCACGCTCGACACGTTCGGCTTCAAAAGTCCGATGCCGAGGACCGTGAATGCCAGGCCGATGTAGAGGATCGCCGGAGTCGCGGGGATGGCGCAGACGAAGTTGCCAATGGCGATCAGGACGCCACCGGAGAACACCGCATTGCGCTGACCGATGAGCTGATCGGCGATCCAGCCCCCGGGCACGGTCACGAGATAGGCGCAGCCGGCAAACAACGCGTACACGGCGCCGGCGGTTTCGTTGTCGATGCCATAACCAGGATTCGCGGCGGTCGTGGAAGCCGCGAGAAACAGGACCAGCATCGTGCGCACGCCGTAGTAGGTGAAGCGCTCGAAGAACTCGGTCATGAACAGCGTGGCGAGTCCACGCGGATGACCAAAAAAGCTGCGGCTATAGTCCGGCGACCCTGGGGTCGTCGTGGTCGGTTCACTCATTATATTTTTCGCCCCGAATTTTTATGGGCGCTGCTGCGCCGTGATGGCGCCGAGTCTGACTCATGCGTACCGGCGCCAGCAAGGCGGGGCTGCGTCGCGGGCGGGGCGTTTTACAGTGCTGGCGGCTCGGCGCGCCAGAGATGCGCTTCAGCTCGCCTTGGCTTCTTCTTTCTCTGCGGCGTCGGCGTTACCGCGCATCTTCAGCATGATGCGTGCCATCACCAGCCCGCCCTCGTAAAGCAGGTACATGGGCGCGGCCATGATGGTTTGCGAGATCGCGTCCGGCGGGGTTAGGAATGCGGCGACCACGAAGATGCCGATGATCACGTAGCCACGATTCTTGCCGAGCGTTTCCACGTTCACGAGGCCGGTGATCACCAGCAGCACCACGGCCACCGGCATCTCGAACGCCACTCCGAAGGCGAAGAACAGCGTGAGCACGAAGTCGAGGTAACTCGCCATGTCGGGCATGTAGCTCACGCCCGTGGGCGCCGTGCCGACCAGGTAGCTGAACATGACGGGAAACACGGCGTAGTACGCGAAGACCGCGCCCGCGTAGAACAGGATCACTGAAGAAACCAGCAGCGGCACGGCGAAGCGCTTCTCGCGACGGTACAGCCCCGGCGCGACGAACGCCCAGATCTGGTAGATCACGATCGGCATGGCCAAGAACAAACCGACGTAGAACGCCACCTTGAACGGCGTCATGAACGGCGACACGACGCTGGTCGCGATCAGCGATGTGCCTTTCGGTAGTTTGTCGAGCAGCGGTTGCGCGATGAGCGTGAACAGCTCGTTGGCATATATCGCACAGGGAATGAAGGCGATCAGCAGGCCGAGCATTGCCTTCATGAGCCGGTTGCGCAGCTCGAGAAGGTGCGACATCAGCGTGCCTTCAGCCAGATCCTCGCCTTTCTTCGCTTCGTCGCTCACGGCGCAGGACGCGAGTCGTCGTCGCGCGGGCTAGTTAGGTCGAGCTCCGCCTGGTCGCCCGCGGATTCGGCAACGGGTTCATTGTCAGGCGTGTCCGCCGCGCGTTGCGAGGGATGCATGTGATGGTCCGGCGGATAGAACTCCTCCTCCGGTTCCACCACGGGCGCGGGAGGCGCGGCGTACGGCGAAGCGGCTGCGGGCGGAGGTGCGGGTTTCGGATCGAGCGAGGTGTCGATGCCGGGATCGATGTTCACCTTGGACTCGAGGTTGTGCGCTTCCTCTTCGAGCTGATCGCGGAACTGGCGCGCCATGGCGCGTGCGCGCCCAACCCACCGCCCCACTTGCTGGGCGAGTTTGGGAAGCTTCTCCGGCCCCAGCACGATGAGTGCGAGAGCGAAGATCACCAGCAGTTCAGAAAATCCAACCTCGAACATGGGATGCTCCGCCGCGCGGCGGTGGTCAGTATCGAAGGACGAAGGCGAGAGCGCCTAAGGCTTCAGACCTTGGTCTCGCTCTTTTCCGCGTTCTGGGATTTCGCGGACTCGGAAAATTCAGCATCGGCCTTGAGCTGCTTGACCGACTCTTCGGCATCGCCGTCATTCATCGATTTCTTGAAGCCACGAACCGCGGAGCCGAGATCAGAACCGATCGTCTTCAGCTTCTTCGCCCCGAAAACCAGCAGCACCACGACGAGAATGACTAGAAGTTCTTTGAAACCTATGGGGCCCATGAGCCGCTCCTGTGGGCGTCGGGACGCCCTGAAAATGCCAGTAATTAAAGTGGGGGGATGATAAGTCAACAGAGGCGCCAAACCTAAGAAAGTTCGGCATAAGTAGAGACTCACATCACGACTAAGGCATGTCTGTTAAGTCCTTGTCATCCGGGGCGGTTCTGAGCCAGAAAGTAACCGGCCCATCGTTCACCAGCGAGACCTGCATGTGTGCGCCGAATTCGCCCGCTGCGACTTCGGCGTGGCACGCGCGAGCCGCCGCCAGCAGCCCATCGAACAAAGCCCGGGCGACTGCGGGCTCGGCGGCGGTGCTGAATCCAGGCCGCGTGCCCTTGTGGGTATCGGCGGCGAGCGTGAATTGGGGCACCAGCAGCAAGCCACCGCCGACGTCGCTCAGTGAGTGATTCATGCGGCCGGCTGAATCTTCGAAGATGCGATAGCTGAGAATCCGCTCGAGCAGTCGCTCGGCCTGTGCGGCACCATCGCCGCGCTCGATCCCGATGAGTGCGAGGATGCCGCGGCCGATGGAGCCCACGGTCCGGCCTTCGACCGTTACCGCCGCACCGCTGACCCGCTGTATCAGTGCTATCAATCCCGCACTCCCATGCTCGAAAGCCTGCAGATTGTGCCCGGTGGCAATTGCGCGCCCAAGTCCTTAATATCGCGGCCTGATTTTTTGGGAGCCCCGGGGCAAAAATTGAGTATGGCATCGCGTATTTCGCTCACCGTCTTGTTGTTGGTCGCACCACTCGCGGCACTTGCCCAGGCGCCGGTCGTCGGGGACGCCACGCGTGGCCAGGCACTGGCCTACACCTGCAGCGGCTGTCACGCCATCCCTAACTACAAGAACGTGTACCCCACGTACTCCGTGCCCAAGCTGCATGGTCAGCGCGCGCAATATCTCGCGGCGGCGCTCAAAGAGTACAAGAGCGGTGATCGCTCGCACGGCACGATGCACTCGCAGGCAGCCTCGATGAGCGAGCAGGATATGGCCGACGTGGCCACGTATCTTGCCGGCCCGAACGTGCTCACGAATTCGAAGACCGACGTGAAGCCCTCCGATCGCCCGAAGGCCAGCGAAGTCTGCCTCGCCTGCCATGGCACCAATGGCGTCGGCATCACCGCCGACTATCCGACCATCTCTGGCCAGCACAGCGACTACATCGAGCGCGCGCTCACCGATTACCAGAAGGGCGCGCGCAAGAACGCCGTCATGGCGCCCATGGTGGCGACGCTCACCAAGCAGGACATCGAAGAGCTCGCGGCTTACTACTCGAGCCAGACGCCCGCGCTGTCGGTGGTTCCGAAGAAGGTGTTCTTCTTTTCGGGCAGTCCGGCGAAATAACTATTTCGCGGCGAGCTGCTTCTCCAGGAACGTGACGATGGTCCGCTGGTAGAAGTCGCGGTTCGACTTCTTGCGGAACCCGTGGCCTTCATCCTTCGCGGCGAGGTACCAGACCTCGCCTCCCCGCGCGCGGATCTTCGCCACCATCTGCTGCGATTCGGTCGCGGGTACGCGCGGGTCGTTGAGACCCTGCACCACCAGCAATGGTTTGGCGATCCGCTGCGCGTTGGTCAGCGGTGATATCCGCTGCAGATAGCCACGCATGCGGGGCAGACGCTCGTCGCCGTATTCGGGGCGGCGCAGGTCACGGCGATAGGCCGAGGTGCTTTCGAGGAAGGTCACGAAGTTGGAGATGCCGACGACGTCGATGCCGCCGCGCAGCCGGTCGCTGAAATTCACCATCGACGCCAGCGACATGTAGCCGCCG
>Ga0207691_10005240_pt1 | contig 12512 bp, 12 predicted proteins | sample KBSM13metaG_FD_184327 | JGI IMG/M metagenome (GOLD analysis project Ga0207691, IMG submission 184327) | Miscanthus rhizosphere microbial communities from Kellogg Biological Station, Michigan, USA - KBS M1-3 metaG (SPAdes) (version 2) | ecosystem: Host-associated > Plants > Roots > Rhizosphere >... | reverse complement strand
GCGTCGAGCAGACGACGGCGCGCCTCTTGGTCAATCATCGGCAGTTCCCGGAAAGAGTCACTGGTTTGGACACGCCTGCCTCTACCGAGCTCATTTTGTGACGATAGATTCCCACGTTCGCTTTTGATTTTAGCTCGACTGTTGATGAAGTCGATTGATCGTGCCCGTGTGGACATTGCGATGGCGATTGAAAAATCTGCCACGGGCCACGCCAGAGGACGCGAATGCTCAGCAATCGCTGCCGGCACAGTTTCTGCTGGCTGTTGCGATGAGAAAGCCGCTCAACCGCGGTGCTCGAGAAGGAGGGAACCGTGCTTCATTATGCGTTGGTGTTTCTCGTTGTGGCGTTGATTGCCGGTGTGCTCGGCGTTTCCGGCGTTGCCGCTGTCGCGACCAATATCGCCTATGTGCTCTTCGTGGTTGCACTCGTCTTGTTCGTAGTGCATCTGATCACAGGACGTCGGACGATTGCGCCCTGAGTTGCGGTGATGTCCCGAAGTGACGACACTTCCGCGACTGGTGTGGCTATCGCAAAGTCGATCCGCACCAATTTTGCGCCTGTTGAGTGCTCGTCGGTCAGGGTCGCCGCAGCCTCGATCTGCCTCGCTCACCCACGAAGAGTGCGGACGCTCTCGGCAAGAGACTCTGAGCAGGGGTATTTGGGGCGTCGATGTTCTACTGCTAGGGATGTCGTGACTGCCGTCGACCGGCAGCTAGGCTACCGCGCGATCGTAGCGTGGTCGAGCCCCGCCGACGTGTGGCGTCACGACGATCCGTCCGATCGACGAGGGTGTGACCGCGAGATAGGCGCGTCCTTCGCCAAGGCCAGGTTAGTTCGTGACTGCATGTAGTAAGTGAGATACGCGGTGAGTGCTCGATGCTACCCGGCGACGTTGCCCACGATGACATGGTCGAGGCACTCGCGTCGGAACGAACCGATTATGCGTTCCGCGCAGGCGTTCTGCCACGGCGATCGCGGCGCGGTTCGAACCGTCTGTGTGTTCATTCCGGCGATGGTGGTTGCCACGTCTGCAAAGCCGAATCACGATCGTGGACAAGATATCGCGGCGCTCGGTCTCCGAAAGAGCATTGTGCGGCGGCTGCGCCGTCCAGGCCGCCGTCGGATGTTCGGTGACCGCCACGTGAACGGTGCTCATCATCCTCGCGCACGACCGTCGACGAATCGGACGGTGTGAAATTTTCAACTCGTCAGTCGGCAAAGGGTGAATCTGACAGTGCAGTGCTTTTATCAAGCTGGATAAGCGTGCAGCCTCGACGGCAGACGGCTGCGTGCGTGGAGTGTCGAGAAATCACCCTATCAGTAGCGCACGGCATCCGTGACGCGTCGTCCCGTTGACACGAATCCCGTACCTCTCCGAAATGCGACCCGCGCGAACGCTCGATACTCGAACGAGGCGAGACTCTGTGACCTGCGGTCGGACGATTCCATTAGCAAGCGTATTCGAATCGAACGCGCTAATCTGCGTCGCTCAGGCGCACGCCCGTCTCGTCGCAATGGGTCAGGTGCGGCAACCTAGAATGCCGGCGCGGTCGATCTGACCAGCCGGCAACCCGGCGACTCCGGAAGTATTTGGGCAGCGTCGGTGGCATTGATTGCAGGCGCAGGCACCAAAATCAGACGGGTTGAGCTCCAATCGGCAAACGCCTTGCTCCAAGCGAGGTATGGCGCGCACGTGTTTCTTACAGCAAGACGAGTCCGCGCTTATTGAACGGTGGGTCCCGTCGACGTGCGGCATTTGCTCGATCGGCTGTGGTGTCGACATTGCCGTCGACCACGGCCGCATTGTTGGCGTTCGGGGGCGCGCCGGCCATCCGGTGAACGACGGTCGGCTCGGACCCAAGGGGCTGAATCAGTACTACGCGAACCGACATCCCAGCCGAGCGCTATACCCGTTGATTCGGAACCGCTCTGGACAATTCGTCCGTGCGTCCTGGGATGAAACGATGCAGCTCGTCGTCGATCGCTTCAACGAAACTCTCGCGACCGACGGTCCGGATGGCGTCGGTATCTACAATAGCGGTCAGCTGCTCCTCGAGGAGTACTACACGCTTGGCAAGATCGCGCGGGCCGGTTTAGGCATCGCGACGATCGACGCGAACACACGACTGTGTACGGCCACGACGGCCTCCGCGCTAATGGAATCGTTCGGCGCAGACGGGCCGCCAGGCGCATTCGAAGATTTCGAACGCACCGAGTGCATCATGCTCATCGGCCATAACGCAGCGGAACAGAGCACGGTGTTGTGGATGCGAATCCTGGCGGCGAAGGCTGGACCGCTCCATCCAAAGATTATCGTGGTCGATCCGCGGCGAACCGTAACGGTCTCATCGGGCGCAGACCTGCATCTGCAGTTGAAGCCCGGGACCAACGTCGCGCTCCTGAACGGGTTGTGTCATCTGCTGATTGAGAACGGCACGATCGATCGCGATTTCATCGCGAAGCACACTGTTAAGTTCGATCAGTTTCGCACCATCGTCAGCCAGTACACGCCGGAACGAGTCGAGGCCATCTGCGGCGTGCCCGCCGCGCAGCTGCGGACGGCCTCGGAATGGATCGGCCGCTCCGCGACAACGGTGACGACCTGCCTGCAGGGTGTCTACCAGAGCAATCAAGCGACGGCCGCCGCGTGCGTCGTAAACAGCATGCACCTCCTGATGGGGAAAATCGGACGGCCCGGCTGTGCGCCGATGCAGTTCGCCGGTCAGCCCAGCTCGATGAACACGCGTGAAACGGGTGCGGACGGTACCTATCCGGCCTATCGCAATTGGGAAGACGCGAATCACATGCGCGACCTGGCGAAGCGCTGGAACGTGCCGGTTGAACTACTCGGCAAGAAACCGGTCGGCGCACCGGAGATTTTCGAGCTGTGCGAGAAGGGTTACATCAAGGTGCTGTGGAACATCTGCACGAATCCAGCGGTCAGCATGATGCACCGAACGACGCATCTGCGGACGCTGAATGGCGTGTTCCTCGTCGTCCAGGACTGCTTCGCTGATACCGAGACGGCGCAGTTCGCGGACGTGGTGCTGCCGTCGGCGATGTGGGGAGAAAAGACGGGCTGCATGACGAACGCCGAGCGGCGCTGTACGCTTTTGGCGAAGGCAGTCGATCCGCCTGGTGAGGCCCGCACCGATTTGGACATCTTCATCGACTTCGCCCGCCGGATGAACCTGCGCGATGCCAGCGGAGAATGGCTCATTCCGTACAGCGACCCTGAGGGCGCCTTTAACGAGTGGCGCGAGAACTCGCGCGGCTGCATTCCGGACTATTCAGGAATGACGTATCAGAAGCTTTCCGGGGGCGGCGGGCTCCAATGGCCCTGCAACGACACGCATCCGGAGGGAACCGTTCGGCTCTATACCGACCTGCATTTCCCGACGGAGTGGCAGATCTCGGAATCGTACGAGCAGGATCTGGAAACGGGCCACGAGCATACGCTCAACGAGTATCGCGAAAAGCGTGATGCCAAAGGACGGGCAGTCTTGGTCGGAACGGAATACCAGCCTCCCTCGGAAACGACCGACGACCGCTTCCCGCTGATCGCGGTCAGTGGACGTCAGGCCTACCACTGGCACACGCGGACGAAAACAGGAAAGGCGCCCCAGCTTGACGACGCGGCGCGCGACGTCTTTGTGTCGCTGAATCAAGCGGACGCCGATTCGCTCGGAGTGGTCGACGGTGACCGGGTTCGCATCGTGTCTCGCAGAGGATCGGTCGTGGCGCCCGCAAAGGTGGGTGACATCGTACCGGCTGGCGTCGTGTTCGTGCCCTTCCATTACGGCGATCTTGGCGAGGAGCATGCCGCCAACAACCTGACGCCCTCCCTCTGGGATCCAGTTTCGCAGCAACCCGTGCAGAAGATCGCGGCAGTCCGGCTCGAACTAGTCGCGGATGCGACGACTAGAGCATGGTGGCACGTAGAGGCATCGCGATGACCGTACAGGAACGACGCGGCTCGTCCCTCGGGCAGCAACTGCAACCGCTGATCAAGCGCGAAGTGACGGCGATTGCGGCAATTGATACGGCAATCGCGCACGAAACGGCGCCTGACTACGTCGTAATGTTCCAGGATGCGAAGAACGGCAAGCAGGCGAATATCGAACAACTGGCGACGCTGCTGCGCATGCGCGGCGGCGCACCCGACGAGGGAGCCAGCCTTCGCAAAGCTCTGACGACGTCGAAAGCTGCGGTAGCCTCACGCATCAGCACCACGGCGGTTCTGCGGTCGATGCGACATGCCGAGATCGATCTTGTGACTCTATATACCGACGCGGTGGCGAGCGCCGAAGGGCTCGTCAAGCGAGCGCTGACGAAGGCACTGGGGCGTGCGCTGGTCCAAGCCCATGTGCTGACCGCGCATCTCGCTAAGCGCACGGCGAGTCAGTCCGATGCCAGACTATTACCGCTGCCGCTCGACGATTACTTCGTCGGCTCGGAGCCGCGTGCATGCATGAGATGTCATCTTGACCGGCCGGGCCGGACCGGCGCGCTCGAGCGGAATGATCCGTATCCTTACACGTACGTATGTGCCGCGTGCCATGACGAAGTCCTCGGCGAATTCAGTGTCGACATCGCCGAGCAGATGGAACGTTGGTCTCGAGAGATGCGAGAAGCCAAGGTGCTTCAGCGTGCGTTGGGACGAGTCTCGAAGTTGAACGCGATCGGTCGCGCCTTGCATCCGCTCTCAGGATTGGAACCCGACCTCCCGACGCCGGCTGCCGAACGTGCCGTGATAGTCCCACCCATGACACGGACGCCGGGACCCGCGGACGGTGAGCGGCCGGGAGTCCTCAAGGTGGAAACCACGAACGGTGCCGAATTTAAGTACGTCGACGAGCTCTTCTCCGTGCGTGGCATCTGGCGACACTGGTAGATGAGTCTCGATCAGCGATAGACCAGGTCACGCGTAGTTTCTCCGCCCTCTTGAGCGCTCCTGCAGAAACGACAGGCGAATCTTCAAGAGCGCTCGTCAGCATCGTCCGGAGCAGATGCGATGCCGAACGCTCTGCGCTGGTACGCAAAATGCTCCCTTCAACCGAAGTTATGGACGCCGAGACTCTGTACGACTCGTTTCTCTCCCTCGGCGATGTCGCGCTCGGAACTGGCGCGCGTTTGCTCTTCATTGGGGCGTATAGGCGGTCGGCGTCCGGCGCGTGTCTCGCACTCTCATCGGCACCCCTGCGATATCGCGGTATCACTGGTCGATGGCCGGTCGGCTTTAACGGCTACGGTCGGGTTGATGACGACGCGTGCATCAAGGTGGTCATGAAGCCGGGCACTTCAACGATGTATCACGCACTTTCCAACTCTTCTCACCACTAGGGGACCATGGCGAAGTCATCGCGTTCATCGAAAACGACGAAGAAACACAGCACCGTACGGAATAGCCGAACGACCGTCAGTGGACCAGCGGATCCCGACGCTTCAGGAGCCGGCGATCTCGCCGCGGAGAAAGCGGCTGCGGTGCAGGACGTGGCCTCAGCGTTTGCCTTCAATCCGAACAAGCGTGCCGAATACGATCCGAAGGCCGCACTCGCCCCGCCTGAGGGGGCATCGGTCAGGCCAGCGGACCCCATGGCCGGCGCCAGCACGGTGTCGGAAGTGCACGGGTCGGAGAAGGCCGGCAGCGGCGGCGCGACCATTAGCCAGAATCCGACCGTCGGCCCGCTCGACCGGGTGCGTGTGGATTCTACTAATCGTGCCCTGACCACGAATCAGGGCGTTCCGATTGCTGACAACCAGAGCTCGCTCAAGGCAGGACTCCGCGGTCCCACGTTGCTCGAGGACTTCATTCTTCGCGAGAAGATCACGCACTTCGATCACGAACGTATCCCCGAGCGTATCGTGCACGCGCGCGGATCCGCCGCGCATGGCTTCTTCGAGTGCACAAAAGCGCTGACCGACGTCACGCGCGCGTCATTGTTCGCGGAAGTCGGGAAGCAGACGCCGGTGTTCGTGCGGTTCTCGACGGTTCTTGGCGAACGGGGGTCCACAGACACGGCCCGCGACGTGCGCGGCTTCGCGGTCAAGTTCTACACCGACGAAGGCAACTGGGATCTCGTGGGCAACAACATCCCGGTCTTCTTCATCCAGGACGCGATGAAGTTCCCTGACCTCGTGCACGCGGCGAAACCCGAACCGCACTTCGCCATGCCGCAGGCCGCCTCCGCGCACGACACGTTCTGGGATTTCGCCTCACTCATGCCGGAGATCACCCACATGCTGATGTGGGCGATGTCCGACCGCGCGATCCCGCGCAGCTATCGGATGATGCAGGGCTTCGGGGTGCACACGTACCGGTTCGTCAACGCCCGTGGTGAATCGCAGTTTGTGAAATTTCACTGGAGCCCGACGGCCGGCACCCATTCATTGGTATGGGACGAGGCCGTCAAGATCTCCGGTGCTGACTCCGATTTTCACCGTCGCGACCTCTGGGAAGCGATCGAGGCCTGCGCCTATCCCGAGTGGGAACTCGGGCTTCAAATCTTCACGGAGGAGCAAGCGGAGGGGTTCACGTTCGACGTGCTGGACGCCACCAAGATCGTGCCCGAGGAGCTCGTGCCGGTGACCCCGGTTGGCCGGCTGGTGCTGAATCGGAACCCAGACAACTTCTTCGCGGAGACCGAGCAGGTCGCGTTCTGCGTCGCCCATGTCGTGCCCGGGATCGACTTCTCAAACGATCCGTTGCTCGCGGGCCGGATCCATTCCTATGTCGACACGCAGATCTCGCGCCTCGGTGGTCCCAATTTTCATGAGATCCCCATCAACGCTCCCATTGCGCAGGTGCACAACAACCAGCGCGACGGGATGCATCGGCAGGCGATTCACCGCGGCCGCGTGTCGTACGAACCGAATTCCCTCGGTGGCGGCTGTCCCTTTCAGGCGGGGAAGACGGGTTTCGTGTCGTTCCCCGAACGCCCTGAGGAAGGCGACCACAAAGTACGCGGGAAGGCCGAGCGCTTCGCCGATCACTATACGCAAGCGACGTTGTTCTGGAACAGCCAGACCGACGCCGAGAAGCAGCACATTATCAATGCCTTCCGCTTCGAGCTCTCAAAGGTACAAACGCCGGCGGTGCGCGAACGCATGGTGTCCGGCCTGATGAACGTGGCCCGTGAGCTGGCAGAACCCGTGGCCGCCGGTTTGGGCATTCGTGAGCTGCCGGCGCCGATGCCCAAGGTGCTAAAGCGCGATGTGACCCCGGAGGTCACAGTGTCGCCCGCGCTGTCGTTGATGTCCCGCCCTGGTGACGGCAGCATCCGCACGCGCCGGGTTGCCATCCTGGTGGCCGACGGCTGCGATGGCGAATCGCTGACCGCGCTCGCCGACCGACTGACCGATGAGGGCGCGGTTGCCCGCTTCGTATCGTCGACACTCGGTTCGGTACATACGCCCACAGGTGACGCCATCGAGGTCGACGTGAGTCTGGAAGCGGCCCCGGCCGTGCTGTACGACGCGCTGGTGCTCCCGGATGGTGCCGAGGCGGTTGATGCGCTTCGGGCTGATGGACACACGTTGGAGTTCATCAAGGACCAGTACCGCCACTGCAAGCCGATCCTCGCTTTGGGCGCCAGCGAGCAGTTGCTCCAGGCCTGCGATATCAACACGACGCTGCCGAACGGGCAGGCTGATGCAGGCGTACTCGTGGGCGCAGACCCGGGTGCAGTGGCTGATGCGTTCGTCGACGCAATTGCGAAGCACCGGCATTTTGCGAGAGAAACCGATCCCCCGCGCGTATGAGTCAGGCGCGGTGCCATTCCGAGAGGAGAACACGACCATGGCCGAAGCAGGAACGCTCCATGACGCATTCATCGACGAACTGCGCGACACCTACGACGCTGAGAAACAGTTGACGAAGGCGCTCCCGAAGCTGGCGAAGGCGGCCTCGAACCCCAAGCTACGCGCGGCCTTCGAGGCGCATCTCGAAGAAACGCAGGGCCACGTCGAGCGGCTGGAACAGGTCTTCGAGTCGCTCGAGGAAAAGGTTCGCGGCAAGCATTGCGAGGGCATTGCCGGGATCATCGACGAAGGCAAGTCGATCATGGAAGAGGACTTCGGCGACACCACGATGGATGCCTGCTTGATCGCCGCGGGTCAGCGTGCCGAGCACTACGAAATGGCCGCGTACGGCACGCTCGTCGCGTGGGCCCAGGCGCTGGGTCATTCGGACGCGGCGAAACTGCTGCAGCAGACACTCGACGAAGAGAAGGCCGCCGACAAGAAGCTGTCAGGTTTGGCCGAGGGTGGTATCAACCAGAGCGCGGCCGAGGCGGCGCATCCCGACGACGAGAGCGAAGAGCCGGTGGGCGTAGGTGCCGCCGGGGGGCGCAAAGGATCGTCCGGCGCAAAAATTGGACGTCGTTGATCGTTACGTCGAGCGAGTCATGGTGTTGATCCAGCTGCTGTTGCCAACGCGGAAGCCAGATGGGAGCGATGCCATGACGTCCCTCGGCGAGACGCGTCGTGAGCTAGTGGCTCGGTTCAATGGCGTGACGGCATACGTGAGATCGCCGGCGAAGGGTTTGTGGGTATCGCCAGAGGGTCAGACCGAAGCCGACGACGTGGTGATGGTCGAAGTGGTCACAAGGACGTTTGAGCGATCGTGGTGGCGCACCTATGCCGCGACACTCGCCCGACGCTTCGAGCAGGACGCGATTCACGTGAGGGCGCTACCGATGGAAATGCCGGCCGAGGGGGATCTATGAGCAAACCATTCGCAATCGTGACCGGTGCCTCGTCGGGCATCGGGCTGGAACTCGCCATCATTTGCGCCCAGGAAGGCTTTGACCTCCTGATTGCCGCCGATCGGCCTGAGATTCATACGGCTGCTCAACGCATTCCAGAGTTCGCGGCGGAGGTTGCTGTCGTCGAAACCGACCTCGTCACGTTATCGATACGAACGTGACGGGAACCATTTATCTGGTACAGCTCGTCGGTCGCGACATGCGGAGGTGCGGTCAGGGTCGCATTCTGTTGACGGGATCGATCGCGGGTTTCATGCCCGGGACGTATCAGGCTGTTTACAACGGGACCAAGGCGTTCGTCGATTCGTCTTCCTTCGCGTTGCGCGCGGAATTGAAGGACACAGGCGTGACGGTGACCTGCCTGATGCCTGGTGCCACCGAGACGGACTTCTTCGAGCGTGCGGACATGCTCGACACCAAAGTCGGCCAGTCCGAGAAAGACGATCCCGCCGACGTGGCGCGCGTGGGCTTCGACGCCATGATGCGAGGGGACGGAGACGTCGTCAGCGGCTGGAAGAACAAACTGCAATCGGCGATCGCGAACATTACGTCGGCGGGAATGCTCGCGGAACAACATCGGAAGATGGCCGAGCCCGGTTCCGGTCAGAAGGCCAAAGGCTAAGGTGGTATGAACGATGGCGCGACGCGCAGTGGTAAAGGGAGCCTCTCTATCTGACCGGGTTCATAGAACCGTCAGCGTCCCCGTGTCGGGCACTGCGCTGCTGTTGATTGACGTCATCAACGACCTCGCGTTCGACGGATCCGCGGCATTGGTCGCGCAGGCCGAGCCGATGGCCATGCGGCTGGCGACACTGAAGCGCCGCGCCACGACCGCAGGCGTTCCCGCGATCTATATCAACGACAACTTCGGTCAGTGGCGGTCTGATTTCAGGCAGACCGTCACTCACTGTACGTCGTCTCGTTCGCCGGGACGGCGCGTGTCCCAGCGATTGCGACCGACGTCGCGCGACTACTTCGTCCTCAAGCCAAAGCACTCAGGGTTCTTTGATACGACCCTCGACACGCTGCTGGAGACGCTGCGGATACGTCGAGTGATCGTCACCGGTATCGCCGGCAACATCTGCGTGCTGTTCACCGCAAACGATGCCTACATGCGCGATCTCAAGCTCTTCGCGCCCGCTGACTGCATCGTCTCGAATACGGCAGCGGATAACGACCATGCACTGCGACAGATCGAAATAGTCCTGAAAGGCAACGTGACCGAATCAACTCAGTTGCGGTTCAAGCGCACGGGTGGGGCGGCTCGAACCCATCACGCGCTCGACACAAGGGAATCCCGAACATGAAAACGGAATTGGACAAGTTCTACGGCTTGATTGATGACATCAACGTCGCGATGATGACGACCCGGCGGCCCGATGGACATCTGGAATCCCGCGCGATGGCGAACCAGAAACGCGCCGACGGAGCAGACTTGTGGTTCGTAACCGCCGAAGGCAGCGGGAAGCTGCGCGACATCGACCAGGACCCGCACATCAACCTTGCGTATTACAGGTCCGGGTCGTACGAATGGGTCTCGGCGTCAGGTCTGGCTCGCCTCTCGCGAGACCGCGCGAAAATCAAGGAACTGTACGAGCCCGACTGGAAGGTATGGTTCGGGCAGGAAGGCGATCCACGTCACGGTACCGCGGACGATCCCCGCATCGTGCTTATCGCCGTCGACGTGCATGCAGCGGTGTTCTTGGAGGTCAACAAACCAAAGCCCGTCGTTCTGTTCGAGCTGGCCAAAGGTTGGTTGACGGGAGAGCGCATCGAAGCTGGCGAAACGCACCGACTCAGCGAGCCGCATCGATAGGGACTGGCGTCCACATGCGGGCGGTTGTATGCGCGTGGAAAACATGGGCAGTTGGGTGCGCGACTGCGGCCTGACGTTGCTGTTGCTGTTCACGTTTGCCGTGGTCGCTCTGGCACCAGTGGCGACCGGCTTCGCCGAATACAACTCGGAGCATACGAATCACGGACAGCCAACGCTGACGTCACCGAAATCGAAACCGGTGCATGCACCGCGTGTCGAAATGGGACGGTGAGCGAGAGGACCACGATGGCCACAAAACAGATTTACACCACGCCCTACTGGACCACGACGGCAACGTTTTCCCAATTTGCCAAGCTCGACGAGGATCTCGTGACCGATTTTATGGTTCGAAAAAACTCGAGCCGATGGTTCCAGCCGGTGGTGATGAATCGCAGTTCGATCCTGTTGTGGGACAGCACGCGATCGAGTTACCGGACATTACGGGGTTGGTGATTTATCTCTGCTCAGTACACCGAGCCCGGCGAGCAGCAGCACGCCGGAGCCTGCCATCGCCAGGGACAGATCCCAGTGGCGGGGCCGGTACTCGAACTTCACGGCCCAGTCGCCGGCGGATGGGATGGCCACGGCCTTGAACGCGTGGTTGACCCGAAAGTAGGGCACACGCCGACCGTTCAATGTGACACGGAAGTCGTCGGGGAGAAACGTCTCGGTCAGGACGGCGACGCCTGGCCCCGCGGAACGCACGACGAAGCTCGTCGTGTTACCCGTGAGCATGTATCCTCGGGCGGGGACGCTGTGACCGCCGGAGGCTCGTAATCCTCGCGTCGCCTCCATTGCGCGATCGTCGGTGGACTGGATCGACGCAAGGGGCTTCCCGTGTGCAGCCACTTGTCTGAGCAGTTCCTGCGGCTCGACATAGGTCGTTACGCCGTCTGTGAAGAACGCGCGCGGCCACGCTGTGGGACGACGTAGGGGCTTCAACCGATCCGTGCCTTGCATCGGTACATCAGTAAGCCCCGGCAACACACGCTCCGGGCGCGCGAGCACGAAGCCCACATTGAGCAGGTCCAGGAGCGGTGCAAGGCGATCGAAACTGGTGGCTGACACAGTAGTCAGCCATCCAACCGCCAACAAGGGACCATCCGGACGGTCGATGGGTCCTGCATCGAGCAGTTGCTCGTAGTGAGCGCTCATCAAGGCATCCGGCCCCCCCAGCCCCTCCAGCCCATAGAGACCCTGCGAACCTGCCCTCAGCACGGCGTCGATGCCGATCGTACGTGCGGGCTCGTTCATTGCCCGGTGGATGGCCTCAACGGCTGGTGAGGTTGCGTCCAAGTCCGCGCGAAGCCTCGGTTGTGACAGTAGTTGGTCGAGCGCGGGGACACCGGTTTCGATCTGCAGTCCGCCCGGGAGCAGCAGAAGCGCCCCGAGGGCAAACATGCTTAGCACCGGAAGAACCTGTCCGGACGCCCGTCCTGCGGCCTGCATAGAAAAGGGAACGGCGACCGCGCCGGCCAAGAGGAGGCCAATCAACCACACTTCGGGCATGTCGACTGCTCTCACGGAGGCATCCCGAAGGAGCCAAACGGCCGTGAGACCCACCAAACCGGTGAACAGCCCTGCCTTCCATAGTGAAGCGGCGAGCAGAGACTCCGCGCCAACGGCACACACCACCGAAAGCAGCACAATCGCGGCAGTCGTGGTGACGTTGTTGACTTGGTAGATGTTGGCAACGAGAGGCACGCGGACCAGCCAATGAGCCGGAATTGCACCGAATGCCACCGCGATCAAACCGACCGCAATGACGAGGCAAGCCAGGATCGCCGGCCGTCGCAACAGCTGTCGCGGACTCACGACGGCGGCGATCAATAGTGGCACCGCCGCAATCTGCAAGGGGGGAAGCAGGAGGATCGGGTTGAGCGAACCGAGCAGAATCTGCGGTGCTGCCGAAAATGAAAAGAGCGCAGCG
>Ga0207691_10005239_pt1 | contig 12513 bp, 11 predicted proteins | sample KBSM13metaG_FD_184327 | JGI IMG/M metagenome (GOLD analysis project Ga0207691, IMG submission 184327) | Miscanthus rhizosphere microbial communities from Kellogg Biological Station, Michigan, USA - KBS M1-3 metaG (SPAdes) (version 2) | ecosystem: Host-associated > Plants > Roots > Rhizosphere >... | reverse complement strand
CCACCGAGCTGTTCCGCGCCATCCTCACCATGATGCTGCAGCTCGACCTCGTGGAGCGCGGTGAACTGGTCATCGTCACCAAGGGCGAGCTCGCCGGTATTACCGGGGGCACCAACGCCCTGACCATCCTGCGCGTTCCCCAAGAGTAGACGGGACCTCGCCAACTCATGCGATGGCTGCGCTGGCTGCGTTGGATCCTGGTCAGCGCCGCGGTGCTGGCACTGGCCGCGTTCGGCGCCGCCTGGTGGGCGCTCGATCGTAGCCTGCCGACCATCGACGGCAACTTTCCTGAGGCCGGGCTCTCGGCCGAAGCCAGCATCGAGCGCGACGCCCGCGGCATCCCGGTCATCACCGGGCGCACGCGCGCCGACGTCGCGTTCGCCACCGGGTTCGCACACGCGCAGGACCGGTTCTTCCAGATGGACCTGTCGCGGCGCTACGCCGCCGGCGAACTCTCCGAGCTCTTCGGTGCGGTCGCGCTCGAGCAGGATACGCGGGTTCGCCGCTTCGGCTTCCGTGCCGTCGCACGCCGGGTGATCGAGATGGCGCCCGCCGACGAGCGCGCCGTCAGTGAGGCGTACGCGCGCGGAGTGAACGCCGGGCTCGCCAGCCTGGCGACGCGACCCTGGGAATACACGCTGCTGCGCGCCAGCCCGCGGGCCTGGACACCGGAAGATTCGGTGCTGGTGGTGCATTCGATGTGGTGGCAGCTGCAGTACAGCACCCTGACCGGTGACATCGACCGCCTCCGCCTGAAACGCGCCGCCGCGGCCGTCGCGGGCGAGAGCGCGGCCCACGAGCTCATCTCCTTCATCTACACCGGTCATTCGGAATGGGACACGCCAAACTACTCGGCCGACGCGGGCTGCGTGCAGGCGGCCTGCGCGGCGAGTGCTGGCGTGCAGGCGCGACCGTTTCCGGCGCTGCTGCGTTTCACGGCGCCCGGCGCGGCTGCGCCCGCGAACGAAGCGAAGCCCGGCAGCAACAACTGGGCGGTGGCGGGCGCGCATACGCGCTCGGGCGTCGCGCTGGTCGCCAACGACATGCACCTGAATCTCGGTGTGCCGACCGTGTGGTATCCGGCGCGCCTGCGCGTCACCGGCGAGTCGCCCATGGACATCACCGGCGTGACCCTGCCGGGCACACCGGCCGTGGCGGCCGGGTCCAATGGTCAGATCGCCTGGGGATTCACCAACAGCTACGGCGATTTCGCCGATGTGCGATTCGCCAGGTGCGCCAGTCCCGACTATGCCGTGCGCCGCGAGCGCATTGCGGTGCGCGGGGCCGAAGCGGCAACGGTGGAATACCGCGATGCCGGACCGGCCGTGATGCTGGATGGCGCGGAGTACGCGGATGACGTCGCGAGCGGCGAATGCCTGCAGGCGGCGTGGATCGCCACGCGTCCGGAGGCCACGAATTTTGGTCTGCTCGGGCTGGAACGCGCCCGCAATGTCGATGAGGCGCTGGCGCTGGCGCCCGGCGTCGGCATACCCGGACAGAACCTGGTGGTCGGTGATTCCGGCGGACGCATCGCCTGGACTTTGTTAGGCCGTGTGCCACGCCAAACCGGGCCGGATCGCCTGTTCGGCCCGCTCGAATTCCGCGACGCGACCGACCATCCGCGCCTCGCCGACCCGCCGGTGGGCCGCATCTGGACCGCGAACCAGCGCGTGGTGGATGGGCCGCTCGAAGCGGTGCTGGGTGACGACGAGGTCGACGTCGGAGCAGGGGGCTACGACATCGGCGCACGGGCGCGGCAGATTCGTGACGACCTGCTGGCGCTCGCCCATCCCGCGACCGAGGCGGACATGCTGGCCATCCAGCTCGATGCGCGCGCGCTGTTCCTGGCGCGCTGGCGCGACCTGCTGCTGGCCCTGGTCGACGAGCAGGCCATGCAGGCCGCGCCCCGGCGGCGCGAGTTCCGTGAGCTGGTGAGCCAGTGGAAGCCCGAGGCTGCGCCCGATTCGGTGGGTTATCGGCTGGTGCGCGCCTTTCGCGGCAATACGCAGGACGTCCTGTGGCGGGCACTCGAGAGCTCATTTTTGAAAGAGAAGCTCGTCAGCAAACGTCCTGCCCAATTCGAGGCCGCGGGGTGGAAGCTGGTCTCCGAGCGGCCGAATTCGATAAAGCCGCCGCTGGGTGACAACTGGCGCGATTTCCTGCTGCTGCAACTCGACGACACCATCGCGAAACTCGTCGAGCAGTGCGGAACGCTTGCGAAATGCAACTACGGCAGCCGCGAACCAGTGGCCATACGCCACCCCTTGTCGCGCGCCGTGCCTTTGCTCTCGCGCCTGCTCGACATGCCGACACGCGAACTGCCCGGCGACAACCACATGCCGCGTGTGCAGGATGGAACTGCCGGTGCCTCGGAGCGCTTCGCGGTATCGCCGGGCCGCGAAAAGGACGGCTATCTCGAACTGCCCGGAGGTCCCTCCGGACACCCGCTGTCACCTTTCTATCGCAGTGGATTCGAGGACTGGGCAGCCGGACGGCCGACACCTTTTCTGCCCGGTCCGGCAGTGCATCGACTCATGCTCCAGCCGGCCGCCCAGTAGTAAGCTCGCGTCCATGACGCAAGCACGATTCGCGGGCACCGACCGCTATGTCGCAACGCCCGACCTGATGATGGCGGTGAATGCGGCCGTCACGCTGGCGCGGCCACTCCTCATCAAGGGAGAGCCTGGCACCGGCAAGACGCAGCTCGCCGAGGAGATCGCGCGTTCGCTCGCGCGGCCGCTTTACGAGTGGCACATCAAGTCGACCAGCAAGGCGCAGCACGGCCTGTACGAATACGACGCCGTCTCGCGCCTGCGTGACTCGCAGCTCGGTGAGGAACGCGTGCACGATATCCGCAACTACATCGTCAAGGGGCGGCTGTGGGAGGCCTTCGATTCGGATGTGCAGCCCGTGCTGCTCATCGACGAGATAGACAAGGCCGACATCGAGTTTCCCAACGACCTGCTGCGCGAGCTCGATCGCATGGAGTTCTACGTGCACGAGACGCGCGAGCTGATCAGCGCGCGCCACCGGCCCATCATCCTGATCACCAGCAACAATGAAAAGGAGCTGCCCGACGCCTTCCTGCGACGCTGCTTCTTTCACTACATCCGTTTCCCGGACCCCGAGACCATGGAGAAGATCGTGCGCGTGCACTTTCCGGGTCTCAAGCAGGAACTGCTTGCCGAGGCGCTCGCCACGTTCTTCGATGTGCGCGAGACCCCGGGACTGAAGAAGAAGCCTTCGACCTCGGAGCTGCTCGACTGGATCAAACTACTGCTGGCGGAGGACATACCGCCCGAGGCACTGCGCAGCGGCGATCCAAAGAAGACCATTCCCGTAATGCACGGCGCACTGCTCAAGAACGAACAGGACGTGCACCTGTTCGAGCAGCTGGTGTTCCTCAATCGGCGCGCCGGCCGCTAGGCGGGTGACGTAGGGTCCCGGCATGCTGGTGCGCTTCTTCACCGATCTGCGCGCCGGCGGGATTCCGGTCACGCTGCCCGAGTTCCTGGTCCTGCTCGAGGCCCTCGAGGCGCGGCTCGCGGCGCTGTCACCCGAGGATTTCTACTACCTGGCGCGGCTGGCCCTGGTGAAGGACGAGCGCCACTTCGATCGCTTCGACCGTGTATTCGCCGAACATTTTGCGGGTGCGGAGAAACTGTTCGAGAAGCTGGCGGCCGAACTGCCGCCGGAATGGCTCGAGCAGCTCGGTGAGCGCCTGTTCAGCGAAGAGGAAAAACGTCGCGTCGAGTCGCTGGGCGGCTGGGACAAACTGCTCGAGACACTGAGAAAACGCCTGCAGGAACAGAAGGGCCGCCACGAAGGCGGCAGCAAATGGATCGGGACGGCGGGAACTTCACCCTTCGGCAACCAGGGTTACAACCCCGAGGGAGTGCGCATCGGGCAGTCCGGCTCGCGTCATCGGCGCGCGCTCAAGGTCTGGGAAGCGCGTGATTACCGCAACCTCGACGACGGCGTGGAACTCGGCACCCGCAACATCAAGATGGCGCTGCGCCGGCTGCGCCGCTTCGCGCGCGAAGGTGCGCCCGAGGAACTCGATCTCGACGGCACCATAGACTCCACCGCGCGCAGCGGCGGATTCCTCGATATTCGCCTGCAGCCGGAACGGCGCAATGCCGTCAAGCTGCTACTGCTGCTTGATGTCGGCGGCTCGATGGAACCGCACGTGAAGATCTGCGAAGAGCTGTTCTCGGCGGCCCGCGCCGAGTTCAAGCATCTCGAATACTTCTACTTCCACAACTTTCCGTATGAGCGCCTGTGGAAAGACAACCAGCGGCGGTTCAGCGAGATCACCGACACCTGGTCGGTGCTGCGCACTTTCAATTCCGACTACCGCGTGGTGTTCGTCGGCGACGCCACCATGAGTCCGTACGAAATCGAGCAGCCGGGTGGCAGCGTCGAACACTGGAACGACGAATCCGGCCGCGTGTGGCTGCGGCGGATTGCCTCACAGTTTCCGCGGCTGGTATGGCTCAACCCCGAGCCGGAAGACAGTTGGAAATGGACTCCGTCTATCCAGATCACCCGCGAATTGGTCAGTGGGCGCATGTTTCCGCTGACAATCGACGGAATCGATCGCGCAACGCGTGAGCTGAAGCGCAAGACCCCCTATACTGCGGGTGATGTTAGCTAGGGGGACGTTCTTTACGCTGGTGGTGATACTGGGATCCGTGGCCTTCGCTCAGGCACCGGCCGAACCTCCCGCCACTGAAAATGCCGCCGCGCCAGTGACCGTGCCGGCACTCACCCCCGTCATCATTCGCATCGATGCGGAAATCTCCTCGCGGACCAGCAAGCCCGGCGACCGCTTCGGAATCACCGTGACGGAAGACGTGCGCGTCGGTGAAGCGGTGGTGATTCCTGCCGGCAGCATGGGCGAGGGCGAGGTGATCCATGCCGCCAAACGAGGCGCTGGTGGCAAGGCAGGCGAGCTCATAGTCGTGGCCCGCTATGTGCGCGTGGGCGACAACGAAATCCGCCTGCGTTCGTTCGCGCTCGGCGCCGCGGGACAGGACAAGAGCGTGGATTCCCTTGCCGCGAGCATCGCCTTCGGGCCGTTCGGCCTCATTCAGAAGGGTGGTGATGCATACGTCCACCGGGACACGCTCGGCACGGCCAAGACTGCACTCGAATTCAAGTTACCTGCGGTGATGGGGTCGGCACCAGTGTCGGCACCCCAATCGCATATTGTCGAAACGAAAGTGGGAGGAGACGATGAGTCGAAGACTGATTAAGACGGCGTTAGCCGCAGTATTGATTGCGCCAATTGCAGCGATCTCGCAGGACAACGCGCCCGCCGCGGTGGCCGCGGCCGACAGCGGCGCCGCTGCCACGGGCAACGTGGTGTTCTTCCGCGAGAAGAAGATGATGGGTGCCATGATCAGCTACAAGGTGCGCGAGAACGGTGTCGAGCTGTGCAAGCTCTCCAACGGCTCGTTCTGCACGGTGCAGGCTCCTGTCGGCAAGCACGTATACGTGACGCAGACCGAGGCCAAGGATGTACTCAACCTGGAAGTGGAGTCGGGCGAGACTTACTACGTGCAGGCCAGCATCTCGATGGGAGTCATGGCGGGTCACGCCAACCTGGCCCCCTCGGACAAGGCTGCCTTCGACGGCATGAAGGGCAAGCTCAAGGACAACTCCGGCAAGGATCTCGATCCGCCGGAAGCCAAGGACAAGAAGTAGACCGATGAAAAAACGCCCGGCGTGCTCGCGCGCGCCGGGCGTTTTCTTTATCTCTAACGCTGGCGACGTGCCTAGACGGGCGTGTGCGCCTTGATCTCGGCAAGCACCATTTCCGAGTGCCCCTTCGGATCGACCTTGTCCCAATGCTTGACGATCTTGCCGTCGGGTCCGATCAGGAAGGTCTGGCGGCTGGCGAGCTCGACGCCTTCTTTCGGGCTCCACAACACGCCGTACTTCTTGATCGCTTCCTTGTTGGGATCGGCGAGGATGTCGAAGGGCAGGCTGTGGTTCTCGGCGAACAGCTTGTGTGACTCGACGGTATCGGCGCTCACACCGAGGATCACGGCATCGGCCTTGCGGAACGCGAAGATATTGTCACGCAACTCACAGGCCTGGGTCGTGCAGCCGGGCGTCTCGTCCTTCGGATAGAAGTAGAGTACCAACCACTTGCCCTTGTACTGCGAGAGCGTGTGCCATTGGCCTTTCTGGTCCTGTAGTTTGAAGTCCGGCGCGGCGGTACCGGCGGCAGGCGCGGCGGCAGGCGCCGTGTCCCCCGCCAGAGCGCATACACTTGCGGTCGCCGCGATCAGGGCGGTGACCAATGTCCGTCGAAGTGCGAGCATGTTGTTCTCCATCAAATTGGAAGGGTCGTGGGGGAGCCAGATCATAGCGCTGTAATGCGGGCCGGTCTCATCCTGACGGGAGGTGGTGCGCGCGCCGCCTACCAGGTGGGCGTGTTGAAGGCGCTTTCGCGGATACATCCCCGTCATGACTGGCCTTTTCCCATCATCGTGGGCACATCCGCGGGTGCCGTTTCGGCCAGCATCCTCGCCGGGAACGTGGCCCGCTGGCACCACTCCGTTTCGGAAATCGAAAAAGTGTGGGCAAATTTCCATGTCCAGCAGGTGTTCCGGGCCGACACCTGGGCCATGTTGCGGGCCGGTGGCCGCTGGATTGGATCGTTGCTTACCGGGGGCGCATTCGGCCCGCCGAAGTCGCTGTTCGACAATTCGCCGCTACGCGAGTTGCTGTCGCATGTCACCGATTTCGATGCCATTCGCACCAACGTCGCCAAGGGCAAGCTGCGCGCGCTGGCGCTGTGCGCCACCAGCTACTTCACCGCGCGTTCGGTGTCGTTCTTCGAGGCCGACACTACCTTGAGTGAATGGTCACGCGCGCAGCGGCACGGTGAGCGGGTACCGTTGTCGCTCGACTACCTCATGGCCAGCCTGAGCGTTCCGTTCCTGTTCCCGCCGACCTGCCTGCAGGGCGAATTCTTCGGTGACGGGGCGATGCGTCAGACCGCGCCCTTGTCGCCCGCCATTCACCTCGGCGCGGATCGCCTGCTGGTGGTCGGTGTGCGACCCGCGCAGCTGGATGCGATTCCACGCTTCATCGCATCCGATGTGTCGCCATCTCCCGGCCAGATATTTGGCTACATGCTGGATACGCTTTTCAGCGACCAGATCTCCGCCGATCTCGAGAACCTCAACCGCATCAATCGCCTGGCCTCGGTGGCGGGCGCGGCTCCCGGTGCGCGCCAGATCAGCACGCTGATGATCACGCCCAGCCTCGATCCCTCCGAACTCGCGGTGCGCTTCACCCACACGCTGCCCGTGAGCCTGCGCGCGCTGATGCGCATCATCGGCGCCCGTGGCGCCTCGGGCGGCCTGCTCGCCAGCTATCTGATGTTCGAATCGGGGTACACGCGCGAGCTCATCGAACTCGGGTTCCGCGACACGCTGGCGCGCGGCGATGAGATCACGGCGTTCCTGGCCGGCTGACCACCAGGCAACGTGGCAGTGGCCGGCGGCATTCTCGAGGAAGATAGCGTCGCGCTGTGGTTTGCGCGCACGCCGCAGCTCGACGATCCGGCGATCGCCGACCAGTACACCGGTCTCATGTCCGACGAAGAACGGGAGCGCGGCGCGCGGATTCTCGTGGACGGCGCACGTGAGCTGCACCTGCTCGCGCGCGCGCTGCAACGGGTGGTGCTGGCTTCGTACCTTCCCGGGGTCGCGCCGCGCGAGCTGCGTTTCGTACGTGGCGGCGGCGGGCGGCCGTCACTCGCGCCACCGTTCGATGCGGGTGGATTGGACTTCAATCTCGCGCACACCCAGGGGCTGGTGGTTCTCGCGGTGGCCCGCGGCCTGCGATTCGGCATCGACGTGGAGCGCTACGACAAGAAGGTGCCGCTGGCGGCGGCGCGCCGCTACTTCTCACACCCTGAAGTGGCGGCGCTCGAAAGTCTGCCATCCGCTGCGCAACCCCGGCGCTTCCTGCGGTTGTGGACCCTGAAGGAGGCGTACCTCAAGGCAATCGGCAGCGGAATTTCCGGCGGGCTCGGCAGCGCGACATTTCACATCGACAGTCGCGGTGTCAGGTTCGAGTGCCCCTGCGACCCCGACGCGTCGCGCTGGTGGTTCGGACAATTCACGGCCGGGGCCGAGCACCTGCTGGCCATTGCCTGCCAGGCGCGAGCTTGCCTGTCACAGGGGTGGCCCTCGTTGGAATGCCATGAATTGCTGGCGGGGCGCGCGCAGGCACCGTCATTTGCCATCGCACCGATTGACCGGGACTCGGGCGATCCGTCAGGTCAGGAACACCGCTCCCAGTCCTAACAACGTTGCAAAGCCGATGCAGTCGGTGAAGGTCGTCAGGATCACGCCGGCCGACAGGGCCGGGTCGATGCGCATGCGGCGCAGGGTGAGCGGGATGATCACGCCCACGGCGGCCGCCGCGAGCAGGTTGACCAGCATTGCCGCAGCGATAATCGCGGCAATCTTCCAGGTCCCGAACCATACGATGGTCACCGCCCCGACCACCGCCGCCCATATCATGCCGTTCAGGCCGCCGACGGCGATCTCCTTCCACAGCAGCCACTTCGCATTGACCCATTCGACCTGGCCGAGCGCGATGCCGCGGACGATGAGCGTGACCGTCTGGGTGCCGGCGATGCCGCCCATCGAGGCCACGATGGGCATGAGGGCGGCGAGTGCGGCCACTTTTTCAATGGTGCCTTCGAAGCGGCTGACCACGGATGCCGCGAGGAATGCGGTCGCGAGGTTGATGCCGAGCCACACCAGGCGGCGCCTGGTCGAGGGGATGATCCCGGCGAACACGTCTTCTTCATCGCGCAGACCGGCCGCGGACATGACCTCGTGCGCGGCTTCCTCGCGGATGACGTCGACCACGTCATCGACGGTGATACGGCCCAGCAGCTTGCCAGTCGTATCGACCACGGCCGCCGACACCAGGTCGCGGTCCTGGAACAGGCGCGATACTTCGCTGGCGGCGAGGTCGGGCGCGATCCGCGGCGCCTCCGGATCGAGGATGTCGCCGACGGATTTTTCCGGGTCCTCGGTGAGTAGTCGAGCGAGGGCGACGGTGCCGAGGTACAGATCATTGCGATCGACCACGAACAGGCGGTCGGTCCTGTCGGGCAATTCGCCGCGCATGCGCAGGTAGCGCAGCACCACTTCCACCGTCACGTCGGCGCGCACGCTCACGGTGTCCGTGTTCATGAGGCCGCCGGCGGTGTCCGGCTCGTACGACAGCACCGAGCTCAGCCGTTCGCGGTCCTGCGCGTCCATGGACTTCACGAGTTGCGCGCCCACGGCCTCGGGCAGGTCCCCGACCAGGTCGGCGAGGTCGTCCAGCTCCATCTCTTCGGCGGCCGCCAGCAGTTCTTCCGCGTCCATGCCCTCGATGACGGCCTGGCGCACGTCGTCGCTCAATTCGACGAGCACGTCACCCTCGATCTCGGGCTCGACGAAGTTCCACACCACCTCGCGCTGTGCGGGCGGCAGCGACTCGATGAGATTGGCGATTTCTGCCGGATGCATGGCGGCGACCATGCGCGCCGCGCCACGCCACGACCCTTCACGCAGCGCGCCGCGCAGCGCGGCGAGTCTGCGTTCTTTGGTGGGCGTGCGGGTCGCTTCCATGACGCGCGGGAGTGTAGTCAAAAAAACTCATGGACGCCGTCGCTCCGACGGCGATTTCCGTCGTGGCGCGCAGCGCCTGACTAAGCGACGGACGAGGAAGGCGTGCCGGCGAGGGCGGGCGCGCGCGTGATAGAGCGCATTTCGCCGAGCGAATTGTGGCGCAGAGCGACGACGGGATAGGTTTGCGCGAGGCGTTCGGCGACGCGCTCCGCCAGGTACACCGAACGATGGCGCCCGCCAGTGCAGCCGATGGCGATGGTCAGGTAGCGGCGGTTGGCGGCCTGGTGCTCGGGGATACGCCCCCCGACGAATTGAAGGATGTCTTCCAGCAGCCGCGGCACGCTGCGTTGTGCCTCGAGGAAACGGATGACGTCCTCGTCGCGGCCGGTGAGGGCGCGCAACGCGGGATCCCAGTACGGATTCGGCAGCGCGCGGGCGTCGAACACGAAGTCCGCATCACCCGGGATGCCGTTCTTGAAACCGAAGGACTCCACCAGCAACGACAGGCGCGCGGCGCTGCGCTTCTCCACTCTCTGGCTGATGAGGTCGCGCAGGTCATGAACCCCCATGCGCGAAGTGTCGATCACCAGGTCCGCGGCATTGAGAATGGGCTCGAGCAGGCGCCGCTCGATCGCGATGGCTTCCTTGAGCGATACATGGTCGGTGCTGATGGGATGCTTGCGGCGGGTTTCCGCGAAACGCCGCAACAGTTCATCGTCATTTGCGAGCAGGAAGACGATCTCGCACTGGATGCCGCTCTTCTTGAGCTCCTCGATGAGATGCGGGACCGTCTCGATTTCCGCCGCTGCGTTGCGTGCATCGACGCCCACGGCCGCACGGCTGTACTGCGCCTCGTTGTTGAGCAAGGTGTGCGATATGAAAGGCTTCAGCAGGGCCGCCGGGATATTGTCGACGCAATAAAAGCCGGCATCTTCGAGCATGTGCAGCGCCACGCTCTTGCCGGATCCCGACAGCCCGCTGACGAGAATCAGCCGCATCGAATTCAGTCGCGCCTCCCGCTCATCTACCGACCACCTTGCGTGCCTCGGCGGCGTGATGATCGGCTTTCATTTCCTTGTGCTTGATGACGCGCCGGTCGAGCTTGTCGGCCAGCAGGTCGATGGCGGCGTACATGTCTTCCTGGGTGGCCTCGGCATGGACGGCGTTACCGCGCACATGCAATGTGGCTTCGGCCTTCTGTCGGAGCTTCTCAACCGTGAGAACGCAATGCACGTCGATTACGTGATCGAAATGTCGCGAAATACGTTCGAGTTTCTTCTCGACGTACGAGCGCATTGACGGGGTTACCTCGACATGATGACCGGAAAGCGACAATTGCATGATGCGTCTCCTTTTTTGGCCTATCTACTTAACGTCGTTAATTACCTGGCTGCAGCCTTTGCCTTGCGTTCGTTCGAAGGCGCGAGGCCGAGCGCCTCGCGGTACTTGGCCACGGTGCGGCGCGCCACGGCGATCCCCTCGCCCGAGAGGAGTTCCGCGATGCGGCTGTCGGACAACGGGTTGCCCGAATCCTCTTCCTTGATGAGCTTGCGGATCTTGGCGCGTACCGCCGTGGACGAAGCACCGCCGCCGTCGGCGGCCTCGACCTGGCTGGAAAAGAAATACTTGAGTTCGAACACCCCGCGCGGTGTGTGCATGTACTTGCTGGAGGTGACGCGCGATATGGTGGATTCGTGCATGTCGATGGCCTGTGCGATGTCCTTGAGGATCATCGGCCGCATGCTCTCCTCGCCATGTTCGAGGAAGGCGGACTGTCGTTCGACGATGCTCCTGGCCACTTTCATGAGGGTTTCATTGCGGATTTCGAGGCTCTTGAGCAGCCAGCGCGCTTCCTGCAGCTGCGCGCGCATCGAGGAGTGCCCGGCGCCACGGCCCAGCATGTCGGCGTAGCTCTGGTTGAGCCGCACGCGCGGCAATGTCGAGCTGTTCACTTCCACGGTCCAGCCGCGGTCGGTGCGCCGCACGAACACATCGGGCACCACATATTCGGCCTTGGCGCTCGATACGGTCGCGCCGGGGCGCGGATGGCAGCCGCGCACCAGGGCGACCGCCAGCGCGAGCTCTTCGTCCGATGCCGACAGCTCGCGCCGCAGCAGGGTGAGCTCGCGGTCGGCGAGCTTGTCGAGATGTTTCTCCGCGATGGCCAGTGCGAGTTTCAGGCCTGGCGTATCCGGAACCAGGATGCGCAGCTGCAACGTGAGGCATTCGCCCAGGTTGCGCGCGGCGACTCCGGCCGGATCGAGAGTCTGCACGAGCTTGAGCACGCGCTCGACCTCGGTGGCGTCGGCCGTCACTTCGGGCAGCAGTGTCGCGGCGATGTCTTCGACGGAGTCGGTGACATACCCGTCGTCATTGATCGCATCAACAATGGCGCGCGCGATCGCCAGGTCACGCGGCGCGAGATTGCCGTACTCGAGCTGCGCCGTCAGGTGATCCTGCAGCGAAAGCTGTACATCGTCGGCAACTTCCGAGGAGCGTTCGTCGTCATCGCGCCACGAGTCGGAGCCGGCGCTGCGTTCGCTCCACGCGTCTTCGACGACTTCCGCTTCGACCGTGACCTCGGGCTGCGCCGGCGCATCGACGCGCTTCTCTTCCGGCATGGGATGCGGCTCGAGGGTTTCGAATGAGCCGGTGGCCTCGTACTCGTCGACGGGCTCGAGCATCACATTGCTTTCGAGCTGCTCGCGGATGTGCGCCTGCAGCTCCAGTGCAGGCATTTGCAGGAGGCGGATCGCCTGCTGCAGCTGCGGGGTCATGGTGAGTTGCTGACCCAGCTTCAGCTGCAATGAGGGCTTCATCATCGACACGGGCGCAGGTGTCCCCAACGCTATGAAAG
>Ga0207691_10005237_pt1 | contig 12515 bp, 14 predicted proteins | sample KBSM13metaG_FD_184327 | JGI IMG/M metagenome (GOLD analysis project Ga0207691, IMG submission 184327) | Miscanthus rhizosphere microbial communities from Kellogg Biological Station, Michigan, USA - KBS M1-3 metaG (SPAdes) (version 2) | ecosystem: Host-associated > Plants > Roots > Rhizosphere >... | reverse complement strand
TTCATCGCTGGGAGCGATGTCGACATCGCTGTTGTCGCTCAAACGATAGATGCCGATCCGACAGTCGCTCGTAATGTCTGTTGCATTGACGATGGCACAGCATCCAAGTACTGCCCCTACGCCCACCACCAGCGATCTGACAACAAAGTTCATGGGCAAGCCTCGCAAATCCAAGCGGGATGCCGCATTTGGACGCAGCGCAATCGACAAAGGTTGCACCGGTCCGCTATTTCAAATCTGAGCCTTTCGACTCAGGACGTTGGCATGAACAGCCCCCTACCCTTAAACGGTAGGTACCGTTCCGCCGTCAATCACATACTCGGTGCCAGTGATTGAGGCTGCTCGTTGCGACACCAGAAACACGACGAGATCCGCGACCTCACTCGGCGTCGAAGGCCTGCCCAGGGGAATGCCGCCGAGACCGTTCATGATGATTTGCTTGCCACCCTCGTAGTCCGTGCCTGCCTGAGCCGCTAGACGCTCGGCCAGCGCAAACGCTGCCTCCGTTTCGACCCAACCCGGAGAAACGCGGACGACACGGACTCCCTTGGGTGTGACCTCCTTCGAGAGAGCCTTGCTATAGGTCGCAAGCGCGGCCTTGGCCGAAGCGTAGGCGATGGTCGACTCCGGCAATGGCAGAACGCGCTGGATCGACGTTACATGGATGATCACACCGGAGCGCTGCGCAATCATCGACGGCAGAAGGGCGCGATCGAGACGAACCGCGGGCATGAGGTTCTGATTCAACTCTCTCGACCAAAGCGCGTCGTCGAGTGCAGCGAATCCCCCTCCGGGCGCGCTGGAGCCGCCGAGTACGTTCACGAGAATGTCGATACCACCGAGCTGGGTCAACGTCGCATGTGCAACCGCACCTGCTCCTTCGGCGGTCGAGAGATCGGCGGTCAGATACCGCACACCTGGAACTGCCTGGCCAGGTAAGGCGCGCGCTGCCGCGATGACCCTTGCTCCGGCATCACGAAGTGCCAGGGCGACGGCGGCGCCGATACCCTTGGTTCCGCCCGTGACCAGCGCCCGGCCGCCCGTGAGTCCGAGATCAAAGCTCATGCCGCGATCTCCAGGAATGCGATCTTTCCGCCCTCTAGTCGGAAGGCGAACCGCAGGTCCACGCGGCTGCCTGGAAAATTTCCGGTCACCCGGCTCGTGACCACGTAACTGCCGTCCTTTTCTTCGAGGTCAATGGGCTCACTGGTGTACGAGTACTTGCTGGACGCATCGAGTTTCCAAGCCTTTATGGCTGCGTGGCCGGAGTGGGCCCGTCCCTCGTCCTTGACCACCGCCTGTTCGGTGAAGCAGCGCGTGATGGCTTCACCGGCGTGCGCATCAGCTTGGAAGTAGGCCGCGATCGGCTCGGGAAGGTTCAGCGTGGTCATGTCGGTCTCCTGTTTGCAGTGAGACGACAATGCTCGCTCCGGAACGATTAGGGAATGCGCTACAATCGGACTAGGCCATTAAGTACGAGGTACATAATGCGGGGATCCGAGTTTGCCGAGATGAAGGCCTTTGCGGCGATCGTCGAGCGTGCCAGCTTCGCGCGCGCTGCCGAACAGCTGCGGCTGTCGCCGTCAGCCCTCAGCCAGACCATCCGTCAGCTCGAATCCCGGCTCGGCGTACGGCTACTCAATCGCACTACGCGCAGCGTTGCGCCGACAGCCGCGGGATCCGGCCTGTACGAGCGCATCGCCCCGATGATCCTCGAGCTGGATGCTGCCGTTGCGGAGGCGGTCGCTTCAACAGGCCGGACTGCGGGAACACTACGCATCAACACGCTGAGCATGGCGGCAAAGAAGGTTATCGCGACGCGACTCGGGCGATTTCACCGGGCTCACCCGGGCGTGGTGCTCGATATCGTGGTTGACGACAGCCTCAGTGACATCGTCGCCGGCCGGTTCGACGCGGGCATACGCGTCGGGAAGAGACTCGAAAAGGACATGACGGTCATTCGCGTCACCCCGGACGTCAAGATGATCGTGGCCGCATCGCCTGACTATCTGGCTCGGCACGGAGTGCCAACATCGCCTCTCGATTTACGACGCCATGCCTGCATCAACTGGCGTCTTCCCGGCCGCGATGGGATCTCGCGCTGGGAGTTCGAGAAGAAGGGCAAGAGAGTCGAGATCGTCGTGGAAGGGCCATTGATCGCGAACCACCAGGGTGTCGCGGTGGCGGCTGCGTTGCAAGGCCTCGGAGTTCTTTACGCCTATGACGATGACGGCGTTAACGCCGCGATCGAGCAGGGACGCCTAAAGCGGATTCTGGCTGATTGGTCCCCGATCAGGCCCGGACTCTATCTGTACTACTCGAATCGTCGTCACCCACAACCTGCACTTCGTGCCTTCATTGACTGCCTACTTGGCAGAGACGAAACCGCGTCCAAGCGTCGAGGGCGAACATAGCTATGGGCAGGAATTTCATCTCGTGCCGGGCGCGCCTACGACGGACCGTTGCTCCAGAACCTGTCGCGATTACAGTTTAACCATCGGCAACGGCGTCAGCGGATGCGTGCGGAATCTTTCGAGAGTCAACTGCACCAGGCGTGAATGAAACCCGGCGCTCGGCCAACTAGCGAGCACCGACCGAATCAACGGACGTGGAAGCCCGAATGTTCTCAGCCCGCGTGTCACGTCGATCCAATCGGCTCGTCGGAATGGCTCGACGAGCGAGCCGTGATCGGCGTGGGAGGGCGTGATCTTGTGGTGGTCCGCGATCATCCTTTCGATCTCGGCGATCCAGACCGCCCGACCGTGGGCGGCGAGGTACCCGCGTGCGAGCGCGACGGACGGCGCGATGTAGTCGAACGTCTTGTTGGTCCAGATCCCGAGGTCGTGGAAGACCGCGGCGACCGCGATCTTCTCGAGGTCGACATGGTCTTTCACAATGGCGGCGCACAGGTTCACAACGCGGTACGCATGGTTCCGATAGGCGGTGAAGTCGTCGCCCAACTCCGACGCGTGATCGTGCAGAACCTCATCGATCGTCGGGGCGCTCGTCAAGAGGCCAGGGGTCGCGACAGACTGCATCATCAGTGTCGACCTCCATCAGCCATGCACCGGTCTCTACTTCGCGTGCGCCAGTGACAGGGTCGTCGACGCGAGATCGATCACGCGAACCGCCTGACGAACTCGAGCGCCTTGTCGGCGACCTCCCGCCAGCCGGCGTCAATCGTCAGCGCGTGCCCGCGACCCGGCATTTTGACGATCTCGGTCACGCCCTTGTTGCGCTTCTGCTTCTTGTAGGACGCGTTCGCGATCGCCCAGGGGACCGTGTGGTCCGAGTCGGCCGAGATGACCAGCATCGGACCCCGCTCCGGGTTCGTCGAGTCGACCTTCGCCTCTGACCACGGATTGAAGTTGGCGGCTGCCGCCTGGAACAGCACCTCGCCGGCGCCGGGGACGGAGTAGCCGAGGTACAGCTCCTTTGCCTCGTCCTCGCCGACTACGTTCGCGAAGCCGTAGCGAAACTGCTCGTAGGTGAGCGGGACCGCACGGTTCCAGTTCAAGGGGTTGCGCAGGGCGACGCTGGCCGCGCGCAGCGACGAGATCGGCAGCGGGAGCACGCCGCGGAATGGAGCAGGGCTGATCGAGACCGACGCGGCGGCGAGGCCGCGCCCCGCGAGAACCATGGTCAGCAGGCCCCCGAAGGAGTGGCCGATAATCACGGGCTTCCGATCCAGGCGGCGGATGATCGCCTCCTCGTAGTCGGCGATCTCGCCGATCCCCTTGCCCGCTAACACCTCAGGGTGTGCTCGCGCCTCGGCGACCGTCTCGGGATCGTCGGGCCAGCCCGGTGTCAACCCCACGTAGCCGGCCTCCTCGAACAGCGTCACCCAGCGGTCCCAGCTCGAGGGCAGCAGCCAGAGCCCGTGAACGAAGACAACGGGTGTGGCGCTCGAGGCGTTCGCGCGCTCGACCTGCGCTGCCTCGTGCTCAGTGATGGTCGGCTCGGTGGTCGCGATGGTCATCTGCTCCTCCTGGTTGTGATTAGATGACAGTGGGATCGTCCAAATAGCCCGGGGCTTCGTCAAGAGTCATGCAATGCTTAAACAACCTCCTCCTCAACACCGACAGCTACAAGGCCAGCCACTGGCTGCAGTATCCGCCCGGTACCGACGCGACGTTCTTCTACGTCGAGTCCCGCGGCGGCCTCTACGACCGCACGCTCTTCTACGGCCTGCAGGCCATTCTCAAGGAATACCTGGCCAAGCCGATCACGCACGCGGATGTCGATGAAGCCCGCGACGTCTACAAGGACCCGGTCACCTACAAGGGCAAGCAAAGCAAGCGCGGCCGCATGACCCTGTTACGGCACCGGGAGCTCGGCACCTTCCAGACCGTGCCGGTGCCGCCCGAAGCCAAATCCCTGGGCCGCCGCAGTCGCGCCGACGCCACGCGGCTCTAGTGCAAGGAAGAACTTGCAATGAAACTCTATGCGTTCGACGTCGATGACACGCTGGAAATTTCCAACGGTCCTGTTCGCTTGGCGGACATGCAGGCGCTGCGTAACTCCGGCCACATTATCGGTATTTGCGGGAACTGGGGTCTCTTCACGCGCAGCGTCGGCACCTGGTACGAGCACGTGTCCTTCATTGGACCGATGCTTCTGGCCAAGGCCGACTATTTGATCGAGTTGCGCACATATGTGTATGCCGAGAGCTATGTAATGGTCGGCAATGATCCGCGCATCTTCGGCGCCTCGGACGACGCGACCGCAGCCAGAGAAGCCGGCTTCCGGTTCATCCGGGAAGCTGAATTCGCCGACGGCATGCGCTGATGCTCAGCGCCTTCGAGCAGGATTGCGATCCAGGCATCCATCTCACAGATGACGGACCTCTGCCGGTGCGTTCTGCCAGTTGTTGTTCAGGCCATCGGCAAAGCGCACTGGCGCCGTCGCGAGCTCCAGCGGCTCCACGCCATCCAACGTGTTGACGAACACGCCAACAAAATCGCCGCCCATGTAGTCGGCACTGCCTAGCTCGTGCGTTCGAACCCCGCATTCCTGACAGAAGTACTTCAGTGACGACTGCGGGTGTTTGTGATAGCCGGTGACCTGATCGCCGCCCCCAAGCAAACGGAATGCAACCGGACGCACGAATGCCTTCCAAGCGCGGGCCTTCATGCAGAAGGTGCAATTGCACTTGCCGGTACCTTGGGCAAGATCGATGTCCGCTTCGTAGCGAACCGCCCCGCAGTGGCAACTTCCTTTGTACGTCTTGAGCATCGGTGCTCTCCACGATCTTTGATCGCAGCGAGTATAGGCCTGTTCAAGTTGAGAAACGGGATGCGGGTCGGCGGGGGAAATCGAACCACCGACAACGCGGATTTTCAGTAGCATTCCGGCGATCGACAGTCGAGGAATACCCATGACGATTCGCCAGACGATGCGTCATTCATTGAAGCTCACTGCCGTCGCGCTGATCGCGCTGGCTGGATACCGGTCCGGCGCCACCGAGCCCACAAGCGTCAAGCCACAGTACTTGCACCTCTGGACCGCGTCCGCGGACAAGTCGCAGCCGGATTTCCTGGCCGTTCTCGACATCACCGAGAACGACGGGCGCTACGGGCGGCTGGTCGCAACCCTTCCCGTGCCGGGTCGTGGCAACGGGCCCCATCACACGGAGCACGAAATGCCCGGCGACGGGCGGCTATTCGCCAACGGTTTCGACAGCGGGCAGAGTTTTGTCTTCGATCTGACCGATCCGTTGCACCCGACAATCGTTCGCCAGTTTGGCGACGTAGAGGGTTACTCCCATCCGCATTCCTTCCTGCGACTGCCGAACGGCAACGTATTGGCCACCTTCCAGATGCGGCACGCACATGACTCGAGCAGCATACGCACTGGCGGCCTCGTGGAAATGACGCCAACCGGCGAGCCGGTACGTTCCGCATCGGCTGATGGACCGGATCTGGGCGCCGGTTCGCGCGTCTACAGTGGCCAGATCGTGCCCGCATTCGACCGCATCGTGACGACGACCACAGACATGCACAAGGATGATCCGGCGTCGCGAAACCTCCAGATCTGGCGACTCTCGGATCTGTCGCTACTGAAGACGTTTGCCTTGCCTGATGGTCCGGCAGACAACGAGGGCCTGCTTACCGCGGAGCCTCGCCTGCTGCCGGATGGAAAGACCGTAATGGTGTCGACCTTCAGTTGTGGGTTGTATCTGATGGACGGACTCGATGGCGATAAGCCTTCCGCTCGGCTCGTGGCGTCATTCCCGCAAAAGGCGGAAACCTTCTGCGCCATTCCGGTCATAGCCGGCCACTACTACCTGGTGACCGTGCCTGCGTGGAATGCCGTCGTCAGCCTGGACATCAGTGATCCATCGGCGCCACGAGAAGTCAGTCGCCTCGTCCTTGGCCCGGAGGACGTGCCGCATTGGATTGCGATCTCACCGGACCAGCGGCGCATCGTCGTCACCGGTTACGCCGCGTTGCAGCACCGCGTGTTGATTGCGCGCTTCGACCCTGCAAGCGGTCAATTGCAATTGGACGATCGATTCCGCGAGGAAGGCGCCAGCGAACCCGGTTTTCGCATGGACAACAAGACCTGGCCGCACGGTGGCAATGCCAAGGGCATACCGCACGGGGCGGTATTCAGCCTGCCCTAGTTGCGCGCCTACTGTTCGGGCTTGAACACGATGCGCACACCCAAATCGTCATGGTCGTCGTTCTGCGCTCCTGAGTCGTCCCACAGCACGAGGTACGTGTTGGGCCCCTCCTGGATCACGGCGACGCTGAAGGACGACTCGGGCGGCGGAGCCAGGTTGCTCCACACCGCTGCGTGCGGATCGTCGGTGCCGAGGCTGCTGCGGAATTCGAAGTTGACGATCCCGCCGCGGCTCTGCGCGCTGCAGGTCGCACCGATCCTGCTGACCTCGGTCTTGAAGCACTCTTCGCCGCCGACCAGGAATGAATTGGACCAGCGCGTCTCGTGGCCCAGATATTCGAACGTCAGGGTGCCGGCGCCCGTCGTCTCGAGCACCGCGTCGCGCGTGAGCGCCGACGGCCGGTCGAGAAACGGATAGTCGTTCTCCCACTCCACGAGCGCACCGCTACCGGTGCCCGAACGCAGCTGCAGCATGTTGGCGCTGTGTGGTGCCGCCGTGACGACGAACGTCGCGACCGCGAATAGGACCCGGAATGTCGGAAGTGGCATTTGACGTAAGTTCCCGTGTGTTGCCTGCACCCTGGAAGGTGCAAGCCCTGTGCCACCGTTGCGGCTCAGTCACTTAGGGCTGGGGCAGGCGCGCCGCCGCCGGTCGCTGTAATGGCCGGCGACGGTGATTCCGATCACGCTTTAAGAGGGGCGGCGCGGCGAACAAGCAAAGAACCTATGCGCGGTGCGGAGGTACTTACGGTTGAGAACCCACCTTGGCATCACCCGGTGCCACGGACCAATCTCACGGAGGAGTATTGAATCATGGCCCCGTACTCACATCGAACCTCGTCCGCCGATCGTGCCATACACAACATTCTGAAGCGTTCCCCCGGATCCGCCGCTACTCTGTTTGCGAGTCTCGCGCTCGGTTCGGCGGTCGCTCACGGGGACGTTGCCGACGAGCAGCTCCTCTTACATCGGGCGGACGTTGTGAACCTGCCGGCGCCGCTCAAGACTGTCTTGGGTCGGATGGCCAGGCGGCCGCACACGTATGCGCCCATGAGGGCTTTTGCTGAGGCGGACAAGCCGAGTAGGCTCTTCGAATACTACCTGCTCGATACGAGAAACTTTCAACCCAACATCTTTACGGCAATCATTCCCGGGATCAACGACGGGGCCATTCCGACGGCGGCGAATGCCGCAAACGGACAACTGCGCACGATTGGCGCGGTCCGCGTGGTGCTGGAACCCAAGCCTGGCCTGCCGACCGATCCCGAGGACGTGGAAGCGTTCATCGATATCTTCACAGATATCTCGGGACTCTTTGTGATCAACAACGAGTCGGGCTGGTACGAGGGTTGGATGATTCACGACCTGGTGGTGCCGAATCTCGCCCCGCCTCGCTCGGACGGACACGCGAAGTTCGGCACCATGACGAGCGCTGACGCCGCCGCCATTGCCGCGCGGGGTACGCACCACAATATCCCTGGCAAGCTGTTTACGATGGATGGCGGGGATGTCCGTTTCCCAAGCGCCAATGATCATTTCCCGGACCAGCAGACCAACGTGGTGCCGCTATTCCTCAGCATGGGGGCCTACAACTGCCTGCAGCAGAGCGATTGTCATTCGTATTGGGAGTTCAACGAATACACCAACTGGGTCTTCCCGCTCTACGAGCTGCCTTCGACTGGCGGCGTGGGGGGCACATTTGCGGCCGGCAGGCAGTACAACGTGCGGTCGCTGATCCCCGGCTCTGGTCCTTCTGGCGTATCGAATAACGCTTCCCCACTCAAACAGACCTACGGCGACGATCCCAACAATCCACGCGATCCGGACCGTGGGCCGAATGCGAGCCCGAGCGATCCAGACCGCCCGGTAGAGAATAACGAGGACCAGAAGGAAACACGACTGCGTTTCATTCCGAGCGGCCTAGCGAACGAGGTGCTGCTGGATGTATTCGTGCGCGTGGCGTCCTTCGAGCCCGGTGTCTCGGGTTTCAGCCAGCGCCTGTACGATGCCTACGCCGCAGAGGTGGCACGGGTCGATCAGAATCACGACGGCGTGCTTACGTTCGTGGAAGCGGACGCCGAAGAAGAGTCCGACGGTCAATCCAACGAGCGACTCTTCTTGTCTCCGACCGTGTACCGGCGCTTCGCCGTGACGCGTGAGCTCAATGACGGCATGCTCGCGCCCCGTCTTGCGCCGAGTCAGCGCGCGTACGTGCTGCGCGGATCGCTCGTCCGCGTGTCACCGTCCGTACCGGCTTCGATCGGGCGAGATGGCGACGATCGCTAGGTCAGTCTTCCTTACAACCACTTCGCTTTTCGCAGCTTGTAGAAGAGGTACCCATCGATGACTGCCATCACGGATATCGTCAACCCGTAGCCGAACTTCCACTCGAGCTCGGGCATATGTTCGAAGTTCATCCCGTAGATGCCGGCAATCATTGTGGGAACTGCCACGAGCGCCGCATAGGCCGCGAGGCGCTTCATAGTCTCGTTCTCCTGCAGCGAAATCATGGACAGATTGACCTCGATCGCAGTCGCAGCCGCCTCACGGATGGATTCGATGCTCTGGTTAAGTAGAAGCAAGTGATCGTAAACGTCGCGGAAGTATTCCCTGAGGCCGGTGCAAATAGGGGGTACTCGCGCACCAGACAGGTTTGACACGCCTTCTAGTAACGGAGCAACCGCGTGCTTGATCGTCATGAACCGACCCTTCAGACGATACAGGGCTTGGATGTTCTCTCGCGGGGAACTCTCTGGTGCAAAGATTTGTTGTTCGATCTCATCAAGTTCGCTCTCTAGATCGTCAAGGAGTGGGAAATATCGATCGACGACTGCATCGAGCAGGGCATACAGCACGTAACCGGAGCCGTGGCGCAGCAACCCAGGTTCGCGCTCACAGCGTTCCCGAACTTCGTGGAGCCCCTGCTCAGCGTGGCTCCGGACCGTGAGGACATAATTCTGTCCCACAAACACATCCAACTCGCCCACCCGAAACTCGCCGTCACGCTGTTCGACCATATGCAGCACGGCGAAAAGCGAATCCCCGTACTCCTCGATCTTGGGCCGCTGGTGACCATGCCGTGCATCCTCGACGGCCAGAGGATGCAGATCGAACTCCTGCTGCATGTCGTCGAGCACCTTGGGCTCAGGGTCCAGCAATGCCACCCAAACGAAGCAGTTCGGTTGACCGATGTACCGATGTATCTGGTCCGTGGGGATGTCGGCCACCTTCCGACCGTCCTTGTATAAGACGCAGCTGATCAACATGGATGTGTTCCGATCTGGACGCCCCGTTTGAGGCAGGCTGGTACTCTAGCTCTGCACACTTGCCTCGGTTCCAGGATCGATCAAGGACGGAGTCGCCGGAAACAACTGGTGGCGCGAATCTTGCTTGGACAGCTCTGCTTCCACTTCGAATCGGTCACGGAGGACTTCTTAGTAATGCTGGCTCTGCGGCATGGCCGGGACGGACGGAGATGATCCGGAAGCTCAAGTCGGGCCAGTACCGGCTTTACTCGCGCAAGGTCGAACCGCGGACTGGCAGGCGACGGAATCTGGGCACGTTCGCCACGCGAGCTGCGGCGGAGAAGCACGAGCGCGCGGTGCAGTATTTCAAGCGCCGCCGCTAGGCGGCCGAGTTGATCCCTCCCTCGTCTCGACGATGCGGTAAAAATTTCATGCGCGCCGCGCAATTTGGTCAACAACTAAGCGGTGAAGGAGCCTTTGTCCGCTGAGCGTTTTGAGCGACTGGCAGCCTTAGCGGGTAAAGTCGGGTGGGGCAAAAGAGCGGCTGCACGAGGCGAACGCAGGCACGGAACGATGGCAACCAAAACCCAAATGCCAGCGAGAGCGGTGAAGCGCGCCGCGCCACGGACATTGCGCCCTGTCCTCGCGACGCTGGTGGATGCACTCCCTGGCACGCCTGACGACTGGCTCTTCGAGGTCAAGTTCGACGGGTATCGGCTGCTCGCGCGGATCGACTCAAGGGAAATACGCCTGATCACACGCAACGGACACGATTGGACCTCGAAGCTGCCCCACCTGACCAAGGGACTGGCGAGCTTGAAACTGAAGCCTGGATGGGTCGATGGGGAAATCGTCGTGCCCGGGGGACACAGCGGAACCAGCTTTCAGAAATTGCAGAACGCGTTCGAGTCGGCAAGAACCCGCGACATCGTCTTCTACCTGTTCGATATCCCCTTCTACGACGGATATGACCTCACCCGTGTTCCGCTGAGCGCGCGTCGTACACTGCTCGAGTCCTTACTCCGTAAGGGAGCCCCGCCGATTTTGTTCAGCCAGACGTTCGACGCCTCCCCGGACGAGCTGTTGAAGTCGGCATGCCAGCTCGGCTTCGAGGGGATCATCGGCAAGCGGAAGACCAGCATCTACGACTCTCGCCGGTCGCCTGACTGGATCAAGCTCAAGTGCAGTCAACGGCAGGAGTTCGTCATCGGCGGATGGACGGATCCAAAGGGCAGTCGCACAGGACTGGGTTCTCTGCTCTTGGGCGTACATGACGCGGATGGAGCGCTCCTCTATGCGGGCAGGGTCGGCACCGGTTTCGATGATCGGTCGTTGCGCGAATTGCAAACCAAGCTCAAAGGGCTTGCGACTACCAAGCGGCCATTCCGCGATCCCACACCCGGTGAGCGAAACGCTCATTGGGTCCAGCCAAAGCTGATCGCGGAAGTGACGTTTTCAGAGTGGACGCATGGCGGTCACCTGCGCCATCCGGTATTCCACGGCTTACGGGCCGACAAGCCCCCTGAAGCGATCGTTCGGGAAGAGCCGGAACATCTGCTGGGGCCGGATCTCGAGGAGGCAACTCCCGAAGTCCTGTCGCGTATCAAGATTTCGAATCCCGATCGAGTGATCGACTCGAGTACCGGTGCAACCAAGCTGGACGTGGTGCGTCACTACGCATCCGTGGGAACGCTGATGATGGAACACCTGGCAGGGCGTCCGGTATCGCTGGTGCGTTACCCGCAGGGAATCAAGCGCCAGGGCTTCTTTCAGAAGCACCTGGAACGCGCGTCTCTTGAAGGGGTGCGCCAGCTCGACCCGCGCCTTGATCCGGCTCACCCGCCGCTGATCGAAGTGGCAGAGCCAGTCGGCCTGGTGTCGGCGGCGCAGATGAATGTGATCGAGCTCCATACGTGGAATGCGCTTAAGACACATATCGACCAGCCGGACCGGATCACCCTGGATCTGGACCCCGGAACGGGAGTCGAGTGGTCGACCATACAGAAGGTCGCGGGACTCTTGCGTTCCTTTCTGACGGAGCTCGGCCTGCCCGCCTATCTCAAGACCAGTGGCGGGAGTGGCTTACACGTCGTAACGCCGATCCGTCGGCAATACGACTGGGACACTGTCAAGGATTTCTCACGGGGAATCGTCGAGCATCTGGCACGTACCCTACCTCAGCTGGTGGTGGCAAAAAGCGGCGCGAAGAATCGGGTCGGGAGGATCTACATCGATTACCTCCGCAATGGGTTTGGAGCCACGACGGTGTCCGCATGGTCGGTACGCGCGCGCCCGGGGCTCGGCGTCTCCGTGCCGGTTTCCTGGGCCGAGCTCGCGAGTCTGAAGAGCGCTGCGCAGTGGACAGTGCGCAATGTCGGCGACCGGCTGGAAGTAGGTAACGCACCATGGAAGGACTACAGCCGGAGCGCACGGAACATCACCACCGCCATGAAGCGCCTCGACTCGCTTCAATCCAGACGCGTTGCGTGATACGCCGGTCCGACGCCATGCCGTCGTCGGTCATTCGCGCCTTGGCGGACACTTCGAGTCCGCTCTTTCCCAGCGCACGCGTGTGCATGGCTGCGAGTCATCCGGTACAGGGCTTCAGCTCAACGGCCAGGGCATGCGCCTCGGTAATACCGACGT
>Ga0207691_10005235_pt1 | contig 12516 bp, 11 predicted proteins | sample KBSM13metaG_FD_184327 | JGI IMG/M metagenome (GOLD analysis project Ga0207691, IMG submission 184327) | Miscanthus rhizosphere microbial communities from Kellogg Biological Station, Michigan, USA - KBS M1-3 metaG (SPAdes) (version 2) | ecosystem: Host-associated > Plants > Roots > Rhizosphere >... | reverse complement strand
AGACCTACGAACGGCTGTTGGCCCGAGCCGATCGCAGGATGTATCGGAACAAAGCGGAGGCGAAGACGACGCTTTCCATACGCGCAGGCGCACGAGGGCAGGCTGAGGTCGCTCGTGCGCAGCTTTCCCTCGCGCAGTGAAGCGAGCGTATGCGCGACGCCAACTGAAACTCGTTCGGTGCGTACTAGCCCGTCGTCGGGAGTGGATGGTCACTCCTGCCGAGCGTTCGCAAATCGCATCAGCCGAATCAGTCGGTTCCCCAGCGAGTTCGCGCCGATCAACAGATATCGATGCCAGTCATCTCGATGTGACGAGACGTGGATCGGGCGTAGGGCCAGGAGCCCGGCCGGCCCGATCGACGAGCGCAGATAGCGGATTTCATCCGCGGCGCTCTGCGCATCCGGGTGAGCGGGCATCATCACGCCGGCGTTGCGGGCAATCAGCATGGCCTTTGCCTGGATGGCCAGCTCGATCTCGACCCGCAGCAGGCACAACATGTCGGCGACGACTGGCCCCGGAAACCGCGCTCGGAGCTCCCGTAGGTACATGCCGAACCTGGTGTACTCGAGCGCGTCTGATGAGAACGTGTCGAGCAGCATCACATCGAGGTCCAGCCCTGCGCCAATCCATTCGCGTGTCGCCTGTTCGCTGTGCTGGAACACCCAGAGCACGATCAGCGGCAGGCCGATGAGCAGCATGGCGGTCATCGCCACTGGTGAGACCGGCACCAGGTTGAATGCGGCGTGCATCGCCACAGCAGCAATCCAGCCAGGAACGAGGCTCAGGACGAGCCGATCGCGATGCTGATCGGCTGCTCTCTGTACCAGCATCGCAAACACCGCCGTGGCGGCGCCGTGCAACATCGCCGTGCCGAGACCCCGCACGAACCAGAGGACGAGCCCGGCGTCCGACAGCACGCGGAAATAATCGAGATTCTCGATGACCGCGAACCCGGTGCCGACAGCAAATCCCAGCTGCGCCGCGTCAACCGGGAACCCGATTCGGCGACGGACGATCAAGTAGGCGATATATGCCGCTTTCACAGTTTCCTCGACGAGCGGCGCGACGAACCCGCTGTATGCGGAGGGTGAGAGGTGGACGAGCGGCAGCAAATGCCCGTAGGCGACCTGGCCGATCAACGCCACGGCAGCGCCCCACGCCAGCGCCATGAAGATCGCGCCCGGCCTGGCCAGCTTGAAGCTGTCCATGAGCACGAGCACACCAAGAAACAGGAGAACGGGTACGAAGGCAAGGACAGCGTTGGCGGCCATCTGTCTACCGGAGAATCTTCAGCGACACCATCGCCTCGCGGCGCGGAGCGGCCCCGTCTTCGTAGGCCACGGCACCGCCGACCGACAGGGTGAGGTCCAGCGTCGACAGCATGTGCAGCCGGAAATCGAGTTGGCCGCCGATGTCGCCCACGGTGCGGCGGATCCCGGCTGCATCGAGATTCGTGACCAGTCCGCTCGCAAACAGTGCCGGCCGCATCCAGGTCAGGTACAGGCCGGGCGTACCCGCGCGCCGGAAATATACCGGAGGGAGATTCCATTCCACACCCGACTTGACGAAGTTGCGACCGCTTATCTCGTTCAACTCGGCGCCGGGTAGCGCGTAGTATTCGCGATATCTCTTTTCATCCTGGTGGTCGACGAAGTTGTTGCCGAAGCCGCCGAAAAAGAAGTTGGCAAACGGCTCGCGCACGTGCTGCGGCGATAACCCCGCGGCATTCCGAAACCAGACCGACGAATGCGCAATCGGCAGTGCCAGGCCCCGATCATAGGTGGCATGGACCCTGTTGAAAAACGACGATTGCAGGCCCGATGGCAATGCGCGCTCCGGCCGCACGAAGTCGTTATGGACATTGATCGACCAACGGTACCCTTTCTCATCATCGACATTGCCGAGCGACGAGCGGACATCCGTATAGGCCAGGTCTCCGCCGAAGGACAGCATCCGGTCGACCCGCACCTCGACGTTCTGATACTCGGGAAGTTGATCGAGATTTCCGGCAACCCGACCGTCGAGCGTCAACGTCATCCGCCGCGGCTCATCGAAGACCAGGAAATTGGTATGACCGACCCCCAGTTGGTAACCACGGCGGCTGGTCTTCGTCGGACCGAACAGATCGTAGAAATCTGCGCTGTTCCAGGCGGCATGCCCGTACCAGTCGTAGCGGCGATACTCCGCGCGCAGGTGCACGCGCTCGTTCGTCGGAAGATCGGCAGCCGGTGAGAACGTCGCGGTCACACTGGCTCCGTTCAAGGAGAGCGGATCCGAGAACCTGGCGTGCATCCCGTACGCGGCGACGTCCTTGTATCCCTGCGCGACTGGATAGATCGATTCGAGGGCGAGTTGCTTCAGCGGACTGTACTTGCGCGTTCCAGTGATCATCGACTCGATCGGCACCGAACCCGGCGACCCGGCCGCCCACTGCTTGAGCACCGGATGTTTCTCGACGACCTGCTGGCCGAAAAAGGTGATCGGGCTGATGTCCTTTACGGGCGCCGCGTCGATGATCGACGGCACGAACCCTTCACCTGTGTACCGAAATACGAGCAGCGATTTGTCGTCGAGTGGAATCGGCCGGAAGAATCCTGTTTCGGCGTTGGTGAGCGCCTCGATCTCACCTGTCGCGATCTCGTATCGAAAGATATTGGAGACACCGGTGAAATACGAGCTGCCAACGAGGTAGCTGCTGTCGGGAGAGAACACGAAATTCGACGGAATGGCGGTCCCGAAGTCGAACTGCTTGATCGGCGTCGGATCGTTCATGGCCAGCGACGCCGTCCTCATGATCCGAACGGTCTGCTTGCCGCTGATGTCCCCGACCGACGCCGCCACCATCTGGCCGTCAGGTGAGACGTCCACATCGTATGCAACCTCGCCGTACGGCCACGAGTAGATGGTCGTCCAATCCGTGTAGGGAGCGGGAATTCGGACAAGCGTGCAGATGCCGTTGAACGTGCGAATGCCCCATAGCGACTGATCTGACACGCTGAACGACAGATCTCCGATGCGAGCGTCCTTCAACAGCGTTCTCTGCTGTCTGGTCGTAACATCGAGCGCGATCAGGTCACGGTAGGCGCTGTTGTCGGCGGTGTAAAACAGCGTGCGGGTGCCAGGGTTGTACGCAAGCGACGTGACCGTGTAAATCCGCGGCTGCTTGATGTCCTGCAAATGTTCCACGCGCCCATCGTCCAGCCCGATTGCGCCGATATAGCCAACGGTGCCTGGATAATTCAGGCCGGCATAGATCGTCCGGCGCTCAGGGTCCAAGTACGCGCGGGACAGTGAACCAAGCGCTTCCCGCGAAACGTCACGGTAGGGTGTTGTCGGATATTCGCGAATCGTCGCGATATTCTTGCGCTGGAAAGCCTGCTCAAAGGCGACCCAGTCACGCCAGGCCTGTTCGATCGACATCCCGTACACCTGCTTGAAGCCCGACGCATAGTACGCCTTCGAGTTGCTCGTCCTCGACGTCCAGCGAATCAGCGATTCGGGTGTGTAGGTGTACGCCAGATAGTTCATGAACCGCGTGCCATACAGATACGAGTTCGCCTCGACCTGAAAATCGGTCTTGGTCAGTTCTGCAGCGAGCGCGAGCGGATCGGCGAAGGGAGTGCCGTCGAGCACCATGGATCGGAACACCATCTCGTCGAATGGTCCCTGTGCACGACCCAGGCCGCCAGCCATCCATGTATCGAGGAACACCGCGATGCCTTCCATGTACCACCGCGGTGCCGCGCGGCGCGGCGCGGTCAGATAGAGGTATGGGATCGATTCGGGATGGTCGGCCACCGGCGCAACCTTTCCACGAAACAGCTGGCGGAAGAACCGGTCGCGTGGAGCGGCGCGATCGTTGGTAATCACATGCACCAGCTCGTGGTTCATCAGGTACGACATGCGTTCGCTCGCGGTGAACGTCTCGAACGCGAAACTCATGGGCGCGATGCGCAATGTCACGATGTCACGAGGCACTGCGTCCGCCGACGCGTTACCGGCGTCGGAGAAGTCGGTGAGCAGCACCGTCATCTTCTCGCGCGGCTTGAAGTCGAACAGCTTCTCGTGAAATGCGAGCGCGTTTTCGAACGACCTGCCGACGTGCGGGACGATGAACGATTGTGTCGGGTGTAAGTACACGACGCTGACGTTGTTCGTGTCGGTCGCGGTGAACTGAGCCAGGCAGGGCGCCGCCGCACCCGTCACCGTGAGAAGAGCGGCAAGGCACGTCACCGGGAGCCGGATCGACATTTCCTCAGGGTAACCGGGGGGATGCGACTGCAAACGCAAGCCGGAAGCGCGATGCGTTCGATCGCGCTTCCGGCTTGATTGACGTCAAGGCAGGTCTATCGTGATGGTCAGCGGACAGCGCTTCCGGCAGCATTTGTGGCGCCGCCTGCCGTGGCCTGCGACGAGACTGCCGTCGCATTGAGATTGGCGGTGGCGGCGGCAAGCACGGCGTTGACGGCGACTTGCTGCGAGAGGGCAAACGCGGCGTCAGAGTTTACGAGAGCGACTCTGAGCGCAGAATTCGCGATGGCCTGCGCCACCAGCGGTGAGGCGAGGGCCACACGCAACGCCTCGCTGGACGCGAGCACCGCGTCGAGCTTTACCTTCGCGGCGTCGAGACGGGCATTGTTGGCCTCGAGTGCCTGCGGAGCACCCGCTGTGGCCGCGGTCGCGGCGATAGCCGCAACGACATCAGGTGAGGAGAGGGCCACGCGAACGGACGCGTCGGCCAGCGCTCGCCGGAAATCGTTGTTCTTCAGCGCCTCCTGCGCAACCTTGTCGGACGCCAGCTGCCGGAACACATCGCTCTGCAGGAACGCCTGCAGCTGCGCGTCCTCGAGCTTGACGTCGGCACTCGAGATCTGCGGCGCCTGATAACGCTGGGCAGCGCCAATTGTGGCTTCAGTCCCGTCCTGCACCGGAGGGTAGCCGAACACTCGCATGACCACCAGCGCCACTGCGGCTGCGGCGGCGACACTCCAAAGTACTTTCTTCGCCATAGTTCTGCCTTTCGTCATGAGGGTTGGAGACATCGTCTCGATTCGCGCGCGACACACAATCGTAGACATCACGTTGTCCGCGAGCGCCGGTGGTGGATCGACCTCGGGAAGATCCCTCAGCATCTCCGTCACCTCATCGGGTATTCCATCGCGCCAGGGTTCAGTGGATTTCGTCATCGTGCTACTCGCCATACAGAGAGTTGGTGACTGAGCTGCTGTCGTGCCGTATAGAGTCGCGATTTCACCGTCTTCACCGGGATGCCGAGCGTCGCGGCGATCTCGTCATAGGACAGGTCCGTGAAATGACGAAGCACCACGACCTCCCGGTAGTCCAGCGAGAGTGTCTGTAGCGCCACTTGAACGGCCCGCTGACGCTGGCCGAGTTCCACCGGGTCGGCGCCGCCCACGGCGGGTAGATCCAGCGAGACCGGCCCCGATGGGCGTCTGGCGCGAAGCACGTTCAAGCACTCGTTCTTGAGAATCCGATAAATCCAGTTGAAAAACCGCTGGTCGCGATCGAATCCGTCCAGATGCTCGTACGCCTTGACCAACGCAGTCTGGGTGGCGTCTTTGGCGTCCTCGTAATTGCCAAGCACGCGCAGCGCAACGTTGAACAGCGTCCGCTGGTATCGCTTGACAATCTCTTCATACGCATCGCGATCGCCCTCCAGGCACCGCGCGACGATTGCCGCATCGTCCCTTTCATCCATTCAATACACCACTGAATCTCGAAAGTTGGTAACCTTATTCCATCATTTCGTCCCACAAGGCAAGGAATCAGTGCGGGCGCGCTCACCGAGCTGATTAATCTGCCTCTCATCGAACTTTGGCGGACAAACACCATCGCGCAGCAGTCTCAGGGTAAGGTTCGCGGCGTGACCGACGAGGACGGGGCCGTTTGGCACCTGCAGGTGACCGAGGAGAACATCGGTGAGGTGCTTGTGCTCGTCGTTGCGGGCAGGATTTCGAACGCCACAGCAGGCGATCTCGGTCGGGCGCTGGCCCGCCCTGACAACAGCTGCCTCCGCGGCATCATCGTCGATCTTTCGGCCGTCGATTACGTAAACAGCGCTGGACTGCAGCAGTTCGAGGCTGCTGTTGCGCAGATGCAGGGGTCGCACTGCGAGCTCGTGGTGTGCGGTCTGCGCCCGGTCGTGAACGCGGTATTCCAGCTTGCAGGTTCGATCCCACATCTCTCGATCGAATCGTCGCGGGAAGCGGCCATCGCGCGGCTTGGCGGTCAGCACGTGCCCACCCGCAGTAAAGAAATGTCGCTCAGTCAGCGATCGGAGGAACACAAGTAGTGCGTAATTCCCGGCGATTGCGCGACGTGACACTCGGATGCGGCGTGATGCTCACTGTAGTTGCCGGACCAGGTGCATCACAGGTGTCGGCGCAGTCGGCAACCGGGTCGATTCGCGTGCAGGCGTCTCCGGAGATAACGGGCGTCATCGAGAGTGGCACTCAGGCGCAGGTGATCGCGACGGGACTCGACGGCGCCGACGATCCGATTTGGCTGCCGGAGATCGGTCTGGTCTTCACCGAACCGAATGCGAACCGGATCGTCCGGCTCTCTGGCACCGACACGCTGGTGACGTTTGTTGGCGGCCTCCACCGCCCCTTGGGTATGACCTTCGACCGTGAAGGACGCCTGATCTCTCTGCAGTCCGAGGCGGGATACACGAGCGCCCGCGTGGTCTGGCCGGCCGACAAAGCCGCCGTCCTCGCGGAGCGATTTCAGGGGCTCCCCTTCAGCCGGCCGAATGGAATCGTGTCCGACAGAAAGGGTGGTGTGTATTTCAGCGACCCGGGACTGGCTCCGGCACAAGAGGCCGAACTTCGCAAGACACAGGCGCGACTTCCGCCAGCTGTCTACTATGTTCCTCGCGGAGGCGAACCCATTCAGGTGGCCGACGGCATCGCTCGCCCGAACGGTGTGCACTTGAGCCGCGATGAAAAGACGCTCTACGTGAACGACACGAACGGCATCCAGTCATTCGCGTTCGACGTGCTGCCTGACGGCCGGTTGTCGAACCGCCGCGTCTTCGCCAGCTATGCAGGACGCACGCCTCCACTCGGTGCCGAGGACGGCATCGCCTCTGGCGCCGACGATCTGGTGATCGACAACGACGGCCGTGTCTACGCCATCACGGCAGCCGGTATTGAGGTGCTCACCGAGGCTGGGCAGCCCCTCGGCATCATTCCCGTCACCTGTACGCCGACCGGAGGACGATGCCAGGCACTCGCGTTTGGCGGTCCGGACAAACGAACCCTCTACGTCGCGGGTAATGGCACTCTTTTGAGGATTCAGATGCTGGCCAAGGGCTTCGCGGGCCGAGCCAAGTAACAAACTAAGCTAAAGACCGACCTCCTGGTTCGGAACCTCGTCGGTTGAAACAGTAGGACGTGAAACCGACTATGGTGCGAATGTTGCATCCGGCGCGGCATTGACGCCAGCGCTGATCGGCAACGCTCGCATCCCCGCGAGCCTGGCCGCCGAAGACGAGCCCACTTCGATGGATGCACCTGCAAGGAAAACGCTGCCCGGCCTCACGATCGTCCGTTTTTTCGCAGCGCTCTGTATCGTTGTCTATCACTACTACGATCGAAGCGGCGCGCACCCGCTCGTCGTGAACCTGCTGTCGGGCGGTTTCTTCCCGCTCTTCTTCGTCCTGTCCGGATTCATGCTGACGTACGTCGCGCGGCCCGACCAGACGGTGCGCGACTTCTGGGCAAGGCGGTTCGCGCGCCTCTATCCCCTGTATTTCGCGGCGTGGCTCGGCACGTGCCTGGTCGTCTTCCTGACCAGGCCGCTCGGCTTGTTCGCGCGGCGCCTGGTCCGGTACGGGGCGCCCTCACTCGTGCTCGCACAATCGTGGCTCCCCAACACGATCCAGGGCTGGAACTGGCCCTCGTGGTCGATGTCCACCGAGGTCTTTTTCTGGTCGCTCTTCCCGCTGCTGTACCCGCTCGTCGGCAGGATCCGCTGGAAAGGAGCGCTCTTGATCGCGCTCGTGGTGGTCAATGCCCTGCTCGCGATCCTCCGCGACAGCCTGACCGTGCCGCCCGTGTACCTGTTCGAGGGCACGAGGCTGCAATCGACACTGGACCAGTACCTTCGGCACTTCCCACCGATGTTTCTCGTCCAGTTCGTGATCGGCATCGTCCTCGGCTACCTGTTCATCCGTAATGGACCTGCGAGTCGCTGGCTCTGGGTGCCGACGACAATCGTCACGTTTGTCGTGCACGCGCTGCCCGACCCCATCGGCGGCATCGGCAGCGATGCCTTTCTCGTCGCCTGCTATTGCGGGCTCGTCTACGCGCTCGCATCAGTGCGCGTCAGCGACTCGTTCCTGACTCGCGGGCTGATGGCGCTCGGCCAGGCTGGCTTCGCCACCTTCATCCTGCAGTCGCCTGTCTGGTCTCTCTACTGGATCGCCCTCGGGAACCCGCGGTCGGCACGGCCATTCCTCGCGCTGCTGCCGTATCTCGCGGTGCTGGTCGCCGTGGCGCTGCTGGCCCACCGCTACATCGAAGTGCCAGCCTCCAGGTGGATAGGGGATCGCCTCGTGCCAGGCCGATCTGCGCGTCGCACTGCGCCCGTTGCCGTTGTGCCAGACCGTTCGCCAGTCCAGGAGGCATAGTCGGCCTCATTGCGAGGATCCAGCCGCCGGCGTTCGCGGCTTCTCGCTCCCAGGTTCGTCAGGCCCTTACCTGGTCGACGATGTCGACAATCGCGTCGATCACCGGTTGCGGAGCATCCAGCGGGACCCAGTGGCCGCTCTCGGGCGCGACGATGTGGCGTCCTCGCCTCGACTGTTTTGCAAGCGGAAGATCGGCGGCAATGCGACGCTCGCGTGCCGCGGACGACGACATCACGATGAGCGGCATGTCGACGAGATTCTCATGCGTCTCGCGCAGCATCTCGGCTGCGCTTTGGCTGACGCGCTCGATTTGACTGCCGAGGGCCTCGAAGAATTGCGGGCGTGTCCACATCCTTCCCAGGACGCGTCGCGCCTCGGGCGGCAGCTTCCACATCGGCGCGAGAATCCCTTCATCTTCACGACGAAGCGCGCCGCACCTGCGCCGTATCGGCACAATCGAACAGCGCGACGGATCAGCGCGTGCTGCTCGGGACTCGGCGTGACCCACTCTTCGGGAATTGCTGGTTCGATCAGTACCAGTCCGGCGACGGCCGTGGCGTGGCGCGCTGCGAACACCCGCATCACGAGTCCGCCATGAGAATGTCCGACCAGGATGTACGGTCCGGGCACCGCGGCGATTTCCAGCAACTGATGGAGTTCGTCAGCGATGCGTCCCGCCGTGCGCGGCATCAGACCGCCCTCGCTCCAGCCGAACCCGGCGCGGTCGTACGCACACGCGCGCGTCACGCGGGCGATCGATGGCTGCACGCGGCTCCAGCTCAGGGAGGAGGCGCCGAGCGTGGGCGTCGAAGACGACGGTAGGAGCGCCGTCGTCGGCGCAGTGAAGGTGCAGACGATGTGCCTCGATGTCGACGAGCCGCCCTGGTGGCCGAGGGGTTTGCTTATTCAATCACCGTCGCTCAGTCAGCGTGCGCTCCACTCCTCTGCGGGCGCATGTTGATCACGTCAAAGCCCGTTGACGTCGTGCCGGATGACGCGTGCGCCCGGCCCCGCCGCCATCGTGTGGTCAGGGACATCGCGCTGCACGACGGCGCCTGCCGCCACGACCGCCCCGGCGCCGACGGAAACACGGTCGACAATCGTCGACCCGATACCGACGTAGCTGCCCGATCCAATTCGGCAGAACCCCCCGATGTTCGCGCCCGGCCCGATGGTCACGTAGTCACCGATTTCCACGTCGTGCCCGACGAGCGCCCCGCGATTGATCAGCACATGCCGGCCGATCTGTGTATGCGATGCGACCTGCGCGCCCGGGCAGACCATGGTGCCGTTCCCGACGGCGCTGCGGGAAGAAACCCGAGCGGCGGGATGTACGATCGTGACGAACCCCAGCCCCTGGCGAATCGCCTCATCGATGAAGCTTCGGCGCTCGGTGCTGCCCAGCGCGCAGATGCCGAGATGCGTCGCCGCCAGGCCGGCGATCGCGTCGACCCAGAACACCGGCAAGCCGTCAATGGTCTCGCCACAGCGGTCCCGATCGAGGTTCTCGACGAATCCCTTGAGCTCGAGCGCCGGCAGATCGCTCAGGAGGTCTGCAACTTCGCGTGCAAACGATCGGGTGCCGAGGATGACGAGGGGATCGGGTGGAGTGGCGCGTGACTGATACACGGTGCAGTTCGCAGGTCCGATGACGACTTCATTCTAATGCGTGTCGACTGCCGATCTCGCGTGCCTGGTCACCGTGCCGACGACGTCTGCGTGGAATGGCGCGTGAGCGCACGCAGGTGCTATTTCGGCGGCCGTGAGGAGAGGCCGGGCAGGTGCGCCTACGCGCCCAGGCCTATCGATCACATTCACGATGTGCTGAGCGCGATCTTCGTGCGGCGATGAAGTGAGCATCTGCACGGCACTGCTGCCCGGTGCGTTGCCGATGCTTCCAAGGACGATCTGCTCACGTGCGCGAGGCGGTGTACGACGCGTCTTCTGAACGCCGATGACTGAAGCGGACCTTTGCCCTTGAGCGAATCGAATGGTGCGCCCTGCAGTCGTAAATGCCAAATCGGTAGCCAAACTCGGCCGTAATCGTTCCCTATCGTCACGATCCTTGATCGACGTCGCGACCAGCACCGCCCCAAAAAATGAGTATCCTGAAAGCGCGATGAGAGGACGCCAGTCCTCATTAGCTCATCCCTTTCGGAACAGTTCTGATGAGACAAAACGAAACCACCCACCTCCCGAATAACGCAACTGACCGGGCGATCCTGGCCGTTCTGTTTTCCGGGATCGGCTTAGCCCTGTTTCAGTTCTTCTCCAACAGGAGCCTCTGGTTCGATGAGGCGATGCTGGCTATCAATATCGTACATCGTGATTTTGAGGGGCTTTTGAAACCGCTGGAGCTCAACCAGGTCGCGCCGATATTGTTTCTTCAGCTCGAGAAGATCTTCTTTCTCGCCTTGCCGTACTCGGATCTGGCACTCAGGATATTTCCGCTGACGGCATGGCTCCTTTCCGCGCTCCTCTTTTCAAGAATCGCGCGCTCGATGCTTCCAAGTCGGTATGCCATCTTTGCAGTGACGCTCGTCGTCTTCAATCCAACACTGTTCCGTTACTCGGGTGAGATAAAGCAGTATTCATCGGATGTGTTGCTGGCTACCAGCATTGCTTACCTCTCTCTTGGCTACACCGGTCGGGCCCGGCCCTTCCTGTTGGGACTGGCTGGAGTACTTGGGGTTTTTCTGTCCAACATCGCGCCTATCGTCCTGCTTTGCTGCGCGCTGTTCCTGTTCCTTGAATTCCGTGCCACCGGAAAAGGACGAACATGGCGCTGGGTGATTGCCTTGGCGTGGGCCGGGACGTTTCTCTTCTATTTCTACGTCTTCATCCAGGGACATCCGACGAGAACTTCCATGATGGACTACTGGCAGAACGCGTTCCTGCCAGCGAACCCACTTGAGATGCCGTTCTGGACTTTTCTCAATCGAGCTCGAGGAACTGTTTTTTATGGACTGTTCCGTCTTGATCACGTCTCGAAGCTCCTTGCTCTACTCTTTCTGCCTGGACTTTTGGCCATCTGGAAAACGAAGAGATATGGAGCGGCATGTCTGTTCGGGCTTCCCCTCCTCATTCATTTGGGGCTATCCGCACTCCGGCTGTATCCATTTGACACCCGACTGATCCTCTATGCGGCGCCGGGAGTCGCCATTGTCATCGCCCTGGGGTTGGAAGAGCTGCTGCGCCTTCTGAAGGCGGGGACGAGGGTGTCGCGTGTGGCGGGTTATGGCTTGAGCGCGGTGGTCGTCATTATGTTTTGGAGGCAGGGGTTTCCCATTGAGCTTGAGGAGATCAAAGAGTCTGTGGACTACATCTCACGTCAGTCAATGGAGAAAGACCAGATCTATCTTTACTATGGCGCTGCTCCGGCCTTCTCGTTCTACCAGGACACTGGTTATTCGCTGCCCTCGCTGCAGGTTATTCACGGGGAAAAGCACCGCGGCGACCAGGACAAATACATGGAGGAGTTATCCTCGCTCAGTGGCAGAACATGGGTCCTGATCTCACATCCCTTTGCTGAAGAAGAAACCTTCATCGTTGATTCCCTAGCGGAGCGTGGCGTCGTTCCGCTCTCGACATTTCAAGCGAAAGGCTCCAGCGTGTACCTTTTTGACCTTCCTACTCTCAAACCTGAAGAAGGCTCTCAGTAGTGGACAGGACAGCCTGAGGGTCCGGCAAGGTAGCGAAGACGCCTTGAATCAGCGTTCGCGCCGAGGAGGTGCGAGCGCTCGTGCAGGAGCAGCGATGCGAGGACAACGTCGAAGAGCGTCCTGCGAACGGCCGCCTGGAGAATGGAGAATATTGCCTCGCCGGTTCACGAAGATAGTGCCCTTCACTGCAAACGCCTCGGG
>Ga0207691_10005233_pt1 | contig 12518 bp, 8 predicted proteins | sample KBSM13metaG_FD_184327 | JGI IMG/M metagenome (GOLD analysis project Ga0207691, IMG submission 184327) | Miscanthus rhizosphere microbial communities from Kellogg Biological Station, Michigan, USA - KBS M1-3 metaG (SPAdes) (version 2) | ecosystem: Host-associated > Plants > Roots > Rhizosphere >... | reverse complement strand
CGCCGACACCTTGGAAAAGATCATCGCCGAGATGCTGGTCGCCACCACGTCCGAGCGCCAAGGCCGGGTGATCGACCAGGATCCTTCGGCGTCGATGGAGAAGAAAAAGCAGGAGGGGTACTTCTGATGCGCGATTCCGACGCTACATTGCCGGCTGCCGACGACGCAGCGGCCGCCGTCGCGCAGTACCTGCTGCAACACGAAACCAAAGACCTGCTGCGCTTCATCACCTGCGGCAGCGTGGACGATGGCAAGAGCACGCTGATCGGGCGCCTGCTGCACGACACCAAGCTGCTGTTCGATGACCAGCTCGCGGCGCTGGAAGCCGACAGCCGTCGCCACGGCACGCAGGGCCAGGACATCGATTTCGCGCTGCTGGTCGATGGCCTCGCAGCCGAGCGCGAGCAGGGCATCACCATCGATGTCGCCTACCGTTTCTTCAGCACGGAGAAACGCAAGTTCATCGTCGCCGACTGCCCGGGACACGAGCAGTACACGCGCAACATGGCCACCGGCGCTTCGACCGCGGACCTGGCGGTGGTGCTGGTCGATGCGCGCAAGGGCCTGCTCACGCAGACACGCCGGCACAGCTACATCGTGTCCCTGCTGGGCATCCGCCACGTGCTGCTTGCGGTCAACAAGATGGACCTCGTCGGCTACGACCAGGCGACGTTCGACAAGATCGAAACCGAGTATCGCGAACTGGCGGGCCAGTTGGGGATCACCCATGTCACCTGCATCCCCGTGTCGGCACTGAAAGGGGACAACATGCTCGAGCGCTCGGAAGCGACGCCGTGGTATCGCGGCCAGACGCTGCTGGGCCACCTCGAGTCGGTCGATGCATCGCGGCAGGCGCGACAAGCCGGTTTCCGGCTGCCGGTGCAATGGGTCTGCCGCCCTAACCAGGACTTCCGCGGATTCGCCGGCACGGTGACCTCGGGCACGATCGCGACCGGCGACGACGTGGTCGTCCTGCCATCGGGACGGCGATCGAAAGTCACCCGCATCGTCACCGCCGATGGCGACCTCGAGCAGGCGGGAACCGGTCGACCGGTCACGCTGACGCTTTCCGACGAGATCGACGCCAGCCGTGGCGACGTCATCGCCGCGGCCTTCGACGCACCTGAAGTCGCCGATCAGTTCGCCACCCACCTGCTTTGGCTGGGCGAACAGCCATTGCTTCCCGGACGTCCGTACTGGCTGAAGATCGCCGGACGTACCGTCGGTGCGCAGGTGACCGAGATCAAGCACAAGATCGACGTCAATACGCAGGACGAACTCGCGGCCAAGCAACTCGAGCTCAACGAAGTCGCCTATTGCAATCTGTACCTCGACCAGCCGGTCGCGTTCGAACGCTACGTCGACAACCCCGAACTCGGCGGCTTCATCCTGATCGACCGCCAGACCAATGCCACGGTGGCCGCCGGGACGCTGGATTTCGCGTTGCGCCGCGCAGGCAACATCCATTGGGAACACGTGGATGTCGACAAACAGGCGCGCGCGCGCATCAAACACCAGAATCCCGCCTGCCTCTGGTTCACCGGCCTGTCGGGGTCCGGCAAGTCGACCATTGCGAACCTGGTCGAAAAGCGGTTGCTCGCGCTCGGGTACCACACGTACCTGCTCGACGGCGACAACGTGCGCCACGGTTTGAACAAGGACCTGGGCTTCACCGACGCCGACCGCGTGGAGAACATCCGCCGCGTCGCCGAGGTGGCACGGCTCATGGTCGACGCAGGTGTAATCGTGCTCGTCAGCTTCATCTCGCCGTTCCGCGCCGAACGCCGGATGGCCCGCGACCTGTTCGACGACGGGGAATTCCACGAGGTGTTCGTCGACACGCCGCTCGAAGTGGCCGAACGACGCGACGTCAAGGGTCTGTACGCGAAAGCGCGCGCCGGCCTGATACGGAATTTCACCGGCATCGATTCGCCGTACGAAGTTCCGGAGCATCCCGATTTCCGGCTGGATACGACCGGCGAGCCGGCCGAAGCGCTCGCTGAAAAACTGGTCGCGCGCCTCCTGGAGCGGCGTTGATGACGCATGCTTCGCCCAACAGTTTGCCTGACGGGGCGACATGGCCGCGCGCGTGAGTCCAGCCAACCTGGTGCCACCGCATTTTCGTCGTTCGCTGGCGACGATTTCGATGCTGGGTGCCGCCACGGGCGCCGGCGCCCTCATCGGCTTCCTGACCCAGACGCTGCTCGCCCGCGAGTTGGGGCCCACGGCGTACGGGTTGTTTGCTTCGTCGGTGGTGACGGTAACGATGATCGCGCCGCTCGCCGGCTTTGGCCTGACCCAGTTCCGGCTGAAGGTTTACGGAGTGGAAGGCTGGGCCGCCCATCGCTGGATCAAACCGTCGCTGCGTTTCACGATCTTCACCACGTTGCTGGCTTTCGCAATCGTCGTGGGCTGGGCGCTCACCGGCGCACCGCACAACGGCACGCGATTCACGCTCCTGGTCCTGACGCCACTGATCCTCAGCGCGTTGGCGTCGGATCTCGTCGGCAACAAGCTGCGACTGGAGGATCGCTATCAATACATGGCGGTCTGGCAACTGTTCGTGCCCGGGAGCCGGTTGCTCGTGGCGACCGTGCTGCTGCTCGTCCCGCACCTCACCAATCGCTTCGTCGCGATCGGCTACAGCGTCACCGCCATGCTCGTGACGCTGCGCGCGGTGCCGCAGATGCGTGCGCTCCTGCACGACGAGATTGCATTGAAGGGACACGGCCCGCGCGTCATCCTGCCGGACGACGTCGTCGACACGCCGAGCATGGGCCAGCTCTGGTCGAATGCTTGGGCGTACGGTGTCGTGGCCGTGCTGTACCCCGTGTTCTTCCAGATCAGCACGGTGCTGCTGAAATACCTGGCCAACGATACGCAGGCAGGTTTGTACGGCATCGGCCTGTCGGTCATGACCGCGATCTACCTGATCCCGGTGACGATTTACCAGAAATTCCTGCTGGCCAAGCTGCATCGCTGGTCGGCGCACGACAAGCCCAAGTTCTGGATGGTCTATCGCAAAGGCAACCTGGGCATGCTCGCGCTGGGGCTTCTGATCGGCATCGCGCTGGTGGTGGCGACGCCCTGGGTCGTACCGATCGTGTTCGGCGAGGCTTACCGCCCGGTCATCCAGATCCTCATGATGCTCGCCGTCTGCGTGCCGATCCGATTCCTGTCCGTCGCGATGGGGTCGGTGCTGCTGACCGAGGACCACATGCGCTTCCGCGTGTATGCGATGGGGCTCGCGGCGGCCGTCGTCATCGGCATGAACCTGTTGCTGATTCCCAGGTTCAGCGCACTGGGTGCGGCCGGGGCGACGGTGATGGGTGAGTGCGTGCTACTGCTGGTAACGTACTACTGCGTCCAGCGCTTCGTGAAACCGAACCGGACATGATCCCCTCGCCGGGGTGGTCGTCGTCTCGGCGCGTTGACGCAGTCGAGCCTGGTAACCACATACAGTTCGTAGCGAATCAAATCGCCAAGTGCTGAGCTAGCCGACCTTCTGAAGCGGACATCCGATGCGTCCTCCGAAACAGTACAACGCGACACCAGAAGCAGCAGAAGGCGCAGGCGGCGTGCGTCCGCTGCATCTGTATCTGCTGTTCTTCGGCTGGACGCTGTTTTCGGTATTTCTCTACAGTCATTTCAGCACGCTGGGAGACAGCCAGTCCTACCTCACGGGCGCCTACGACGATGATGAGCACGCGGCGCGAACCCTGGTGATCACCCGCCTGGCGGAGCTGGTTTACTCAGTCGTGCACGTGGAATTCCTTTCCCACCTGGTCTTTGCAGCCTTCGCGGCCACCGGCGTGGCGCTGATGATCAAGCGGGCACGCTTGCACGACCATTATCGCTGGCCGTTGCTCGCGATCCTTCTGACTCCGAACTTCGGTGTCTGGGCATCGGTGATCGGGCGTGAGTCCTTGTTCGTTGGCCTGCTCGGATTTTTCGTTGGTGCCGTGCTCGGGTATTGGCGACGTCCGGGTTTCCTCAATGCGCTGCTGGCGCTCGTCTGCCTGGCCGGGATGATCTTCATCCGCGCGCCGTACGGAATCGGCCTCTCGCTGTTCTTCCTCATGTTCCTCCTCTACCGATCCGGGCCGCGGGTGGGACTGAGTGCCGGCGTCCAGGCGTTGCTGTTCCTCGTCGTGAGCCTCCTGGTGCTGATGTGGTTGTGGCCGTTCCTGGACGACTACATCACTGGCGACGTCCTGCCCAAGGCGAAGGGATATTTCACGATCAGTTCGGAGACGACGCGCACGTGGATCCAGATGGAGACGACCGCCACGCTCCTGAAGAGCCTCTGGTGGTCGCTGCCCTTGGCGCTGGTCGGCCCGACACCCTCCGAAGTCATGGCCAGGCCACTCATGTCTCCGTTCTTCCTGTCGGGCGTGGTCATCTTCTGCAGCCTGCTTTACTCGATCGGCGTCGCGTTCAACGCGCCCGCGGGAAGGGAGCGCAAGATCCTGCTGCTGGGTTGGCTGCCTGCATTGGCGATCATTCTCGTGGCCTATGTGCCGTTCGGCATCTACAACTCGGGAAGCGCCATCCGGTACGCATCGTGCTTCCTGTTGTTCCTGGTGTTCCCCTCGATGCTGCGCTCCGCGGCGTCGGCGGCGGCTCTGGAAGAAGAGCCCGACGAAGAACTTGTCTTCGTGGCGCACGCGACAGACGCAAGTTACCCGCCAGCGACGGTCATCGAAGCGACGTTTGGAAGGATTCGATGAAGTTCGTGCTGTTCGCCAACACCGACTGGTACCTGTACAACTTCAGGTTGTCGACGGCGCTCGAACTCAAGGCGCGTGGCCATGAAGTCGTGATGCTGTCGCCGCCGGGAGAATTCGGCGGACGGTTCGCCGCTCACGGACTGACCTGGCGAACCCTGGGAATGAACCGCGCGAGTCTCAATCCCCTGCGCGAAGCGATCACCTTGCGCGGTGTAGTAAATGCGTTGAAGGAGGAAAAGCCCGACCTGCTGCACAGCTTCACGGTGAAGTGCGCCGTTTACGGCGCCCTTGCCGCGCGGATGGCGAAGGTGCCTGCGGTGGTCAACGCCGTCGCTGGAATGGGATACGTATTCACCAGCGACAGCGTCAAGGCCAGGACACTACGGCCGATCGTCAGTTCCCTGATGCGCTCGACGCTGGGAAGCGGAAATTCGCGAGTGATCCTGCAGAATCCCGACGACGCGGATGCGTTCGTCCAGGCAGGGATGGTTCCGTCGGGCCGGATCCGCCTCATCCGCAGTTCCGGGGTCGACATCTCGCGGTTCTATCCACCCGACCATGCACGCGCCACCCGGCCGTTGCGGGTGTTGCTGGCCGCGCGACTGCTATGGGAAAAAGGCGTCGGCGAATTCGTGGAGGCATCGCGACAGTTGAAGCGTGCAGGTCGAGATGTCGAATTCTTCCTGGCAGGCACGCCCGATCCCGGCAATCCGCGTTCGGTCACGCATGCTGAAGCAGAGCGATGGGCGAACGACGGATCGGTGAACTGGCTCGGGCACGTCGATGACATGCCGGGGTTGCTGCGTTCGATGGATGTAATGGCGCTGCCCAGCTATTACCGTGAAGGCGTGCCCAAGAGCCTGATCGAAGGGGCCGCGACGGGCTTGGCGCTGGTGACGACCGACCTTCCGGGCTGCCGCGAAGTCGTCGCCGAGCATGGAGTCGACGGCTTGCACGTGGAGGCGCGAAGCGCCGAGTCCTTGGCCAAGCAGCTTCTGATCCTCGACGAGGATCGGGCCTTGCTGCAGCGGCTGGGAGAACGCGCGCGCGCGAAAGCGTTATCTGATTTCGACGAGCGATCGGTCATCCAGAAGACGATGGACGTCTACGACGAACTTCTGCAGCCGGCCAAGACAACGCCTGATGGCGGCTACAAAGAAATCCCCGTTGGCTGAAGTGGCAATCGCTCGATCTGAAGCCCGACCGCGGTTCGCGGTTGGGTGGCTCGATTGAGCTTCGCGGCACAGCCAGGCATGCATCGACCGCAATGCTGTCCACCCTGATCAACTGGCTCGTCGCACTGACCTACCCGCCGATCCTGTCGGCGTGTTTGCTCGTGTGCGCGATGGTCGCTTGGGGCCTTCGACGGCGTGCCATGGGCACCGCACTGCTGGTCCTGGCGGTGGCGTGGTCGACGTTGTGGTCGATACCGAACGCTTCGGAATGGCTTCGCGCTCCGCTCGAACGACAACATGCCGTGGTCGCGATGTCGGCATTGCCTCAGGCCGATGCGATCGTCGTTCTTGGTGGTGGCAAGGTGAGGCCGGACCAATTGATGAGTAGCCGCCTGGCAGCCGCCGCCCATGCGTGGGGCGCGGGGCGGGCGCGGATGATCATCCTTTCGGGCGGTGGAGGACGCGGCGGAAGCGGGCGGGGTCGCAGTGAAGCAGACAGGATGGCGGAAGCAATCACGCTGCTCGGCGTGCCCGACTCGGCGCTGGTTCTGGAAGACCAAAGCAGGAGCACCGAAGAAAATGCGGAGTTCAGCGCGCGTATCGGACGGCAGCGAGGCATCCACCGAATCCTGCTGGTGACGTCGTCGTTGCACATGCCGCGTGCGAGTCTCTTGTTTCGGGAGGCCGGTTTCGAGGTCATTCCGGTTCCCGCGCCCGAACACGCCGCCCGGCAGTCCTGGACGGAGCAATGGGTGCCCACAAGCAGGGCGCTTTGGCGCAGCGGACGCGCGTTGAAGGAATACGCAGGCCTGCTTGCGATCCGCGTGGGCGCCGACTAGCGGACACCCTGAACCCCAAGGCCTGCCCTAGGATGAACCCTCGCGCCGCGTTCACGTAATCGCGGGATCATGGCCGCTGCACTCACCGCCTCGGGCGCTGTCGGAGGCTTATGCGATCACTGCTGCAAAATAGTCTCGTGCGGCTGATGCACCAGCAACGAAGGCGCGGATCCAGCGGGGGTTCCCCGTCATGAGTCCATCCTTCCTCCTTCGGTCGCCGAAAGCGGCCAAGGGTGTTGGCGACCGTGGCCGGGATCCGCCGGGGCCAGTGGCGACCCTAGGCGACATCCCGGACATGCAGATCACCCTGTCGCCCTATATCGAAGAACCTGATCTTTCCGGTCTCGCAGCCGGTTTCGCCAATCGTGCACGGCTGGACTGGGTCTCCGTCGCCGACCTGCTGCGGAACGGATTCGTGTACCCGCCGCACTCGATTCTCGAGGAGGTGAAGCTCGTCACCAACGGCTTCAGTCCGGAACAGGACATGCGATGCGCACCCGCATTTCATTTTGGCTTCCGCAACCCGGGCCGAGTGGCTGACGGTGGCGCAAACCAGGATTGGGTGGCTGCGTACCACGCATTGCTGTGCGGTGCGGTCGCCAGATCCTGCAATCAATTCCGTTCGCCGTGGCTGCTTCAAAGCGGAGGCAAGGATTCCACCACGCTGGCCATCGCCGTTGCCGAGGTTCGGCCGGACACCACGTGCATCACCTACCTGGGAGGTAGCGAGGAGAACGAAGTCTCTTCGGCGCGGTCGGTCGCCGAGACGCTGGGATTGCGCCACGAAACCCTGGTATGCGATCCCGCGCGTGGCTACGACCGTTATCTGGCGATCGTCGGCCGGATGCCGTTGTTGACTGCCGACTTTGCCTTGCTGTCGTACATCGACCTCGCGACGACCATCGCTGCCGAGGGTGGCGATGGCGTCATCGACGGGCTGGGATCGGACAACTATTTCGGGCTGCTGCTGGGGTGGCGGCACCGCGGCCTGTCCGCGATGGCGAGGAATTTGCGTCTCCCGGGCTATGTGGCCGAACTGCCCGTGATCGGTCGAAACTTCGAACTCTGCTACTTGCTGTCAAGCCTGCAGATGGATCCGGTGGAGCGTGTCTTTCCGGGATCGCGGTTTACCGACATCGAGGTCGATGCACTGTTTGGCCGTCCGGTGTCGCGGGAATCCAGGGCCCGACTTTCGTTGTTCCAGGCGGAATTGGCGTCGGCAACGAGCCTGGAGGAATGGTGGGCGATGGCCTCGTCGATTGCGGGCTCCGCGGGGGCCGTAGGCAAGGGCCTGTTCACGGCCAACGCGTTGTCGCTGCGCGTGGCCTATCCCTTCTGCGACCGCACGCTGCGAGAGTGGGTGCACCATGAACTTCCGAAGGAGTTGCGGGTAGACCTCGCCACGATGACCAACAAGGTCCTGATTCGCCAGCACATCGCGACGCGCTTCGCGCGCCTTCCGTACGTGGAGAGGAAGGGAAGTTTCCGGTACGACCTGCGAGGATTGGCCCGTTGCAGGTTCGAGCAGGTCCACGCGTATGCAACCGAGGTGAGCGACGTGCTGCCCGGGGCGGTCCGCTGGCTCGAGCGCAACCGTCGTCGACTCGACAACAAATACCACGCATCCAAGTTCTACCTGCTGGCGATCGTGCTGCCCTGGATCGCTCACCGTCGCAAGGACCCGTCGCTGTGAGCCCGATCGTCAGCAGGAATGGATCGATGAACATGGATCTTCCCGCGAATCCAATGAATGTCGCGAAGCCGAATCGGCAGATCACCATGTCGCCGTACCATGGGGCGCCCGATTTCTCGAGCCTCGTGGATGGGCGCAACATCGATTCCGCGCTGGACCGCGTCTCGATTGCGGACCTGCTGCGCAATGGTTTCGTGTATGCGCCGCATTCCATTTTCGAGAATCTGAAGCTGGCGACGTTCGGCTTCGATGCCCAGCGCGACCTCCATCGGGACATGGAGTTCCACTTTCCCTTCCCCGATAGTGGAAAAGGCAAGAACCGGCCCGCTGCCGGGGAGGATCTGGTCCAGACCTACCATCGGTTGTTGTGCGATGCGTTGTCACGCTCCTGTCGCGACATGCGTTCGCCATGGCTATTGCAAAGCGGCGGCAAGGATTCGACCTCCTTGGCGATTGCGGCCGCCGATACGCGTCCCGATACCACCTGCATGACGTATCTCGGCGGGCGCGAGGAAAACGAAGTCGAGTCCGCCCGGTCGGTCGCGCGCGCGCTCGGCTTGAAGCATGAAGTGCTCGTGTGCGACCCGGGGCGCGCTTATGACCGCTACCTCGGCCTCATCGACAGGATGCCGCTACTGACGGCGGACTTCGCGATGCTGTCCTACGTCGACCTGGCGACCACCGTCAATGCAAACGGTGGCGACGGCGTAATCGATGGCCTGGGTTCCGACAGTTACTTCGGAATGCCGGTGAGTCGCCAGCACAAGTTGCTCTCGCGCCTCGCGCGCGGGCTTCGCCTACCGCGTTTCGTTGCCGACCTGCCGCTGGTCGACCGCAGTTTCACCTTGTGCTTCGCGCTGGCGACATTGCAGATGGATCCGGTCGAACGCATCTTCCCCGGCTCCCGCTTTACCGACGCTGAGGTCGACGAGCTTTTCGGCAGCGGGATTGCGCGACAGTCCCGGGCTCGGCTCGAGACGTTCCGCCCGGAAATCAAGTCGGTTTCCAGCGCCGACGAATTGCGCACGATGATGATCACGATCGAGGAATCCGCCAGCGCCTTCGCCAAGGGGCTGTACATCACCAGCGCGCTTGGGTTGCGGACGGCGTATCCGTTTTGCGACCGCGCCCTGCGCGATTGGGTTTACCGGAACGTTCCCCCGGAGCAGATGATCGATCCGGCGACCCGCGCCAGCAAGGTGCTGGTGCGCAGGCACATACATACGCGTTTCGAGCAACTGCCCTACGTGGCGCGCAAGGGCAGTTTCCGGTTCGACCTTCCCGGACTGGCCAAGAGCCGGTACGACGCGGTCCACGCGTATGCCGGACAGGTGCGGGACGTATTGCCCGGTGCGGTCTACTGGCTGGAACGCAATCGCAAACGGTTGGACAACAAGTACTACGCGTCGAAGTTCTACCTGCTGGCAATCGTATTGCCATGGATTGCGACGCACGCTGAGGGTGAAACGGGGGCGCGGTGATCGGAACAATTCCAATGAGTGTTGGGGCGCAGGCCACAGCTGCGAATTCGCCGTGGCAGGCGGCCGTGAAACCGCGACAAATCACCATGTCGCCGTATTTCGGCGCGTCGGATTTCAGTGGCGTATGGGCTTCGCAGCGCGGCAGTGCGAGCCTGGATGCTGTCTCCCTGGCCGATCTGTTGCGCAATGGATTCGTGTATGCGCCGCATTCGATCTACAGCGATGTCAAGGTTGCGACATTCGGATTCGATCCGGCGCAGGACATGCATGCGGATCCGAAGTTCAGGTTCGGCTTCCGCGACAGCGGCAAACGACGGGATCGCGACGACCGCAATGACTGGGTTGGCGAATTCCATCGCAGGTTGTGCGAGGCATACCTGCGTTCCTGCAGGGAGATCGGGTCGCCTTGGCTCCTGCAGAGCGGCGGCAAGGACTCCACGCCGTTGGCGATCGCCGCCGCGGAAGTCCGGCCGGATACCGTGTGCATCACCTACCTTGGCGGCTCCGAGGAGAACGAGGTGGGCTCGGCCAACTTCATCGCGAAGCATCTCGGATTGCGCCACGAGACCCTTGTCTGCGATCCCGGCCGCGCCTACGACCGCTATCTGGAGTGCCTGCCGCGCATGCCGCTGCTGACAGCCGATTTCGCACTTCTGTCGTATGTCGACCTTGCGACCGAGATCGCCAAGCTCGGTGGCGACGGCGTAGTCGATGGCATGGGCGCCGACAACTACTTCGGGATTCCCGTCGGACAGCAGCATCACTGGTTGTCGGCAATCGCATGCGGTATGCGACTGCCTTCGTTCCTCCACCAGCTTCCGCTGCTCGGCGCGAACTTCAAGCTGTGCTATCTGCTGTCGACGTTGCAGATGGACCCGATCGAGCGGGTGTTTCCGGGTTCGCGTTTCACGGATGCCGAAGTCGATGCATTGTTCGGAATCCCGATCGCGGATCGATCCAAGTCGCGCCTTAGACAGTTCGACGAGGAATTCGCGTCGGCAACGAGCGCGGACGAGCGGTTCGCGATGGCGTTGACCGTCGCCGGGGCGACAGGCGGATTCGCCAAGGGAATCTTCACAGCCAGTGCCCTGTCGCTCGTGGCGGCTTATCCGTTCTGCGACGCCGAATTGCGCGAATGGATCTACCGCGAAGTTCCTCCGGATCAGCTGATCGACCCGGTCAAGCGGACCAGCAAGGTGTTGATGCGCAAGTACATCGAGACCCGGTTCGATGCGTTGCCGTATGTTGCCCGGAAGAAGGGAAGTTTCCGCTTCGATCTATGTGGGCTGGCCAACCGGCGGTTCGAGCAGGTCCACGCCTATGCCGTGCAGGCACAGGATGTCTTGCCCGGCGCGGCCCCGTGGCTGGTGCGCAACCGGCGACTGCTCGGGAACAAATACCACGCTTCCAAGTTCTATCTGCTTGCCGTGGTGCTTCCCTGGATCACGGCTGGGTCGCAACGCGCCGGAAGGAATGCCGCATGACACATCAGGATGGGAACGAAGCAGTGCAGGTGCCGGAACGTCGTCGCTTCGTGCGCGCAGGCATCATGACGACGCTGGCTGCCGCGCTGCCATGGGGGCTGCTGCGTCCCGCGCTTGCCGTTCCGACGAAGCGAACACTCGTTCCCCCCGTGCGCGCGCGTGGCAGGACGGTTGTAAACGTCCGCAATTCGGGAGCACGTGGCGACGGGGTGCACGACGACACCGACGCTTTCCAGGCGGCCATCGATGGGCTTCCGTCGGGCGGCGGAACCGTCCAGGTACCCGCGGGCACCTATCTCATCGACGCCGTGCGCTCGGTGCGGCTGCGCGACCGTATGCATCTGGACCTCGCACCGCAGGCGCGCCTGGTGGCCAAGCCCAACGGCGAGCGACGGGCGTATGTCCTCTATGCATTCAAGGTCGCTGACGTCGAGATTTCCGGCGGCTCGATCCAGGGCGATCGCGCGGCGCACCTGGTCACCACCGGTGAGTGGGGTCATGGCATCCAGTTGCGTGGCGCTTCCCGCGTGACGGTGCGGGATATCAATATCGCGGACTGCTGGGGCGACGGCATCTGCATCGGCGGTGCCGATCAGCAACAGCAGACTCCGTGCGAGGACATCGTCATCGCCAACGTCTCCTGTCGCAGGAACCGCCGCCAGGGCCTCTCGATCGGCCGGTCGCGCAACGTGCGCGTGCACGATTCGGAGTTCAGCGATACCGCCGGCACCAGCCCCCAGTACGGAATCGACATCGAACCGGATCGACCGGGCGGCGCCGACAATGTCGTCATCGAAAACTGCGTCATCCGCGGAAACCGGGGCGGCGGCATCCAGATTTTCCGACGGGTCACGAACGTCACGATCAAGGATTGCCTGATCGAGAAAAACCGCGGGCGCGGAATTCTCTCGGTTGGTGCCCAGGACGGACTGATCGTCGGTAACGTGATCCGGGACAACGGCCTGGTCGGCGTCGCGCTGCGCGACAAGACGCAGGGCTACCAGGTCAATGCGAACCGGTTCGCCAACAACGAAGCGCGGACCCCAGGCAAGTCGGCCAAGAATAAGGTCGCGAATCCGTCGGCCTCGGCGGTCCGCACGGCGCCCGACACCCAAG
>Ga0207691_10005224_pt1 | contig 12528 bp, 9 predicted proteins | sample KBSM13metaG_FD_184327 | JGI IMG/M metagenome (GOLD analysis project Ga0207691, IMG submission 184327) | Miscanthus rhizosphere microbial communities from Kellogg Biological Station, Michigan, USA - KBS M1-3 metaG (SPAdes) (version 2) | ecosystem: Host-associated > Plants > Roots > Rhizosphere >... | reverse complement strand
CTTGAACAGCGCGCCGATGCCCATCAGCATGCAGCTGACGGTGCAGTTGCCGCCGATGTAGTTGCGAACCCCGCGCGCCAGTGCCTGGTCGATCACGGGGCGGTTGACCGGGTCGAGGACGATGACGGCGTCGTCCTGCATGCGCAGGGTCTTGGCGGCGTCGATCCAGTAGCCGTCCCAACCGGCGGCGCGCAGCCGCGGATAGACGTCCCTGGTGTACTCGCCGCCCTGCGCGGTGATGATGATCCGGCAGCGCTTTAGGGCTTCGAGGTCGTACGCATCCTGGAGCTTGGTCTCGTTCTTCGCGAACCCGGGGGCACGCCCACCCTTGTCGCTGGTGCTGAAGAAGAGCGGCTCGATCAGGGCGAAGTCGCCCTCGGCCGCCATGCGCTCGAGCAGCACGGATCCGACCATGCCGCGCCAACCGACCAATCCCGTGAGTTCCATCGTCTTCGTCCTGTCGAAAGTCTTGCCGTGTGAGAAGTCCTGGCCCGGCGCCTCGGCCGAGCAACGGCGAGACGAGCGGACGCGCTAGTGCTTGGTGGTGACCGGTTTGCCGGCAAGCGCGGCCACGACCGCGTCGCCCATCGCCCGCGTGCCGACCTTGTGCGTGCCTTCGGCCCAGATATCGGCCGTTCTCAGGCCGGCCGCGAGCACGGCCTGCACCGCCTGCTCGATGCGAGTGGCGGCCTCGGGCTGGTTCAAGGTGAAGCGAAGCATCATGGCGAGGGAGAGAATTGTAGCCAGCGGATTCGCGATGTCCTTGCCAGCGATATCGGGCGCGCTGCCATGGCTCGGCTCGTAGAGCCCCTTGCCGTTCGCGTCGAGCGACGCCGACGGCAGCATGCCGATCGAGCCGGTGAGCATCGCCGCCTCGTCGGAGAGGATGTCGCCGAACATGTTGCCGGTGACGACGACGTCGAACTTCTTCGGCGCTCGCACCAGCTGCATCGCCGCGTTGTCGACATACATGTGGTCGAGGGCAACGTCGGGATACTGGGCGTGGACCTCGGTCACGACGTCCTTCCAGAACTGGAACGTCTCGAGCACGTTGGCTTTGTCGACGCTCGTCAGGCGCTTGCCGCGCTGGCGCGCTGCCTTGAAGGCGACGTGGGCGATGCGCTCGATTTCCGGGCGCGTGTAGCGCATCGTGTCGAACGCCTCCTCGGCTCCGGCGAAGGCGCCGTCGGGCGCGGACCGGCGACCGCGCGGCTGGCCGAAGTAGATGTCGCCGGTGAGCTCGCGGATGATCAGAATGTCGAGCCCGGCGACCAGTTCGGCCTTCAGGCTCGACGCGTCGGTGAGCTCGGGATAGCAGATCGCTGGACGGAAGTTGGCGAACAGGCCGAGCGCCTTGCGCAGGCCGAGAATCGCCTGCTCGGGGCGAAGGGCGCGCGCCAGGGTGTCGTACTTCCAGTCGCCGACGGCGCCGAACAGAACCGCGTCGGCTGCCTGCGCGAGCGCGAGCGTGGCCGGCGGCAGCGGATGGCCGTGCGCCTCGTAGGCAGCGCCGCCGACCAGCGCATGCTCGGTCTCGACGCGCAACTCGAGCGCGGCGAGGACGCGCTCGGCCTGGGCGACGATCTCGGTGCCGATGCCGTCGCCGGCGAGAACGGCGACCTTCATCGGGCGTCGGCCGCGACGGGGTTGTCGCGATCCATCACTTGACCGTCGCCGCGAGCCACGGCTGCTTCAGCAGCCGCTCGGCCTCGAAATCGCGGATGGCGTCGGCATGGCGCAGCGTGAGCGCGATGTCGTCGTAGCCGCCGAGCAGGCAGAACTTGCGAAACGGCTCGACCTCGAAGGCGAGGTCGGCGCCGTCGGGCGTGACGACGACCTGGCGCTCGAGGTCGATCGTCAGGCGATAGCCGACGAAGGCGGCCACGTCGTCGAACAGCTTGGCGACCTGGTGCTCGGCCAGGCGGATCGGCAACATGCCGTTCTTGAAGCAGTTGTTGAAGAAGATATCGCCGTAGCTCGGCGCGATCAGCGCCTGGAAACCGAACTGCTGCAAGGCCCAGGGCGCATGCTCACGCGACGAGCCGCAGCCGAAGTTCTTGCGCGCGATCAGGATCGAGGCACCGCGATAGCGCGGTTGGTTGAGGACGAATTCCGGATTGGGACGACGGCTCGCCGGATCCTGCCCCGGCTCGCCGTGGTCGAGGTAGCGCCACTCGTCGAACAGGTTCGGGCCGAAGCCCGACTTCTTGATCGACTTCAGGAACTGCTTCGGGATGATCGCGTCGGTGTCGACGTTCTCCCGGTCCATCGGCGCGACCAGCCCGGCGTGAATGCGAAACGGTTCCATGGCTCAGCCCAGACGACGAACGTCGACGAAGTGGCCCTCGATCGCCGCCGCGGCCGCCATCGCCGGGCTGACCAGGTGGGTTCGCCCGCCCGCCCCCTGCCGGCCCTCGAAGTTGCGGTTGCTGGTCGAGGCGCAACGCTCGCCCGGCTCGAGCCGGTCGGCGTTCATCGCCAGGCACATCGAGCAACCGGGCTCGCGCCACTCGAAGCCCGCGCCCTTGAAGACGACGTCAAGGCCTTCGCGCTCGGCCTGCTCCTTGACCAGGCCCGACCCGGGAACGACCATCGCCAGCTTGACGTTGCTCGCCACCCGACCACCGATCTTGCGCACGACCGCGGCGGCCTCGCGCAGGTCCTCGATCCGGGCGTTGGTGCACGAGCCGATGAAGACCTTGTCGATGCGGATGTCGGTGACCGGAACGTTCGGCTCGAGCGCCATGTAGCGCAGCGCCCGCTCCATCGCGTCGCGCCTGCCGGGATCGCGCTCGTTCTCCGGATCGGGAACGCGATCGCCGACCGCCACCACCATCTCGGGCGACGTGCCCCAGGTGACCTGCGGCCGGATCTCCGCGGCGTCGAGCATGACGACCGCGTCCCAATGCGCGTCGGCATCCGAGCGCAGCGTTCGCCAATACGTTTCGGCAAGCGCCCATTCGAGGCCGCTCGGACTGAACGGCCGGCCGCGCAGGTAGGCGATCGTCGTCTCGTCGACCGCGATCAGGCCGGCGCGGGCACCGGCCTCGATCGCCATGTTGCAGACCGTCATGCGCCCTTCCATGCTGAGGGCGCGGATCGCGCTGCCGGCGAACTCGATCGTGTAGCCGGTGCCGCCGGCCGTGCCGATCTTGCCGATGATCGCCAGCACGATGTCCTTCGCGCTGCAGCCGCGGCCGAGCTGCCCGTCGACCTGGACCCGCATGTTCTTGGCCTTGCGCGCGAGCAGCGTCTGCGTCGCCAGGACATGCTCGACCTCGCTCGTACCGATGCCGTGCGCGAGCGCACCGAACGCGCCGTGGGTCGACGTGTGCGAGTCGCCGCAGACGACGGTCGTTCCTGGCAGCGTCGCCCCCTGCTCCGGGCCGATGATGTGGACGATGCCCTGGCGGCGATCGTTCATCTTGAACTGGGTGATGCCGTGGCGATCGCAGTTGGCGTCGAGCGTGTCGACCTGCAGGCGCGAGATCGGATCGGCGATGCCGTGCGAGCGATCGGTGGTCGGCACGTTGTGGTCGCTGACGGCGAGGTTCGCCGACAGGCGCCAGACCTTGCGCCGCGCCAGCGCGAGACCCTCGAACGCCTGCGGGCTCGTCACCTCATGGACCAGATGACGATCGATGTAGAGCAGCGCCGTGCCGTCGTCCTCGCTGCGCACGACGTGCTCGTCCCAGATCTTGTCGTACAGCGTGCGAGGCATGGTGGCCCTTGGCGCGAATCGCGATGGCGCCATTTTAGGATGCGCGGTCAAAGCCGCTCCGGCCTCAGTAGATCGACCCCGCTCCTCCAGGGCCGGTCGCCCGAAGGCGGCAGCGTCGCGCCGGATCCACGCCGGCCGCCGCCGCGCCATCGCCGCCAGCGCAGAAAGCGCCCGGATCCTTCGTGACCATGCAGTTCGACATCATTCCGCTCGCCTCCGCCGCCGCCCGCGCGGCGCGCGCCTGTCGCTCAGCCGCCTGCTGCAAGGCAGCGCCGTCGGTACGCTGGCTCGACCACGCGAGATAGGCCTGCGGCCCGCCGCACGCCTTCGCGCCGACGCCGATCGTGCGGCACTGCGCGTCGCTGTCGCATGCCGCGTCGCCGATCAACGCCTCGACGCTGGCCGTCGCTTGAGAAGGCGACGCACTGTCGACTTCCGCGCACGCGGCTGAGAGCGCGAGCGTCGCCAGAAGTGCGAGAGGTCGGTCCAGGCGTGCCATCCCTTGATGGTTGCGTCGCCGCAGCGCGTTGGCAAGCCCTGAACGCTGCATTGCTTGGCCAGCGCAAAGAAGTCGGCGCACAAAAGAAGAAGGGGGCCATTGCCCCCTTCTTCCCTGGCGGGCGCCAGCCCGCCCCGCTCAGCCTACGGCTTGCACTGGTAGACGGCGACGTCGTCCACGTACCAGCCGATGTTGCCGCCGCAACCGTCGTTGCCGAACTCGAACCGAAGCTTGACCTTGTCGTTGGCCACCGCGTAAGGCGCGAGGTTGACGATCGAGCGACCCCACGAGCCACCCACCGAGCCTCCGTCGGAGCCCGTGAAGGCCGGCTGCCCAGCCAAGGGGTTGTCGTTGCCCTGCGCAGCAGTCGCGAGGGTCGCGTTGTAGGGGTTGTAGATGAAGTCGGCAGCCTTCACCACCTGCCACGCTCCGCCGTTCACGCTGATCTTGACGTTGCCGCCATCAAAGCCGCCCTCGGTCGCGACCCAGTGATCGAACGTCAGCATCGGACTCGTCACTCCCGCCGGCATCGTGATTTCCGGACTTTCCAGGCGCTGCACCCCGGCCTCGTTCCCGCCGGGAGCGCAGGTGCCGATGCTGGGGTCGGAGGCGAAGATCGCATACCCGGCCCGCTGGCTCGGCAGATGGGTGACCACGCCCCAGTCACGCGGCGTGAAGTCGCCCGAGTTGCCTGCGTGGCTCACGAGCCAGCGGACGCCGCCCTTCTTGCCGCCGTCGAATCCATCCGAGAGCAGCGCCGTCGCGGTGCCCGACGAGCACAGCGGCGGCGGCGACTTGGCCAGCAAGGGGACGAAATTGCACTGGCTCGGCGGCGTGCGCATCTCAACCGCAGCAATCGCTTTCGTGACCTGGCTGCAATCGAACGACGTGATGGCCTCGCCCGAGGGCGCACCGGTCGTCGGGCTCGTCAGGTTCACGCCGGTCAGGTCGGTACACGATTGCTCCAGCGAGTCGGCGTGCGAGACAAAGTCGCTCGCCGGCCCCTGGTAGACGCTCTGGGCCCGGTAGTAGATATGCGCCGCCTTGGTCAGGCCGATCCCTGTGATCGACTGGCCGTTGTAGTTGCCGCCATCGACGATCAACGCATAGCCGTGGTTGGGCACGCCGGAGTTGGTGTGTACGCCGCCCTGGTCACCGGCATCGGAATTGGGACCGCACGAGTACTGCGCGTCGGTGACCTTGCCCGGGTTGCCGTAGCAGGTCGGGTTGTACATATCCCGTTGCGCGCCGCCCGTCGCATCCTCGCCCATCAGCCACCTGACCGAGCTGTCGGTGCCCGGGCCCCGCACCATGGAGGCGCGAACGGTGCCGGTCTGCGCCTTGATCGCAGTGCCGTCGGCTTGTGTCACCGACAGGGCGGGGATCGTGATGGTGGGATCGACGCCGGCCATATTGGCGATTCCCGCCGCGTTGTTGCCGACGATCACGCCGATCGCGCCCGCCAGCTGGGCGTTCTTGGTCTTGACAGCAAAGCCGCAAATGCCTCGATCGACATATGCGATCTTTCCGGCGATAGCAGCAGCGTTGACGAATGGCACGGTACAACCGTCGGTCGTCGTGCTGCCGGCGCTGGTGTCGCCGTCGTCCGCTACGACCACGTCGGTCGGAGGAATGGAAAAGGTCTGGGGCCCGAACGCAGCCGTTCCTGTCAACTTGACACCTGCGATCGCCGACGGGGCCGTGATCGCGATCTGGGTCACCAGCGTCGAGACGGTGCAGGCGCCGCCAGTGCGCATTGCGTCGGGCGTGTCTCCGCCACGACCGTTGAGCCGGTCGACGGTTTCGCCCCAGATATCGGAGTAGGACTCGTTCAGCGCACCCGGCTGCCATGCGTAGATCAGGCCATGCGTGTACTCGGTATAGGCGTGCCCCCACTCGTGCGCCGTGACGTCGTCGGTCGTAAGACCCGGGCAGAAAGAGATGAGGGTCCCGTTCCAGGACGCATTCGGGCAACCGTTGCCGCGGTTGAAGACCGAATCCATCCTGGCGCCTTGGCCATCGAAGGAATCGCGACCGAAGGCGTTCTTGAACAGATCGTAGACATCTCCCGACGCCTGGATCATGTTGTCGGCTTCGGTGTTGCCGGTGGGGAAGGCCTGGCCTTCGACCCAGAACGGCGAGTTCGGGTAGTTCGGTCCCGGTGCCGTGGCGCCCAGCCCGTCGTAGGCACGACGATTCTTGGCGTCGTAAATGCCGGCAATCTTGTCGATCACCTTGCCCGAGTGAGCGTCGACGTAGACGAAGTCGCGAACGTCGACGCCATTGCCGACCTCTACCTGCCACGCGAGGTGGTTTGGGCCCTCCACACCCTTGGCGAGGCCCTCGCCATAGATCATCAGCACCGGCTTGCTCGCCGCGAGCGCGACCCGCGGTCGGTCGATATCGGCCTTGACCCTTGCGATCGCGACCCTTCTGGCGTCGGCGGCCGAGCGGGTGGGCGTCGTATTGACGTCGATCCCGGGAATGAAGTTGCCGTTGGCGACGATCAGATTGTCGGAGGCGTCGAAGTGCGTCTTCAGCTGCGCGCCGAACACGGGCAAGCCCTGGTACACCTGCTTGTAGGTGAAGTGGGTTCCACCGAGCCGATCCTTGTCGACGCGGGCGACGCCGAGCTCGGCATCGGCACTGGTGATTCCGAACAGGCTGCGGTATTCGTTCAGGAACTGGACCGAGCCGGCGTGCCTGCCGGCGTCAGTCGCCGCCCTAGCACGGCTGCGCGCGCCGAGGCTGCCACCGGGCGCAGCACGGACAAACCGCGCCCCGCCCGTCGCGCGGTCGATGGTCACCTTGGCGCTGGCGCCGGTCTCAGCGGTGAGGCGATCCATCGCCTCGCGCTGTCCATCCAGCGATCCCTTGCCCTGAGCCTGGGCCGCAAGGGCCGTTCCCAGGCCCAACGCGACCAACGACATACGCAATGCAACTCGATGCATGAATTCCCTCCGAGGGCGGCGCTAGCGCCGCATCATTTTGCTGAGGTACGGAAAGCTGAAGCTTTCCCGGGCAGATCGATCAGGCGGCGCGTCGCCGAACGAAGCGAAATGCCATGAGACCTACACCCAGCAGCGCCAGGCTGGACGGCTCCGGCACGGGGATGGCCGCGCCAACGGTCAGATTGTCGAGGCCGGCGTACAGCGACGGGCCGGGACCGCTGATGACCAGCGAGCTGAACGCAACGTTCGAAGTGAAGCCGCGATAGCTGTCTGACAGCGTAGAAGGCGTGAAGCTCTCGACAGTTCCGTCGCTCAGCGTGAGCGTGAGTGCGACCGACTGGAACTCATCCGCGATGTTCGTAGCAAAGAAGTTCGCGCCCAAGGCAGTGACGTTGCCGCTCGTGAACATGAGCGTCAGTGCCGAATCGATCTGGTTGGTGCCAAGAAAGCCAGCGCTGACGTAGAGGCCTAGAGGAGCCGTGGCGGTGTAGCTAAACCCTCCGCCGGAGAAGTTCAGGCCACCCGGGCCTGCCGGATCGGCGAGCCCCGTGAAGGTCTCGGTGTAGGACCCCGGTGCGACATGAGAAAGAAACGAGCCCGACGAGGTATAGACCGAGCCTGCAACCGAGGCGCCTGCCAGAACAGCCAGCGTCGCGGCAACCAAAGAGCGGTGAACAGACTGCATTGCGTATCCTTCGACGGTTTGATCGAGAGACGTCACACAACGTAGTCGCGCGTAGTGACGCGATTTTGCTGGAAGGACACCCTGTTTGCAGCGAGTGGGTTAACCCATTAGCGTTCGGCCTCGTTCGTGGAGTTGCGGCTCAGTCTCAGGGTCGCGACGTAGTCCGTCTTTGCGATGGTCTTGCCGGAAACCGCGATGGGATCGAGACGCATTAGCCGGATGAAGTGATCCAGGACGCGAAGCGATTGCGCCGCCTCAGGGGCCGTACGCAGTTCACGCGTCTCCTTTGCGCCTGAACCCTGTTGGATCCAAACCCGCACGGTGGCGTCGCCCGCGCGTATGCATTGCTCGCCTTTGGGGCAGCGCGAATCGGCTGTCACGCCGTCGAAGCCGACCCGCAATGCACCGTCGCGTGTCTGCGCGGCCTCGCCCGCTCTCAGGCTGAAGTCTTGCCCGTGCTGTATGTCCACCACCGGATGAGGCCCGGCCATGCTGCACGCCGCCCAAGTCAGGGACACGCCGATGAGCGCCGCTGCGGCGCATCTGACACCGACTGATGCATAGCGCTCGCGCGGCAGGCGGTTCGCGCCGGAACCAAGCCTGCTCAAGTTGTCGCCGGTCATTTGTCCGCGGGATCGGGCTTCTTCGACACCGAGTGGCCCGCTTCCACCAAACTTATCGCTAGCGGCTGATGTCGCGTGGGGCGGCCCCCGTGTACAGCTGCCGCGGCCGGCCGATCTTGTATTCGGGGTCGCCGATCATCTCGTTCAGCTGCGCGATCCAGCCGACGGTTCGCGCGAGCGCGAAGATCGCCGTGAACAGGCTCACCGGGATGCCGATCGCGCGCTGGACGATGCCCGAATAGAAATCGACGTTGGGGTAGAGCTTTCTCGCGACGAAGTACTCGTCCTCGAGGGCGATCTTCTCGAGCGCCATCGCCAGCTTGAAGATCGGGTCGTCATGCAGGCCGAGCGCGTCGAGCACCTCGTGGCATGTCTCGCGCATCAGCTTGGCGCGCGGGTCGTAGTTCTTGTAGACGCGGTGGCCGAAGCCCATCAGCTTGATGCCCGAGTTCTTGTCCTTCACCTGGCGCACGAACTCGCCGATCTTCTCGACCCCACCCATCTTCTGCACGTCTTCGAGCATGTTGAGCGCGGCCTCGTTGGCGCCGCCGTGCGCCGGCCCCCAGAGGCAGGCGACGCCAGCAGCGATCGCCGCGAACGGGTTGGTTCCGGACGAGCCGCACAGGCGCACCGTCGAGGTCGACGCGTTCTGCTCGTGGTCGGCGTGGAGGATGAAAATCCGGTCCATCGCCCGCACCAGCACCTCGTTCGGCACGTACTCCTCGCACGGCGTCGCGAACATCATGCGCATGAAGTTGCTGGCGTAGGAGAGGTCGTTCTTGGGATAGATGTACGGCTGGCCGATCGTGTACTTGTAGGCCATCGATACGAGCGTCGGCATCTTGGCGATCAGGCGGATCGCCGAGATCTCGCGGTGCAGCGGGTTATTGATGTCGGTCGAGTCGTGATAGAAGGCCGAGAGAGCGCCCACCAGCCCGGTCAGGATCGCCATCGGATGGGCATCACGCCGAAAGCCGCGCAGGAAAAACTGCATCTGCTCGTTGACCATCGTGTGGCGCGTCACGAGCTCCGAGAACTCGTCCTTCTCGGTCGCGCTCGGCAGCTCGCCCTTCAGCAGCAGGTAGCAGGTCTCGAGGTAGTCGCACTGCGTCGCCAGCTGCTCGATCGGATAGCCGCGATAGAGCAGTTCGCCCTTGTCGCCGTCGATGTAGGTGATCGTCGAGTTGCACGACGCGGTCGAGAGGAAGCCCGGGTCGTAGGTGAACTTGCCGGTTTGCGCGTAGAGCTTGCGAATGTCGATCACTTCCGGACCAATCGTTCCCTTGTAGATCGGCAATTCCATGCTCGGGCTGCCGTCCGAGAACGAGAGGGTGGCTTTGGCGTCGGACGGGGTCATGGCGGAATCCTCGAAAAGATAGGCGGAAAGAGATTTCCGGGTGTTGTCCTGCGCGCCTTTCAGCGCGTCACCCGAATGGCCTCGATGACTTGGCGGACCTCGGGCCGGTCGAGGTCCGCGTTCGGCTTCTGGCGGCCGAGAAAGATGTCGAGCAGTTCGTTGTCGGCGAGTTCCATCAACGCGTAGAGGCCGCGCGCGTCGGCTTCGGTCAGCGGCTCCGGGCGGGCGAAGTAGCGCTCGAGAAGCAGGTCGTTCTCGAGCATGCCGCGCCGGCAGCGCCAGCGCAGCTTGCTCAGCGCGCGCGCATCGATCGCGCGCTCTGCGGCGGCGCTTCCGGCGAGCGCGGCCGCGGCCCCCATCAGATGGCGCGCCTCACCATCAGCTCCTTGATCTTGCCGATGGCGCGGGTCGGGTTGAGGCTCTTCGGGCAGACGTCGACGCAGTTCATGATCGTGTGACAGCGGAACAGCCGGTACGGGTCCTCGAGGTTATCGAGCCGCTCGTTGGTCGCCGCGTCGCGGCTGTCGGCGATGAAGCGATACGCCTGCAGCAGACCGGCCGGGCCGACGAACTTGTCGGGATTCCACCAGAAGCTCGGGCACGCGGTCGAGCAGCTCGCGCACAGGATGCACTCGTACAGCCCGTTCAGTTCGTCGCGCTCCTCGGGCGACTGCAGCCGCTCCTTCTCCGGCGGCCGCTCGTCGTTGATGAGGTACGGCTTGATCGAGTGGTACTGCTTGAAGAACTGGGTCATGTCGACGATCAGGTCGCGGATCACGGGCAGGCCCGGCAGCGGCTTCAGGACGATCGGGTCTTTCAGCGTTCTCATGTTGGTGAGGCACGCCAGACCGTTCTTGCCGTTGATGTTCATCGCGTCCGAGCCGCACACGCCCTCGCGGCACGAGCGGCGAAAGCTCAGGGTCGGATCGATCTCCTTCAGCTTCATCAGCGCGTCGAGCAGCATGCGCTCGCTGCCGTCGAGCTCGACCTGCATCGTCTGCATCGCTGGCACGGCGCCGTTCTCGGGGTCGTAGCGATAGATGCGGAAGGTGCGCAACGACCTCTGCATCACCGCCGGCGTGGCGCCGTCCGGGTCGGAGGCGTCGGCCGCTCGGGCAATCGGTTCCTTTTCCATGATCAGAAGGTGCGCACCTTGGGCGGGATGGGTTCAACGGTTTGCGGGGTCAGGTTCACCGGTTTGTACTCGAGGCGGTTGCCCTCGCTGAACCAGAGCGTGTGCTTCATCCACTCGGCGTCGTTGCGTCCGTTGGGAGCGACCGGGTCGTCGATCGGGCGCTCGTAGTCGGAGACCGTGTGCGCGCCGCGGCATTCGCGCCGCGCCGCGGCCGAGACGATCGTCGCCAGCGCGCATTCCATCAGGTTGTCGACCTCGAGCGCCTCGACGCGCGCGGTGTTGAAGATCTTCGACTTGTCGGCGAGATGCATCGACCAGCAGCGCTCGGCGATCGCCTGGACCTTGCCGACACCCTCGTCCATCGACGCCTGGGTGCGGAAGACGCCGGCGTGAACCTGCATCGTCTTCCGCAGGTCGTTGGCGATCGTCTGCGAGTACTCGCCGCCGGTGCTCGCGTCGAATCGCGCCAGACGCTGCGCGGTGAAGTCGGCCGCGTGCGCCGGCAACGAGCGGTGCTCCTGCCGTGCAAGGTCTTGGGCCACCAGATGGTTGCCCGCCGCCCGACCGAAGACGAGCAAGTCGAGCAGCGAATTGGTGCCGAGCCGGTTGGCCCCGTGCACGCTCACGCAAGAGCACTCGCCGACCGCATAGAGCCCGGGAACGACGCTGTTCGGATTTCCGTTCTTCGGCGCCACCACCTGGCCGTGCACGTTGGTGGGTACGCCACCCATCTGATAGTGGATCGTCGGCACGACCGGGATCGGCTCCCTGGTGATGTCGACATTGGCGAAGTTGTGGCCGATCTCGAGCACGCTCGGCAGACGCTTCCTGATCGTGTCGGCGCCCAGGTGCGTCATGTCGAGGACGATGTATTCCTTGTCAGGGCCGCAGCCGCGTCCTTCCTTGATCTCCTGGTCCATGCAGCGCGAGACGAAGTCGCGCGGCGCGAGGTCCTTGAGGGTCGGCGCGTAGCGCTCCATGAAGCGCTCGCCGTCGCTGTTGCGCAGGATCGCGCCCTCGCCACGACAGCCCTCCGTGAGCAGAACCCCGGCGCCGTAGACGCCGGTCGGATGGAATTGCCAGAACTCCATGTCCTCGAGCGGCAGCCCGGCGCGGGCTGCCATGCCGAGGCCGTCGCCGGTGTTGATGAAGGCATTGGTCGACGCCGCGAAGATGCGGCCGGCGCCGCCCGTGGCGAGCATCACCGCCTTGGCCTGCAGGATGTGCAGCTGGCCGGTCTCCATCTCGAGCGCGGTGACGCCGACGACCGCGCCCTCGGCGTCGCGCACCAGATCGAGCGCCATCCACTCGACGAAGAAGTTGGTGCGTGCCTTGACGTTCTGCTGATAGAGCGTGTGCAGCATCGCGTGGCCGGTGCGATCGGCGGCGGCGCAGGCGCGCTGCACCGGCTTCTCGCCGTAGTTCGCGGTGTGGCCGCCGAACGGGCGCTGGTAGATGGTGCCGTCGGCGTTGCGGTCGAACGGCATGCCGAAGTGCTCGAGCTCGTAGACGACGTTCGGCGCCTCGCGGCACATGAACTCGATCGCGTCCTGGTCG
>Ga0207691_10005222_pt1 | contig 12531 bp, 7 predicted proteins | sample KBSM13metaG_FD_184327 | JGI IMG/M metagenome (GOLD analysis project Ga0207691, IMG submission 184327) | Miscanthus rhizosphere microbial communities from Kellogg Biological Station, Michigan, USA - KBS M1-3 metaG (SPAdes) (version 2) | ecosystem: Host-associated > Plants > Roots > Rhizosphere >... | reverse complement strand
CAACACGGCCACCGTGACGGACGCATCGGGGAAGCAGTTCACGGGTGAGTTGATGGTTTTAAGCAATTACGACGTCGCGATTCAGGACACCGCCGGCTGGTATCATTCATGGCCGCTGGCTTCAGTCAAAGTGGACGTGAATGACAAGCTCGCGGCGCATCGCGAACTGCTTAACCGGTACACCGATTCCGACATGCACAACATGCTGGCCTACCTGGAGACCCCCGCCGCCACGCTGGGCGAAGCGACGCCCCGCCGCCTGCTCGAACAAGGCCATGCCGACCGCGTGATCGCCGACGCGGCCCGGCAGGCCGACTGAGTGCCGCCGCACAGGCGACACGCGGCGCCGCCCACACGGCGCCGAGTCGATACAGGAGCGCTCAAGTCGCGCTCCACATTCCCGGAGGAGAAGCGCAATGAGCTGGAGCATCGTCATCCTGATCGCCGTGGCCGCGGCGGTGGCCTATTTCGTGTTGAAGCGAGGCAAGTCGAGCGACTCGCCGATGGCCGCCACGCCGCAGCCCGCCGCGGCGCCCACCGCCGCGCCCGCCTCCAGCGGCTCGGCCAGCAGCGCCGCAACGGCGGCACGCGCCCGGCCCTCCGCGTCCAGCTATGAGGAATACCGCCGCACCAGCCCGTCGAACATGATCAACGGCCGGCTGACCTGCAACCGCTGCGGCTCCAACCTGATCCAGACCCAGGGCGGCAGCGCGACCTGCAGCAGCTGCGGGTCCCTGCTGTACGGCGCTCGCTGAACCCGCGTGCCGACCGTGCCGCGGGAGCGGCGCGGCCGGCCGGTGTTCCACGCCGCCGACGCCGCGCTCGCGGCGTCTTTCGATCCCGACCCTTGAGCAGGGCAAGCCTGGCGCCTTTGCGCATGTAAGACCGCGCCTACGGACCGACACGCCGGACTCCTGCGGCGCTCGGAAGCCGCGTTGCCTAGAGTGATGGCAGGCGGATCGATGCCGGCCTTCCCAAAGGAAGCGCGGCACGGTCCAAGGCCTTTCCTTCAACCTGGCGGCGCTTTCCGCGGCACCGCCTTTCGAGGAGATCGGAAGATGGAACGCATGACTAAGATCTTCGGCGCGGCGCTCCTGGCCAGTTCGCTCATCGGTGGCGCGCAGGCCGCGGGCGACCAGCAGCAGGTCCAGCCCGCCGCGGGCGGCGCCGCGATGCAGCCGAGCACCGGCTCCGACACCAGCGTGCGCGACATGGACACCAATGCCCAACGTGCCCACTCGCCGAACGCCCCGGGCGCCCAGCCGGCCAACCCCGACAAGAAGGCGCAGACGCAGGGTGGCGGCCAGCAAGCAGGTGGCTCGATGGGTCCGCAGGGGACCTCGGCTGCCGCCGGCGGCACGCGCGACTGGTCGTCGATCGACACCGACAAGGACGGCCTCGGCACACCGGACGAATACGAGAAGGTCCTGGGCCAGAAGGGCGCCCAGAAGTAACGGGCCGAACTCCCCCGCACACCGAAACACATCCGCGCTCGCCTCCGAGCGCAGGCCCCGCCCAGCGGGGCCTTTTTTTGGCCCTGCGCTGGAAAGCGCCGGCGTCGTCTTCCTGCGCGCCGCGCAGGCCCGTTCGCTCGATGAGACTCCCCGCGCCGGCGGAGATCTCGTCCGCAGGCGCGGATCTCGGCAAGCCGCCCTCGTTCAGCCGCGCTGCGCCACCCACTCGATGAAGGCGTCGAGCACCGGCGTGGCGCGGCCGGCCTGAGCGTGGTTGACCACCGCGGCCACCGCGTAGACCGTGCCGCTGCGGGCGCGGACGTAGCCCGCCAGCGCGCGCGTGTCGCGCAGCGTGCCGGTCTTGAGAAAGGCCTGGCCGGTCGCCGAGCCGTTGCGCAGGCGGTGCGCCAGCGTGCCGTCGACGCCGGCGATCGGCAGCGACTCGACGAAGCTGCGCGAGCCGCTGGTGCGCCATGCCGCACGCAGCAGCTGCACCATCGCGCGCGGCTTGCCGCGCTCCAGGCGCGACTGGCCCGAGCCCTGGTCGATGCGGATGTCGTCGTCGGCCAGCCCCCGCGAGCGCAGCCAGGTCGAGACGCGCTGCCGCGCCCCGCTGTACGGATCGTCGGGCGGCCGCGGCGCGTCGCCGCCGAGCGCCAGCAGCAGCGTGCGTGCGGCGACGTTGTTGCTGGTCTTGTTGATCTCGCGCAGCACGTCCGGCAGCGGCGTGGAGACCTGGCTGGTCCACGGGGGCGCCCAGCGCAGCGTCTCGTAGTCCGGCACGCGGCGCTCGACCTCCGTCACCCGGCCCTGCAGCGTGCCACCGGTCTCGCTCCACAGCGCGGCCACCAGGCGCGGCGTGGCAACCGGGGCCGGCGACGCGGGGGCGCGGGCCGCGTGCGGGACGGCCGGCATGCGCACGAAGGCCACGTCGCGCCGCCCGCAGTCGCGGTCCCAGCGGCCGGTCACGCGCAGCGGCGGCGGGGTGCCGGGTGCGGCCACGGCGTCCCAGCGCGCGTAGGCGCTGCAGCCGCCGCCCATCGCCACGTCGTTGACGACCACCACGCCCGGCGGATGCGGGCGCACTGCCACCGCCGCCTTCGCGCCGCCGCCCGGCCCCACGCTGACGACCAGAGCGCCGCGCGTGAAGGTGCGCGGATCGGGCGGCCCGCCGGGCGCGGCCTCGGACGCGGTGGTCGGCGCCTGGCTCGGCTCGTGGGCATGCAGCAGCGCGAACTGCTCGAGCACGATGCGGCCGCGGATCGCCGTGAGACCGTCCGCGTGCATCTGGCGGAACCAGCGGCGTAATTCGTCCGGCGTGAGGCCGGCCCCCGCCCCGCCGGCGATCACCAGGTCGCCGTTCAGGCGTCCGCCGCTCGGGGCGGTGGTGGCGAAGGCGCGCGTGCGCCAGCGATGGCCGGAGCCGAGCAGGTCGAGCGCCGCCAGCGACGTGACGATCTTGGCCGTCGAGGCCATCAGGAAGGGCTGCTCGGCGTTCCAGCTGGCCAGCACCGGCGCGTCGGCCCCATCGACCGGCTGGGCATGGAAGCCGAAGCCGCCTGCCGGCAGCCCGGACGCCCGCACGGCGGCCATCAACTCGGGCGGCAGCGCCGCGTCGCCGACGGCGGCGTCGGGCGGTCCGGCCGGGGCCATGGGCGACGCCGTGGCCGCCAGGCCGATCGCCCAGCAGGCGGCCGCGAACGCGCGGATCAGGGCCGCTTGCGCGGACCGCCCGAGCGGAGGGTTTCGCAAGCCCCGCGCCGAACCCGGCCCGTCGGTCGCCTGCCGGACGCCGGGCGGCCGGCCGGCCGCCGCGCACCCTGGCGAACCGGCGGGCGACGGGACGGGCTCCATCGCACCAGACTAGCGCCGCGGCGCCTCCACTGCGCCGCCCGCTTGAGGGGGCGTCGGGGTGCGGCACCGCACCGGACGGCGCGTCCGGGACGTCTCCGTGGCGACCGAAGGGCGCGCCCGGCGCTCCCCGCGCGCAGACCACCGTCCGGTGAATCGACGGCCGGCAGGAGCCGCTTCACCGGCTGCGCGCGCCGTCTCCTCAGCGGTCGCGAAAGTCGCGCCGGTCGCGCGACTCGTGCAGGTCGCGGACCCCCCGCACGTCGCGCGGCTCGCGGCGCGGCGCCGGCCACCAGTGCTCCAGGTGCGCCGCGGCCCAGTCCTTGCCGCCCAGGCCGAAGGCCAGCGCGACGGCGAACACCATGCCGGCCAGCACGATCAGGAAGGCATAGCGCACCACCGCGCCGCCGATGTCGAGGTGGTCGAGCGCGATCATGACGACGAAGGCCATGATGCCGTACTGCGCCAGCCGCCCGAGCGCGTCGGCATCCTGGATGCCGACCCCGCGGCAGTAGGTCAGCACGGCGTTGGCGACGAAGCGCGCGAAATAGGCGCCGAAGGCGAGGATCAGCAGCGCGACGATCAGGCGCGGCACGAACAGCATCACGCGCCCGAGCAACTCGGTCACGTAAGCCAGGCCCAGACTGTTGAAGGCGATGATCAGCGCCGCCAGCACGACGCCCCAGTACACCAGCTGCGCCAGCAGGCCGGTGGTGTCGGTGCTGGTGCCGCCGCGCTGCAGGAAGCCGTCGAGCCCGGCGCGCTGGGTGACGATGTGGAAGTTGACCGCCGCCAGGCCCTTCTGCACCGCGAAGCGCGCCGCCTTGGCCACCAGGTAGCCCACCACCAGGATGACCAGCGCCAGCGCCAGCCGCGGCAGGAAGGCGCCGACCTGGAACAGGAAGGCCCGCACCGGCTCCAGCAACATGTCGACTCGTTCCATCATCCTCTCCGGTTGGTGTCCGGCCCGCCGGCCAGCGCGACCACGGCGCGCAGCGGTCCGAGCGCGGCCGCCGACCGGCCGGCGCGCAGCTCGTCGTGCAGCTCGCGCAGCGCACGCTCGAGCTCGAACAAGGCAATCCAGTCGGCCGCGGCGACGTCGCCGGCGCCCGCCGTCTGGGCCTCGGCGGCATGCGCGTCGTAGCCGTGCAGGAAGGCCGCACGGGTCTGCTGCTCCCACTCGGCGGCAAGCGGGCCCAGCCGCGCGCGCTCGTCCGCCCCGGCGGCGCAGTCGCCCAGCGCGGCGGCGGCGGCCCGCCCGAAGGAGCGCAGCATGCTCGCCACGTCGCGCAGCGGCGAGCGCTTGGCGCGCCGCTCCTCGAAGCGCAGGGTGGAGTCGCCCTCGAAGTCGACCAGCACGAAGTCGTTCTTCGACACCAGCACCTGCGCCAGGTGGAAGGCGCCGTGGATGCGCGACTTCAGCGCGCCCGGCCGCGTCGGCAGCTCGGCCTGCTCGACGTGCTGCACGATGCGTTCGCGCTGCCGCAGCACCGCCCGCGCCTCGCGCAGCGAGGCGCCGGCGAGCCGGCTCAGGCCGTTCTCGAGCGCATCGAGCGTGTCGCGCGCCAGGGCCCCGACGCGCGCGCGCTCCTCGGCCGCATCGCGCTCACCGAGCGGCTCGGGGTCGAAGGCGGCGTCGCCGCTGGTCCGCGCCAGCGCCGCGTGCAGTTCGGCGGTGCGCCGCCCGAGGGTCTCGATCAGCGCCAGGTAGGCGCCGTGCACGTCGGGCGGCACGCGCTCCGTGCTGCTGCGGCGCTGCTCGAGGTAGCGCTCGAGGTAGTCGCGCGTGTAGGTCCAGCCGTCGCCCTGGTTCTGCACGTGGGCCTGCACCAGCACCAGGCTGGTCACCGCGCCGCTCGACGCGACGTACTCGACCGTGCCGGCGAGCGGCGCGCCGTGGCGGAAGTGCGCCACCTCGGCCAGGTAGCGGCCGACTTCGATCTCCGGGTGCAGGCCGGCCTGCAGCCGGCGGTAGCCCTTGAGGAACAGCCGCTCGCCGAGCGTGACGCTGGTGTTGTCGCCCTCCGAGCGCGGGCGGCCGACCGGCTGCGAGGCCAGGTCGGGACCGGCAAGCGCGGCGAAGGCCGGGGTCGGCCGGAAGCGCAGCGTGCCGCCGTTGGCCGTGGGCAGGTCGCGCCTGGCACCGACCGCGGCGACCAGCGCGCGGCAGAACGGCTCGTCGGAGAAGGCGTCGCCCAGCACGCCGACCTCGGCCTGCTGGCGCACCCGCGCCACGCCGCCGGCGTAGAGGCTGCGCATGCGCTCCTCCTCGCGATCCTCCCAGGCCAGCGCGAGCGGCACGAAGTAGCTCGCGTCGGGCGGCCCGTCGAGCTCGAGCATCGGCAGCAGCCAGGCGTGGCCGGTGCCGCCCGGCCGCTCCTCCCACACCGCGTGATCGACCACCCGCGCGCGCTGCACCGGCGTGCCGGGCGTCGCGTACCAGCGCTGCAGCTCGATGAAGCGCGGCAGCGTGTCGGCCTCGAACTGCTGGCGTGTCTTGACCGCCAGGCCGATGCGCCACGGCACGACGCGGTCGCGGAACAGGCTCGACCAGCCGTCGAACAGCACCAGCACCGGCCGGTCCTCGAGCGGCGCGGCGCTCTGGTGCCAGCCCGGCTCGGGCACGTCGCTGGCCAGGCGGAACCAGTAGAAGCCGTGCGCCGAGAGCGTCAGCAGGTAGGGCAGCTCGCCGATCGGCGGGAAGGAGGTGCGGCCCAGCAGCTCGACCGGCACCCGGCCCTTGAAGCGCGACAGGTCGAGCTCCACCGGCTGCGCCGAGCGTGCCAGGTTGGCGACGCACAGGATGGTCTCGCTGCCGTGCTCGCGCAGGTAGGCGAGGATCTTGCGGTTGCCCGGCTTGAGGAAGTTCAGCTCGCCGCGCCCGAAGGCATGGCTCTGCGCGCGCGTGGTCAGCATGCGGCGCATCCAGTTCAGCAGCGAGGACGGGTCGCGCAGCTGGCCCTCGACGTTGACCGACTCGAAGCCGTAGATCGTGTCCATGATCGGCGGGAGGTACAGCCGCTGCGGATCGGCGCGCGAGAAGCCGGCGTTGCGGTCCGGGCTCCACTGCATCGGCGTGCGCACGCCGTTGCGGTCGCCGATGAAGACGTTGTCGCCCATGCCGATCTCGTCGCCGTAGTAGACGATCGGCGAGCCGCGCATCGACAGCAGCAGGCTGTTCATCAGCTTGATGCGGTCCATGTCGTTGTCCAGCAGCGGCGCGAGGCGGCGGCGGATGCCGAGGTTGATGCGCGCCCGCGGGTCGGCCGCGTAGGTCGTGTACATGTAGTCGCGCTCGCGGCTCGTCACCATCTCAAGCGTCAGCTCGTCGTGGTTGCGCAGGAAGATCGCCCACTGGCAGCTCGGCGGGATGTCGGGCGTCTGCGCCATGATCTCGACCAGCGGGAAGCGGTCCTCCTGCGCGATCGCCATGTACATGCGCGGCATCATCGGGAAGTGGTACGCGGCGTGGCATTCGTCGCCGTTGCCGAAGTACTCGCTCACGTCCTCGGGCCACTGGTTGGCCTCGGCCAGCAGGAAGCGGTTCTTGTAGCTGGAGTCGATCGCCGCGCGCAGCTGCTTGATGATGGCGTGCGTCTCGGGCAGGTTCTCGTTGTTGGTGCCCTCGCGCTCGACCAGGTAGGGAATGGCGTCGAGCCGGAAGCCGTCGACCCCCATGTCGAGCCAGAAGCGCATCACCTTGAAGATGGCCTCCAGCACCAGCGGGTTGTCGAAGTTCAGGTCCGGCTGGTGGCTGAAGAAGCGGTGCCAGAAGTAGGCCTTGGCGACCGGATCCCAGGTCCAGTTGGAGGTCTCGGTGTCGGTGAAGATGATGCGCGTGCCGCGGTACTTCTCCTCCGTGTCGCTCCAGACGTAGAAGTCGCGCTCCGGCGAGCCGGGCGGGGCGCGCCGCGCGGCCTGGAACCAGGGGTGCTGGTCCGAGGTGTGGTTGATGACCAGCTCGGTGATGACCTTCAGCCCGCGGCGGTGCGCCTCGTCGAGCATGAAGCGGAAGTCGTCCAGCGTCCCGTAGGGCGGATGGATGTCGAGGTAGTTGGAGATGTCGTAGCCGTCGTCCTTGAGCGGCGACGGGTAGAACGGCATCAGCCAGATCGTGTTGACCCCGAGGTCCTTGACGTAGTCGAGCTTGGAGGCGACGCCCTTGAAGTCGCCGTAGCCGTCGCCGTCGGAGTCGAAGAAGGCCTTGACGTTGAGCTGGTAGATGACCGCGTCCTTGTACCAGAGCGCGGCATCGTCGGTGGGCACGGTGGCGCCGCGATCGGCCTCCTTGAGGTGCGGCGTGAGTTCGGGCGACGGGGGGGCGTTCATCGTGGGCACGTTCTCCGTGGGGGACGGCACGGGGGCTCGGCGGGCCGCGCCGGCACGGGCGCCCTTTTAGCAGCTTCGGTCGCGGCCGCGGGCGCGGCAGCCGCAACGTCCTGTAAGTCGAACGTGGGAGGCCGCACGGCGCCCCCCACGCGCGGGCTCAACGCATCGCACTCGCCGGCGCGCCGGGGCCCTCCCAGCCGCCGCCGAGCGCACGATAGACCGAAACCAGCGCGGTCGCGGTGCCGGTCTGCGCCTGCACCAGCAGATCGCGATTGTTCAGCATCGCCCGCTCGGCCTCGAGCACGAACAGGAAGTCGGTCACGCCGGCCTGGTAGCGCAGCCGCGCCAGCCGCGCCGCCTCGGCGGCGCTGCGCGCGGCGCGGTCGTAGCGCTCGGCCTGCTGCGCGTTGCGGTTGTAGCTGCTGAACGCGCCCTCGGTCTCTTCCAGCGCCAGCGCCACCGCCTGCTCGTAGTCGGCCAGGCTCTGCTGCGCGCGCGCCTCGCTCGCCGCGACCCGGGCCCGCCGCGCGCCGAAGTCGAGCGGGGTCCAGAGCAGGCCGACGCCGAGCGAGTACACCTCCGCATCGGAGTCGCCCAGGTCCGCGAACTTGCCGGTGTTCAGGCCCAGCAGCCCGCTCAGCGAGACGCGCGGGAACAGGTCGGCACGCGCCACGCCGATGCTGGCGGTGGCGGCGGCGAGCCGGCGCTCGGCGGCGATCAGGTCGGGGCGCCGCAGCAGCCACTGCTCCGGCGTGCCGACCGGCAGCGCCGCGAGGTCGGTCACCGGCAGGCCCGGCAGCGGCGCCGGCGTGCCGAGCTGCTCGAGCAGCGCGCGCGGCGGCTGCGCCGTCAGCGTGGCGAGCCGGAACACGCTCGCCTCGACCGCGCCGTGCAGCGCCGGCAGCGTCGCCTCGGTGCTCTCGACCAGCGTGCGCGAGCTCACCACGTCGAGCTGGGTGCCGCGCCCGACGTCGAAGCGCAGGCTGGTGAGGCGCAGCACGTCGCGCTGGTTGGCGATCGCCGCCTCGGTGACCTGCAGCCGCTGCTGCAGGCCGCGCAGCTGCAGGTAGTTGCGCGCCACCTCGGCCGCCACGCTGGTGTGCGCGGCGTGCAGGCCGGCCTCGCTGGCGGAGACCTGCGCGGCCGCGGCCTCGCTGCCGCGACGGAAGCGGCCGAACAGATCGAGCTCCCAGTTCGCGACGAAGCCGGCGTCGTAGACCGTGCCGGTGCGCTCGCTGCGCGGGACGCCGGGCTGCTGCGTGATTGGCTGCACCGATCGCGTGACGTTGGCGTCGACGCCGGCCGATGGCAGCGCCACGGCGTCGGCCTCGCGGCTCAGCGCGCGCGCCTCCTGCAGCCGCGCCTGGGCGATGCGCACGTCGCCGTTGGCGGCGATCGCGCGCTCCACCAGCGCGGTGAGCGTCGGGTCGCCGAAGCCGCGCCAGAAGCTGGCGATGTCGGCCGCCGGCGAGGCCGCGTTGACGCCGCTCGCGCCGGCGTTGACGAAGCCGGCGTCGAGCGGCGTGGCCGGTCGCTGGTAGTCGGGCCCGACGGCGCAGCCGGCGGCGAGCGCTGCGCCGGCGAGCGCGGCGAGCGCCGCGCGGCGCGGCGCGAGACGGACGCGGCGGGGCCGGCGCGGCTCAGACATGGTCGTCCCTCTGCTGGGCGGGGCGCGGCTTCAGCGGCGCGCCGTGGGGCGTGGGCAGCGGCTTGGTCGAGCCGAACTTGCGCAGCAGCACGTAGAACACCGGCGTGAGGAACAGGCCGAACACCGTCACGCCGATCATGCCGCTCATCACGGCGACACCCATCGCCTGGCGCATCTCGGAGCCGGCGCCGGTGGAGAGCACCAGCGGCATGACGCCGGCGATGAAGGCGATCGAGGTCATCAGGATCGGCCGCAGCCGCAGCCGGCAGGCCTCGACCACCGCCTGCACCGGCCTGCGGCCGAGGTCCTCCAGCTCGCGCGCGAACTCGACGATCAGGATCGCGTTCTTGCAGGCCAGGCCGACCAGCACCACGAAGGCGATCTGCGTGAAGATGTTGTTGTCGCCCGGCTGGCCCAGGTGGCCCGACAGCCACACGCCGAAGATCGCCGACAGGATGCACATCGGCACGATCAGGATGATCGCCAGCGGCAGCGTGAGGCTCTCGTAGGTCGCGGCCAGCACCAGGAAGACCAGCAGCACGCACAGCGGGAAGATCACCACCATGGTGTTGCCGGCGGTCTTCTCCTGGTAGACCAGCTCGGTCCACTCGTAGCCGATGCCGCGCGGCAGCGTCTCGGCGAGGATCTTCTCCATCTCGGCCTGCGCCTCGCCGGAGCTGAAGCCCGGCTTGGGCGCGCCGTTGAAGTCCGCCGTGTAGTAGCCGTTGTAGCGTCCGACCGCGCCCGGGCCGAAGGTCGGCTCGACGGTCATCACCGAGGCCAGCGGCAGCATCTCCCCGCGCCCGTTGCGGATCTTCAGGTTGCCGATGTCCTCCGCCCGCGCCCGCGCGCCGGCGTCGGCCTGCACGATCACCTGGTAGGTCTTGCCGAAGCGGTTGAAGTCGTTGACGTAGAGCGACCCGAGGTAGGTCTGCATCGTGTCGTAGACGTCGTTCAGGTTGATGCCCATCTGCTTGGCCTTGACCCGGTCGACGTTGGCGAACAACTGCGGCACGTTGATCTGGTAGTTGGAGAAGGCCTGCGTGATGCCGCTGTGCGGGTTGCCGTACACGCGCCCCATCAGCTGCTGCACCACACCCTGCAGCGCCGTCTCGCCGAGCGACTCGCGGTCCTGCAGCTGCAGCTTGAAGCCGCCGGCGTTGCCCAGCCCCTCCACCGGCGGCGGGCTCAGCACGAACATGAAGGCGTCCTGGATAGCGCCAAGGCGCTGGTTGACCAGCCCCACGATGCCGTCGGCGCTCATCTCGCGCGTGTGGCGCTTCTCGAACTCGTCGAGGCCGAAGAACACGATGCCGGCGTTCGGCGCGGCGGTGAAGCCGTTGATCGACAGGCCCGGGAAGGCCACCGAGTCCTTCACCCCGGGCACCGACAGCGCGATGTCGCTCATGCGCCGGATCACCTGCGTGGTGCGCTCCAGGCTCGCGCCCTCGGGCAGCTGGGCGATGCCGATCAGGTACTGCTTGTCCTGCTGCGGCACGAAGCCCGGCGGCACGCGCAGGAACAGCAGCACGGTGGCGCCCAGCAGCAGCGCGTAGACCGCGAGCGCGATCGACTTGCGCCGCACCACGACGCCGGTGACGCCGCGGCTGTAGCGGTCGGCGTTGCGGTGGAAGAAGCGGTTGAACCAGGCGAAGAAGCGGCCGAACACGGCGTCGATGGCGCGCGTCACGCGGTCCTTGGGCGCGTCATGCGGGCGCAGCAGGATCGCGCTGAGCGCCGGCGACAGGGTCAGCGAGTTGAACGCCGAGATCACCGTGGAGATCGCGATCGTCACCGCGAACTGCTTGTAGAACTGGCCCGACAGGCCGCTCACGAAGGCGAGCGGCACGAACACCGCGCACAGCACGAGGCCGATGGCGACGATCGGGCCCGACACCTCCTTCATCGCCTTCACGCTCGCGTCGCGCGGCGTCAGCCCGGCCTCGATGTTGCGCTCGACGTTCTCCACCACCACGATGGCGTCGTCCACCACGATGCCGATCGCCAGCACCAGGCCGAACAGCGTGAGCGTGTTGATCGAGAATCCCAGCGCCAGCAGCACGGCGAAGGTGCCGATGACGGACACCGGCACCGCCAGCAGCGGGATGATCGAGGCGCGCCAGGTCTGCAGGAAGATCACCACCACGACCACCACCAGCAGCACGGCCTCGATCAGCGTCTCGATCACCTTCTCGATCGAGGTCTGCACGAAGCGCGTCGGGTCGTAGACCACCGAGTAGTCCACGCCGGGCGGGAAGTCCTGCTTCAGGCGCTCCATCGTCGCGCGCACGTCCTTCGACAGCTGCAGCGCGTTGGACTTCGGCGCCTGGAAGATGCCGATCGCCGCCGCCTCCTTGTTGTTCAGCAGCGAGCCGAGCGCGTAGGTGTTGGGGCCCAGCTCGACCCGCCCGAGGTCGCGCACGCGGATCAGCGAGCCGTCGGCCGGGTCCGCCTTGACGATCACGTCGGCGAACTCCTGCTCGGTGGCGAGCCGCCCCTGGGTGTTGATGGCGAGCTGGAACTCGGTGTTGTTGGGCGCCGGAGGCGCCCCGACCACGCCGGCGGCGACCTGGGCGTTCTGCTCGCGCACCGCGGCCACCACGTCGCTGGAGGTCAGGTTGCGCGCCGCCAGCTTGTCCGGGTCGAGCCAGATGCGCATCGCGTAGTCGCCCGAGCCGAAGGTCTGCACCGAGCCCATGCCCTTGATGCGCAGCAGCTGGTCGCGCACGTTGAGCGCCGCGTAGTTGCGCAGGTAGAGCGCGTCGTAGCGGTTGTCGGGCGACACCATGTGCACCACCATGGTCAGGTTCGGCGCGCTCTTCTCGGTCGTCACGCCGAGCTGGCGCACGACCTCGGGCAGGCGCGGCAGCGCGCGCGTGACGCGGTTCTGCACCGCGGTCTCGGCGGTCTCCGGGTCGGTGCCGATCTTGAAGCTCACCGACAGCGTCATCACGCCGTCGGCGGTCGACTGGCTGTTCATGTAGAGCAGCCCGTCGACGCCGTTGATCTGCTCCTCGAGCGGCGTGGCCACCGTCTCGGCGATCACGCGCGGGTTCGCGCCGGGAAACTGCGCGCGCACCACCACCTGCGGCGGCGCGACGTCGGGGTACTCGGAGATCGGCAGCACCAGGATGGAGAGCGCCCCCACCAGGGTAATGAAGACCGAGATCACGGCCGCGAAGATCGGCCGATCGATGAAGAAGCGCGAGATGTTCATGGCGCCTCGGCGAGATCAGGCCGCGCGGCCGG
>Ga0207691_10005219_pt1 | contig 12537 bp, 8 predicted proteins | sample KBSM13metaG_FD_184327 | JGI IMG/M metagenome (GOLD analysis project Ga0207691, IMG submission 184327) | Miscanthus rhizosphere microbial communities from Kellogg Biological Station, Michigan, USA - KBS M1-3 metaG (SPAdes) (version 2) | ecosystem: Host-associated > Plants > Roots > Rhizosphere >... | reverse complement strand
GGCCGTCGTCGGCGAGGCAGGCCAGGTTGCGGGCGACGTAATCGCCACCGACCATGTCGAGGACGACCGCGACCCCGCGGCCTCCCGTGAACTCTCGGACTTCTTCGACGAAGTCCTGGATCTTGTAATTGACCGCATGGATTGCGCCCATCTTGAGCGCCGCATCGACCTTGTGCTCGCTGCCGCATGTGACGATCACCTGCAGCCTGAACAGGCTGCCGAGCTTGATCGCCATGGTGCCGATGCCGCTGGTGCCGCCATGGACGAGGACGGTGTCGCCATCGGCTGCGAACCCGCGTTCGAAGAGGTTTACCCAGACCGTGAAAAGCGTTTCCGGCATGGCCGCGGCCTCAGTCAGCCGAAGGACTTCGGGCACCGGCAGGCAGGTTCCCGCGGGCGCGACGCAATATTCGGCATAGCCGCCTCCAGCAACCAAGGCGCAGACCTCCGCGCCGATTGCCTGTTCGGCCCCCTCACCCGCGGCAACGACGGTACCCGCAATCTCGAGGCCCGGGATGTCGCTGGCTCCGGATGGCGGTGGATAAAGACCCATGCGCTGCAGCACGTCCGGGCGATTGACGCCCGCCGCAGCCACTTTGACCAGGACTTCGCCCGGCCCAGCCTCTGGGACCGGCCTCTCTACGAGCCGCAGGACGTCCGGCCCGCCGGGCGCGGAAATCTCGATGGCTTTCATGGTTGCGGATACGCTCACAGGGCCGCCTTATTGACAGGCGCCCGCCAAGGGTCAACGCTGCACCCCATGGACGAGGACGACTTCTTCTCCAGCCGGCCGCCGGACCCGCTGACGCAGGTCACCAAGCAGGACCTTGGTCCGTTGTCGATCGACGAGCTCAATCAGCGGATCGAGACGCTGAAGCGAGAGATCGAGCGCGTCGAAACCCACATGATCGATGCCACTCGTCACCGCAGCGCCGCCGATGAGCTCTTCAAGAAGTCATAGACGCGACGAACCGAGGCGCACCGACGCCTCCAAGCCCTTGATCACGCGATCACTTCAACCGACATTGAGCCGGTAAGGAGACTCCCCGAATGCCCAGTTTCGCCCGCGAGCTTGAACAGACCCTCCACAACGCCCTTGGGGAGGCGAGCAAGCGCCGGCACGAATATGCGACCCTCGAGCACCTGCTGATGGCGCTTATCGATGACGAGCACAGCTCCAAGGTGATGACCGCCTGCGGCGTCAACCGCGAAGAGCTCAAGGCCACCGTCAAGCATTACCTCGACAATGAGCTCGGCGCCTTGGTCGCCGACAGCGCCACCGACCCGACCCCGACCAGCGGTTTCCAGCGAGTCGTGCAGCGCGCGATCCTGCACGTCCAGTCGTCAGGCCGCGACGAGGTCACCGGCGCCAACGTCCTCGTAGCCTTGTTTTCCGAGCGTGAGAGCTACGCCGTCTATTTCCTGCAGCAGCAGGACATGAGCCGTCTCGATGCGGTCACCTACATCAGCCACGGCGTCGGCAAGGGCGACACCGCCCCCGAACCGCGCGCGCCGGAAGGCACGGAGGAAAAGCCCGGGGAGCAGAAGGAGGGCAAGAAGGAATCCGCCCTCCAGCAGTTCACCGTCAACCTCAATGACAAGGCCAAGGCGGGCAAGGTCGATCCGTTGATCGGCCGCATGCCCGAGGTCGACCGGACCGTGCAGATCCTCTGCCGCCGGTCCAAGAACAATCCGCTCTACGTCGGCGATCCCGGTGTCGGCAAAACCGCCATTGCCGAGGGCCTCGCCCGCAAGATCATCGAGGGCGACGTGCCGGACGTGCTGAAGCCGGCCGTCATCTACGCGCTCGACATGGGCGCACTGTTGGCCGGCACGCGCTATCGCGGCGATTTCGAGGAGCGGCTGAAGTCGGTCGTCGGCGAACTTGAGAAGATGCCGCACGCAATCCTGTTTATCGACGAGATCCACACCGTGATCGGCGCCGGTGCGACCTCGGGCGGAGCGATGGATGCGTCGAACCTGCTGAAGCCCGCACTGTCCAGCGGCACGATCCGCTGTATTGGGTCGACGACGTACAAAGAGTTCCGCAACCACTTCGAAAAGGACCGCGCCTTGCTGCGCCGGTTCCAGAAGATCGACGTCAACGAACCGACGGTCGAAGATACCATCAAGATCATCGCCGGCCTGCGATCGAGCTTCGAAGGCCACCACAACGTCCGCTACACGTCGGACGCCATCAAGTCTGCCGTCGAGCTGTCGGCGCGATACATCCATGACCGCAAGCTGCCGGACAAGGCGATCGACGTGATCGACGAGGTCGGCGCCATGCAGATGCTGGTGCCGCCCTCCCGCCGCAAGAAGGTCATCACCACCAAGGAAATCGAGGCGGTGGTCGCGACCATGGCGCGCATCCCGCCGAAGTCGGTTTCGACCGACGACAAGCGCGTGTTGGAGAGCCTGGAGGCCGATCTCAAGCGCGTCGTCTTCGGCCAGGACCTGGCGATCGAGAAGCTGGCTTCGGCCATCAAGCTCAGCCGCGCCGGCTTACGCGAACCCGATAAGCCGATCGGCAATTACCTGTTCAGCGGGCCGACGGGCGTCGGCAAGACGGAGGTCGCGCGCCAGCTCGCCTCGATCATGGGCATCCCGCTGCAGCGGTTCGACATGTCGGAATATATGGAACGCCACTCGGTCAGCCGGCTGATCGGCGCGCCTCCGGGCTATGTCGGCTACGACCAGGGCGGGCTTCTGACTGACGCCGTCGACCAGCATCCACACAGCGTCCTGCTGCTCGACGAAATCGAAAAGGCGCACCCGGACCTGTTCAACATCCTGTTGCAGGTGATGGACAACGGCAAGCTGACCGACCACCACGGCAAGACCGTCGACTTCCGCAACACCATCCTCATCATGACCACCAATGCCGGCGCGTCGGACATGGCGCGCGAAAGCATCGGCTTCGGCGCGATGAGCCGCGAGGATGCGCAGGAAGACGCGGTCAAGAAGATGTTCACGCCGGAGTTCCGCAACCGCCTGGATGCGATCGTGCCCTTCTCCTATCTGCCACCTGCAGTGGTCGCCCGCGTGGTCGACAAGTTCATCCTCCAGCTAGAGCTGCAGCTGGCCGACCGCGGTGTCCATATCGACCTCGACGACGAGGCACGCGAGTGGCTGACGTCGCGGGGCTACGACAAGCTCTACGGTGCCCGCCCGATGGGCCGCCTGGTGCAGGAGAAGATCAAGCAGCCGCTCGCGGAGGAATTGCTGTTCGGCAAGCTGGTCAACGGCGGCGAGGTCAAGGTCCGGATCAAGGACAATGCCCCGGCGTTCGAGATCGTCCCCGCTGCACCCAAGCCCACCAAGGCCAAGGCTCCGGCCGCACCCAAGGCAGGGGCCAAGAAGAAAGCTGGCGGCGAGGCTCCGGCGACCGAATAAGTGCTGCCTTGGCGGGCGGGCCTTGCGCCTGCCCGCCCGCATCTGCTTTCTACGCCTCCAGAGAATTTGGGGAGGCGAGGATGCGTTCGTTGCGCTTGGTTTTGTCGGCATTGGCTTTGGGTGTTTCGGCGGCGGCACTGGCCGCGCCGGCGGATGCGCCTAACACCCGCTTCACAGGCTCGGACCTGTTCAACCTCGAGGCCGCAAGCGATCCTCAGATCAGTCCGGACGGCAAGACGATCGCTTACGTTCGCCGGTCCAACGATATCATGTCCGACAAGGCCCGCTCGACGATCTGGGTGGTCGATGTCTCCAGCGGTCAGCAACGGCCGCTGTTGGCGGGCTTGGGCTCCTATTTCTCGCCGCGTTGGTCGCCCGATGGCGCGCGCCTGGCCTATGTCGCCGCAGACGGCGCCAGCCCGCAATTATACGTGCGGTGGATGGCCAGCGGTGAGAGCGCGCGGATCACCGGCCTGCCCAACAGCCCGAGCAGCATCGAGTGGTCGCCTGACGGTCGCCGGATCGCTTACTCCATGTTCATCCCCGATGACGGGCAGCGGCTCGGCTCGGCACCGCCCAAGCCCGAGGGCGCCAAATGGGCCGACCCGCTCGAGGTCATTACCGCGGTCACTTATCGGGCCGACAGCGCCGGCTATTTGAAGCCCGGCTACACACAGATTTTTTGGGTTCCGGCCGATGGCGGCGCTCCGACACAGCTGACGTTCGGGGCCGCCAACGCTGACGGGCCTGTCTCCTGGTCCGCGGACGGGCGATCGATCCTGTTCGCCGGTAACCTCTCGAAAGACTGGGAGCATGAGCCCAATGAAAGTGAAATCTATCGGGTTTCGATCGACGGCGGCCGGCCGGTCGCACTGACGAGCCGCAAAGGCCCCGATACCAACCCGGTCGTTTCCCCCGATGGCCGCTATGTCGCCTACATCGGGTCTGACGAGACCGGGAAATACTATTTGCGGCCCGACCTCTACGTGATGAACGCGGATGGCTCGTTGCCGCGCAACATCAGTGCAAGGCTCGATCGCGGCATCGACAGCATCGCCTGGAGCCAGGACAGCCGATCCATTTACGCCACCTATTCCGAAGCAGGCCAGAACCGTGTCAGCCGTATCGGGCTGGACGGCTCTGTGCGGACCATTGCCGACGGACTGACAGGCTCCGGCCTTGATCGACCGTACAGCGGCGGCGAGTTCTCCGTCTCTCGTTCTGGCGCCGTCGCGGTTACGGTGGGCGACGCCAGCCATCCGTCTGATTTGGGCATTGCCACGGGCAACGGGGCCGTTCGCAGGTTGACCCACCTGAATGGTCAGCTTGAGTCCAAGGCATTGGGGCGGATGACGAAGCTCCCGGTCAGCTCCTCGTTCGACCAGCGGCCGATCGATGCGTGGATGATCCTCCCGCCCGATTTCGATGCGTCGAAGAAATATCCCCTGATCCTGGAGATCCACGGCGGACCCCAGGCGGCCTATGGCCCGAACTTCTCGACCGACGACCAGCTGTACGCGGCTGCGGGCTATGTCGTCCTCTTTACCAACCCGCGTGGCTCAACGGCGTACGGCGAGGAATTCACGAACCTCATCGACAAGGATTATCCCGGCCACGACTATGACGACCTCATCAGCGCGGTCGATGCGGCCATCGCTGGCGGCAATGTCGATCCGAACAACCTGTTTGTGACGGGCGGCTCGGGCGGCGGCGTCCTGACCGCCTGGATTGTCGGCAAGACGAATCGCTTCCGCGCCGCAGCCACCCAGAAGCCGGTGATCAACATGGCCAGTTTTGCGCTCACCACCGACTTCGCCGCCGGCTTCTCGCCTACCTGGCGCAAGGAGCGGCCGTGGGAGGATCCGACGACATACTGGAAATATTCCCCGCTGAGCCTCGTCGGAAACGTCAAGACTCCGACCTTGGTCGTCGTCGGCAGCGAGGACTATCGCACGCCGGTCAGCGAGGCAGAGCAATATTACATGGCGCTGCAAACTCGTGGCGTACCGACGGCCTTCGTGAAAGTGCCCGGCGCGAGCCATGGCGGCATTGCGGCCCGGCCGTCACAGGCCGCCGCCAAGGCATCGGCGATCATCGCCTGGTTCGACAAGTACAGGACCAAGGAAGGCGGCGGAACTTCGTCTGCTCAATAACCACTTTCCTCAGGACGGCGGGGCGCGCATGAAGCGCGCCCCGCTTGCTCATGGAAAGGACTTCCGTGATTCGCCCTACCCTATTCCTTGCCGGCGCCACTTTGGCCGCCATTGCTCCCCTTGCCGCCCAGAACACGCTCACCGCACAGATCGACCCGCAGCGCCTGGCTCAGCATGTCCAAACATTGGGCTCGGACGCGTTTGAAGGCCGTGGGCCCGCCACTAATGGCGAGACCAAAACGGTCGCATATTTGTCCGACCAGTTCGCCAAGGCCGGCCTCCAGCCAGGCGGCGACCTCGTCAACGGCCAGCGGACATGGACGCAGGCCGTGCCGCTACTTCGCTCGGAGTTCACCGCGAACCCGCAGGTAACGCTCAACCTCGCCGGCAAGGCGACGCCGCTGACGCAAGGCAATGAAATCGCCGTCCGTGCGCCGACCAACGGCGACAAGGCGATGATGATCGACGGCGTGCCGCTGGTCTTCGCCGGCTACGGCGTCAAGGCGCCGGAGCGCGGCTGGGACGACTTCAAGGGCCAGGACATGCGCGGCAAGATCATGGTCGTGCTCGTCAACGACCCCGACTTCGAGGGCGGCGAAGGCAATTTCGGCGGCAAAGCCATGACCTATTACGGCCGCTGGACCTACAAATATGAGGAAGGCGCACGCCAGGGCGCAAAGGGCGTGCTCGTCATTCACGAAACCGACCCGGCCAGCTATGGCTGGGCGACGGTCAAGAATTCGAACACCAATCCCATGTTCGACATTGTCCGCAAGGACCCGGCGAGCGAGCATCCGCCGCTCGAAGGCTGGATCCAGCGCGATCTCGCGGCGCAATTGTTCGCCGCTTCCGGCACCAACTTCGAGGCCATGAAGGCCGCCGCCAAGCGCAAAGATTTCAAGCCGGTGCCGCTGAAGGCGAGCCTGACCATTCACGGCGACGCAAAGACTGAGGTCATCACCTCGCACAACGTCGTCGGCATCCTGCCGGGAACGACGCGGCCTGACGAAAGCGTCATCTACACGGCTCACTGGGACCACCTCGGTATCGGCCTGCCCGACGCCAAGGGCGACCGCATCTACAACGGCGCGATCGACAACGGCACCGGCCTCGCCCAACTGATCGAACAGGCGCGCGCCTTCGCCACCGGCCCCCGCCCGCAGCGCTCGGTCGTCTTCATGGCCGTGACCGCCGAGGAGAAGGGCCTGCTTGGCAGCGAATATTATGCCGCCAATCCGCTCTACCCGTTGGGCAAGACCGCCGGCATGATCAACACCGATGTCATGGGCGTCCTCGGCCCGGCGAAAGATTTCTCGATCCGTGGCAACCAGAAATTCGGACTGCTCGACATTCTCGTCGAGGAAGGCGCCAAGCGCGGTCGCCGCTACACACCGGACCCGCATCCGGAGACGGGCGGCTTCTTCCGATCCGACCACTTCACACTCGCCAAGGCCGGCGTTCCCGCGATGAGCTTCTCGCCGGGTCAGGACCTCGTCACGGGCGGAGTGCCGCGCGCCCAGGCCTGGTCGCAAATGTACACGGCGAAGATGTATCACCAGCCGGCCGATGAATATGATCCGAGCTGGGATTTCACCGGCGAAGCAGCCGACGCCGAGTTGATCCACGCCGTCGGCCTGCGCCTTGCCAACAGCTGCGACTGGCCCAACTGGAGCCAGGACAGCGAATTTCGCGCTGCCCGCGACCGTTCCGCCGCCGAACGGCAAGACACCTGCTCGACAGCCAAGAAAGCCGGCGAGCGAGGTTAGGGACAATCGTGACCGGCGCGCCCAGTTGTGCGGCGGTCACGGTCGCCAGAGTTCCTGTTTTGTTCCCGTTATGCTAGGAGCGAGTCGAAAGGGGAAAGTCGATGGCTGACTTGAAATTCTACACCAACCCCCAGTCGCGGGGGCAGACCGTCCGCTGGATGCTGGAGGAGGTCGGACAGCCCTACGACACCGAGATCCTCGACTATGCGTCGACGATGAAGGCCGAGCCTTATCTTTCGGTCAATCCAATGGGCAAGGTTCCTGCCATCGTCCACAAGGGCAAGGTGGTGACCGAAGTCGCGGCCATATGCTGCTATTTGGCCGATGCCTTTCCGGAAGCCGGGTTGGCGCCCGACCCGAAAAACCGCGCCGATTACTATCGCTGGATCTTCTTCACCTCGGGGCCTGTCGAGGCCGCGTTCAGCAACAAGGCCGCTGGCTGGGAGCCAACGCCGGAGCGGCAGCGCATGTTCGGCTATGGCAATTACGATCTCGCCATCAACACGCTGGAGAAGGCATTGACTGGCAAGACCTATGTTGCTGGCGATCGCTTCAGCGCCGCGGACTTGTTTGTCGGCGCCAATGTCAATTTCATGCTGCAATTCAACTTGCTGGATCCGCGACCGGCGTTCACCGATTATGCGGCGCGCATGACCGACCGCGACGCATACCGGCGCGCCAAGGAGATCGATGGCAAGCTGATCGCGGAAGCCCAGGCGCGGCAGCCGGCGGCGACTCCGGCCTGACGGCCTAGACCAGGTTGGTTCGGTAAAGCTTGAGCAATTCGGCCCAGGCCTTTTCCGCCGCAGCCTCATTGTATGAACCGCCACCGGCGACGCACCAGCCGTGGTCGGCGGGATAGACCTCGACGATCGCCGGCCGCTTGGCAGCGGCAAACGTCTGCTTCAGCACGTCTTTGGCCTCAGGCTGTTTCTGGTCGTCGTTCTGGGCGATGGCCACGACGAAACTCGCCTTGGTCTTGGGGATTAGCAGGTGCGGGCTGGCCGCGTCCTTGGTCACCAGGCCGCCGCCGTGGAAGCTGCCGACGGCCCGGATGCGGTCAGAACGAACCGCCGCAGTGTGAAAGGCGAAGGGGCCACTGAAGCAATAGCCCTGGACGCCGGCACCCTTGCGGTGGTTGGTCTGCTTTTGCTTGTCGAGGAAGGCGATGAAAGCGGTCGCATCCGCATCGACCCGGGCGTCGGTCAGCGTAGCTTTCAAGCCCAACAGCCGGTCGCGGTCCGCAGGTTTGTTGAAGTCGACCGGTCCCGTTACGACCGGCGCGTGCTGGGTCCGGTAGAAGGGATTGGGGACGAGCACCGTATAGCCCTCGCCTGCCAATCGCCGCCCCATCTCGCGGAACACCGGTCTCAAGCCCAAAATGTCAGGCCAGAGTAGCACGGCCGGCCAAGAACCCGAGCGTGAAGGATAAAACAGGACTGCATCCGCCGATCCGTCCGGCGTCGGCACCATGACATCCGTTTCGACGACATTGGCAGCAGCAAAGGCCTCGCCCGGCAGGCTGGCGACGGCAGCCGCCGACGTCATCGTCAGGACCAGGGTCCTGCGCGTGACGGAGGTATCGACGATAAATCCCTGGTGATTTTCACTGTCGCACATGGCCGGTCTCCCGCTGCGAATGGTTACGCTCGGGAGTGCCTTACGGCGTCGTCATTTCAGCCGCAAAAGAAAAGGGCCGGCAGTCACCTGCCGGCCCTTCTTTGTGCGTTAGCTCCGTCCCTTAGCGGCGGTCGCCCATGAACCTCAGCAGGAACAGGAACATGTTGATGAAGTCGAGGTAGAGGTTCAGCGCCCCGATGACCGCCGACTTCGCCATCGCCTCACCGTTGCCGGCAACCGTGAAGTAGATGCTCTTGATCTTCTGCGTGTCGTAAGCCGTCAGGCCAGCGAACAACAGAACGCCGATAGCGCTGATCGCCAGGTTCATCGCCGGCGACTGCAGGAACATGTTGAGCAGCATGGCGATTAACAGGCCGACCACCCCCATGATCAGGAACGTGCCGAAACCGCTCAGGTCCCGCTTCGTGGTGTAGCCGTAAAGGCTGAGGCCGAGGAAGCCCGCCGCCACCGCGAAGAAGGTCTGGGCGATCGATGCGCCGGTGTAGACCAGGAACAGGGTCGAGAACTGGACGCCGATCAGGCCGGCATAGACCCAGAACAAGGCCTGCGCCGTCGACGCCGAGATCCGGTTGATGCCGAAGCTAAGGCCGAACACGACCGCCAGCGGCGCGAACAGCACGATCCAGAACAGTCCGGTCGGCTGGCCGGTCGCCGGGTTGGCGACGAGGTTGATCAGGCTGCTGTTGGCGAAGCCCAAAGCGACGATGCCGGTAAGCAGCACGCCCGACGCCATGTAGTTGTAAACCTTGAGCATGTAGGACCGAAGGCCCGCATCGCGTGCGGCGCTCGGAACGCCGACGGACACGGCCGGGCCGAAGCCGGTCGTTCGCGTGCGCGGGTCAAACTGGTTCTGCATTCTATCTCCTATCGGACGGGCTAAGGGCCCGTGCTCCCGCGAGTAATATCGTGGATGCGCGATGGGCTTTCAAGCGAAACCGGACAGCGTGTATTCTTGTTCATCCGGCGGAAAGGAAGTGAATGCACCGGCTATTCGTCGCCATTCGTCCGTCCGAGCGTATTTGCGACCTGCTGATCGATGCGATGGACGACAGTCCGGAGCTGCGCTTTGTCGGGGATGAGCAACTGCATCTGACGCTGCGATTTGTCGGGGAAGTCGAGCGGCCAACGGCGGATGATCTAGCTAAGGCATTGGCGCGATTGCGGTTCGAGGCGTTCGCGCTTCATCTCTCTGGCGTCGGCTGTTTCGACCAGCGCAACGGCGGCGCGATCTGGGCGGGCATCGAGCCAAAAGCGCCGGTTGCAGCGCTCGCCGCCAAGGTCGAGCGTGTTTGCCAGGAAATTGGGCTGGTGCCGGAGCGCCGCGCCTTTCACCCGCACATCACACTGGCGCGCTGGAGAGGCCGGTCGAGCCGCGCCGCCGACGCGTTTATCGAGCGGACCAGCGGCCTGTCCTCAGACCCTTTCGAGGTCGACCGCTTCATCCTCTACGAAAGCCACCTTTCCCGCCACGGCCCCCATTACGAGGCCACAGCGGAATATGCGGCGGGCTGAACCCTACCAGAGGCGGACCCGCTTCTCCGGCGGGATGTAGAACTTCGAGTCCGGACCAACCTTGAAAGCTTCGTACCAGGCGTCGAGGTTCCGGAGCGGCCCGATAATGCGATAGCGGCGCGGGCTGTGCGGGTCGGTCGCGACCTGGCTCTTGATCGCCTCTTCGCGCTGCTTGCCGCGCCAAGCCTGGGCGAAGGACAGGAAGAAGCGCTGCGGGCCCGTCAGGCCATCGATCACCGGCGCCGGCTTGCCGTTCAGCGACATCTTGTAGGCCTCGTAAGCGACCTCCAGGCCCGACATGTCGCCGATATTCTCGCCCATCGTCAGCGTGCCGTTGATGAACACGCCGGGCGCCGCCTCGTAGGACGAATATTGCTTGCCGAGCGCATCGGTCAGCGCCGTGAAACGCTTGGCATCGTCGGCCGTCCACCAGTCGCGGACCGCGCCGGTCTCGTCGATCTTGCGGCCCTGATCGTCGAAGCCGTGCATGATCTCATGCCCGATGATCGCACCGGCAGCGCCATAGTTGACGGCCGCATCCGCGGCCGGGTCGAAGAAGGGCGGCTGCAGGATGCCCGCCGGGAAGACGATCTTGTTCTCCAGCCCGCCGTTATAGGCATCGACAGTGGCCGGGCTCATCGCCCATTTCTTGCGGTCGACCGGCTTGTTGAGGTCTTCCAGCGCATAGGACCATTCGAAGGCGGCGCTCCGCTGGATGTTGCCGAACAAATCGTCCGGCTTCATCACCAGCTTGGAATAGTCGCGGAACTTGTTGGGATAGCCGACCATCACGTCCATTTTGGAAAGCTTGGTCAGCGCCGCCTGCTTGGTGGCGTCGCCCATCCAGCTATTGCCCTGGATGCGCTTTGCCGCGGCCTTTTTCAGGTTCGCGACCAGCTCTTCCATCATGGTCTTGGACTGGGCCGGGAAATATCGGTCGACGTACGTCTTGCCGAGCAGCTCGCCCAGGCGGCCATCGACCTCACCGATGCCGCGCCGCCAGCGTGGCCGGAGCTCCTTCGCACCGGTCAGCGTCTTCACATAGGTGAAGCGGCTGTCGATGAAGCGTTTCGAAAGGTAAGGCGAGGCATCGTTGGCGACCTTGAACCTCTCCCAGGCTTTCAGCGTCTCGAGCGGCGTCTTGTCGTAGAGCGCCGCGACCGCTTTCAACGCCGTATTGTCACCGACGATGAAGCGCGGCGACAGAGCACCGACCGACCCCAGATACTGGCCCCAATTGATCTGCGGCGCATAAGCCTGCAGCTCGGTCAGCGTCATCGGGTTGTTGAGCTTCTGGATGTCGCGCAAGTCGGTCTGCGGCCAGGAAACCTTGGCAATCTCGGTCTCGAACGCCAGCACCTTGTCCGCGGACGCCGAAGCATCGGTGAGGCCGGTCATCTCGAAAATCCGCTGGATGTAGGCGCGATAGGCGTCCCGCTGCGGCTTGTACTTGTCGAGCAGGTAATAGTCCCGGTCGGGCATGCCCATGCCGTTCGAATAGACGCCGGAAACGTTCACCTTGGGATTGTTGGGGTCTGGCAGCGGCCCGGACGCGAACAGGGTCGAACCGTAATTGGTGAACGTGCCCGCCATGTAGCGAGTGAACTCGTCCTTGCTTTTGATCGCGTCGATCTTCGCGAGTTCCGGCTTCAGCGACGCATCGTCGAGTTGCTCGAGCCGCGCCTCATCCATGTAGCTCTTGTAGAAAGCGCCAAGTTGGCTGTCGGCCGGCGCAGTCATGACGATGGCGCGCAGCTGCTCCTGGTTGCGGTCGGCAAGCTCGGAACCGATGCCGTTCTGCGACTTGTCGGCGGGGATTTCGTTCGTGTCGAGCCAGTGGCCGGCGGCATAACGCTGGAAGTCGTCGCCCGGCTTGACGCTGGTGTCGCGCGTCGAAAGGTCGACGCCCCAGGTGCCGAAATGGACGGTTTGTGGCGTTGCTGGTGCCGGTGCTTGCGCGGACGCCGGCAAGGCGACAATGGCGCTGCAGGCGAGAAGTACGGCGCCCAGGCGGACGCGATGCGAAATGTGGATCATGGCTTTCCCCTCAAAACCTTGATTTGCCGAGG
>Ga0207691_10005216_pt1 | contig 12543 bp, 13 predicted proteins | sample KBSM13metaG_FD_184327 | JGI IMG/M metagenome (GOLD analysis project Ga0207691, IMG submission 184327) | Miscanthus rhizosphere microbial communities from Kellogg Biological Station, Michigan, USA - KBS M1-3 metaG (SPAdes) (version 2) | ecosystem: Host-associated > Plants > Roots > Rhizosphere >... | reverse complement strand
CCGCCGTTATACGCGCCACGCAGAAGGCGCAGTGCTGATCGAAGCGGGCGACACGCGGGTGCTGTGCACAGTAAGCGTCGAAGACAAGGTGCCGCCGTTTTTGAAGGGCAAGGGACGCGGATGGCTCACTGCCGAGTACGGCATGCTGCCGCGCGCGACGAACACGCGCTCGGACCGCGAGGCGGCGCGTGGAAAGCAGTCGGGTCGCACGCAGGAAATCCAGCGATTGATCGGTCGCGCCTTGCGCAGCGTGGTCGATCTCGATGCACTGGGCGAGCGCACACTGCAAATCGATTGCGATGTCATTCAAGCCGATGGCGGCACGCGGACTGCCGGTATCACCGGCGCCTTCGTCGCAGTACACGATGCAGTCGATTATCTCCTCGAGAAAAAACTGCTCGCCGCCTCGCCGATTCGCGATTTTGTGGCCGCTGTTTCCGTCGGTGTCTACGAAGGCACGCCGGTACTCGATCTGGATTACCCTGAAGACTCGGCCTGCGACACTGACATGAACGTGGTCATGACGGGCAGCGGCGGTTTCGTCGAAGTTCAAGGTACGGCCGAGCGGGCGCCATTCTCCCGCACGGAAATGGACGCGCTGCTTGGTCTTGCGCAGAAGGGCATCCAGCGGTTGGTGGCTGCTCAAAAAGCCGCGCTCGCACAATAGGGATGCTCGCGCAAAAGGCGGAGCTCAGCACGCGACTCGGTTCTCGCCGTCGTCCTGCCCCTTCTCCGTTACGGCACTAAGCAACGCATGAAAAAAATTGTCATCGCTTCAAATAACGTCGGCAAGCTGAATGAGATCGGCGCGATTCTCGCGCCGCTCGATATCGAGATCATTGCGCAGTCCACCCTCGGTGTAAGTGAAGCCGCCGAACCACATTGCACGTTCGTCGAGAACGCGCTCGCGAAAGCGCGTCACGCAAGTTTGCATACGGGGCTGCCAGCACTCGCCGACGATTCGGGCATTTGCGTGGACGCTTTGCAAGGTGCGCCTGGCGTGCATTCGGCCCGGTTTGCCGACGACGGGCCAGCCGCGACGACGCGTGCGGAGCAGGACGAGCGCAATAATCAGAAATTACTCACGCTGCTTAGGAACGAAACGAATCGCAAAGCGCATTACTATTGCGTGATTGTTTTGACGCGCAGCGCCGGCGACCCGCAGCCCATCATCTGCGAAGCAGAATGGCATGGCGAAGTCGCTCGCGGTCCGCGCGGCAGCGGTGGTTTCGGTTACGATCCGCTTTTTTTCATACCGGCGCTGCGCAAGACCGGCGCCGAGCTCCGCGCGGATGATAAAAATCGCATCAGTCATCGCGGGCAGGCGCTCGCGGCGCTGGCGGCCCGACTCGATCCACATGCCGGCGTGAGCATCGGACGCCGCAGGACGTCCAAAGACTAATGTTACGGCTGCGATGATCCGGCAACCATTATGTCTGCATTACTGCCGCTTAACACTCACAACGCACCCTCGTTCAAGGCGCTGCCCCCACTCTCGCTATACATCCATATCCCATGGTGCGTGCGCAAATGTCCATACTGCGATTTCAATTCGCATGAAGCACGTGAACCGATAGCCGAAACGCGCTATATCGAGGCGCTGATTGCCGATCTCGAAAGTGCTTTGCCTCTAATTTGGGGGCGCAAGGTCTACACCGTGTTTTTCGGCGGAGGGACACCGAGCATGTTCTCCGCAGCAGGTATCGAGCAGATTATTGCCGCGGTGCGCTCGCGCGTGCCGCTTTCGATTGATGCCGAGATTACGCTCGAAGCAAATCCAGGGACATTCGAAGCGGAGAAATTTCGTGCGTTTCGCGCGGCAGGCGTAAACCGGCTATCGATCGGCGTACAAAGCTTCAATCCGAAACATCTCAAGGCGCTGGGCCGTATCCACGACGATCAGCAGGCGTATGCGGCCATCGATATTGCGCGTGCGCATTTCGACAACTTCAATCTCGATCTGATGTATGGATTGCCTGAGCAGACGCTGGACGAAGCGTGCGCCGACATCGAAGCTGCGCTGTCATTTTCGCCGCCGCATATTTCAGCGTATCACCTGACGCTCGAACCGAATACTTACTTCCATCGCTACCCGCCGCCGCTGCCTGATGACGATGCCAGTGCTCGAATGCAGGAGGCCATTGAGCAACGACTCGATACTGCCGGCTTTCGTCACTACGAGACGTCGGCCTTTGCACAACCGGGCAAACAGGCGCGTCACAACATGAATTACTGGACGTTCGCCGACTATCTCGGCATCGGCGCCGGCGCTCATAGCAAAATTTCGTTCCCCGATCGCATTGCGCGACAGATGCGTTATAAGCAGCCTCGCCAATACATGGACAATGCGGCGCGCGGCAATGCAATCCAGGAGCAGCACGACGTCGCGACCGAGGATATCCCATTTGAGTTCATGATGAACGCCCTGCGACTTACCAACGGGTTTCCGGTAGTGCTCTTCCAGGAGCGCGCAGGTATCCCGTGGACGTCAGTACTAAAAGCACTCGACGAAGCGGAACGGCGCGGCCTCATCGAACGCGATCACAGTCGCGTCAAGCCGACTAAGCTGGGTCAACGTTTTCTGAACGACCTGCTGCAACTCTTTTTGCCCGAGACCAAGCGCGAAACGGCGTGAAAAGACTATTAAGCGCGCACGCCACTCACCGGGGCGGAGGGTGACAACACGATGCCAGCATCTTCGGTTTGCAGCGTCATGAGTGTTTCCCCGGGCTTCGCTTGCAACACCATCGGACTCAAACGCCGCATCTGCGCCGAGCCGAAGTAGGTCGCAAAAGGCACGTCCAGTGCGTCGCGTCCGATGCCGAGCCGCACGAGATCGGAAATCGGCGCAAGCTCTGTCGGATCGAAGAGATGCCAGCGATCACCGAGGTACGCTTCTACCACCGCATGGAAATCGGGCGGCGGCGTCTCATACCGGGTATAAGCCGTCACGAAACGGGCGGGCACATTGAGCGCGCGGCAAAGCGCAATGACGAGATGTGCAAAGTCTCGGCACACGCCGGCGCGATTCGCAAGCACGTCACGCGCGCTCGAATTCACGGTAGACGATCCGGTTTGGTAATCGACGTTCTCTTTGACCCACTGGCAAATCGCCTGCACACGTCGATAGCCGGTCGGCAGGTTGCCGAACTTGCGCACCGCGAAACCGTAGATTGCTTCAACTTCACAATACCGGCTCGGCCGCACATAAATCAGCAGTTCGCCGGGCAGGCGCGCGAGTGGAACCTCCGGCGCATCCACGTCGATAAGCGGGGGCTGTAATTCGACCGTGGCAAGATACCGCACAGTGAAAGGGCCGGGTGCAACATCGACGCGCAGGAAGCGGTTGTGACCAGCCTCATCACGAAACTCGTCATACGCTGTGGCCGGTGTCGTGGTTATCGTTTCGGCGATGACACGTTGCTGCGAAGAATTCGGAATCGCGAGATTGAATACGAACAGGGACTGCTGCACAACGTCATAGCTCATCTCGCAGTCGATGTGGAAGGCTGTCATTGGTGAATCCATGTAACGAAGTGGGCGACCGGTGCTGAGGCGGGCTGGAAGGCTTCAAGTGCGAACTGCTTTGCCGATGCCTGCAGACGCCCTAGAATAGTCGAAAAACGAAGCATCGATCATGCCGGCGTAGCGATCCCCGTGAGTTCGGGTGCGGATCAATAAAAGGAGGCAGCATGCGTCAAGTTGTCAGGTTCGTTTGCGCCCTTGCGGTCGCTATATGTTGCACATCGGCGCACGCGCAGTCCCAAGGTTATCCAAACAAGTTCGTGCGCTTCGTTGTGACCTATCCGGCGGGCGGCAGTTCGGATGTGATGTCCCGTATCGTCGGCCAGAAGCTGACTGATCTCTGGGGTCAGCAGGTCGTGGTCGATTCGAAGCCCGGCGCTGCAGGCGCAATCGGCATGGAATATGCCGCCAAACAGCCTCCCGACGGGTATACGTTCTTGCTCGGAAATTTCGGGCCCGTCGTCGCGAATCCACTGCTCACCAAAGTTAATTACGACGCGAAAAAAGATTTCGTGCCCGTGTCCCTCATCACGATAGGCGCCAACATTCTCGTCATACCGACCTCGCTGCCGGTGAAGAATACGAAACAGCTCATTGCGTTGGCTAAAGCGCGGCCGGGCGAACTCACGTTCGGCACGAGCGGTCCGGGCAGCATGTCGCATCTCGCAGGTGAGATGTTCAAGCGGCTTGCCGACGTAAATATCACCCAGATCGCTTACAAAGGCGGTGTTCAGTGGATCACCGATACGATGGGCGGGCATATCGCGATGGTTTTCGCGGATGCACTGCCGGCGATGACGAACATGAGAAGCGGCAAGTTGCGCGCGCTGGCGGTCACCAGCGAAAAGCGCTCGCCGTTTACGCCGGAACTGCCGACGCTCGAGGAAGAGGGCGTCAAGGGTTTTGCGGCCGCCAACTGGTGGGGCATTCTCTTTCCCGCAGGCGTCCCGCGGCCTATTATCGATAAAGTTAACGCGGACATCGTTAAAGTTGTCGCGAACCAGGAAGTGAAAACGCGCTTGGGTGAACTCGGCGTCGAAGCAGTGTCCAGTACCCCTGAGCAGTTCGGCGATTTCATGGCCAAGGAAACCGCGCGCTATCAAAAGCTCATCAAGGAAGCGAACATCAAGGGTGAGTAAACACGGTCTGCGCCGGTCTCGCCGCATTCGAATTGGCTTGCCGCTATGAGCCTCTTCGGAAAGATGCGAGTGCAGTCGCAACGCCCGACCGGCGCAGTCGTAAACGATGACGGCCGGCCGGCGCATGCCCACGCAGAAAGCGCAACGAGCGGCAACGACGATTATCTCGCGGCTTGTCGCATGGCGACGTTAGATGCTGGAGCGTTTGCTGATTTCCGCCGACATCCGGACTACACGAAAGTGCTTGAACATGTGTCCGAGGGTCTCGGCCACCAATATCTGCAGCTGATATCAGCGCAAGGTCGCGCGCGCCGTGGCCTGCACGAGGCTGCGAAGAATGATGATGTCGGAAATCCACGAACCATGCGGCTCGACTCCGGACTCGTTATTTCGCCGACAACGCTGCGGTATCTCAAAGTAGCGGACGACATCGAGACGCATTTCGGCAGCATTGATGGCGCTGACGTCATTGAAATCGGCGTCGGCTACGGCGGCCAGTGCCGGATACTGGATTCGCTCTTCAAGCTTAATTCGTACACGCTCGTCGATTTGCGCCCGGTGCTCAACCTTACCGACGAATTTCTGAGCAGGTTCCCGCTGAGATGCAGTGTGCGGTTACGAACCATGAATGAATTGTCGCCGCGGCCTTATCACTTCGCAGTCAGCAACTACGCATTTACTGAACTCTCGCGCGAACTACAGGAGGTTTATTTCGACAAAGCGCTTAGCCGCAGCGCGAAGGGTTACATCACTTTCAACGATATCGCGCCGCCGAAGTTTCGGCCCATGACGCGAGACGAGCTTTGCCAGCGGCTCGATGCGCGCGTGCTTCCCGAAAATCCGCTGACGCACCCGAACAACTGCATCATCGTCTGGGGAGCGGCTGTCACGCGTTCGAGTCCGTGAGCTATTTAGCGTTTCACCGCGGGAAATTCCTGCGGCGCCTCAGCGCGCTCGAACATGCCGTAGTCACGCACGACTGATGCAACGCGCAGCCGGTAATCGGCAAAAACGCTCGTTCGCCCCTGCCACTGCGCGCGATGATGTTCCTCGTGCTGCCGCCATTTAATGAGTGCAGCTTCGTCCCGCCAGAAAGATAAAGAGAGGATTTTTCCTGGCGTGGTCAGGCTCGAAAAGCGCTCGATTGAAACGAATCCATCGATCTTTTCAAGCTCGGGCCTGAGTCGGCCGGCAATATTGAGATAGTCCTGCTCTTTGCCGGGAGCCGGCTGGACTTCGAAGATTACGGCAAACATCTTTGGGGACTCCCGCAGGTCTGGGTTATCGCGTCACACCCTTCGAAAGATGATATCCCATACGCCGTGGCCGAGCTTAAGCCCGCGCGCCTCGAATTTCGTGAGTGGTCGGTAGTCGGGGCGAGGTGAGTAATCCTTGGCGATATTCGCGAGACGCGGTTCAGCGCGTAGCACATCGAGGATGAATTCGGCGTACTCCCGCCAGTCGGTCGCCGCATGCAGGTAAGCCCCGGCTGCCAGGCGCTCCGCGATCAAACTGACGAACGCAGGCTGCAGCAGGCGGCGCTTGTGATGGCGCTTCTTCGGCCACGGGTCCGGGAAAAAAATGTGAACGCCGCTGAGCGTCGCCGGCGGGATCATTTCACTCAGTACCTCGACCGCATCATGCTGGATGATGCGTACGTTGGTGAGATCGCGCTCGGCAATGGCTTTCAGCAGGCTGCCAACGCCCGGCGTATGCACTTCGATACCGAGATAGTCGTTTTCGCGATGCTGGGCGGCGACCGTAGCGGTCGTTTCGCCCATGCCAAAACCGATCTCCACGAACTTGGGTGCGACGCGGCCGAAGATTGCATCGAGCTCTAAAGGCTGCGCCGAGTAGGGGATACCGAACTGCGGCAGCAGCGCATTGTATGCTCGCTGCTGCGCATTCGACACGCGCCCCTGGCGCAGTACGAAGCTGCGTATCGGGCGATGCGACACGGTGTTCATTCGTGAAAGTGTAGCGCACGCGTCCGGCCACGCGTGCGGCAACTACACCGAAATGGTTGGAGCGCTGCTCAGTTGCTGGCGATAAGCCCGCCGACCGGAGAGCTGGGAGACGCAGTGTAAAACTTTTTAGGCATGCGGCCGGCGAGGAACGCTTCGCGCCCGGCTTCCACTGCTTTCTTCATGGCGGATGCCATCATGACCGGGTTTTTTGCGGTTGCAATGGCGGTGTTCATCAACACGCCGTGACAGCCCAGCTCCATCGCGATCGCTGCGTCAGACGCGGTGCCGACACCGGCGTCGACGATCACCGGCACCTTCGCATTCTCGATGATGATCTGCAAATTCCAGGGATTGAGAATCCCCATGCCGGAACCGATCAAGGAGGCGAGCGGCATCACGGCACAGCAGCCGATCTCCTCGAGTTGGCGGGCAGCGATCGGGTCGTCGCTGCAGTACACCATCACTTTGAAATTGTCATCGACCAGCGTTTTTGCCGCCGCCAATGTTTCGGCCATATTCGGAAATAATGTTTTTTGATCGCCGAGCACCTCGAGCTTCACGAGGTCGTGTCCATCGAGCAGTTCGCGCGCAAGCCGCAGCGTGCGTACCGCTTCATCCGCGGAATAGCATCCGGCGGTATTGGGCAGCAGCGTAAACTGGCTGGGCGGCAGCGCGTCGAGCAAACTGGGCTGTCCGGGATCCTGACCGATGTTGGTGCGGCGGATCGCGACGGTGACGATCTGTGCGCCGCTTGTCTCGACGGCAGCGCGCGTTTCGGCGAAGTCCTTGTACTTGCCGGTTCCTACGAGGAGACGCGACTCATACTGTTTGCCGGCAATAATTAATGGATCTAAATGTTCGCGCGGGTTCATGTCGAAGTTCGAAGCGATATCCGATGTGCAATCGGACAGTCTGCAACAATTTTGCGCGCCGGGCAATCAGCCGCCGATCAGCCGCCGCCCACCGCAACCACAATCTCGAGCTTGTCGCCATCCGCTAAGAATTGATCTGCGTGACGGCTGCGCGGAACGATCTCGCCGTTGCGCTCGACCGCGACCCGTTTGCCGCCCAATTCAAGGTGCTCGAGCAACTGTCGACAATTAAGCGGCGCCTCGAAGCGACGCGATTCACCATTCACGGTAAGTGCAATCATGGATTCAGAAACTTAGCTGCGCGTTTACGCCGACGAGATAATTGCGGCGGGGTGACGGCTCGTAAAACCGGTTATTGGAGTCGGCGACGATAACTGAACCGACGTACTGTCGATCGGTGATGTTGTCGACGCGCGCAAACTCGGTCAGCCGCCATTTTTTCCCGCGTTGCTCAAAGCCAGCCTTGAGGTTGGCGATCGTATAAGGATCCGCGAATGCGCTGTTCACATCATTCACATAGACCCTGCCGTTCGAGCGCAGTTCAACCCCCGCGTGGAAGCCGGTCGGCGCATGGCGCCAGATGACTTCTCCCCATACAGAGTAGACAGGAACGCCCGGCAGTTTGCTGCCTGCGCTGACACTGACCGGAGGACTGCCGGATGCGAAGGGCTGGGTAAATTCCGCCTGGAGATATGTATATGCAAGATAGGCTTCAAACCCTTTTCCGAGGTAGCCCTCGACCGACAGCTCTGCGCCGCGGCGTCGCGTTTGTGACGCATTCTTGTAGTCGGTGCGTCCGCCGACTGCACTGTTCACGACGATTTCGTCGTTGGTATTGATGTGAAAGAGCGAGAGATTCACACGCGCGGCGGATCCAATCTTCGCCTTGACGCCGACTTCTTTGTGCAGGCTCGTCGACGGAGTGAGCGCAAAGTTCAGGCCCGTCGCACCGCCCGGACGATACGCCAGCTCCGCGAATGTCGGCGTTTCGAACCCGCGACCGACGTTCCCATAAAGATGCACGGTCGGCGACGCCTGAAACATTACGCCCGCGACCGGCGTTGTTTTGCTAAAGCTTATGCTGCCGCTGTCGTCGGGATTGCCCGGTGTGATGAAATAGTCTTTCGAGTTGAAAGCAACCCGGCTGTAGCGCAACCCTGTAATGAGTGACCACCTGGGCGCAAATTTCCATTCCAGTTGTCCGAAAACGTCACTGTTCGTTACCACATCATCTTCGTTACGCTTCAACGCACCGGCCAGCCCGTTGTTGTTGATGTATCCGCGCCGGTTCTCCGCCATGCGGTCGTAATCGAAACCGCTCGTGAAGGTCAACGGCCGTTCGCCTTCCACGAACTTGTGGCTCCAGCGGATGCCCATGCCTTCGTAGCCGCGATCGAGATCGACCACGCCGCCTGCGGAAGACGCAGCACTCTGTGCGGCCAGCGGAATCGCGAGGAACTGCGTTACCTGCCGATCGCCGATATAGGTCCGTGCCTGAACAGAGTCTGCGCTGCCAACGTTCAAGTCGTACACAAGCCCGGCCTGATTCTGCCGCACACTCTTGCGGGTATTGAACGTGTATGCGCTCTGATCAGCTTGACGCGGATTCGCAATGACCTGCGCACGGGTGAGGCCAAGCGGGTCCTGCGTTTCCGGTTGATCGAGCGTATTTACCACCATCGTTACGACGCCTGCTTGCAGCGGCATTTTGAACTTGGAATTCGTTTGATCGCGGGTCGCCGTGCTGTGATCACGATATCCATCGGTGTGAAAGCGCGACGCATCAAGCATGTAATTCAGGTTGCGCGCTTGTCCGCCGAACTGGAGATCGCCCTTGTATGTGTTGTAGCTGCCGGCGAACACCGAGCCGGACAGAGTGGGCTCCGGCGGTCCGTCCGCGGTGAAGAGCTGGATCACGCCACCGGCCGCGTTGCCGTACAGTGTGGAGAACGGGCCGCGCATGACTTCGATGCGTTCAGCGGAACTGAGGTCGAAGGATGCGGCCTGTGCCTGACCGTCAGGCATGGTTGCCGGAATGCCGTCCGCAATGAGCCGGATGCCGCGCACGCCGAAGGTTGAACGAGCGCCGAATCCGCGCGACGAGATTTGCAGATCCTGTGCGTAGTTCTGGCGGTTAAGCGCAGAAATGCCCGGCACCCGATTAAGCGCCTCGGATAGATTGACCTGCGGGCGATCCTCCTGAATTGCGGCTTTGTCGACGCTATCAATTGCCACCGGCAGATCGAAACTGTCACGCTCGCTGCGCGTCGCGCTGGTCACGACTTCAGGTAGCAGAACAGCAGAAGGCGGGGGCTTCAGGCCTTGTTGCGCGTGGCTGTCGATGGCTAGCACGCCCGCGGCGCAAGATGCGAGGACGTAGCGTGCCAAATGCGGCTTCATCGTTCGCCGCTCAAGTCATCGCTACTGCAGACTCGCAAGGTAATTCGCAAGTGTTTCGATGTCTGCATCGGACAGCGGTTGCGCGGCGGAGGTCATCTGGCCATCCATGTCGAAGCGCGTGGACGCCTTGAAGCCGCGCAATTGCGTGCGAAGGTAATCGAGCTGTTGTCCGGCGAGCCGCGGTATGTGCTGCTGTCCTGCCAATTGCGGTCCGTGACATTGCACGCAGTTGAAGCGCTCCGCCAGTTGACGTCCCCCCTGGGCTTTCGCAGCATCTATCTTGCGCCCGGGCGTGGCGGGTTTTTGGGCCGAAAAATAGGCCGCAAGATTATTGATGTCCGGGTTAGTCAGATTGGCGGCGAACGGCGACATCTGCGCATCCTTCCGGTTGCCTTCCCGGAACATCAGCAATTGAGTGGCGATGAACTGGGCAGGTTGTCCGGCCAGCGACGGATTAGCCGCTATGGAGGAGTTGCCGTCCGCTCCGTGGCAAGCTGTGCAGACTTGCGCTTTCTGACGTCCCGCTTCGACGTCCGCGGCGTACGCTGACCGCGCCGCACACACGGACGCAAACACAAACAATGTAAAGACGGCGGACGCCGCACGCCGCGAAAATGGAGACGACGCCCCCACTTGCCTACTTCTTGTAGCTGATGCGATAGATGATTCCGTTGAAGTCATCGGAGACGAGCATCGCTCCGTCACGCATGACCATCACATCAACCGGCCGGCCCCACATCGGCGGATCTGCTTTTTCATCCGTCAGAAAACCTTCGAGGAAGGGCTGCATCTTGGTGTTGCCGTTCGCGTCCACGATCACGCGCATGACGTTATAGCCGTGCTTGACGCTGCGGTTCCATGAGCCGTGCATGGCAATAAACATATTGTTGCGGTATTCCGCAGGAAACATATTGCCCGTGTAGAAACGCAGTCCGAGTGGCGCGATATGCGGTCCCAGCTTCGCTGCCGGCGCGTCAAATTCCTTGCACGAGCGGCCTTTGCCGAATTCGGGATCGAGAAAGTCGCCCTGATGGCAGAACGGATAGCCATAGTCCATGCGTGCATGCGTGACCCGATGCAGTGTGTCGTTCGGCATGTCGTCGTTTATCCAGTCGCGCGCATGGTTGGTAAACCACATCTGCTTGGTCTGCGGATGCCAGTCGAATCCGACCGAGTTGCGTACGCCATGCGCGACGTATTCCATGATGCCGGTATTCGGATCCACGCGGTGGATTGCCGCCTGCATGTAGCTCGGCATGACGATATTGCCCGGCGCGCCGATGTTGAAATACAGCTTGTTATCGGGGCCCATCGCCAGAAACTTCCAGAAGTGTCCCGCTTGCGATGTCGGGTCGAGATTGTCGATGACGATTTTTGCTTCCGGCGGATTATCCAGCTTGTCCTCGATGCCGTCGTAGCGCGTGATGCGATGGCGCTCGGCGACATACAGGGTGCCTTTGCTGAACGCTACGCCGTTGGGCGCTTTCAATCCTTTCAAGATCTTTTTGACTTCGCGCTTGCCGCCGCGATCGACAATTGCGTACACGTCTGACAGATTGCGGTTGCCGACAAATACGGTGCCTTTGTCACCGAGCGCGAGTGAACGCGCTTCGGGCACCCCTTCAGCCCAGACTTCAACTTTGAAGCCCGCGGGTACTTTCAGTTTGTTCACGGGTAATTCGCTCGAGGGACGCCCGGTCAAGTGCGGCGCAAACGGATGTAGGGGCGACGACTGGTGCTCCGTGCCGCGGCCCTGCTGCCACGACGGTGGTGGCGTAGTCGCAGCGCCCGGCGGCGCCATCCCAGGCGTCGACCCTTGGACTTGCGCTGCTGGCGGCGCGTTAGGCGGAGAAGCGGGCGGCTTCTGTGCCCATGTGTTCGGCAGCAGCGCTAACGCTGCGATGCCCAGTGCGTAGATTATCGGCACCCGTTTGTGCTGCACTCGAGCGATATCAGATTTCATGACGCCTCCTTTGGTGACGAGCTTTTATTTGCGGCTCGTTTGCCGCCTAACGTTTGATGGGAATTATCCTATCGATTCGTGTGGCGTGCCAAGCAGGAAAGCGATGGGGAGGGGTGACCGCGGAGTTCGGACGTGACGCGTGCGCCGAACGCGCTTCATGGACGAAACGACCGCTTATCGCCATGCAGGGGCGACAGGACATATGGCGGGCGCGGTCGTCCCGCGCCCGCGAGCGGGACTTAGCAGTTCATCGAGCCGGTGAGCGGCTGCGGTGGCGGTCTAACTGCATGCCACACGTTGTTCACGCCGTCGCCGGTCGTGTCGCCCGGTTTTTTATCTTTTGCCCAGAAGTAGAGCGGCTGTCCGGAGTATGCCCATTGGCGGATACCGTCGTCGCGGACAACGATAGTCCAGTCGCCGCCCGGCTGGTCAGTCGAACTGGCGGCGAACGGCGGCCAGTTGGTGGCACACTGACCGTTGCACGCACTCTTGCCGGAGTAAGGCGTGTCTTTATCAAACGTGTAGAGCGTCATGCCGGTGCTTCCGGTCATCAACCCATTGGTGTAGCGGACGGGCGCATAAGTCATCCCGGCGCAGCCGACCAGCAATAGCGCCACAGCACCCGCGATCGTCAATCTAAAACGGATCATCATCTGCTCCTTCTTACCACCCGCAGG
>Ga0207691_10005215_pt1 | contig 12546 bp, 8 predicted proteins | sample KBSM13metaG_FD_184327 | JGI IMG/M metagenome (GOLD analysis project Ga0207691, IMG submission 184327) | Miscanthus rhizosphere microbial communities from Kellogg Biological Station, Michigan, USA - KBS M1-3 metaG (SPAdes) (version 2) | ecosystem: Host-associated > Plants > Roots > Rhizosphere >... | reverse complement strand
CCACTCGCTGCCGACGCCGCTGCCCGAGCCCGGTACTGACGCGCATGATGTGCTCGACGCCCTCGACCCGAGCGTGCAGCGCAGCCCCGGGGTAATTCGGGTGTTCTTGCGGCATGTACCGGACCAGCTGGCCTCGCTGGCGAGCGCGCTGGACGACAATGACCCCGAAGCGCTGCAGGCGGCGGCGCACAAGTTGAAGGGCAGCTGCCTGTCGGTCGGTGTCCCGCGCATGGCAGCGTTGTGCGAACGCTTGGAGAGCGAGCCCGCAGAACCGGGCGCACGCCAGATGAAAGCGCAATTGGACGGGGAATTTGTGCGTGCTCGCAGGCAGCTCAATCAGTCGTTGCTGCTGAAAAGCGCGTGAGCACAGGCTCCGGCCGCTTGCGGCCCCGGACCTGTGGCGCTACTGCCTTCGGGTGAGCGATCGAGACCCTGAAGCCATCGTCGTGCGCGGCGCGCGCGAGCACAATCTCAAGAACGTCACCCTCTCGATCCCCAAGAAGAGCTTGGTCGTGATCACCGGCGTGTCTGGCAGCGGCAAATCGTCGCTGGCCTTCGACACCATCTACGCGGAGGGCCAGCGTCGCTACGTGGAGAGCTTGTCCAGCTACGCACGGCAGTTCCTCGGGCAAATGGACAAGCCCAAGTACGACACCATCCGCGGCCTCTCGCCGACCATCTCCATCGAGCAGAAAACGGCCTCCAGCAACCCGCGCTCCACCGTCGGCACGGTGACCGAGGTGCACGACTACTTGCGCGTGCTGTACGCCAGCATCGGCGTGCAGTTCTGCCCCAAGTGCGAGCGCAAGGCCGAGGGTCAATCCGCGCAGCAGATCGTGTCTTCGATCTTGGAGTATCCGAAGGGCAGCAAACTAGTGCTCTATGCTCCCCTCGAGCGCCAGCGCAAGGGCGAGCACCGCGAGCTGTTGCTCGACGCGCGAACGCGCGGCTTTTCCCGGCTGCGCATCGACGGCAAGTTGGTCACCCTCGACGACAGCGTGGTCGCCCTGGACAAAAAGTCCAAGCACAACCTCGATCTGGTCGTCGATCGCATCGTAGTCGATGCGAGCGCGCGTGCGCGCATCACCGATTCGGTGGAGCTCGGGCTGCGCGAAGGCAAGGGCGTGATCAGCGTCGAGACTCCGAGCGAGGAGCGCGTGTTCAGTGAACGCGTCGCTTGCCCGCACTGCGAGCTCTCCTTTCCCGAGCTCAGCCCGCAGTCCTTTTCGTTCAATTCGCCGCTCGGGTTCTGTACCGATTGCAACGGCCTCGGCTCACGTCCGGAGATGGACCCGGAGCTGGTCGTGCCGAATCCCGCCCTGTCGATCAAGGAGGGCGCGATCACACCCTGGGCCGCCGCCGCCGCGCGCGGCGAGGGTTGGGTCGCGAACGAGATCGAATGGGTGCTGTCCGTCTTCGGCATCGACAAGAAAAAGCCCTGGAACAAGCTGACCCAAGCCCAACGTGACGCGGTCATGTTCGGCGGCAAGAAGGGCGGCGAGCTGTGGGAGGGCTTGGTCAACCAGCTGATGCGGCGCATGAAGAGCACCAGCAGCGAGGACATGAAGCAGTACTACCTGCGCTTCTTCTCCAGCAAGGTCTGCCCGACGTGCCACGGCGCGCGCCTGCGCCCCGAGAGCCGCGCCGTCAAAATCGCGGGCGAGAGCCTGGATACGCTCTCGCATCAGCGGATCGAGCAAGCGCGTGCCTGGATCGACAGCGTGCCGCTGAAGGGCGCGGACGCCGAGATCGCCGCCGAGCTCAGGAAGGAGATCGGCTCGCGCTTGGGCTTCCTGGTCAACGTCGGCCTGGGCTACCTCACCCTGGATCGCGCCGCCGCCACTCTTTCCGGCGGTGAGAGTCAGCGCATCCGCCTGGCCTCGCAGATCGGCTCCGAGCTCACGGGCGTGATCTACATCCTGGATGAGCCGTCGATTGGGCTTCATCAACGCGACAACGGCAAGCTGCTCAAGACGCTGAAGGCGCTGCGTGACGTCGGCAACTCCGTGATCGTCGTCGAGCACGACGAAGAAACGATGCTGGAGGCTGACTACCTGATCGACTTCGGCCCGGGCGCGGGCGAGCTCGGTGGAGAGGTCGTCGCAGCCGGCACGCCGGCGCAGGTGATCAAGAATCCCAAGTCGCTCACCGGCGCCTATCTATCGGGAAAACGCAAGATCCCAATCCCCGCCAAACGCCGACCAGGCAACGGCAAGGCGCTCGAAATCAAAGGCGCGAGCGAGCACAACCTCAAGAATTTGGACGTCCGCTTCCCGCTGGGCACGTTTCTGGCCGTCACCGGCGTGAGCGGCGCGGGCAAATCCACGCTCATCAACGGCATTCTGTTCCCGGCGCTTTCGCGCGCATTGCACGACGCGCGCAGCCCGATCGGTGAGCACCAAAAGCTGCTCGGCATCGAGCACATCGACAAGGTGATTGGCATCGATCAGAAACCGATCGGTCGCACCCCGCGCTCGAACCCGGCCACGTACACCAAGGTGTTCGATTCGATCCGCGAGCTGTACGCCAGCACACCCGAAGCGCGGGCCTACGGTTACGACGCAGGGCGCTTCTCCTTCAACGTCAAGGGCGGCCGCTGTGAAGCGTGCTCCGGCGACGGTGTGCGTCAGGTCGAGATGCATTTTTTGCCGGACGTGTACGTCACTTGCGAAGAGTGCGCCGGGCGGCGCTTCAACCAAGCCACGCTGCGCGTCCTGTACAAGGGCAAGAGCATCGCGGACACCCTGGAGATGAGCGTGCGCGAGGGGCTCGAGTTGTTCGGCGTGCACACGAACATCACGCGCGGCCTGCAAACCCTTTCGGACGTCGGCCTCGGCTACGTGAAAATCGGGCAGCCCTCGCCCACCCTGTCCGGGGGCGAGGCGCAGCGCATCAAGCTGGCGCGTGAGCTCTCGCGCCCGGGCACCGGCCGCACGCTGTACATCCTCGACGAGCCGACCACGGGCCTGCACTTCGCGGACGTCGAAAAGCTGCTCGAAGTACTGTCCCGCTTGGTCGAGGCCGGCAACACCGTGCTCGTGATCGAGCACAATCTCGACGTCATCGCCCATGCCGATTGGGTGATCGACCTCGGCCCCGAGGGCGGCGGAGCGGGTGGCCAGTTGGTGGCCGAAGGCACGCCGGAAAGCATCGCGCGCGTCAAAAAGAGCCACACCGGGCAATACTTGGCACGGGTGCTCGATCGCGCGAGCTCCGCGCCGAAAGTCGCGCCCGAAGCTGCACGCAAATTGCCTGCAGCGCGAGCACGCAGCGCACGAGCATGAGCCGGATGCAGCTGTTCTTCGACCTAGACGGCACGCTGACCGACTCTCGCCCCGGGATCTTGAATAGCTTGCGCCACGCGCTGACGGCGCTAGGCAGAGCAGTGCCCGCGGACGAGACGCTGTCGCGATTCATCGGGCCACCCACTCACGACAGCTTTCGCGAGCTGCTCGACTCGAGCGATCCGGAATTGAATGCACGCGCGATCGCGCTCTACCGGCAGCGCTATGCCAAGCTCGGCCTGTTCGAAAACAGCGTCTATCCGGGCGTCGCGCAGGGTCTGGAGGCGCTCTGCGCAGCTGAAATACCGCTGTTCGTGGTCACCTCCAAGCCCGAGGTATTTGCCAACATCATCATCGATCACTTCCAGCTTCGCCAATATTTCGGCCACGTGTACGGCTCGGAGTTGAGCGGCGAGCGTAGCAACAAGGGCGAGCTGATCGCGCACGTGCTGAGGAGCCAGGGGATCTCGCACGAAACAGCCTGGATGATCGGCGATCGCCTGCACGACGTACGCGGGGCGAAGCAAAACGGGCTGCGCTCGGCCGGCGTGCTCTGGGGCTACGGCTCGCAGCAAGAGCTGAGCGCTGCCGGCGCCGACACGCTCTTCCAAGCCATGCCTGAATTGGTCAAGAGCTTCACCAGCTGAGAGATCCGGCGTAGCAGCGGGGCGGGGCGCCGTGCTATTTATCGGCGCTCGAAAATCTCTGGAGAAATGGGAGAAGCACGATATGTCGCAACCGACCTCGGACATTGCACTCATCGGACTCGCCGTGATGGGTCAAAATCTGGTCATGAACATGAACGACCACGGCTTTACCGTGTCGGTCTACAACCGCACGGGCAGCGTCACGGACGAATTCATGGCCGGTCCTGCCAAAGGCTCGAAGGTCGTCCCCACCAAGACGGTGAAGGAGCTCGTCGCCTCGCTCAAATCCCCGCGCCGCGTATTCATTCTGGTCAAGGCCGGCAACGCGGTCGACGCAGTGATCGACGAGCTGACGCCGCTGCTGGCCCAAGGCGACATCATCATCGACGGCGGGAATTCCCATTTCCCGGACAGCCAGCGGCGCTTCGACCAATTGAAGGCGAAAGGCATTCGCTTCGTGGGCAGTGGCGTCTCTGGCGGTGAGGAGGGCGCGCGCCGCGGCCCGTCGATCATGCCCGGCGGCGATCCGGAGGCCTGGCCGCACATCAAGGAAATCTTGCAGAGCGTCTCGGCCAAGGTCGATGGCGAGCCCTGCTGTGACTGGGTCGGCGAAGGCGGCGCAGGCCACTACGTGAAGATGGTGCACAACGGCATCGAGTACGGCGACATGCAAATGATCGCCGAAGCCTATGATCTGCTGAAGAGCGGGCTCGGTTTGTCCGCGGACGAGCTGAAAGCCGTGTTCGAGGATTGGAACAAGGGCGTGCTCGACAGCTACCTGATCGAGATCACGGCCGAGATCTTCGGGCTGAAGGACGAAGACGGCGGGCCACTCGTCGACAAAATTTTGGACGCGGCGGGTCAAAAAGGCACCGGCAAGTGGACCAGCAACTCAGCGCTCGATTTGGGCATGCCCGTCACTTTGATCGGCGAAGCCGTATTTGCTCGCGCGCTATCGTCGCTCAAGACCGAGCGCGAACGTGCGAGCGTCGCGCTCAGCGGTCCGAAGTCGGCGTTCGGCGGCGACAAGAAGGCGTTCATCGCGGACGTCATGCTCGCCTTGTACGCATCCAAGATCGTCAGCTACGCCCAAGGCTACATGCTGCTGCGCGAAGCCAGCACCGAGTACGGTTGGAAGCTGAACTTCGGTTCTATCGCGCTGATGTGGCGCGGTGGCTGCATCATTCGCAGCCGTTTCTTGGGCGACATCAAGAAGGCCTTCGACAAGAACCCCGAGCTCGAGAACCTGCTGGTCGATGATTTTTTCCGCAAGGTGATCGACGAAAGTCAGACCGGCTGGCGGAAAACCATCGCCAACGCCGCCCTGCTCGGCATCCCGACGCCGTGCATGAGCTCGGCCTTGGCCTTCTACGACGGCTACCGTCGTGAGCGCCTGCCCGCCAACCTGCTGCAAGCACAGCGCGACTACTTCGGCGCGCACACCTACGAGCGCACCGACAAAAAGCGCGGTGAGTTCTTCCACACCAACTGGACTGGCCGCGGCGGCAACGTCAGCTCGCGCTCGTACAACGCATAGGCCTCGCGCCGCTCGGGAACAGGCCGGCTTTCGCCCAGAAAGCCGGCTTTTTTTGCGAGCTCAGGGCTGCGGAACGAGCTCGACGAGCGCCCAATCCGACTCGTGCTCGGCGTGCTCGCGTCGGAAGCCGGGCGCGAACGCAGCGCTGATCTCGGCTTCCATCGTGGCCAAAAAACCGGTCAAAATCACTCGCTCTGCGTGCAACGCGTGGCGTGTCAAGTCCGCGGCGCACGCCAGCAGCGCGGGCGCCTCCAAGTTCGCGACGACCAAGTCGAACGTTCGCTCGGGCTCCGCTGCGGGCAGGGAGAACCGACAGCGTTGCTCGAGCGCGTTCAGCACGGCATTGCCCTGGGCGGCTTCGATTGACACCGGATCGATGTCGATTCCCCATGCGTACTTTGCACCCGACAGCAGAGCCACGAATGAAAGAACGCCGGTGCCAGATCCGAAATCGAGCACTGACTGTCCGCTGTGCGCTCGGCACGCGCGTTCGAGCGCGCGCGACGCCAGGCGCGTGGTCGCGTGCGTGCCATCGCCGAAAGACAACTTGGGATCGAAAAAGATGCGCTGCGCCCCCGGCGGCGCAGGTGTCTCATCCCAGGCCGGTTGAATGACGAGGCTCGGGGTGAGCTCGACTTGCCCCAAGTGTCGAGTCCAGGCACTGGCCCAGTCCGAATTCTCGTCGACCTCGATGCTGAGCGCGATGCCGTTCGGCCCAGGCGCCGCCTCGAGCAGCAACGCGCGCGTGCGAGTGGCGATCCCCTCGGCCGTCTCGCGGTCGGCCGCATACACGACCAGCCGCTTCGATCCGTCTTGTTCTTCGATGCCGCCTGCGCCAGCTTCGAACAAAAGCGAGCTCACCAGGCTGGATAACTTGCGGGGAGTGCGCACCAAAAGCTTCACCAACATCGACGCTTGCTCACTGCTTCCGACCACTGATTCAGGCGCCGTGAAAGCGATTCAGGTCGCTCCAGTAGTGGCCGAAGCCGCGAATCAGCTCGATGTATGCCTCGAACTCCGCCGGTTTCACCAAGTAGCTGCAGGCGCCCGTTTGGTAGGCGGCCGCGATGTCGTCCTCGGCCTCGGAGGTGCTCAGTACCACGACCGGGATGTGACTCACGGCTTCGGTCGCTTTCATGCGGCGCAGGACCTCGAAGCCGTCGACTCGCGGCAAGCGCAAATCGAGCAACACGAGATCAGGACGGGGTGAGCTCTCCGGATCGCTGTGCTGACCCTCGCGCTGCAAGTAATCGAGCGCTTGCTGGCCATCGCTCAAGTGAGCGATGCACTTCACGCGATCTCGAAGCTTGGTCAGGTTTCGCAGCACGATTTCCGCGTGCGCGGGGTCGTCCTCGACCAACAAGATGGAAATCGGAGCTGCTGTAGATTTCATGACTCCTCACGTTTGGTTGCGGGCAGAGTAAATGACACGGTCGTGCCCTGACCGGGGCCAGCGGAATCGATCCAAATGCGCCCGTCGTGCACGTCGATGATGCGTTTGACCAGCGCCAGGCCGATGCCGGTACCCTCGATTTCAGGCTGCAATTTCTCGAACAAACCAAACAACTTGTGCTGATGGCGTGGGTCGATACCAATGCCATTGTCCCGTACACGAATCACGATTTCGCCTTCGACCCGCTCGGCGATTATTTCGATGCGCGGAGCCGGGACTGTACTCGCGAACTTCACCGCATTGTCGATCAGGTTCTGGAATACCTCGACCAGCCGCAGCCGATCGCCATACAGGCTGACAGGCTCGCTCGTCAGCACAATGCTCGGTTTTTCCTGGGCAATTCGCCCTGCGACCATGCTCAGAGCTTCGTTCAAAAGCTCACTGAGCGGCACGCGTTCCGGAGCACTTTGCTTTCGTCCGACCCGCGATAGCTGCAAGAGATCGGTGAGCAACGCAGCCATGCGGTCGGCGGCCGTCTTGATGAACGACACGTCCCGAGCCACTCGCTCAGCGTCACCTCGCTGAGCGTCTTCCACCAAGAACCCCAAAAAGCTCTGGATGGTGACGAGCGGGCTCTTCAGATCGTGGGACACGGTATAGGTGAAGCGCGTCAGCTCGTCGTTCTTGTGATGGAGCTCTTCTTCACGCAGACGACGCTCGGTTACATCACGGCTGATGATCAACACCGAGTCGACCTCTCCCGATTCGGCGCGCTCGGGCACGATCTGCGCATCCCAGGTGATGGTACTGCCGTCGGACCGTTTGAAGTCGTCCTCCAGACGGGTCGGCGCTTTGCTGTCGAACACGCGTTGTATGGCGGCGCTCCACAGCTCGAGTTGGTCGCCGAGTAGGCCCAGCTCGCGGTTGGTCTTGCCCAGCGCGCTTTCGAGGGGGATACCGCTTACTGCCACGAACACCGGATTTACGTACGTGTACCGCTGCTCGCGATCGAGCCGGACCACAAGGTCGGGCAGGTTGCTCGTGAGCGTGCGAAAGCGCTGTTCGCTCTGCCGCAACTCTTCTTCGACGCGCGCGCGCTCGGTCACGTCACGCGCGATACCCACGTACAAGTAGGACCCCTGAGTGGGCATGCGAGTCAGGGTCAAATCGATGTCGACGCGGGTTCCGCTCTTGTGCACGTGGGTCGTCTGGTACGAAAGGTGCGGTTCGGACTCCAGGCGACTCACGACCGAGCTCCACTGAAAACCCGCTCGCCCGCTGAACGTGGCCACCCCCGCGCCGATCACCTCCGTTCGGGCCCGGCCCAGCTGGCTGCAGGCTGCGGCATTGGCGTCGACCACGACCCCTTTGGCATCGAGGAAGAAGACGCCGTCTTTGATGTACTCCAGCGTGGCCCTGAGTCCCGCTTCGCCGGCGCCTGGCAAGCCGCTCGCGACAGTATTGGCCAAATCTCCCATCCTCGAATGCTCCGGGCTAGGCGTCGAGCGCTTCGCGCACCTTGCCTGCCAACTCTTTGAGGGAGAACGGTTTTTGTATGAAATGAAAGCCCCTTTCCAGCACACCGTGGGGCGCGATGATGTTCTCGGTATAGCCGGACATGAACAAGACTCGCAGGCTGGGCATCGTCAGCGTGAGTCGCTCGTAGATCTGGCGGCCGTTCATGTTCGGCAGGACCACGTCGCTCAGCAGCAAGTCGATGCGTGATCGGTGTTCTGCCGCCAACTGAAGCGCGTCGCTGCCGCGTGCCGCGCTCAGCACGCGATAGCCCTGGCTATTCAGGAATTTGGCGACCAGTGATCGTACGAGTACTTCGTCTTCCACGAGCAGGATGGTTTCGCTGCCCTTGGGCAGGTCCGGATCCTTGAACGCGGCCGGAGCCACCGGCTTCTCCGACACCGCGGGCAGGTAAATGCGAAACGTCGAACCGTGACCCACGTCCGACTCGACCAGCACGAAACCGCCGCTTTGCTGGACGATCCCGTAAATGATGGACAGGCCGAGGCCAGTTCCACGCCCGGGCCCCTTGGTCGTGAAAAAGGGCTCGAACAGTCGTGACAGCACGCCATCGGCCATCCCTACCCCCGTGTCCTTGACCGACAACAAGAGGTGCGGCCCAGGGCGCGCGTCCAAGTGGCTTTGACACAATTCGGCGTCGACCTCGACCTCGGAGGTTTCGATGCTGAGCTGTCCGCCCTGAGGCATGGCGTCCCGGGCGTTGACAGCCAAGTTGATCAACACCTGCTCCATCCCGCTCGGGTCGACTCGCACTGCACGCAGGTTGGCGCCTGGCCGGAACACGACCTGCACGTCCTCACCGATCAGGCGCTCCACGATGCGCATCGCGCCGGAAAGGAGCTGGTTCAAATCCAGCAGCACGGGCTCGACCAATTGCTTGCGACTGAACGCCAGCAATTGTCCGGTCAAAGTCGCCGCGCGCTGCGTGGCGCGCTGGATCTCCAGCAGATCACCGTGCGCTGGATCCCCCTCACGAACCCCGCTCAGCAGAATGTCGGTAAAACCGCGGATGCCAGTCAATAGGTTGTTGAAGTCGTGAGCCACGCCTCCGGCGAGCCGTCCCACCGCGTCCATCTTGGAGGCTTGGCGGAGCTGCTCCTCCAGTCGACGCTGGGCAACTTCTGCCTGTTTCCGCGCCGAGATATCGCGCAATGCCGTGAGAATCGCGAGACCGTCGCGGACCCGCACTGACACCGTGCGCGCCTCCACCGCGAGCGCACGCCCCGAGCGGTGCACGACGATCAACTCTGTCGGCGGGCAGGGCACGCCGGCCAAGCAATCGTTCGCCATGGCACGCGCGGTAGGCAAGGAATCAGGGTGAAACATGCCCAGCTCCGGCACCGTCTTGCCCACCACCTCGTCGCGTCGGTAGCCGAACATTTCCTCGGCGGCGCGATTGATGTCGATGAAGGTGCCCTCACTGGTCACGAATTTGCACGCGTCGGGAGACGACTCGAAGAACACGCGGAAGCGCTCCTCGCTCTCCCGAAGGGCAGCTTCGGCTGCCCACCGGGACTCGACCAGCCGCCACTCGCGCAGCGCGCGTTCGGCGGTATGCGGCAAGCCGGCGAACGCCTCGCGTGACTTCACCAAGTAGTCGAGCGCGCCAGCGCGCATCGCGCGCACCGCAGTCTGCTCATCGCCGTGACTGGTCATCACCAGAACCGGCAGCCCCGGTTGGCCGTTTTGGGCCGACAGCAAGTCGAACGCTTTGCCGTCTGCCAGATTCAAGTCGGCGAGGATCAGCGCGGGCAGCTTGTCAGCGATCGCCCGCTGAGCCTCGGCCAGCGATGCGGCAAAGCGCAGCTCGAAGCCGCCATGGGCCGAAAGCACACGCGCCACGGCCTCGGAATGAGCGGGGTCATCCTCGACCACCAAGATATCAGGGCGAATGCCGCCCTCTTCGATCATGCAGGGACAGTCCTGGTCATTTGCCCCCGATCCTATATCAGCAGTGCCCATGGACTGTCTCCTAGGCTGCGAAACGCCGCCAATCAGCGAATGTCGAACGGGCCCCAGACGAATGCACCACCCCCCGGCGCCTCCAACCCAGCTCCGCTGTCAGTGAGTTATTGCAGAAGCGGGCCTACCGATGGTGGCGACGCAGAACGGCCTAAGCGCACCGACGGGTGCTGGGCACTCGGAACCCAGTTCGCAGCTGTACGATGACAGACAGACCGACTTTTCCGTGTCGCACACAAAGCCGGTACCGCAATCGATGTCGCGTCCACATTTACGATAGCACCGCTTGTTCGCGGTGTAACAGGTGCACTCACCTGCCGTACAAAGGTCTGCAGGCGCGACATCGACGACCCGCTTGCCCTCGCAGGTATCGTCGCCCGTGCACGACCCCTCGGCGCCCGTACCCGTACCCGTACACGTGAGGGTGTTCGGATTGCAGGTCAGCCCTTTGAGCGCGAGGTTTTCGCGGCGCGAGAAAGTCGGGCAGCCAGAAGGAACATCCGTGCCCCGACCCACGAGACATTTGGCTTCGTAAACGCAATTATTGGTATCACTACACGACCAAGTCGTGGCCCCGCAATCACAATAGGTCGCCTGCTCGAAACAGAGCGTCTTTGCCGTCGGTGTTGAAGGCGTGCTGCAATCGATCGTGTTGAGGTTGATTGCGGCAGCAATATCCTCACATGACTTGATGCCGGGACTCTGAAGCGCAACCGGGAACTGACAACAGTCCGTCGCGTCGATGCACTCGCCAGTGCAAGTGCCGTCTCCCCTCGTGCCAGCCGTTCCCATTGCACCTGCTGCGTTGTCGTCCCCACCCATACCGCCACTGTCGTCAGCGCCGCCCGTTTGATGGACCGTCCGTCCACCCTCGCCAGCAGTCGCGCCTGCCGTGCTCCCGCTCGGTTCCGCGCCCGCGGCGCCAGCGATCTCGCCGCCGGCCGCGCCGCCGCCGGACTTGAAGTCGCGTTTCTCGCTACTGCAACCCCCGACGATCGCGAACCCGAGGCTCACTAACAAAACAACCGCGACCACGTGCTTCATCATGCTCACTTCTGTGCGAACCTTTGCCCTGGCTTGAATGGGGCTGCTTTGCCACCCACGCAATGCCACAAAACGCCGCAGCCCGCAGCGATTCCTCACTGCGGGCCGAAAGCGCGGGCCCACGACGCCTGAGGGCCGTTCAGTTCGTGATCGACGAAGCCACAGGAGCACCTGGCAAGGGGGTCGGCACGACACAGAACGGCTTGAGGCCACCAACCGTCAGCGGCGCGCACTGGCTGTCTTCATTGCAGTCCTGTGCGACCGAAGCGCAAAACCCGTCGGCGCCGCAAACCATCCCCGTGAAAGCGCCGCCCAAGCCGGAGGGTGAGCAGTCGCGGTCCAACTCGCAAGACTGGGCGCAAGTTCCGTCGTTGCACTTGTAAGCGAGGCTGTGGTGGGCGATCGCACACTGTGAATCCGTCACACAGCTAGCATCCGGGATGCACAACTTGCTCGTCTTCGTATCGCAGACCTGCCCTGCGCCACAATCGATGTCGCGTGCACATTTGCGATAGCACTGCTTGCTTCCGCCGTAACAAGTACACTCGTCCGTGGTGCACAAATCACCCGCAGTGCTGTCGATGATCTGCTTACCCTCGCAGGACTTGTCGGTGGTGCAGCCCGCGGCCACGGTTGGCCCGACGCAGGTCTTCGAGTCCGGATTGCAAACGGGCACTGCCGTGCCGAGGCGCGTGATGCTTGGGCAGCCCGTGGGGACGTCGGCGCCAACGGCAACTACACAATCAAGGCCGTACGCACAGGCATGTGTGTCGTCGTCGCAGGTCCAAGTGTCGTCACCGCACTCGCAGTACGTCGCTTGCATGAAGCACAGCTTCGCCGGTGCGCCCGCAGCTGGCGCCGCGCAGTCGACCGAATCAGCCGCGATCTTGTCGGCAATGTCCTGACACGACTTGATCTCGGCGGTGTGCTGCGCGATCGGTAGCTGGCAGCAATCTTCGGCCTTGGTGCACTCGCCAGTACAAGTCAGCCCCGTTGGCTCGATCCCGAAGTTCGCGAGATCGCAAACGCCAGTGGCGGTTGCCACGGACGGGACACACACCAAATCCTTGGCGCAGTCGCCGTTGACACGACAGCTCTCGCCGCGCGCGCCGAGTTGGATGCCGAGGCCACCCGTGGCGCCGC
>Ga0207691_10005213_pt1 | contig 12548 bp, 8 predicted proteins | sample KBSM13metaG_FD_184327 | JGI IMG/M metagenome (GOLD analysis project Ga0207691, IMG submission 184327) | Miscanthus rhizosphere microbial communities from Kellogg Biological Station, Michigan, USA - KBS M1-3 metaG (SPAdes) (version 2) | ecosystem: Host-associated > Plants > Roots > Rhizosphere >... | reverse complement strand
CAGAACATCGGCAACAGCACCCGCCTGCTCCTGCGCGACGACGTCGATCAGGAATCGCGGGACATGTTCCGGCGCACCATCGAGCGCGAGCTGACGACGCTCAAGCGCTTCATGGACGACCTGCGCAACGTCGTCAAGCCGAAGCCGATCGAACGCTTCGCGATGGAAGTGAATCAATCGGTGACCGAGATCGTCGAGGCGATGCGGCCGGAAGGCGATCGCAACGGCGTGCTGGTGGAAGCCCGCTACGCGCCGGGCCCGCTGGTCATCGAGGGCGACCGTTTTGCGCTGGGCCGCGTGTACCGCAACCTGATGTCGAACGCGATTCAGGCGACGGCGCCGGGCGGCAGCGTGACCATCGCGACCGCGCGGGTCGGCGACCACGTCGAGATCAGCGTCACCGACACGGGATCGGGCATTCCGGCCGATCGTCTGTCCGCGATCTTCGACGACTTCGTCACCACCAAACGGCGGGGCCTCGGGCTCGGCCTCGCCATCTCCAAGCGCATCGTTGAGCAACTCGACGGCACGATCGTCGTCGAGAGCGAAGTCGGACGCGGCACGGCGTTTACGCTGCGGTTTCCGGCGCGCGTCGATCGGACGGTTCAGGTGGCTGCAAGCTAGAGGGAGGAATGGAATGTTCCGGACACTCGTGAAGACCGACGCACTCTCGGTGGCCGACCAGACGGTCGCCGTCCGATACTTCGAGCTCCGAACCATGCGCGGGGCGCGCCGCTACAGCGCGGAGATTCTGCTCGCGCCGGGCGATCGCATCATTCTCGACGACGATTCGGTGACGAACCTCGAGGCGCGCACGAACGTGCTCGTGCCGGCGACGCTGTACAGCCGGCTGCTGGCCAGCCGTCCCGACGCCGCCTAATCGTTCGTTGGTTGGTCCGGAGAGAACGATCCCCGCGAAGAGGGCGCAGCGACGAGCCGTCGCCGCCGCGCCGTCCTCAGCCAGGAATCACAGGGACGGCCTGGGGGGAAATCCTGCGACGACCCGCGCTACTTCTTGGGCAGCACCGCGTCCTTCAACTGCTTTGCAATTCGGGCCTTGACCACGGTCTTGGCGGGAATCTTGATGGCCTCGCCCGTCGCGGGGTTCCGTCCCATCCGCGCCTTCCGCTTCTGAACGACCAGCTTCACCATTCCGGGCAGCACGAACTCGCCGGAGCGCTTCAGCTCCTTCTCCGCGAGCGCCGTCAGCTCGTCGAAGTACTCGCGGGCCTGCGTCCGCTTGACTTCGAACCGTTCGGAGAAGTGCGAGAAGAGTTCGGACTTTCCCATCCTGCGGGCGGCGTCAGCCATCGGTGTTTCCCCCTTGACGCGCTGTGATGTTTCACCGCCGATCGTCGCGCGCGCGGCATCAATCGCGGTACTGCTCGAAAAGCCCGCGTATCCTAGCGCGGCCTTCTCACCAGTGTCAATTCGCGGCAACCGCGAAAACATCGGTTTTTCGGCCTGAATGCTAGAATTTCGACGTATGTCAAGCTCGACGCTCGAAACCTTCCCCAACCCGCGCCCCGAGCGGGAATACGAGATCGCGATTCAGTGTCCCGAGTTCACGTCCGTGTGCCCGAAGACCGGTCTTCCCGATTTCGGCGAGATAAGGATTTCATACGTGCCCGACGCCCACTGCGTCGAGCTGAAATCGCTGAAGTACTACCTGATCGAGTTCCGCAACCGCGGCATCTTCTACGAGAGCGTGACGAACCAGATCCTGGACGATCTCGTCGCGGCACTGCAGCCGCGCCGCATGACGGTCGTCGGCGACTTCTCGATTCGCGGCGGCATCAAGACGGTCGTCACAGCGCAGTACGTCAAGAACTAAAAGCTGTCAGCTTTCAGCTATCGGCTATCAGCTGAGAGCCGAGAACCGAGAGCCGGATTGAGATGAGCGACGAGCCTATCCGCATTCCGATCGAGACCGAGCTCGACCTCCATGCATTCGCGCCGCGCGACATCGCGTCAGTAGTCAGCGACTACATCGACGCGGCCGTCCTGGCCGGTCTTCGCGACGTGCGCCTCGTGCACGGACGCGGCACGGGCGTGCAGCGGGGCATCGTTCAGGCCGCCCTCGATCGCCACCCTTCCGTTGTCGAATTCCACGACGATCCCGCCTCCCACCTGGGAGCTACGGTCGCCCATCTCGCCGCGCGTTCAGAAACGTAATCGCCACCCAAACGCTTCGTCGCGTCAGGACACGGCACATCGCTTGCCCGTGAGGACGCCTCGGCGCCGCTCGTGGGTCGCAAGTCGTTGATTCGACTGCCGCGCGATTTTTCGTGCGGCAGTTTCTGCGCACGAGCAGCCGAAGCGCCATGCAGATTCCGCAATACGTCCGCGTCCGTGGCGCCCGATGGCGTGTGCTCGATGTCCGCACGTACGAGGACTGCGAGCTCGTCACGGTGACGGGAGTTGCGCCACCGTACATCGGCGTTGAGCGACGCTTCCTCGCGCCGTTCGACATCATCCAAGCTATCGACCGGCGGAGCCGGCCACGAGTGGTTCGAGCGGAGCATTGGCGCAACGCCTGTCGACACCTCCTCGCCGACAATCGGCCGCCCGCCGGACTGGCGGCTGCGCTGCACGCGCGGATCGATCTCCTGCCACACCAGCTCGAACCCGCGCTGGCGATTCTTCGCGGGTTGGGGTCGCGGCTCCTGCTGGCGGACGAGGTCGGGCTCGGCAAGACGATTCAGGCAGGACTCGTCTGCGCCGAACTGCTCGTCCGTGGCGCGATCGATCGCGTGCTCGTGCTCACGCCCGCCGGGCTGCGGGGCCAGTGGCGCGACGAATTCTTGAAGCGCTTTTCCATTCACGCGACCACTGTCGACGCGCCGGCGCTAAGGACGGCGGCCGCGACGCTGCCAGTCGGTCTGAATCCGTGGTCGACCCACCCGATCGCGATTGCGTCAATCGACTACGTCAAGCGCCCGGAGGTGCTGCCGGCTGTCGCGGCCTGCTGGTGGGACCTGGTCATCGTGGACGAAGCGCACGGCGTCGGCGCCGACTCGGATCGTTACCTCGCCGTCAACATGCTCGCCGCCGGAGCGACGTATGTGCTCCTGCTGACGGCGACGCCGCACTCCGGCGACCGCCGTGCCTTCGCATCTCTCTGCGGACTCGGATCGCTCGACGCGGATCCTCTTCTGGTCTTCAGGCGCCGCCGGAACGCCGTGCGAATCGGCGTGCCGCGGCGGGTCCATATCACCGCCGCGCGGTTAAGCGCCGACGAGCGCCGGATGCACCGTAGTCTCGCGGACTACACCGCGGCAGTTCGCGCGGACCGTCGCGCGCTCCACGACGCTTTCTGGCTGGCGCTCTCCGTTCTCCACAAACGCGCGCTTTCGAGCGCCTGGTCGCTCGCCCAATCGATCGATCGCCGTCTCGTGTCGCTGCTGGCGGTTGGCGCAAACAGGTCCGGGGCCCAGCTGATGCTGCCGCTGGGCGATCCGGACGGCGAGCGATCGAGCGACGACGAGGCTCCAGCGTGGCCGGCGGATCTTGGCCTTGCCGATGCCGACCACGAACGGCGGCTGCTCACGGAACTGTCAGCACATGCCAGGACGGCAGCGCGCCACGAAGCCAAGCTGGCGATGCTCCGGCGATTACTGAGACGCGTCCGGGAATCGGCGGTGGTGTTCACGGAATATCGCGACACCTTGCTTCACATCAGTCGCGTGCTCGATCTGCCGTGTGTCGTCCTGCACGGCGGACTCACTGCACGGGAACGCGCGGCCGCACTCGCGGCATTTGCCAGCGAGCCGCGAACGGTTCTTCTCACCACCGACGCCGCTGGTGAGGGGTTGAACTTGCATCAACGCTGCCGCCTCGTCGTCAACGTCGAGCTTCCATGGAATCCGATGCGCCTCGAGCAGCGCATCGGGCGCGTGGATCGCATCGGACAGCAACGCACGGTTCACGCCTTCCATCTCATCGCGACCGGCACTGGCGAGCCGCGTATTTTGCAACGTCTCACCCAGCGCATAGCGGCGGCGCAAGCCGAGATTGGCGCACCCGACCCGCTCGGCATCGACGACGAACTGGCGATCGCGCGACTGGTTATTGGCGAGGCGTTCGATGATCGCGGTTGATCTCGGGGCTGCCGCACACGATGAAGCGCGACGCCTTACCGGCGCGCGCGCGCTCCTCAACGCATCGCGGCCGTTCGTTGCCGACGGTCCGCTGGTCGGTATCGCTCGTCGCCATCAGCTCCGGACGGCCCTGCGCCGTCGCATCCTCCTGGTGTACCGGTGTGCCTGCGAGGACGCCGCTGGACGCCTCGTTCACTCCAGGCTGGTCGCCGTGACGATTGCCCTTCGGGGACATGGGCCCGATCTTGCCCGCGCACCCTGGACGGATCCCGCAGTGCTTGCCCGAATCGATGAGGACTGCCGGGACTGGCGCGAAACCGCGCTGCGCGTCACACGCGAGTTCACGCTCGCACGCCGATTGCGCGAGCGCGCGATTGCCGCGAATCACAGCGCCGGACCGCTATCGTTTCAACCCGGTCTTTTCGACCGGCGCGCTCACCGTGCGCACGTGGCTCACGAGCAGCGTGAGGCCGATCTTGCCGCGCAGTTCGCCGTCAGACTGGCGGCCGTAGAGGCCGCCGGCACGCTGACCCTTCGTGCACCGGACCTGGTGCTCGTCCTGATCCCCCGCGATGCTGCCCGGGTGTGACGGCCATCTCGTGTCGGCGGCTTTTCTCGAACGCCAATCAGCGGAGCTCGCCCAGGCCGCATGGCTGGATCAGAGACGGCGAAGCCTTGCCGAGTGGAGCGGCACGACGCGGGTGCTTGGTCCCGCCTCGACTCCGGCGGCCCTTCTCCAGACATCAGCCGTCCCGCTGGTGGAGCTTCTCGGCTTTCGCACGCCCGAACGGGTCGAGCCGCTCGACTCGGTCGTCGCCGCGACCGTGACCTCCGCCGCCACACCCGTGGCCATCATCGTCACGTCCTGGGCGGAACCGCTCGATCCGCTCTGGCGCCTGGCGGTGACACAGGCCCTGCAGCGTTGCGCCGCCTGGTGCGTGCTGTTCGACGGTCTTCGCCTGCGCCTGATCGATGCGTCGCGTCTGTATGCGCGGCGCTATCTCGAATTCCACCTCGATCTCGTCCTCGATCACCCGATCGCCTTCGCGGCTTTCTGGCGCATCTTCAGCGCGGCATCGCTCACGGCCGATCCGGGCGACCCGTCATCCCTTCACGCGCTCGTCGCGGCGTCCGACCGCCACGCCGCCGGTGTCTGCCGGTCGCTGCGCGACGGCGTACTCGACGCCTCCGTCCACGTCCTGCGCGCGCTGCTCGACGGCCGGCGACGACGACGAAGCTTAGGAGCGGCGAACGCCGCATTCGAGCAAGCCCTCACCATCGTCTATCGGATGCTCTTCCTGCTGTTCGCCGAGGCCCGATCGCTGGTTCCGCTCTGGCATCCGGTGTATCGCGACAGCTACAGCCTGGAGGCGTTGTGTGATCTGGCGGACGATTCGCGGCGCCCCGCCGGAGTGTGGGACGCGCTTCGTGCCATCGCGCGCCTGGCGCACGCGGGGTGTCGCGCCGGCGACCTGCGCGTGACGCCGTTCAACGGACGATTGTTTTCCCCTGCGCGAACACCGCTTGCCGAGCGTCAGGATCTCGACGACGAGTCGGCGCGTCAGGCAGTGCGCGCGCTCTCGTCACGGCCCACCTCGGATCGGGCAGGGCGCGAGCGAATTGCGTACCGGGACCTCGGCGTCGAGCAGCTCGGAGCCGTGTACGAAACCTTACTCGACTACGAGCCCACGGGAAACGGCGACGCGGTCCGGCTCGAGAGCGGGTCGGGCGTCCGAAAGGCGACGGGCACGTTCTACACCCCGCAGCCGATCGCCGACTACCTCGTGCGCCGGACGCTTGCGCCGCTGGTCCGCGACGCCGCTCCTGAGCGGATCCTCGAGCTTCGAGTCGTCGACCCGGCGATGGGCAGCGGCGCGTTTCTCGTTGCCGCCTGCCGCTATCTCGCGGCTGCCTACGAGTCGGCGCTGGTCCGGTCTGGCGGATGTCATGCCGCCGATCTGGGACCGCCGGAGCGATCGGCGATTCGGCGCGCAATCGCGGAGCGCTGCCTGTATGGCGTCGACCGCAATCCCATGGCGGTTCAACTTGGGCGCCTGTCACTCTGGCTGGCGACACTTGCCGCCGATCGCCCGCTCAGCTTCCTCGATCACCGCCTGCAGGTTGGCGACAGCCTGCTTGGTGCCTGGGTCTCGAGCCTCAGACATCCCCCCGCCAAGGCCCGACGCGCCTCACTGCCACTCTTCGGTGACGACGAGGTGGCCGGCGCCCTCCGTGATGCGCTGCCGGTTCGCTTTTCACTGGAGTCGACCCCCAACGACACGCTGGATCAGGTGAGGGCGAAAGAGCGCGCGTTCGCCTTGCTGACGGACCGCGACGCGCGGCTTTCGCGATGGAAGCGGGTAGCGGATCTCTGGTGCGCCGCGTGGTTCCAGACCGAGCACACTCCGCCGCCCGCCGCATTTGGCGCGCTGTCGGACGCGGTGCTCAAGGGACGCGGTTCGCTGCCGGCGGCCACAACCGATCGTTTTCTGGCCGCAGTCGACGACATCGCCGCCGCGCAGAGGTTTTTTCACTGGGAGCTCGAATTCCCGGAGGTGTTTTTCGACCGCGACGGCGCACGCCTGCCGGCGGCCGGGTTCGACGCGGTCATCGGCAACCCGCCCTGGGACATGGTGCGGGCCGATACGGGAAACGCGGACACTCGCAAGAACGCCAGACGCGATGTCTCGTCAGTGCTCCGGTTCACGCGCGATGCCGGCGTCTACCAGGCGCAGTCGGGCGGTCATGCGAACCGGTATCAGCTCTTCCTCGAGCGCGCGATCGCGCTTACTCGCCACGGCGGACGCATCGGCCTCGTCCTGCCTTCCGGCCTCGCCACGGATCACGGCAGCACGTCCCTGCGTCAGCTGCTGCTGACCCGCTGCGACCTGGATGCGCTGGTCGGTATCGACAATCATCGCGGCATCTTTCCCATCCATCGCAGCGTCGGCTTCCTGCTGGTCACCGCATCGCCGGGCTCGACGACGCGGCGCGTCGCCTGTCGCTTCGGCATTGACGATCCGGCCGTCCTGGAAGGCCTTGGCGAAGAGTCGTCCGACACGTCGGGCTGGTTTCCCGTGCGTGTTTCGCCGTCGCTGCTCGAACGCATTTCAGGAAGCAGTCTGGCCATTCCCGCGCTGCGGAGCGCGACCGACCTCGGCATCGTCGATCGCGCCTCTGCGCTGTTTCCGCCGCTCGGCAGTCCGCTGGGATGGGCGGTGCAATTCGGGCGCGAGCTGAACGCCAGCGACGACCGCGCCGCGCTTCGGGCCCCTGGGCAGGGGATCCCGGTCGTCGAGGGCAAGCACCTCGAGCCGTTTCGAGTCGCGCTCGACCGGGCGCGGTACAGCGTTCGTCCGGCGGACGCCAGGCGGCGGCTGCGCTCCGATCGTCACCAGCGCCCGAGACTAGCTTATCGCGACGTCGCCGGCTCGACCAATCGCACGACACTGATCGCGGCGATTCTCCCAGCCGGCACGATATCGACCCACACGGTCTTCTGCCTGCGCACTCCGCTGGCTCTGCGCGCGCAGCACTTCCTGTGCGCCCTCTTCAACAGTTTGGTCGTCAACTATCTCGTTCGCTGCCGCGTCACGACGCACGTCGCGACGGCCACGGTGGAACAGTTGCCGATTCCCGTCGCGTCGCACGCGCCCGCGCTCTTCCGGCGCATCGCCGCAACCGGACATCGCCTTTCGAGAGGCCGCGACGCCACGGCGTTCGCAACGCTGAACGCGCATGTGGCCGCCTTGTATCAGCTGTCGACGCCGGAGTTCGAGCATGTCCTGAACACCTTTCCGCTGGTGCCGAAGGACGAACGACGGGACGCGCTCGAAGCGTTCAAAGCGGAATACCGATAACCGCTGAAAACAGCGAATGCCCGCAAAAACCTGCCGAAATTCTTTGCAATTTTGTGCACTACCGCGTATATCCTCCGTTGAGAGCTCCTCCAGACAATTGGTAGAACTTCGGCGGCGGGAGCCGCAAGCATGGAGTTCGAAAACGACGTCTTCGTCAGCTACGCGCATATCGACGATCAAGCGTTGATCAAAGGGCAGACTGGCTGGATTTCGAACCTGCATCGTCATCTTCAGGTTCGCCTCGAACAGCTGCTCGGAAAAGAAGCGCGGATCTGGCGGGATCCGACGCTGCAGGGAAATGACGTCTTCGCGGACCGGGTGGTCGATCGTCTGCCTGGCGTCGCCGTCCTCGTGTCGGTGCTCTCGCCCCGGTATGTCAAGTCCGAATGGTGCCAGCGGGAGCTGGCGGAATTCCTGAAAGCCTCCGTGGCCACCGGCGGCGCGCGCGTGGCGGACAAGCTTCGCGTCTTCAAGGTCGTCAAGACGCCGATTCCGGCGGAACTTCAGCCGCAGGATCTCAAGACCGCGCTCGGGTACGAGTTCTTCATGACCGAGCCTGAGAGCGGCCGCCATCGCGAGCTGGAGGACAATGAGATTTTGGGCCCAGAAGCGCGAAGGCTGTATTGGACCAAATTCAACGACCTCGCGGAGGACATCGCAAAGCTCTTGACCTTCCTCGAAGGAAGGGCATCCGGAAACACGCCGTCGCCTGCCAAGACCAGGGGTACTGTCTACGTGGCGGAGACCAGCGCCGACGTCAAGGAGCGACGCGACTCGATCAAGCGTGATTTGCTCGGTCACGGGTACACGGTGCTGCCGGACGAGCCGTTGCCGCTCGAGGGCGCGGAATGTGCCTCGTTCGTTCGCGAGCAGCTTTCGCAATGCCGCTTATCGGTGCACGTAGTCGGTCAGAACTATGGAGTGGTGCCCGACAACGCGACCGACTCGATTGTCGTCCTTCAGCATGAGCTCGCGAGCGAGCGCGCCGCGGCGGGCGATTTCGGCCGTCTGATCTGGATGCCACCGGATCTGGATCTCGCGGCTGCGAAGGAAGCACAGCGGAAGTTCATCGCGCAGCTCGAAACCGACTCGACACTTCATGCGGGCGCCGAGATCGTGAAGAAAACGTCCCTCGAGGACTTCAAGAGCTTCCTGCTTGACCGCCTTGCAGAGAGCGCTCTGGCGAAGCCGCATCGCCAAAAAGCGTCTCGCGAGCATAACGCGCTGCGAAGCATCTATTTGATCTGCGACAGCCGCGACATCGACGACGTACAGCCGGTTCGGGATGCCCTGTTCGAGGAGTTCGAGGTGCGGCTGCCGGTGTTCGACGGCGATGAAGCGGACGTGCGCCGTGAGCATGAGGCGAACCTCGGCGAATGCGACGCGGCGTTGATCTACTACGGCGCCGGCAACGAGGCGTGGCTCAATAGCAAGTTGAGAGAGCTGAAGAAGATCGCGGGATACGGCCGCACCACGCCGATGGTCGCGACCGGCGTCTACATCGCGCCGCCGGCCACCGCCAACAAGCAGCGCTTCCGCACTCACGAGGCAATCGTGATCAATCCTGAAGGTCCGTTCACGTCTTCGGCGCTCGAGCCGTTTGTGAGCGTCTTGAGGAAGGCGTGACGTGGCCATGATGCGCGCCGACCGGTTCAACCCGTTTCCGGGTCTGCGCAGCTTCGAGCCGGACGAAGATCACCTGTTCTTCGGCCGCGAGAAGCAAATCGAGGAGCTGCTCAGACGGCTGAGACACACGCGTTTCCTGAGCGTCGTGGGCGCGTCGGGCACCGGGAAGTCGTCGCTCGTCCGCTCGGGCCTGATCCCGTCGCTGTACGGCGGCTACATGGTGAAGGCTGGATCGACCTGGCGCGTGGCGCTGCTTCGGCCGGGAGGCGATCCGATCGGGAATCTGGCCGCGGCACTCGATGCCCCGGGAGTGCTCGATTCGCCGTCCAGCGGCGGCCTCAATCGCCCGCTCTTAGAAGCGACCCTGCGTCGCAGCGCGCTCGGCCTGAGCGACGCCATCAAGAACGCTCATATTCCCCCCACCGACAACCTGCTTGTCGTCGTTGATCAGTTTGAAGAACTCTTTCGATTCAAGCAGGCGGCGGAAGGCGCCCACGCGCGCGACGAATCGGTCGGGTTCGTCAAGCTTCTTCTCGAAGGCGCACAACAGGGCGACCAGCGACTGTACGTCGTGTTGACGATGCGTTCGGAGTTCATCGGACACTGCACCGAGTTTCCCGGCCTGGCCGAGGCGGCCAACGAAGGGCAGTACCTGATTCCGCGGATGACACGCGACGAGGTTCGACTGGCCATTACCGGACCTGTCGCCGTCGGAGGCGGTGAGATCGCGCCCCGTCTGGTCACGCGGCTGCTCAACGATGTCGGCGACCACGCCGATCAGCTTCCGATTCTTCAACATGCGCTGATGCGTACCTGGAATCACTGGGAGCAGCACAGCCGCGACGGACATCCCATCGATCTGCAGGACTACGAAGCCATCGGTACGATGACCGATGCCCTGTCTCGTCACGCCGAGGAGGCGTACGGCGAGCTGACGACCGAGCGCAGCCGCCAGATAGCAGAGCGCGTTTTCAAGGCGCTGACCGAGACCAACGCCGAATCGGTCGGACTGCGCCGTCCGTGCAGCGTCGGAGAGCTGTGCCAAATCACCGGCGCGACGCCAGGCGAAGTCGTCGATGTCATCGATCGATTTCGGGCGCCCGGCCGATCGTTCCTGATGCCACCGATCGGTGTGTCGCTCGATGACCGGTCGATCGTGGACCTGTCGCACGAGAGCCTGATGCGTCTGTGGACGCGTCTGATCGGATGGACGAACGAGGAGGTGCGCTCGGCGGAGATTTACAGACGCCTGAACCTGGCCGCGCGGTTGTACGGTCAGGGCGAAGCCGGCCTCTGGCGCGATCCGGAATTGCAGGTTGCGGTGAACTGGCGGCAAACGCACCATCCAACCGCCGCATGGGCGACGCGGTACGCGCCGGAGTTCGACCGGGCCATCGCGTTCCTCGCTGAAAGCCAGAAGGCGCACGACCGCGAGGTCGCCGACAAAGAGCGACAGCTGATCTGGACACGCCGCGTCGCCGCCGCGCTCGCCACGCTTTGCGTGATTTCGATCGGGAGTGGGATTTACGCCTTCAGGAAGCGGGGAGAGGCGGTGGCGTCGGCCGAGCGCGCCCTGGCCGCATCAACGGCCGCGCGCCAGGCGCAGGAGGCGGCCGTTACGGCGAAGGGCGTCGCCGATTCCGAGCGACAGAACGCCGAGACGCGAAAGCAGGAGGCCGACGCCGCGAAGGAGGCGGCGATCTCCGAGCAGCGGCGGGCCCAACTAGAAGCGATTCGTGCATCCGCCGAAGAGAACAAGGCCCAGCAACAGGCGCGCGTCGCGCTCGAACAGCGTGGCATCGCCGAAGCACAGACACGCGAAGCAGAGAAGCGCCGCACCGAAGCGCTCGAGTCGGAGTCGCGCGCCGAAGCGGCGCGGGTCGAGGCCGAACGGCAATCCCAACGCGCAGTCGCAGAAAAAACCCAGGCCGATCGGGCGCGCGCCGAGTCCGACCGGCTGGCCCGATTGACCCTTGCACGGGCCCTCGCCGCCAGGGTTGTCGGTCAATGGGATGCCGGACAGCGACAACTCGCAGCGCTCTTGGCGCGACAGGCCTTCCTATTGACCAAGGATAATGGCGGCGATACCAACGATGCCGACATTTATTCGGCGCTGCGGACCTCGCTCAGTTTGCTGGCGCCGAACTACGACCGCAGCTTTCAAGGTCACGAGGATGCGGTTCGAGCGATCCAGCTCACGCCTGATGGAACACGTTTGATCACCGGGAGTGACGACGGGAAGGTCCGCCTGTTCGACGTAGGCGGCTCAGCAGGTACGGCGACGATTCTCGGTGCGGCCGGAAGTCCAATTCGATCACTCGCCATCGACTCGACCGGCAACCTGCTAGCGGCGGGAGGGTTCGACGGATCGATCCGCCTCTGGGATCTCCGTCGTCCGAAAGCGCCGCCGGCTTCGGTCACGGGCCATACCGGCGCTACGAGCGCATTGGCGTTCGATCCACGTAGCCGGCTCGTATCGGCGGGGTTCGACGGGCGAATCAAGATTTGGGAGAAGGAGTTGACGGGACCCGGCAGGCCGCTCGTCGACAACCATCGGTATCGAATCCTGTCGATTGCGCTCAGCCCGGACGGGAACACGCTCGCCATGGGCAGCGATGGCGGAGGGCTTCTGCTCCTGGACCTTCGTGAGATCTCGAATCCCACACGCGCGCTCGATGAGAATCGCCGCGTCTCGGCGGTCGCGTTCAGCCCAGACGGCCGGCTCGTTGTCGGTGGAACTCAAGACGGCCGAATCATGTCTTGGGACGTTGCGTCACAAGATCGTCAGACAGTCAGGACTGCCGCAGCGCACGCCGCCAGCGTCACGGGACTGAGTTTCGGCCAGACGCTGCTGGCGTCCTCGAGCCTGGATGGCACTGTCAAGCTGTGGCGAGTGCAAGCTGGTCTCGATCTCGACCATCCCATTGTCCTCTCGGACCACGGCTCGTGGGTCTGGGCGGTC
>Ga0207691_10005212_pt1 | contig 12549 bp, 4 predicted proteins | sample KBSM13metaG_FD_184327 | JGI IMG/M metagenome (GOLD analysis project Ga0207691, IMG submission 184327) | Miscanthus rhizosphere microbial communities from Kellogg Biological Station, Michigan, USA - KBS M1-3 metaG (SPAdes) (version 2) | ecosystem: Host-associated > Plants > Roots > Rhizosphere >... | reverse complement strand
GGCGTGGTCGGGGCTGGGTTACGACGCGAAGGCGATTGCGGAAGCGAAGAAGGCGTACGACCTCTCCTCCGACCTCTCCCGGGAGACGCGCCTTCAGGTCGAGGGCCGCTACCGCGCCATGAACAACGAGTGGGCCAAGGCCGTCGAGATTTACCGCTCGCTCTTCACCTTCTACCCCGACAACCTGGACTACGGCCTGCAGCTCGCGCGTGCCCAGACGCGCTCGGGCAAACCGACCGATGCGCTGGCGACGATCTCGGCGCTGGAGAAAGCCTTCCCCAACGACGGGGCGCGCGTTGCGCTGGCGGAAGCCGAGACGGCCCGGACCGTCTCGGAGTTCACCCGGTCCGAGAAGGCCGCGATCCGCGCCGCGACGCTGGCCGAGGCGGACGGGGCGCGCCTGCTCGCGGGCTCGGCGCGGCTCAACCAGGGCATCGCCCGGCGCAACCTGGGAGATCCGAAGGGCGCGCTGACCATCTACGAGCAGGCCCGCAAGCTCTACGCCGAAGGCAACGATCCGGCCGGACTCGCCTCGACGATCAACGGCATGGGCAACTGCAAGTACGACCTCGGCGACCTCGCAGGCGCCCGCCAGTCCTACGAGGAGGTCCTCAGGATCTATCGGGAGGTCGGCAACAAGCGCGGCGAGGCGGGCGCGCTCGGGAACGTCGCGAACGTCATCGGAGATCAGGGCGAGCTCGCCGGCGGCGTCCGCATGGCCGAGCAGGCCCTCGCCATCTTCCAGGAGATCGGCGACCGCGCCGGCGAGGCCGAGCAGCTCAACAACATCGGCGCGGCCATGGTGATGATGGGCGACATCCAGGGCGCGCGCACGCTGTTCGAGCGCGCGGTGCCGATCCACGAGGAGCTCGGCGACACCGGCGGGCTGGCCATCGCGCTCACCAACGTCGGCGAGCTCGAAATCCAGGACTCGAACGCGGCGTCGGCCGAGAAAAGCTTCTCGCGCGCACTCCAGATTTTCCGCGACTCCGGCCAGAAATCGAAGGCCGTCTACCCGCTGGTCGGCCTCGCCGGCGTCAAGTTCGAGACCGGCGACCTCGCCGGGGCGAAGGCCATGCTCGAAGAGGGCCTTCAGATCAGCCGCGAAGTCGACGACAAGCACGAGGCGGCGTTCGCCCTGACGGGTCTGGGATTCGTCGCTCTGGCGGAAGATCGCATTGCCGACGCGAAGCGCTCCTTCGACGAGGCCCGGAAGATTCGCGTGGCGATCGGCGAAACCGGTGCCGCCGAGCAGAGTCGCGTCGATCTCGCGCGCGCAGCGCTCGCGGAGGGCGACTTCGGGCAGGTTCAGGCGCTCGCCGGGGCCGCAGCTCAGGATCTGGAAAAGCAGAAGATGCCGGACGACGAGGCGGCGGCTCTCGCCGTTCTCGGACACGGCTTCGTCGCGGCGGGCCGACGTGCCGACGCCGAGAAGGCGATCGCGAAGGCGCGCCCGCTCGCCGCGAAGAGCCAGAACGACGGCGTGCGCCGGGAGGTGCTTCTCGCCTCGGCAGCTCTGCGCGGGGCGCAGGGAGACGCCTCCGGGGCGGCGAAGGCGCTCCAGGAAGGCGCCGAACGCGCGCGGCAGAAGGGTCTCGTCGCGTGGCCGCTCGAAGCGGGCCTGCTCCAGGGAGAAATCCTCTCCAAGAGCGGCGCGAAGGAGCAGGCGCGCGCGATCCTCGCCGAGGTCGAGAAGGAGGCCGCGCGGCGGGGTTTCCGCCGGATCGCGCGGAAAGCCGCGGAGGGCCGCGGCGCATGAAGGAGATCCTCACCTGGTGCCGCGAGCGCCAGGGCGCCATGACGGCATTTCTCTCCGAGCTCGTCGCGATCGAGTCGCCGTCCACGGATCCGGCGGGAGTCGCGGCTCTGGCTCGCCGCATCGATGCGGAGCTCTCGCCTCTGGGGCTCTCGGGCGAGCTCGTGCCGGTCGAGGGCGCGGGTCCGATCCTTCGGGCACGTTCCGGTACTCCTCGGGCGGGGGACCTTGCGGTCCCCCGAACCCCCAGAGGCCCGATGCTCCTCGGGCACCTGGACACCGTCTGGGACATCGGCACGCTGGCGAAGCGTCCGATTCGCATCGAGGGCGACCACTTCTACGGGCCCGGCGCCTACGACATGAAGGGAGGGATCGTCGTCATGGTGTTCGCGCTCAAGGCTCTGGCCGCGCGAGGCGCGATCCCCCCGGTGACCGTCTTTCTCACGCCGCTCGAAGAGGTGGGCTGCGAAGGCTACCGCTCGATCATGGAAGCCGACATGCGCCTTTCGAGCGCGGTCTTCGACTTCGAGCCCGCGTGGCCCGGAGGCGCGGTGAAGACGCAGCGGAAGGGCTCCGCCTCCCTCACGCTCCGGGCGCGCGGCGCGGCAGCCCACGCCGGCGCGGACTTCGCGCGCGGGGCAAACGCGATCCTCGAGCTCTCGAAGCGGCTGCTCGACGCCGCCGCGCTGACGGACCTCGCGCGCGGGATCACGGTCAACGTCGGAACCGTCCGCGGCGGCACGCGCCCGAACGTGGTCCCCGACTTCGCGGAAGCCGAGATCGACGTGCGCTTCCGGTCGCTCGCGGACGGCCAGTCCGCGCGAGCCGCGCTCGAATCTTTGCGCCCGGACGATCCGCGAGTGACGCTCGAGATCGACGGGGCCGGTTTCTATCCGCCTCTCGAGCGCGGGCCGCACGTCGAGGCGGCGTACCGGGCGGCGCGCGACGTCGCGAGCGCGCTGGGGCTGCCGCCCCTCGAGGAGGTCGCGACGGGAGGCGCCTCCGAAGCGTCGTTCGCCGCGGCGATGGGGATTCCGACGCTCGACGGGCTCGGGGCGGACGGCGACGGAGCCCACGCGGTCTCGGAGCACGTCGTCCTTTCTTCTCTTCCCGACCGCGCCGCCCTCGCGGCGGGCCTGCTGCTCGCTCCGTTGCGCGCCTGAGTCGGCGCCCGGGGCCGGCTGCCCGTTTGCCTGTCCGGTTGGGCGGCTGACTTCACGGCCAGTTCGCGCGACAATTGGTCAGACGTGTCGAAAATCGACGGAGGACAGACGATGCGATTCATTTCGCGGATCATTGCCGCGTCCGCCCTGCTCGGCGCGGCGGCGACCGCAACTACCTTGGCGGCAGTCATTTATGTGAACGCTGCCGCCGCGGGCTCCAACAATGGATCCAGCTGGACCAACGCCTACACGAGTCTGCAGACCGCGCTCGGCGCCGCCAACGCGAGCGACGAGATCTGGGTCGCCGCGGCGACTTACAAACCCACGGCCACGACCGACCGGACCATCAGCTTCGCCATGAAAAACGCCGTCGGCATCTACGGCGGCTTCGTCGGCACGGAAACCCTCCGTTCGCAGCGCAACCCCGCCCTGCACGTCACGACCCTTTCGGGCGACATCGGCACGGGTGGCTCGTCTAACGACAACACCTACCACGTGGTGACCGCCGGCGCGACGGTCACGGGGTCCGGCGTCCTCGACGGCTTCACGATCTCGGGCGGCCAGGCTGACGGAGCGAACCCGAACGAGCGTGGCGCCGGGATGTGGGTCAACGGCGGCTCCCCGACGCTCGCCCAGAACACGTTCACCGCCAACTTCGCCCTGGCGCAGGGCGGCGGACTGCGCGTGACCAGCGGCGCGCCGACGATTCTCAACTCGAAGTTCATCTCCAACACCGTGGCGTTCAACGTCGACACGCTCAACAACGGCGGCGGAGGCATCTTCGCGGGCGGCGGCAGCACTGTCGTCGCGCAGAGCTGCGTATTCCGGTCCAACTCCATCTCCGGCACGACGACCGGAGGCGGCGGCGTCCAGAGCTCGGGCGCGACGTTGACGCTCATCAACAGCGTCGTGGCGCAGAACAGCCCCAACGGCCTCCAGGTCGCCTCGGCCGACGGCAGCCAGATCGTCAACAGCACTTTCGCCAGCAACACCGCCTACGGCGCGGCCTTCTTTTCGAGCAACTCCAACAGCGTGGCGAACTCCGTCTTCTGGGGAAACTCGACCGGACAGCTCTGCCTCGGAGCGCCGTGCACGGGCTCGGCGACCGTGACCTACAGCGACGTTCAGGGCGGCAGCGGCGGCACGGGCAACATCGACGCCGATCCGAACTTCCTCTCTGCGCCCTCGGACCTGCGCCTCGGCCTGCTCTCTCCCGCGGTCGACGCGGGCAACAACTCGGCGGTGCCCGGCGGCGTCACGGTCGACATCGCGGGCCTGCCCCGCTTCTTCGACGATCCGGACGTGCCCGACACCGGCGCCGGCCTCACGCCGCCATACGTCGACATGGGCGCGTACGAGAGGATTCCAATCACCGTCACGGATCCGACGAACGTGGCCGTCTGCGCCGGAGCGCAGGCGTCGTACACGGTGACCGCGACCGGCCAGCCCACCCTCACGTACCAGTGGCGCAAGAACCAGGGGAACCTCTCCAACGGCGGAGCAATCTCCGGCGTGACGACTCCCACGCTCACCATCAATCCGACCGTGGTCGGCGACGCCGGCACCTACGACGTCGTCGTGACCGACGGCTTCGGCCAGTCGCTCGACTCCGACGACGCGACGCTGACCGTCAACGCGCGGCCGACGGCCGCGGCCAGCGGCGGAGTGACGCTCTGCTCGGGCGACTCGGTCCAGCTCGACGGCACGGGCGGCGTCGGGTGCTCGTGGCTGCCCATCGCGGGCCTCGACGACGCGTCGAGCTGCACGCCGACGGCCTCGCCTGCCTCGACCACGACTTACAACCTCACCGTCACCGCGGCGAACGGCTGCCCTTCGGTGAACAGCGCGTCCACGACCGTGACCGTCAACATCACGCCCTCGCTCCCGGTCATCACTTCGCCCATCTCGGTTCCCGTCGGCGCCTCCGGCGCGTCGGCGAGCGTCCCGAACCACATCGGCGCCTCCTGGACCTGGACCCTCTCGGGCGGCGTCATCACCGCCGGCCAGGGCTCGCGTCAGATCGTCTTCGACGCCGCCCCTCCGGGCACGACGATGATCTGCACCGTCATCGAGGGCGCGGGCGGGTGCTTCTCGCCGGAGGCCTCGAAAAACATCCAGGTCGACTTCCTCGACATCACACCGACGAATCCCTTCCACGACTACGTCGTCAAGGTCGCGCGCAACGGCGTGACCGCGGGATGCGGCGGCGGGAACTATTGCGGGCAGAATCCCATCACGCGCGCGCAGATGGCGGTCTTTCTCCTCAAGAGCAAGTACGGCGCGACGCACATTCCGCCGGAATGCTCGGGCTCGGTCTTCGGGGATGTTCCCTGCACCGGCGGACCCTTCGACAAATGGATCGAGGAGCTCGCGGGCCTCGGCGTCACCACCGGATGCGGCGGCGGAAACTACTGCCCGAACAACCCCGTCACCCGGGCGCAGATGGCCGTCTTTCTTCTGAAGACTGTCGAAGACTCGTCGTATGTGCCTCCTCCGGCGACCGGCACGATCTTCGCGGACGTGCCGCTCTCGAACCCGGTCGCGCCCTGGATCGAAGAGCTCTATGCCCGCGCCATCACCGGCGGCTGCCTCGTGAACCCTCTGCGCTACTGCCCGGGCAATCCGAACAATCGCCAGCAGATGGCGGTGTTCCTGCAAAAGACTTTCAACCTGCAGTAACTCCCAACTCCCGCTTCCTTCCTCGGATGCAAACGCCGCCTTCCCGGGCGGCGTTTCGCTTTCATGCGCCATCGATCTTTAAAGATCCAATCCTCGCGGTACCCGCACTCCGGTAATTCGGTCATAATCCGCCGATCCTGTTGCCAAGGAGTAACAACCCCATGCGTTTCCGGATGACCTCCGCCTGTCTGCTCCCGGTGGTCCTCGCGTTCTCCTCCGCTCTCCAAGGCGAATCTTTCTCGCGAAAGGTCGATCCGTGGGTGCTTCAGAAATCCGGCGCCGGGACGGCCGAGTTCCTGGTGATGCTCCGGACGCAGGGCGACCTGCGCGGCGCGCGCGCGCTAGCCTCGAAGACGGAGCGGAGCGCATTCGTGATGGACGCGCTGCGTTCGGTCGCGGAGCGGTCGCAGAGGCCGCTCCTGGATCTTCTGTCGAGCCGCGGAGTCCCGCACAGGTCCTACTGGGTCGCCAACATGATCTGGGTCCGCGGCGACCGGAGCCTCGTCGAGGAGCTCGCGGCCCGCGACGACGTGTTCCACATTTACGCCAACCCGAGCGTGCGCCTGGACGGACCGGTGGCCTCCAGCCCGGCCGGCCCGGTGCCGTCTTCCCCCGATGCGATCGAATGGGGGGTGGCCAAGGTCCACGCGCCGGAGGCGTGGGCGCTCGGATTCACGGGCGAGGGCATCGTCGTCGGCGGCCAGGACACCGGTTACGAATGGGACCACGCCGCGATCAAGAACAAGTACCGGGGCTGGCTGGGCCTCGGCTCCAACCACAACTACAACTGGCATGATTCGATCCATTCCGGCGGCGGATCCTGCGGCCCGGACTCTCCCGAGCCGTGCGACGACCACTCCCACGGCACGCACACGATGGGCACGATGGTCGGCGACGACGGCGGCTCCAACCAGATCGGCGTCGCCCCGGGGGCGAAGTGGATCGGCTGCCGCAACATGGACGTGGGGGTCGGCACGCCCGAGAGCTACTCGGAGTGCTTCCAGTGGTTCATCGCCCCGACGAATCTGCAGAACCAGAATCCCGACCCCTCCAAGGCGCCGCACGTCATCAACAACTCGTGGGGTTGTCCGCCCGAGGAGGGCTGCACGGACCCGACGATCCTCCAGGCCGTCGTCGAGAACACCCGCGCGGCGGGGATCGAGGTCATCGTCTCCGCCGGAAACGCCGGCTCCTCGTGCGAGACCGTGGTGGATCCGCCGGCGATCTATGCGGCGTCCTTCTCGATCGGCGCGACCGACAGCAGCGACAACATCGCGGGCTTCTCGAGCCGCGGGCCGGTGACGATCGACGGCAGCGGCCGGATGAAACCGGACGTGTCCGCTCCGGGCGTCGACGTCCGCTCGAGCGTGCCCGGCGGCGGCTATGCAAACTTCAGCGGCACGAGCATGGCGGGACCCCACACGGTCGGGATCACGGCCCTCCTGCTCTCGGCCTACCCCGAGCTCATCGGCGATCCCGATGCGATCGAGCCGCTGTTGACCTCGTCCGCGGTTCCGCGCACGAGCGGCGAGACCTGCGGCGGCGTTCCCGGCAGCGAGATTCCCAACAACACCTATGGCTGGGGACGCGCCGACGCCCTCGCGGCGATCCTGATCGCGAGCTCGGACCTCGAGATCACCCAGACCGACGCTCCGGACCCGACGCTCGTCGGCGTTCCCGTGACCTACACGCTGACGGTCACCAACCACGGCCCGGGCACGGCCTTCGGCGTCGTGGCCTCGGAGGGCCTGTCGCTGTCCGCCTCGGTCGACTCGGCGACGCCGAGCCAGGGCAGCTGCACGCTCCTCGCGCACGGAACGAGCTGCGCTCTGGGATCGATCGCCAACGGCGCTTCGGCGACGGTCGTCGTCGTCGGCACGCCGTCGGCGGAAGGCACGCTCACGAGCAACGCCGCCGTCGTCACGTCCGGGCTGGACACGAATGCGGACAACAACAGCGCGCCGGTCCAGACGACCGTCCAGGCCTGTCCCTTCGCGGCGCCGACGATCGGGACGGCCCTCTCGGTCCCGGCCGAGACGCCCGGCCTGACCGCGTCGACGAGCTCGGGCGCCGGGCACGGCCTCGAGTGGACGCTCACCGGCGGAACCATCACCGGCGGCCAGGGCACACCCACGCTGACCTTCGAGTCGGGAGCCCCGGGAACGACGATGCTCCTCGAGCTCCTCGACACGCTCGGCACCTGCGAGGTCGAGGCCGAGCCCGTCACGATCGCCGTCAACTTCGCGGACGTACCTTTCGACGACATCTTTCGCGAGTTCATCGACGCCGCCCTCCGCCACGGAATCACCGGAGGCTGCGGCGGAGGCAACTACTGTCCGGGCAGCCCCGTGACGCGCGCGCAGATGGCCGTCTTCCTCCTGAAGGCCAAGTTCGGCGCCGACCACGAACCTCCCCCGGCGACGGGGACGGTCTTCGCCGACGTTCCGCAGGACGGATTCTTTGCAGCATGGATCGAGGAGCTGGCGTCCCTGGAGATCACCGGCGGCTGTGGGGGCGGAAACTACTGCCCCGACGCGACCGTGACACGGGCCCAGATGGCGATCTTCCTGCTGAAGACCCTGCTCGGTTCGGCGCACACGCCGCCGGCGGCCACGGGCGTCTTCGGCGACGTGCCCGTGGGCTCGTTCGCCGATGCCTGGATCGAGGACCTCTATGCCCGCGGCGTCACGGGCGGCTGCAGCGCGAGCCCGCTGCTCTACTGCCCCAACGGACCGAACACGCGCGGTCAGATGGCGGTGTTCCTGGTGAAGACGTTTAGCCTGGACTAGCCAAATCGAGGAGGCGCCATGCGCAGGGCCACCGCCTTACTGTTCACCGGGTTGCTGGCCTTCGCGGCGCCCGGGCGAGCGGACCAGCACATGGGCGCCTGCGCGATCGGCGACGCGGCGCCTCCGCATCCCGCGCTGACGAACACGCCCTGCATCGGCGGGTTCGCGGGCCCGTACCCGTGCCTCAACGTGGACCTCCGCGCGCACGTGACGCTGCAGACGATGCAGTGCGAGAGCGGCAACAGCCTCTGGGGCTGGACGGATCCGCTCGACGGCAAGGAATACGCCCTGATGGGATGCAACAACGGCATCTCATTCGTGGACGTCACCGATCCCGACGCGCCGATCTACCTCGGGCGGCTTCCGACCTTCGAGCATCCGCACGCGGGCCAGGCGCCCGAGCACGAAGGCAACTCTCTCTGGCGCGACGTGCGCGTCTACGCCAATCACGCCTTCGTCGTCAGCGAGCAGCCCGAGCACCACATGCAGGTCTTCGACCTCACCCGACTGCGCTCCGTGGCGTCACCCCCGGAGGAGTTCGTCGAAGACGCCGTCTATGAGGACATTTCGACGACGCACACGATCGCGATCGACGAGGTGGCCGGCTTCGCGTTTCTGGCGGGCACGAACACGTGCAACGGCGGGCTCCACATGGTGAACATCCAGGACCCGCTCAATCCGACTTTCGCCGGCTGCGTGTCCCAGGACGGCTACACGCACGAGACGCAGTGCACGATGTACGACGGTCCGGACGCGGACTACGCCGGCCACGAGATCTGTTTCAGCTCGAACGTCGACTCGGTGACGATCGTCGACGTCACCGACAAGTCGAATCCGGTGCAGATCTCGCGCAACACGTACGAAGGGTCCGGCTACACGCATCAGGGCTGGCTCACCGAGGATCAGCGCTACTTCCTGGTCAACGACGAGCTCGACGAGTGCAACATGGGCCACAACAGCTGGACGTACATCTGGGACATGGCCGACCTCGACGCGCCGGTGCTCATGGGGCATTACGTCAGCCCGACCCCGGCCATCGACCACAACCACTACGTTCGCGGCGACTACCTCTACGCCTCCCATTACCGGGCCGGGCTTCGGATCCTCGACACGACCGGAGTCTCGGCCGGGTACCTCGCCGAGGCGGGGTTCTTCGATTTCTACCCCGAGGACAACCTGCCCAACTTCAACGCGAACTGGAACAACTACCCCTTCTTTCCGAGCGGCAACGTGATCCTCTCGGGCATCGAGCAGGGCCTCTTCGTCGTGACCCCGAATCTCGACCCCCATCCGACTTCCATCGTCGTCTCCGACGTCTCCGTCAACGAAGGCGACAGCGGCGAATCCATCGCCTCGTTCGAGGTCCGCCTCACGCGCGCGGTGCCCGACACGGTGACGGTCAGCTACCTGACGGGCCTCGGCAACGCCACGCCCGGCGTCGACTACGAGGCGGCGACCGGCGTCGTGACGTTCGATCCGGACGAGACGACGCACACCGTGGATGTGACGATCTATGGCGACACGTCGAGCGAGGCCGACGAGACCTTCCGCCTGAACCTGACGGCTCCCTCCAACGCCCGGATCGCCGATTCCTCCGGCATGGGGCGGATTCTCAACGACGACGGGGTGCCGACGATCTCCATCTCGGACGCGTCCGTCGTCGAAGGGGACGGCCCCGGAGCCACGGCGTCGTTCACGGTCTCGATCTCGCAGGCGAGCGGCCAGACCGTGACCGCCATGCTCTCGACGGCGGACGGAACCGCGGGACCCGGCGACTACGCGTCCACCAACGTCGCCGTGGAGCTGCTGCCGGGGGCCACGAGCACCATCGTCGCCATCCCGGTCACCGGCGACGAGCTCGACGAATCCGACGAGACGTTTTTCGTGGCGCTCACGCTTCCCAGCCACGCCACGCTCGCCGACGCGGAAGCGACCGGCACCATCCAGGACGACGACACGCTCCTCGTATCGGCGATCGATCCCTCCTCGGGCCCGGCGAGCGGCACCTCGGTCACGGTCGCCGGGGCGAGCTTCGAGACCGGCGCGACGCTCACCGTCGGCGGCGCCTCGGCGACGGGAGTCGGCGTGCCGAACTCCGGCCAGATCACCGCCACGACCCCGGCGCTCGAGCCCGGCTCGGCCAACGACGTCGTCGTGTCGATCGCGGGACTCACGCCGGTCACGCTCTCCGGCGGATTCTTCGCGGACTTTCTGGACGTCGGCGGCGCGCACCCGTTCCACGACTTCGTCGTCGGCGCGGCGAGGGCCGGCGTCACCGCCGGCTGCGGCGGCGGCGACTACTGCCCCGCATCGTCCGTGACGCGGGCCCAGATGGCGGTGTTTCTTCTCAAGGCGAAGTACGGGTCGGCGCACGAGCCGCCCGACGAGACCGGGACCGTTTTTGCCGACGTTCCGCAGGGATCGTTCGCCGCGGATTGGATCGAGGAGCTCGCTTCCCTCGGGATCACGGGAGGCTGCGGCGGCGACAACTACTGTCCGCAGGACCCCGTGACGCGGGCGCAGATGGCGGTCTTCCTGCTGAAGACGTTGCTGGGATCCGGGTACGCGCCGCCGGACCCCACGGGCGTCTTCGGCGACGTGCCCGTCTCGGATCCGTTCTCTCCGTGGATCGAGGATCTCTACACGCGGAACATCACCGGCGGCTGCAGCACCAGCCCGCTGCTCTATTGCCCGGGCAGCCCCAACACCCGCGGACAGATGGCGGTGTTTCTCATTAAGACCTTCGGGCTCTAACCACGATTCGAGTTACCGCCGAGAGAGACGCTGGCCTGCGGCCAGCGTCAAGCTCGGCGTTGCCTACTGCCGGGGGTCTGCGTAACCGCTGGCTGCCGCCAGCGTCCCCTAAAACCGTGGGTCTGCATCCGGTGGTCGGGTCGGTGGCCGGCTCGGGCTCAAGACAGCATTCGAGTAACCGCCCGAGCCACCTGACCCCGCGGACAGGTTTCTCTTGACCCTAGGGTCAGGTCGCGCGATACTCTCATCTTCAACTCAATTTAAAGATTCGACCAGGTGGACCCGAGGGGGGCTTCGCCGTTGCCGTCCGTCCCGACCCACAGCCGCCGCGCCGCGACGCTGGCCCTCTGCCTTTTCGCGGGACTCTTCGCGGCCGTCTTCGCTCCCGCCACGACCTTCAAGCAGGCGGGCTTTTCGGAGTCGGTCGTCTTCTCGGGACTCACCAACCCCGCCGTCGTGCGTTTTCTCCCGGACGGGCGCGTCCTCGTGGCCGAGAAGAGCGGCCTGCTGAAGATTTTCCCCAACCTGACGACCAACACGTACACGGTCGTCGGCGACCTCCGGGTCGGCGTGCACAACTTCTGGGACCGCGGCCTGCTGGGGCTGGCCGTGCCGCCGGGCTTCGACCCCGCCTCGCCCGACGAGTGGCGCCGCTACGTTTATGTCCTCTACGCGCACAACGCCGCGATCGGCGGCGTGGCGCCTCGGTGGCCCACCTCGGCAGACGGGTTTTCGGACACCTGCCCGGGCCCGCCGAGCGGGCCGGGCGCCACGACGGACGGCTGCCTGGTGAGCGGCCGGCTCTCGCGGCTGCCGGCGGTCGGAAACAACTGGACGGAGCCGGGCGAGGAAGAGGTGTTGCTCGAGGACTGGTGTCAGCAGTACCCGAGCCACTCGACCGGCGCCCTCGATTTCGGCCTGGACGAGAAGCTCTACGTCTCGGGCGGCGACGGCGCCAGCTTCAACGCCGCCGACTGGGGCCAGTTCGGCGGCACGGTCCCGGACCCGGGCAGCCCCGGCACGTTCTACACGCCGGCCAACCCCTGCGCCGACCCGCCCTTCGCGCTCGGCACGCCGCAGACGAAACCCACGGCTCGCGGCGGCGCGCTCCGCAGCCAGTCGTCGCGCCGCCCCCCCGGCGAGGCCCGCCTGCTCAACGGCGCGATCCTGCGCGTCGACCCGGCAACGGGCGACCCCCTTCCCGACAACCCGCTGTTTTCGAGCTCCGATCCCAACGAGCAGCGCATGATCGGGTACGGGCTGCGCAACCCCTTCCGCATGATCGTGCGTCCCGGGACGAACGAGGTGATCGTCGCGGACGTCGGCTGGAACACCTGGGAGGAGCTCAACCGCATTCCGGATCTCTCGGTGGCTCGCAACTTCGGTTGGCCCTGCTTCGAGGGCAACG
>Ga0207691_10005211_pt1 | contig 12552 bp, 9 predicted proteins | sample KBSM13metaG_FD_184327 | JGI IMG/M metagenome (GOLD analysis project Ga0207691, IMG submission 184327) | Miscanthus rhizosphere microbial communities from Kellogg Biological Station, Michigan, USA - KBS M1-3 metaG (SPAdes) (version 2) | ecosystem: Host-associated > Plants > Roots > Rhizosphere >... | reverse complement strand
CGGTGAACACCTACGAGGGCACGCACGACATCCACGCCCTCATCCTCGGGCGCGCGCAGACCGGGCTCTCGGCCTTCTAGGTCGTCGACTTCTCCGGCGGGATCGCCTCGTTCGCCGCTTTCTCGAGGAGCGGCGCGGCCGAGGCGGCCAGCTTCTCGATGGCGCCGGAGCACACCACCTCGCGGCGATTCACGTACGCCTCGTGGTTTCGCTCCACCATCGCGAGGTCGTAGACGTAGTTCACCATCATGCCGAACGACTGCGCGAGGCCCTTCGTCGAGACGTCCGCGCGCCAGTTCACGCGCTCGAGCCGCGCGCCGTTGCCCAGGTGGAACCGCGCGACGGGATCGCTGACCTGGCCGTGCTCCCAGGCGCGCGTGAGGTACCACGCGGCCAGCGATTCCAGCGTCTCGCGGTCGTGCTCGCCCACCGGAGCCGCGCTGTCCGCCACGGCCGGCAGCCGCGCCGCGGCGTGCTCGGCCCATGCGCGCAACCCCGGGATCGGCGAGAGCGTGCAGAACACCTTCAGGTTCGGCAGCTCCGCATGCAGGTCGGAAGCCACCTGCTTGATGAGGAAGTTGCCGAAGGACACGCCGCGCAGTCCCGGCTGGCAGCTCGTGATCGAATAGAAGACTGCGCAACGCGCGCGCCGCGGATCGCCCACCGCGCTCTCGGTGGCGAGGATCGGAGCCACGTCCGACGGCATCTCGTCCACGAACGCCACCTCGACGAAGATGAGCGGCTCGTCGGGCAGCGCCGGATGGAAGAACGCGAAGCAGCGCCGGTCGCGCTCCAGCCGGCGCTTGAGATCCGGGAAGCCGCGGATCTCGTGCACCGCTTCATAGGCGATGAGCTTCTCGAGGATCGACGCCGGCGTGTTGTCCCAGTCGATGCGCCTCAGCTCCAGGAAGCCGCGGTTGAACCACGAGGAGAGCAGGTGCTGCAGGTCGTGGTCCACCACCGCGAGCGACGGATCCTCCTTCATTACCGCAAACAGCTCGCGGCGCAGGCCGAGCAATGTGGCCGTGCCCTCGGGCGCCATGTTCATGCGGCGAAAGACTTCCTGGCGCGGCGGCTCCGCCACGCGCTGCAGCTGCGCGAAATGGCGCGGCGATGGATCCCTGTGGTACGCGACCGCGGCCTCCAGCACGGCGTTGCGGTCGGGTGAGAAGTCGCGCGCGAGCAACGAGAAGAAATGCCGGCGCGCCGGCGCGTCGAGGCGCCGATACAGCGCGACCGCGCGCCGGGCGAGCACCGCGCCGGAAGCCTCGCCGCGCTGCGACACCAGCGTGCGCAGGAGCGTCGCCAGCCGCTCGGCGCTGCGCTGCGGCGTGGGCCGCGCGAGCGAGCCCACCAGCCGGTTGATGACGTCCTTCGCGCTCACGGCCCTTCAGTCCTTTGCGAAGCGCTCGCGCAACACGTTCTTCTGCACCTTGCCCATGGCGTTGCGCGGCAGGTCGTCCACGAAATGCACGCGCTTGGGCACCTTGAAGTTGGCGAGCTTCGCCTTCAGGGCCGTGATGATGGAGGCTTCGCTGGGCCTTCCGGTTCCCGTGGGCACCACGATCGCGGTCACCGCCTCGCCGAAATCCGTGTGCGGCACGCCGACGACGGCGGATTCCTTCACGCCTTCCAGCTCGTCGATGGCGAGCTCGATCTCCTTCGGGTACACGTTGTAGCCGCCGGTGATGATGAGGTCCTTGGAGCGCCCCACGATGGTGAGGTAGCCATCGGCCGACAGGCTGCCCATGTCGCCGGTGCGGAACCATCCATCCGCGGTGAATTCCTCCTTGTTGCGCTCCGGCATGCGCCAGTAACCCGGAAAGACGTTGGCGCCCCTCACCTGTACGTGGCCGATCCCGCCGGTGGCGCACGGCTTGTCGTCGTCATCCATGACGCGAACCTGCACGCCGGGCAGCGGCGGTCCGACCGATCCCGGGCGCCGGTCGCCCACCAGGGGATTGGAAGTGAGCATCCCGGTTTCCGTCATGCCGTAGCGCTCGAGGATGCGCTGGCCGGTGCGCGCCTCGAACTCCACGTGCGTTTCGGCGAGCAGCGGCGCCGAGCCCGACACGAAAAGGCGTATGCGCGCGCAAGCGGCGCGATCCAGCGCCGGTTCCGCGAGGAGGCGTGTGTAGAAGGTGGGCACGCCCATGAAGACCGTCGAGTCGGCCAGGTCCGCCAGCGCCTTCTTCGGGTCGAACTTCGCGTGGAAGCGCATCGCGGTGCCGTTCAGGAGCACGCAGTGGCACGCGACGAAAAGGCCGTGCACGTGGAAGAGCGGCAGCATGTGCACCAGCACGTCCTCGGGACCGAAGCCCCACGCGCGGTGCAGGGCGAGCGCGTTCGAGGCGAGGTTGCCGTGCGTGAGCATGGCGCCCTTCGAGCGCCCGGTGGTCCCGGACGTATAAAGGATCGCCGCCAGGTCATCGGCCTTGAGCGGCACGGTCGCGAACGTCGCCGGCTGCTCGCCGGCAGCGTCGGTCCACGTGCCCTTCCCTTCCTCGTCGAGACCGAACACGTGCCGGATGCCCAGATTCTTCGCGATCGGCGCCAGCCACGGCAGCGACGAGGGTTGCGCGATGACCACGGTGGGCTCGGCGTCCTCCAGGAAATAGCCGATCTCGCCCTGCTGGTAGGCGCTGTTCAACGGCAGGTACACGGCGCCCGCGCGCAGGCAGGCGAGGTAGACGAGGAGCGCCTCGGGAGATTTCTCCACCTGCACGGCCACCCGGTCGCCGGGCTTCACGCCAAGGCTGGCGAGGAGCGATGCGTGCCGGGCGGCGCCGGCCTGCGCCTCGCCGTAGGTCATGGACTTGCCGGAATCGAGAAGCAGCAGCGGCTGGCCGCGGTCGGCGGGAAAACGCGATTCGAAGAGTGCGTAGAGGTTTTCGTTGTTCATTTCATGTCATTTCGTTTCCGGCACGATGCCGAGCTTGATCTCTTCGTCGGCCACGCGCGACTTGCGGTACTCGTCGAAGCCGGGCGCCGACTCGTGGCTTTCGCCCAGGATCGCCGCGACCGCGGAACCGGGCAGCACCTGGATGTCGGCGCCGTAGACGCTGGTGACGCGCTGCGCCGGCGCGGCGAGCGCCACATACACGCCGCCACCCGCCTTGCCGAGCACGGTAAGGCCCACGTGCGTGCCGCGGCTCGCGAGCGCGTGCAAGGCGAAGGCCATGTCGACGATGAATTCGCTGAGCACGGCCTTCTCGTCTTCCAGGCGCCCGGCGTGGCTCGCGCAATCCAGGAACACTTCGAGCCGGCGGGGCGGCGCGGGGAGCATGCGCCACACGGCTTCGGAGAGGTGCCATGCGCGCGAAACGCCCAGCGGCGACTTGCCCACCGCCCCCACGAATGCTTCCTCGCCGCCGTCGCGCACGCCGCGCCCCTCGAAGATGCCGTCGCTCTCGCGCGCTTCGTAGCTCGAATAGATCTTCTCCAGGTCGCGCCGGCGCACGGACTCGGGAACGCGCATCGCGGCTTTCGGAAGGCGCGCCTGCAGCTCCGCGTGGCGCTCGCGCATCGCCTGCGCGGGCTCGGGACGCGCCGCGAGCGCGTCGCGAAGCCACGGCGCGATATCGCCCCCCTCCCAGACCGTGTTGGCGCCGCTCGCCTTCGATCGCGCAAGCGGCGAGATCGCGGCGTCGGCCATGGCGCGGAAAATTTCATCGAGCGGGCTCACGCCGGCCGCGGAAGCGAGGATCGACGGGCCCGACATGGCGAGCTGCGTGTTCGGCGAAAAGAGCCGGCGCGACGCCAGGTGCGCCAGCATGCTCGAGCCGCCGTAGCAGTTCTTGCCGAGGACCGCCGCGATGGGAGCGCCGGAAAATGCGCACTCCAGGCCCGCGCCGTAGAGGTGGCGAAATCCTCCCAGGGCATCGAGCCCCTCGGAGACTTTGGCGCCGGCCGAATCGAGGAAGAGGACGAGCGGCGATTTCCCGCCGGCAGCGACGCGAAAGAGCGCCGCGAGCTTCTGCGATTCCTTCACGCCGAGCGAGCCGCTCGCCGCGCGGTTCTCGACGAACGCCGCATGCAATGCGCGGCCGTCTAGCGCGCCGCGTCCGATGGTGACGTTGCCGGCAGCCTCGCCCAGGGCCTCGAAGCCGATCGCCTCGCGCAACGCGCTTCCGAGCGGTGACGGCGGCAGCGCGCTCATAGCGACCGTGCGAGCAGCACCATCGGATGGCTTGCCACCCGGCCGGTGCCATCGTGGATCTGCTGGCGGCAGCTCACGCCCGATGCGCAGATCGCCGCCTCGCGCGCAGCGCGCACCGCGGGGAAGAGCGCCAGCTCGCCCATCTTCATGGAGACGTCGTAGTGCCCCTTCTCGTGGCCGAACGAGCCCGCCATGCCGCAGCAGCTCGATTCGATCGCCTTCACGTCGCATCCCGGCAGGGTCTTCAGCAGGGAAAGCGTCGCATCGAACGTGTCGAAGGCCTTCTGGTGGCAATGGCCATGCACGCGGATCGAGGCCGGCGCTTCCTTGCGCCATGGCGCCGAGAGCTTGCCGGACGCGAGGCCCGCGGCCAAATATTCGTCGGCGAGCTGGATGCGCGCCATCTTCGCCGCCTCGCCGTCGCCGGGGAACATGGCCGCGTACTCGTCGCGGAACGTGAACACGCACGAGGGCTCGAGGCCGACGATGGGCGTGCCCGCATCGAGGTACGGCGCCAGCGCATGCATCGTGCGCTTCGCTTCGCCGCGTGCCTCGCCGATCATTCCCGCGGCAAGGTAAGTCCTGCCGCAGCAGAGCGGCCTGCCGTCGGCGCCCACCACCGCGATCACCTCGTGCCCGGTCGCGCGCAGCACCTGCGCCGTGGCGGACAGGTTGTCGGGCTCGAGAGAGTTGTTGAAAGTGTCCGCGAAGAGCACCACCGGCATCTTCGGCGCGGGGTTGGGCTTCGTGCGGTAGCGGCGCGTCCACGGGCGCTTGAAACGCGGCAGCGGCCGGCGCTTGTCGAAGCCCATCGCCTCCAGGAGGAGGCCGGAGCCCGGCAGCTTCGTGCCGATGTCGAAGAGCGGCTGCAGCGGCCACATCCAGCCCGCATAGCGCGGCATGTGGCCCACGAGGCGGTCGCGCAGCGTAAGCCCGTGGCGGCGCTTGTAGTGCGACGTGAATTCGATCTTCATGCGCGCCATGTCCACGCCGGTGGGACATTCGCGCTTGCATCCCTTGCAAGACACGCACAGCTCGAGCGCCTCGCGCACCGCTTCCTCGGCCCCCTCGTCGCTGCCCAGCTGGCGCGAGAGCGCCAGGCGCAGCGTGTTGGCGCGCCCGCGCGTGAGGTGGCGCTCGTCCAGCGTCGCGCGGTAGCTGGGGCACATGGTCCCGGCGTCGAACTTGCGGCAGTGTCCGTTGTTATTGCACATCTCCACGGCGCCCGCGAAGCCGTTCCACGCGCTCCAATCCAGCACCGTGCCCGGCGCGGGCTGCTTGTATTGCGGGCCATAGCGCATGAGCGAGCGCTCGTCCTGCCGCGGCGGGTTCACGATCTTGCCGGGGTTCATCACGCCCTTCGGGTCGAACCACGACTTAACTTCGCCCAGCGCCGCGGTGAGGCGCGGACCGAAGAATGGCGCGATCCACTCCGAGCGCACCAGGCCGTCGCCGTGCTCGCCGGAGTAGGCACCCTTGTAGCGGCGGATGAGATCCGCCGCTTCCTCCGCGATGGCGCGCATGCGCACCGCGCCGTCCCCCTTCATGTTGAGCACCGGGCGCACGTGCAGGCAGCCCACCGAGGCGTGCGCGTACCAGGTCCCTTCGGTGCCGTGCCTGCGGAACACTTCGGTTAGGTGAGAGGTGTATTCGGCGAGGTGCTCGAGCGGCACCGCGCAATCCTCGATGAAGGAAACGGGCTTCCCGTCGCCCTTCATCGACATCATGATGTTGAGGCCGGCCTTGCGCACGTTCCAGAGCGCGCCCTGGTCCGCGATCTGCGGGATCGCCACGACCGCATCGGCAAAGCCCAGGTCGCCCATGAGCTCGGACAGGCGCTTCACGCCCGTGAGCTGGGCGTCGCGGTCCGCGCCGGAGAATTCCACCAGCAGGATCGCGTCGGGCTCGCCCTTCACGAAGCGGCGGATGGTGGGAGCGAACGCCGGATTCGAGAGCGCCAGGTCGAGCATGGTGCGATCGACGAGCTCCACCGCGCTCGGCCCCAGCTTCACGATGTGCTGCGCGGCGTCCATCGCATCGTAGAAGCGCGGGAAGTGCGCGACGCCCAGCGCCTTCTGGCGCGGCACCTCGGCGAGGCGGATGCGCACGCGCTCGAACCACGCGAGCGTGCCTTCGCTCCCGACCAGCAGGGACGCGAGGTTTCCGCCCGGTGCCAGCCTGTTCAGGTTGTAGCCCGCGACGTTGCGCGCGGTCTTCGGATAGCGCGCGGCGATCTCGTCCTTCTCGCGCTCCCACAACTCGCGCGCCTTCACCGCGATCCCGCGGATGCGCGCGTCGCCCATGTCCGCGTCGGTGCCGAAGCGCCCGCGCGTGCCGTCGGGAAGCCACGCGTCGATGGCGAGCACGCGATCGACCATGTTGCCGTACGCGAGCGAGCGCGAGCCGCACGAGTTGTTGCCGCTCATGCCGCCCAGGGTCGCCTGCGCCGAGGTCGAGACGTCGATGGGATACCAGAGGCCCAGGGGCTTGAGCTCCGCGTTCAGCGTGTCGAGCACCTTGCCGGGCTCGACCCACGCGACGCCGTCGCCGCGATCCACCTCGAGCGTGCGGTTCAGGTACTTGCTGTCGTCGATGACGAGCGCCTCGCCGACGGTCTGGCCGCATTGCGAGGTTCCCGCGCCGCGCGGCAGTACCGGCACGCCCTGCTCCACCGCGATCTGCATCGCGGCGATGGCGGCATCGGCGCTGCGCGGGATCACGACGCCCAGCGGCGTCACCTGGTAGATGGAGGCATCGGTCGCGTAGCGCCCGCGCGTGCCGATATCGAAGAGGACCTCGCCGTCGACCTCGCGGGAAAGGCGCTCCCCGAGGGCAAGGCGGGAACGTTCCTCGCCTCGTGCGAAGCGCACGGGCTGGATATCGGGGCGGGTCATTGGACTTATTACCGGAGTGCTTACCCAACGGGCGGCTGCTGCGGCATTATGACAGCAGAGTGACGTAATCAGAGGAGCCACCATGCCCGCCGGCCGCCATTTCCTGCAGATTCCCGGCCCCACGAACGTTCCCGATCGCGTGCTGCGCGCGATCGACCGTCCGACCATCGACCATCGCGGTCCCGAGTTCCAGGCGCTCGGCAAGGAAGTGCTGGAGGGCGTGAAGCGCATCTTCCAGACGAAGAACCCGGTGATCATCTATCCCGCGTCCGGCACCGGCGCGTGGGAAGCCGCGCTCGTGAACACGCTCTCGCCGCGCGACAAGGTGCTGATGGTGGAGACCGGCCACTTCGCCTCGCTCTGGCACAAGATGGCGAAGAAGCTCTCGCTCGACGTGGAGTTCATCCCGGGCGACTGGCGGCATGGCGCCGACCACGAGGCCATCGAGAAGCGCCTCGTGGAGGACAAGTCGCACGCGATCAAGGCGGTGTGCGTGGTCCACAACGAGACCTCCACGGGCGCCACGACGCGCATTCCGCTCGTGCGCAAGGCCATCGACAACGCGAAGCATCCGGCGCTCCTGCAGGTCGACACGATCTCGTCGCTGGGCTCCATCGATTACCGGCATGACGAATGGGGCGTCGACGTGACGGTGGGCGGCTCGCAGAAGGGCCTCATGCTGCCGCCGGGCCTCTCGTTCAACGCGATCTCGCCCAAGGCTCTGGAAGCGTCGAAGAGCGCGGGACTCGCGCGCTCGTTCTGGGACTGGGCGGAGATGCTGGGCGCCAACGCCAGCGGCTTCTTCCCGTACACGCCGGCGACCAACCTCCTCTACGGCCTGCGCGAGGCGATCCACATGCTCGAGGAAGAAGGCCTCGCGAACGTGTTCGCGCGCCACGACCGCCATGCGGAGGCCACGCGCCGCGCGGTGCGCGCGTGGAACCTCGAGATCCTCTGCCAGGAGCCGGCCGAATACAGCTCGTCGCTCACGGCGGTCATGATGCCCGCGGGCCACGATGCGGACGCGTTCCGCAAGGCCGTCCTCGCGAATTTCGACATGTCGCTGGGCCAGGGCCTGTCGAAGCTCTCCGGAAAGATCTTCCGCATCGGCCACCTGGGCGACTTCAACGACCTCACGCTGATGGGCACGCTGGCCGGCGTGGAGATGGGACTGCAGCTCGCCGCCGTTCCGCACAAGCGCGGCGGCGTGCTGGCGGCGATGGAGTACCTCGAAGGCGAGGCGCGCCGCACGCAAGGCGCGCGCCGCGCGGCGTGAGGCTGATACAGTAAGTGACGATGCGCCGGCCAAGAGCCGGCGCACGAACATAAAAGGAGGAGTTCGATGTTCAAGCCCTGGAGGGGGCGTTGGCTGTTCGCGGCCGTGGCCCTCGCGTGCGCGTTCGCCGCGCATGCCCAAACGCAATGGCCCGCGCGCGCCGTGCGCATCATCAACCCGTTTCCCGCCGGCGGCGGCGTCGACGTCTTCACGCGTCCCATCGCGGCGAAGCTCACGCTTGCGCTGGGACAGAATTTCTACGTCGAGAACATGGGCGGCGCAGGCGGCACGGTCGGAGCCGCCGCGGCGGCCAAGGCGCCCCCCGACGGCTATACGTTCTTCGTGGGGGCGATCCACCACACCATCGCCGAATCGATCTACTCGAAGCTCACGTACAACATCGAGCGCGATTTCGAACCCGTCACGGTGCTGGCGTACGTGCCCAACGTGATCGTGATCCACCCCAAGCACGCCGGCATCAGGACGTACGGGGACTTCCTTGCCTACGCGAAGGCCAATCCCGGGAAGCTCAACTTCGGCTCGGCCGGCAACGGCACCTCCCACCACCTGGTGGGAGAGCTCTACAAGCTGCGCACCGGCACCGACCTCGTGCACGTGCCGTACAAGGGCGCCGGGCCGATGATGCAGGACCTCATCGCGGGCAACGTCGACATGGCCTTCGATGGCATGGGCACCTCGGCCGCGCAGATCAAGGCCGGGAAGCTGCGCGCGGTCGCCGTGTCGACGGCGACGCGCTCGCCGATCATTCCGGACGTGCCGACGCTGACGGAGCTCGGCGTCGCCGACTTCGAGGTGACCACGTGGTACGCGCTGTGGGCCGTGAAAGGAACGCCCAGGCCCGTCATCGATCGCATGTACCAGGAAGTGATGAAGGCGCTGCAGGCGCCGGACATCCAGAAGATCTGGGAGGAACAGGGCGCCGTCGCCGGCGGCCAGAGCCCGGCGGAGTTCGGGCGCTTCGTGCACTCGGAAGTCCTTCGCTGGGGCAAGGTGGTGAAGGACGCGAACATCCGCATCGACAACTAGCAAGCGAGGAGATAGACCATGAATTGCCTTCGTATGATCGCGGCCGCCGTGACGGTGGCCTTCGCGGGCGGCGCGCTGGGCGCCAACGTGACGTTGCGGGCCTCGCATCAGTTTCCCGGCGGCAAGGGCGACGTGCGCGACGAGATGGTGCAGATGATCGCGCGCGACGCGAAAGCGGCCAACGTGGGGCTGGAAGTCCAGGTCTATCCCGGCGCGGCCCTCTTCAAGGCGAACGAGCAGTGGAACGCGCTCGTGAACGGCCAGCTCGACATCTCGTCATTCCCGCTGGATTACGCGAGCGGCAAGGTGCGCAGCTTCGGCGCGACGCTCATGCCCGGCCTCGTGCGCAACCATGAGCGCGCCGCGCGGCTGAACGACTCGCCTTTCATGAAGGACATCAAGGCGCAGATCGAGAAGGCCGGCGTGGTCGTCCTCGCCGACGCGTGGCTCGCCGGCGCGGTCGCCTCGAAGAAGGGGTGCATCCGCAAGCCCGAAGACCTGAAGGGCGTGAAGATCCGCTCCGCCGGGCCCACGTTCGCGCACATGTGGCAGGCCGCCGGCGCCTCCATCGTGTCGGTCCCCAGCAACGAGGTCTACAACGCGCTGCAGACCGGCGTCGCCGAAGCCACGGACACCAGCACCGGGAGCATGGTGTCGTTCCGCATCTACGAGCAGGTGAAATGCGTGACGGCGCCCGGCGACAACGCGCTCTGGTTCATGTACGAGCCGGTGCTCATGTCCAAGCGCAGCTTCGACCGCCTCGACAAGAAGCAGCAGGAAGTGCTGCTCGCCGCCGGCCGCAAGGCGCAGGAATACTTCGCCAAGGAGGCGCCGAAGCTCGACGACGAGATGGTGAAGGCCTTCAAGGAGCACAAGGTCGAGGTGGTCACGCTCACGCCGGCCGAGTACGACGCGTGGCTGAAGATCGCCCAGCAGAGCTCGTACCCGGAGTTCGCCAAGGAAGTGCCGGACGGCAAGAAGCTCATCGACCAAGCCCTCAGCGTGAAGTGACATGAGCGCGCGCCGCGGCGAGGGGCTGGATGTCTTCGTCGCCGCGGTGCGTTGGCTCTCGCGCCTGGCCGGTTACTTCGCCGCGGGCCTCATCGCCCTCGGCGTGGTGGTGGTGTGCGAGATGGTGTTCGCGCGTTACGTTTTGAACCAGAACACCATCTGGCAGACCGATTTCACGACCTACTGCCTCATCGCGGCCACCTTCATCGGCAGCCCCTACGTCCTCATGACGCGCGGGCACGTGAACGTGGACGTGGTGCCGCATTACGCGGGCCCGCGCGCGCGTTTCTGGCTCGCGATCTTCGCCGCCTGCGTGACGCTTGCCTTCGCGATCACGCTCGCCGTCCTCACCTTCCTCTTCTGGAAGGAGTCCTGGGACAACAAGTGGGTGTCCGACACCATGTGGCGCGCGCGCCTCTGGATCCCGTACATGAGCATGCCGATCGGCCTCACGCTGCTCGCCCTTGAATGCGTGGCGGACCTCGCGGCGCTCGTCACGGGCCGCGAGCCGCCGTTCGGCATCGCGAGGCGCGCCGCATGAGCCCAACCACCCAGGGCCTGCTGGTCCTCGCCGCCACGCTCATCATGCTGCTGTCGGGCGCGCCGGTGGCCTTCGGCCTGGGCGTGATCTCCATCGTCTTCATCGTGATGTTCCAGGGCTTCGACGCGCTTCGCGTCGTGGCCGAGACGTTCTACTCCGGCCTCAACGACTTCACGCTGGTGTCGATCCCGATGTTCGTGATGATGGGCGCGGCGATCGGCTCGTCGCCGGCGGGCAAGGACCTCTACATAGCGCTCGACCGCTGGCTCTATCGGCTGCCGGGCGGGCTCGTGATCTCGAACCTCGGCGCGTGCGCCGTGTTCGCGGCGCTCACCGGCTCCTCGCCCGCGTGCTGCGCGGCCATCGGCAAGATGGGCATTCCCGAGATGCGAAGCCGCGGTTATCCCGACGACGTGGCCACGGGATCGATCTGCGCGGGCGGAACGCTCGGCATCCTCATCCCCCCTTCCATCACGTTCATCCTGTACGGGATCGCGACGGAGACTTCCATCGGCCGGCTTTTCCTTGCCGGGGTGATGCCCGGGCTGCTCCTCACCGCGCTTTTCATGCTGTGGACGCTCTTCATCATCTGGAAGCGCGGCTTCCGCTCGCACGCGCCGGACTTCCGCTACACGTGGCGCGAGAAATTCGAGTCCATACCGAAGATCGCGCCCTTCGTGGCCATCATCGTCGGCGTGATGTACGTGCTGTACGGCGGTGTCGCGACGCCGTCGGAAGCCGCTGGCGTGGGCGCGGCGCTCTGCGTCGTCATGGCGATCGCGATCTACCGCATGTGGAAGCCGAAGGACTGGTGGCTCATCCTGCGAGACACCATGCGCGAGTCGGTGATGATCCTCACGATCATCGCGGCGGCGGTGCTGTTCGGCTACATGCTGACGTCGCTCTACCTCACGCAGATGCTGGCGCAGTCCATTGCCGATGCCCACGCCAACCGGTGGGTCCTCATGGGCCTCATCAACCTGTTCCTGCTGGTATGCGGCTTCTTCATCCCGCCTGCGGCGATCATCCTCATGACCGCGCCGATCCTCTACCCGATCATCAAGGCGGCGGGTTTCGATCCGGTGTGGTTCGGCGTGATCCTCACCATCAACATGGAAGTGGGCCTCATCCACCCGCCCGTCGGACTCAACATCTACATCGTGAGCTCCATCGCGCCCGACGTGCCGGTGACGCGGATCATGTGGGGCACCATTCCCTACGTGGGATGCATGTTCCTGGCGATCCTGATCCTGTGCGTGTTCCCCGAGATCGCCACGTGGCTGCCGGACAAACTGATGGGCCCCGCGGGCCCGCGCTGAAGGAGAAAACGAATGGCCGACATCGAGATCCGCCGTGCGCACGGCATGAACCCCAAGGACGCGCGCGCCGCCGCCGACCGCATGGCCGACAAGCTCGGCAAGAAGTTCGGCCTGAAGGGCGACTGGGACGGCGACACGATGCGCTTCCAGGGCACCGGCGTCACGGGGACACTCACCGTGAGCCCGAAGGACCTGCACATCGCCGCGACGCTGGGGTTCCTGCTGAAGGCCATGAAGGGCTCCATCGAGCAGGCCGTGAAAAACGAGCTCGACCAATTGCTCGCCGCGGCCCCCGCGAAATCGTC
>Ga0207691_10005210_pt1 | contig 12554 bp, 13 predicted proteins | sample KBSM13metaG_FD_184327 | JGI IMG/M metagenome (GOLD analysis project Ga0207691, IMG submission 184327) | Miscanthus rhizosphere microbial communities from Kellogg Biological Station, Michigan, USA - KBS M1-3 metaG (SPAdes) (version 2) | ecosystem: Host-associated > Plants > Roots > Rhizosphere >... | reverse complement strand
GCTCATCGTCTTCGTCGACGGACAGGACACGGAAGGTTTCTTCCTCGTCCTTGTTCTCGTACCACTTGCCGGGGGTCGGTGCGTATTCTCTGCTCACAAACTAACGCCTCTTGCTGGAGGGGCGAGAGTTTAGGGGCTGCCTGCGAATGCGGCAACGGGATGTATTGCGTAAGATCGGTCCCGCTCATGAATACCGTATCGCCTCTAACTCGTGCGCGTCGAATCGTCGTCAAAGTCGGCTCGGCGCTGCTTGTCGATCAAGCCACAGGGCTGGTCAACCGGCCTTGGCTCGAATCCCTGGTCGAGGACCTGCTCCGTCTGCGTGCACGCAAGCAGGAGGTCGTGCTGGTGTCCTCCGGCGCCATCGCGCTGGGGCGTCGCGAACTGAAGCTTGCCAGTGGCGTGCTGAAGCTCGAAGAGAGCCAGGCCGCGGCCGCCGTGGGACAGATTGCGCTCGCACACATCTATAAGGAGTTGTTCGCGCGCTCCGGGGTCACGGTGGCCCAGATTCTGTTAACGCTCGAAGACAGCGAGCGCCGCCGTCGCTACCTCAATGCCCGCGCCACACTCACCGAGCTCATCGACTTGGGCGCGCTGCCAGTGATCAATGAAAACGACACGGTGGCCACCACTGAAATCCGCTATGGCGACAACGATCGACTGGCGGCGAGGGTTGCGCAGATGACCAGTGCCGACTGCCTGCTGCTGCTGTCGGACGTGTCAGGCCTGTTCACTGCGGATCCCAATCTCGATCCGACGGCGCGGCTCATCCCCGAGATCCGGGACATCACGCCCGAGATCGAGGCCATGGGCGGAGGGTCGGCATCGGCCGTGGGTTCAGGAGGAATGGCGACCAAGATCGCCGCCGCCAAGATCGCCACGGCAGCCGGCTGCGCCATGGCGATCGCCGCTGGTGCACCGCTGCATCCCGTGCGGCGCCTGGAAGAGGGTGCCGACTGCAGCTGGTTCCTGCCGGGTTCGAATCCGGAGAATGCACGCAAGCAATGGATCGCCGGATCGCTGCGCCCCAGTGGTGCCATCACCATCGACGCCGGCGCCTTGCAGGCACTGCGCTCGGGCAAGAGTCTGCTGCCCGCCGGGGTCACCGGCGTCAGCGGCCGCTTCGCGCGTGGCGACACCGTGAGCGTGCTCGATCGCGACGGTACCGAAATCGCGCGCGGTATGATCGCCTACAACGACCGGGACGCGGCGCGCCTCATCGGCAAGCGCAGCGCGGACATCGAGGCACTGCTCGGTTTCCGCGGTCGCGACGAGATGATCCACCGCGACGACCTGGTGCTGCTGCGCCCGGATCTCGCGACCGTCTGAGTGAACATGAACGCTGCTTCGTCACAAGCTTCCGGCACTGAAATTGCCACCCTCATGGACCGGCTTGGCCGCGATGCGGCTGCGGCTGCCTCGGTGCTGGCGCTCGCGAGCACCGCCGTCAAGAATGCGGCGCTCGCGAAGATCGCCGCCTCGCTGCGCGCACGTGCGCCGGAGTTGTTAGCGGCCAATGCAAAGGATCTGGAAGCGGCGCGCGCCAAGGGCCTCTCTGGCGCCATGCTCGATCGGCTCGCGCTCGATGAGGCGCGGGTCGACGCCATGGCGCGTGGCGTCGAAGACATCGCCGCGCTGGCCGATCCCATCGGCGCCACGATTGCGCAGTGGACGCGTCCCAATGGCCTCGATATCGCGCGCGTGCGCGTGCCGCTCGGCGTCATCGGCATCATCTACGAGAGTCGGCCCAACGTGACCTGCGATGCCGGTAGTTTGTGCCTGAAGTCCGGGAACGCCGCGATCCTGCGCGGTGGCTCCGAGAGTGTGCACTCAAGCCGCGCCATCCATGCCTGCCTCGTCGAGGGGCTGCTCGCCGCCGGTCTGCCGGCCGCGAGCATCCAGCTCGTGCCGACCACCGATCGCGCGGCCGTGGGCTATCTGCTGTCGTCGATGACGGATTACATCGACGTGGTGGTGCCGCGGGGTGGCAAGAGTCTCGTGGCGCGGGTGCAGCAGGAGGCGCGTGTCCCCGTCATCGGACACCTCGAAGGCGTTTGTCATGTGTTCGTGGACCGGGACGCGGACCTCGGCATGGCGCGCGCCATCGTCAAGAACGCCAAGCTGCGGCGCACCGGCGTGTGCGGCTCGGCCGAAACAGTGCTCATCGATGCCGCGTGCGCGGCCACGCATCTCGCGCCTGTGATCAGGGATCTGCTCGACGCCGGTTGCGAAGTGCGCGGCGATGCCGCCGTGCAGGCCGTGGATCCACGCGTCCTGGCCGCGACCGAACAGGACTGGTACACCGAATATCTCGACGCCATCATCGCCGCGCGCGTGGTCGACGGCGTGGACGCGGCCATCGAACACATCGGCAAATATGGATCGGCGCACACCGACAGCATCGTGACCGCGAATGCCACCACTGCGCAGCGATTCCTCGAACGCGTCGACAGCGCCATCGTGCTGCACAACGCTTCCACGCAATTCGCCGACGGCGGCGAGTTCGGCATGGGCGCGGAGATCGGCATTTCCACCGATCGATTCCATGCGCGCGGCCCGGTGGGCGTCGAGCAGCTCACCTCTTACAAATATGTGGTGCGAGGAACCGGCCAGGTGAGGCCGTAAAAGGGGGGCTGCCCCCCTTATTTCTGAAGCTTCGCGATCTCCGCCAGCGCCAATCCGTGCTCGAGGAAGTAGATCACCTTGATGTTCACGAGCGCGGCGAAGTAATCGCGGGCCACTTCGGGTTGTCCACGAGCCCAGTACGCCTCACCGACGTAAAAGAGTGCCTCGCAGAGCCGTTCATCGGTGCTGGTGTTCGGTTGTGAGTTGTCGCCGTCGTCCCCTTCCTTGATGGGAATGACGAGTTCCTCTTCGGTGTATTCACCGCGCATGTACTGCAACAGCGGCTGCGGCCAGCCTTCGCCGGGAGTTCGCGGCACGTATTCGGGCTTCGCGACGCCAGCGCGCATCTGCGCCAGCCACAGCATCAGCTGACCGTAACTAGCCTGCACGCGATCCGGATCGCTGGCGGCGACGTAGCGGAACCGCGCCACGGCATCAGCCCAGCGCTCGCCGACGAAGTCGATGTTGCCCGCGAGCCGATTCGAGTTCACGGACCGCGGCTCGATCGCGAGTGCCGCGTTGATGCTTGCGCGCGCGCCGGAATAGTCGCGCGCATCGAACAGTACGCCGGCCAGCGCCGCGAGTATCTGCGAATCGCGCGGACGGCACGAATGCGCACGGCGATATGCGGTGGCCGCGCCGGAAAAGTCTCCGAGGCCGACATGCGCGGCTCCCACGTCCATGTGCAGGTCCGCGAAACGCGCGGCTCCCAGGCTGTGTGCGCATTCGGCGTCCTGCGGTGCATGCGCCTGCTCGAGTGCGTGTTCAGCTTGCCGCAACTCGGGCGAGCCCGGTGTATCGCGCAGATCGAGCTTCCGGGTCGCCTGCAGATCGCGCGCGAGCTCGAGCAGGGGATGCGGGGCGGGGTCCGCGGCTGCCGGCAACGCGCCCGACAAGGCGAGCAGAAAAGCCAGGGTGGGCAACACGACTTTCAAGCGGAGGCTTTCAGGCTCTTGAGACCGCCACGCAGCGAATGGCTGCCGGAAAATCCCTGCGACCGCAACAAGCCGGCCGCTGCGGCGCTGCGTTTGCCGGTCGCGCAGATCAGCAGGTAGCGCCCTTCGAGATCGAGCGTCGCGGCATCGGTCAGTAGTTTGGACATGGGTAGGTGTAGCGACTCGGCCGGCAAGGGATCGGCTTCGCGTTCGCGCGTATCGCGCACGTCCACGAATACAAAGCCTGCGCTCGTCGCGTCCGTGAGCGAACCGAACTGCAGCTCGAGTTCTTCGGGAGCCGGCAACGGGGCCGTGCGTGCGGCGCGCCGATGCGCCGCGCATTCCGGCTGGCGGCGTGCACGCAATCGCTGCGTGCTCAAGGTGATGAGATCGAAGATCAGCATTTCATCGGGATTGAGGCCGGGCAGGCCCAGCAACAACTTCAGCGTCTCGAGCGCCTGCAGGCTGCCGAACACTCCAGGCACGGGACCCAGGACGCCGGCTTCAGCGCAATTGCCGACGAGCCCGTCACGCGTCGCCTCGGGCCACACGCAGCGCAGGCAGGCGGTCGCATCGTCGCCGCGCACGAGCTGCAGTTGCCCTTCGTACTGGTACACGCTCGCGAACAGCACCGGCTTGCCGGTTCGCAGTGCGAGATCGTTGAGCAGGAACTTGGTGGCGAAATTGTCGCTGCAGTCGAGGATGAGATCGTGGCCGGCGCACAACCGCTCAGCGTTATGGGCATCCAGGCGCAGCGCGTGTGCTTCCACGCGAACTTCCGGATTGAGCGCATGCACGCGCGCCGCCGCGAGTGAGGATTTTTCCTGGCCGCACTCGTTGAGCGCATACCAGGTCTGGCGATGCAGGTTGGACGGCTCGAGCCGGTCGGCGTCGACTATCCCCAATCGGCCAACGCCGGCGCCCGCGAGGTACTGCAGCACCGGAACGCCGAGGCCTCCTGCACCCACCACGAGTACGGATGCAGCACGGAGTCGCGCCTGGCCTTCGGCGCCGACCTCACGCAACGCGATCTGGCGCGAGTAGTCAGGGGCAGGAGCGGGCGTCACCGGGTGATGCTCGTGCGCATGTTCATGGGTGTGCGCAGCGGGCAGCGCGCAACGCTCGCAGTTCACCCAACCCGAATCGCCGTTGACGTAGTGTTCCTTTTTCCAGATGGGTACGCGGTGCTTGACCTCATCGATGATGAAGCGGCAGGCGCGAAACGCTTCGTCACGATGCGCGGCGCTCACGCCCACCCACACGGCGACATCCCCGAGGGCGAGCGAACCCACGCGGTGCACGCAGGCGGCGCGCGTGACACCGTATTTCGTGCGCGCTTCCTCGACGATGCGCGCGCCTTCCTTTTCCGCAAGCTCGGCAAAGGCCTCGTACTCGAGGCGCGTGACCGCATGGCCTTCGTTGTGATTGCGCACCCAGCCTTCGAACGACGCAAATCCGCCGCAGCTTTCATCGCGGACGTCCCGCTGCAGCGCGGCGGTATCGAGCGGGCTCGTGCTGAAGCGGAACGGGCTCATCCGCCCGCCACCGGCGGTATGAAGACCACGGCGTCGCCGGACTTCAACGGTTGCGACCACTCGCCGAATTCTGCGTTGACGGCCACGCGTAGCATCTCTGGCGGGAGCGTGAACGGATAGCGCGCACGCAGCTCGGCATAGAGCTCGCGCGGATCGCGGGCGGCAGTCGTCAGCGTTTCGTCGCTGCGCCCCGCCTGCTCGCGCAGCAGCGCGTAGTACTGCACGCGAATCGTTTGTTCAGGAGGCGGGCGTTCGGGCATGGCTGAACTCCGACATGGCGCGTTCATACTCGTCCACGGTATTCACGTTGTCGAGCGCACGCGGATTCGGCTGGTCGAGCAGCTGGGTGTGCGCGTTGATGAGGAATTTGCGCGGACAGTTGCGGCCGGCGGCGATCTGCGCGGCGATTGCTTTGCGGGCACTGGGCTCGTAGATCGCGCAGAGAGGCTCCGGCAAACCATCGTGCGTCGATCGGAATGCGGTGGCGTCGAAGCTGGGGTCGCGTGCGAGCAGGAGCTTGTCGAGCGTAGCCGCATCGAGAAAGGGCAGGTCGCAGGCGAGCACCAGCCAGGCGACGTCGGGAGAGCTCGCAAACGCAGCGCTGATACCGGCGATGGGCCCCTCGATCTCGCCGCGATCGACGATGCGCGTATAGCGCGCACGCGCGGGATCGTCCTGCTGATCGGCGCGCACCGACACATAGGCGCGCGACACGCGCCCTTCCAGCAACTTCATCGCGGCGTCGAGCTGCGTCTCGCCAGTGCGAAATTCGAGGGCCGCCTTGTCACGCTGCATGCGCGAGCTGCGGCCGCCGGCGAGCACCAGACCGTTGATACGCGGGACGTTCATTTCTTCTTCCGTGTGTTGCGTTGAAAATCACGCCTGCCGCCGGTTTTCCGGAGCAGGCGCGTGGATTCGATTTCGATGTCGTGCGACAGCGCCTTGCACATGTCGTAGATGGTGAGTGCGGCGGCGCTGGCGCCGACCAGCGCTTCCATCTCGACGCCGGTCTTGTGGTGCACGGCCACGCTGCAAAGGATGCGGATGCGGCCGCCCGGACGGGTTGCGATGTCGATCGTGCAGCGTTCAAGCGCCAGGGGATGGCAGAAAGGGATCAGCTCGTGCGTACGCTTGGCCGCCATGACGCCCGCGACGATGGCGGTGTCGAACACCGGGCCCTTCTTCGTGCGATGGCCGGTGCGTGCAAGCTCGCGCGCGACCGCCGGCGGTAGTTTGATCGTGGTTTCGGCGGATGCCTCGCGCAGCGTCGCGGTCTTGGCGCCGACGTCGACCATGATGGGGCGATTGGCAGCGTCGAGGTGGGTCAGTTTGTGTCTGGGTTTTGGCACGAGGTAGGGAGTCTTCTCGAGTAGGGACAGGTTGATGAAACCTGTCCCTACCCTCCTATGTAGTTCATTTCGACTTTGTGCAGGGCGGCGGCGTCGCGCATCGACGCACGCAGCTCGCTGTAGCGGTCGCGGCGACCGCTCCACACACCGCGGATGAGCTCCAGGAGCTCGTCGTCGGTGGCGCCGGCGCGCAACGGGCCGCGCAGATCCATGCCCTGGGTTGCGAACAGGCAGGTATAGAAGGAGCCGTCGGAGGAGATGCGCGCGCGCGAGCAGTCGCCACAGAACGGTTGCGATACGGAGGAGATGAAGCCGATTTCGCCGGCGCCGTCTTCGAATACGTGCCGCTCGGCAACTTCGCCGCGGTAACCGCGCTCACGCGGCGCGATGGGCCAGCGCGCGTGGATGCGCGCGGCCAGCTCCCGCGAGGGCACGACCAGCGCAGGATTCCAGTGATTGCGCGTGCCGACATCCATGTATTCGATGAACCGCACGATGACCCCGGTGCCGCGGAAGTGCGCGACCAGGTCGAGCAGGGTGTGATCGTTCACTCCACGCTGCACTACGGTGTTGACCTTGATCGGCGCGAGGCCGGCGCGGCGCGCGTGTTCGATGCCATCCAGCACGTCGGCTACGCCGCCGAAGCCGCCGCTCATCTTCGCGAACACGTCCGGATCGAGCGTGTCGAGACTGACGGTGATGCGGGTGAGGCCGGCGGCCTTGAGCTCGGTCGCGTACTTGGCCAGCAGCATGCCGTTGGTGGTGAGCGCGACGTCGTCGATGCCGGGCAGCGAGGTGAGATCGCCGACGAGATCGCAGAGATTCGGCCGCAGCAATGGTTCGCCGCCCGTGATGCGCAGCTTCTTGACCCCGGCGCGCACGAAAACTCGCGCGAGCCGCAGGACTTCCGCGAAGTCGAGCCGTTCACTCGATTTGAGAAAACGATACGCCTCGTGAAAAGTCTCGCGCGGCATGCAGTAGGGGCAGCGGAAATTGCAACGGTCCATGACCGAGATGCGCAGGTCGTGGATCGGCCTGCCGAGCGCGTCGCTCGGCGCGCGGATTCTCGTCAGCGGCACGATGTTGTCTTGCGTGCTCATTGCGCTCACCAGCTGAAGTAGCGCGCCACGAAGCCCTTCGGGAACGTGTTGGGGCCGGGAGGCAGCTCGACGAATCCATCGGTGCCGGCGAGCGCCGTGAAATCGCCCGAGCCGTTGGTGGGTTTCGGCTCCGCCGACGTGCGGCCCCAATCGTCGCTCTTGAGCTTCACGGGCATGTAGAACGCCAGCGGGGCTTTCACGTCCACGGGCGCCGTGAGCGCAATTCGCGGCACGTCGACCGGTGCCTGGCCCATGGCGGCGCGCAACGCGGGCAGCACGTAACGCGCGAGACAGACCAGGGTCGACACCGGATTGCCCGGCAGCGCGAATACGGCCGGTCCGGATTGCGAGACACCAAACCACATGGGTTTTCCGGGCCGTTGAGCGACATGATGGAAAACGAGATTCACACCGAGCTTTTCCAGCACTTTCGGCACGAGGTCGAGCTTGCCCATCGATACGCCGCCGGAAAGTATCAGCACGTCGTGCGTGCGCAGGTGAAAGCCGAGCCGCTCGGTGAGCTGAGCCTCGTCGTCGCGCACGTGGTCATCGGCGACGCGCGCGAACCCATGCTGCCGCAGCGCGGCGGTGATGCCGTAGGCATTCGAACGGCGCACCTGGTGCGGCTCGATGACTTCACCGGGCTCGATCAGTTCGTTGCCCGTGGAGATCACGACGATCATCGGTTGCGCACTGACCCGCAGCCGCGCCATGCCGGCGCCGGCGGCGATGGCGACCTCGGGGGCGGACAGGCGCGTGCCGGCGGCTAACAACAATGCTCCCTGCGGGCAGTCGGAACCGCGGCGGTGCACGTTCTGCCAGGGCAGCACCTGCTTGCGGCCGATCTCGGCGATCGCGCCACTGCGCTGCACCTGTTCGACGGGCACGACCGCATCGCAGCCGCGCGGCAACATGGCGCCGGTCATGATCTCGATGCACGCGTCCGGATCGGCAAGCGTCAGCGGCGGTTCGCCCGCGGCCTGCACTCCGGTGACGCGCAGCCGCCCGACATTGCTGATCGCGCCCGCGGTAGATAGCGCAATGCCGTCCATGGCGACGCGGTCGAACGGCGGATGATCGCGTTCCGCGTAGATGTTTTCACGCAGGATGGCGCCCGCGGCCTGCGTCAGCGGCAATGATTCGATCGGCAGGCACGTGAGGTGCTGCTCGATCAGTGTTTCGGCCTCGGCAGGCGTCAACATGGACATGGTTTCCTTGGGAAGGCGCCGGACCTGGATCATCGAGCGCGTTCCGCGGTAACCGGCGGCGTCAGTTGGGCTTCGGCGCCGGAGGATGCAACGCGACGTACGCGCGAATTTCCTTGTTGAGACGTTCCTTCACGCCTTCGGCTTCCTCGATGGCCGTGTTCTGCTTCTGGCCCAGCAGGCGCTCCATTTCTTCTTTCTGCTTCTTGGGTGTGTCGGGCGGAAGCGCTGCGACCGATGCCTGGAATTCAGACTTGAGGCACTCGAGGTAAGCGCTCATCTGGGCGTCGTACGCCGTGAACATTTTCTTGCCGGCGATCATCTCTTCCTTGGTGGCCTGGTTGCCATCCGGAAATTTCCCCGGAGCGACCGGGTAGTCACAGGCCGCATGCGCCTGCGCCGCGGCCAGGCCGCAACCAAGGATGAGGGCGCTAAAGAGCTGCTTCATGAATCGAATCCCCGCGTAATGAATTTTGAGTGGGTGGCTATCTTAGAGGGGGGCAGCCCCCTTTTCCCAGCATTGGACTCCGCCCACTCGACGAAGTGCGTTGGGTGGCTGCCCGGGGGCGGTTGCGCCCTTTGGCCAGGAAAAGGGGCTGCCCCCTATTCGTAGTAGCGGGGGTAGTCCGGCGTCAAACCCTTGAATCGCCGGTGAATCCACAGGTATTGGTCGGGCATGCGCCGGACTTGGGCCTCGACGATTCGGTTGAAGCGCTCCGAATCGGCCACCGGGTCGTCGGTTGGGAAGTTGTCGAGCGGCGGGTGGATGGTGCCGCGATATCCGCCGCCCGGCAGGCGTTCGAAAAAGTAGGGCAATACCTGCGCTTTCGTCATGCCGGCAATGCGCGAGGTGGCGGTGTTGGTGGCAGCCGGAATGCCAAAGAGCGTGACCATCTCGGCGCCCTTCTTGCGGAAGCTCTGGTCGGGCGCATACCAGACCACGTCGCCGTCCTTGAGCGCCTTGATGAGCGTGCGCACGTCATCGCGCGGAATGGCGCGCCGGGTCTGCACGGCGCGGCGCGAGTGCAGGAATTCCCCGAGGAGCAGGTTCTTTGTCGGGCGATACATGACATTGAGCGGCATGCGTGCGGCGAGCGCGCGGCAACTGATCTCGATGGAATTGAAGTGGGCGGACAGCAGCAACACGCCGCGCCCCGTCGCGTGGGCCGCCTTCAGGTGCTCGAGACCGTTCATCAGGGTGATGCGGCGGATGCGTTCGTTCGACGACCACCAGCTCATGGCGGTTTCGAACAGCGCGCACCCGAGGCCCGCGAAGTGCTCGCGCAGGATGCGGGCGCGCGCTTCGGGAACGAGTTCCGGCAGCGCCAGCTCGAGGTTGCGGGCCGCGATCCGCTTGAATGATGTCGGGAACAGGAACACGAACAGCCCGACGCCGCGGCCCAGTAGATAGAGCACGTGGTGGTGCAGCGGCTCGAACAGGCGCAGGAAGCCGATGCCGAGCCACGTGGGCCAGTACTTGGGATGGAGGAACGCGGCTCTCACTGGCCGCGATGATAACCGAGTAGCGGGCTATTCCTTCTTCTTGCCGCGCTTGTAGATCTGGTGGCCGTCGTAACGCATGAATTCGATGGCGACGCGATCCTTGGTGGCCACGGTGAGCTCGGTGCCATCCGCAAAACACCAGATGAAGTAGCTGGTGCGAGATCCCGATGAGGCATCGGGCGGACCGACCTTGGCGACGAGTTGATCGTAAGTCGTATCGTCATTGACGAAGCGGAAATCCTCGACGCTCGCAGGGCGCGGTGCACCATCAGGAACTGCGAGTTCGACGAAGGACGAATCGCGGGAACGCTTCTCCGAGCAGGCTGCACCCGCCTCGTGCATGGCGAACATCAGTGTGAGTGCCAGCAGCAATGCTTTCATGTCGTTGATCCCTGGAAATCGAAGCTCATGAAGGATCGATGCGTCTCGCCGGGCCTCAAGATGCTGCTCGGAAAGTTTGCGTGATTGGGAGCGTCCGGAAAATTCTCGGGCTCGATGCAGACGGCGTGCCACCCCGGATACGCAGTTCTCAGGTGATAGGCGCCGTACACCTGCACGCCGGGCAGATTGGTCTTCACGCGCATGCGCACGCCGCTCGCGGCCGAATGCAGCTCTGCGGCGATCGGGGCGCCTGCGTCGATGGCCCAGCAATGATCGTAGCCGGCGGTGAGTGCGATCTGCGGATGCGAAGCCGGTGGCGGCACCTTCAGCGCCTTCGGCTTGCGGAAATCGAACGGCGTGCCAGCCACGGGCGCGATCTCGCCGGTGGGCACGCGCGACGGGTTGACGGGTAGATAGTGGCTGGCGGCCATCATGAGCCGCTGCTCGTCGATGCTCAGCGATGGATCGCCGGACAGCGTGAAATAGGGATGCCACGTGAAGCTGATGGGCGTCGGTGCGTCGGTGGTGGCTTCATAGGCAAGCGTCAGCGTGTTCTCGTAGATGCTGATCATCGCCGTGATGTCGAGGTTGCCAGGAAAGCCATTGATGCCGGCGGGCGAGTGGTGTCCGAGCTTCACGTAGGTGTTCTTGCCTCCGCCGGAACCCAGCACCTTCCACACGTACTTGCCGAAACCGACGTTGCCGCCGTGCAGGGTGTTGCCGGCGTTGTTGGCGGTGAGCTTGTAGGTCTTGCCGTCGAGTTCGAACGACGCGCCACCGATGCGATTGCCATAGCGGCCGACGAGTTGGCCCAGATAAGAAGTGTCTTTGAGATAAGCCGGCAGGTCGGGCAGCGACAGTACGAGAGGAATACGTTTTCCACCGACCGGCAGCGTCAGGCTGCGCAGTGTGCCGCCCAGCGTGAGGATCTCGGCCTGCAGGCCGTCCGGTGACCCGAGGGTGTGCACGTCGACTTCCTGGCCATCAGGCAGCCGGCCGAATGATCGATTCGCGCTGCTGCTCACGCCGTCCTGGGCGCGCGCCCCTCGAAAAGCCGCTGCAACAGGCAGAAGAGCAAGAGCAAAGCTCCGACGACGATCTTGGTCCACCATGAGCTCAATGTCCCGTCAAAGGCGATGAGGGTCTGGATGATGCCGAGAATCAGCACGCCGAACAACGTACCAAAGACGTAGCCCACGCCGCCGGCCAGCAGGGTGCCGCCGATCACCACCGCGGCGATGGCATCGAGCTCCAGCCCCACGGCGTGCAGGCTGTAGCCGGAGAGCATGTAGAAGGTCATGACGATGCCGCCGAGCGCGGCGGTGAGCCCGGAGAGTAGATAGACGCCGATCTTGGTCGAATCGACCGACAGGCCCATGAGCCGCGCCGAGGATTCGCCGCCACCGATGGCGTACACCGTGCGGCCGAACTCGGTGGAATGCGCGATGCGCATGCCGATGGCGACGACGGCGATCGCGATCAGCGCGCCAATCGTCAGCGAGGCCCCGAACCCCAGGGGAATGCGTGCCTGCGCGATGGCCGCGTAGGTGGCGTCGTCGATCGGGATGGATTCGGTACTGATGAGGTAGCAGCAGCCGCGCGCCATGAACATGCCGGCCAGCGTCACGATGAACGGCGCGAGATTGAAGCGCTGGATCAGAAAGCCTTGCAGCGCGCCGAACGCGGCGCCGAGCAGCAGCACCACGGCCATGGCGGCGTAGGGATTCCAGCCCGCTTGGAGCAGCGTCGCCGAGATCATCGTGGTCAGTGCGATGACAGCGCCCACCGAGAGGTCGATGCCGCCCGACAGGATCACGAAGGTCATGCCTACGGCGACGATGCAGAGGAATGCGTTGTCGATGAGCAGGTTTAGGAATACTTGGGGAGACAGGAAGCCGTCGTAGCGGATGGCACCGAACGC
>Ga0207691_10005209_pt1 | contig 12555 bp, 4 predicted proteins | sample KBSM13metaG_FD_184327 | JGI IMG/M metagenome (GOLD analysis project Ga0207691, IMG submission 184327) | Miscanthus rhizosphere microbial communities from Kellogg Biological Station, Michigan, USA - KBS M1-3 metaG (SPAdes) (version 2) | ecosystem: Host-associated > Plants > Roots > Rhizosphere >... | reverse complement strand
CCCTGATGAGGGTTGCCGCATCACTGAAGTGTTCAGAGTTGTCGCGAACTCTATTATCAAAGAAGGTCGAACCACCCGGCTGTAAGGCGCGCGGGTCAGTTGAGGTGACAGCATCGCCGTATCCAGGGAATCCAATTAACGGTAGACCGAAGTTTTGCGTTGCCGCCGGGTTCAGTCCGAGCGAACTGACGGGAATACCACGCGTGAAATTACGGTTTTGAACGTCCGATCGCGAAAAACCAGCGTTGAAGTGGTTGATGAAAGTTGGTGTCAGAGTCCAGTCGTGTTGCAAGCGCGCGTAGTACGACTTGAATACCTGGTTCCAAACTCCCTGCGCAACGAAAGGCTCGGGGAAGCGCGGGAAACCGCCCTTTACACTGGGCAGCTTTCGAAATGTATAACTAAAGTTGAGCGTTTGCCGGTCCGTTAGGTTGTGCGTGATCTTAGTTACGTAGTAGTTCGTTCTGGCGGTGGCGTTGGTCGAGGCGAGGTAATTGCGAAACACTCCCGCCTGGGTCGGCATTGGAAAGAGATTAAGGAAATTCTTGCCGATCGACGAGATACGTGCGCCAGCAAGATATTGATCCAATCGGTTTCCCGGGATGGCTGTACGTGCGCCCGCGGGTTGGGCTGGATCAAAGATCTGGACTGGTCCACCGAAGAACTGGAGCACGTAAGGATCAGTCAACAATTCGCCGAAGTCTCCATTGCGCATGCGTGCGGTCGGTACTGTTAGCTGAACTGTTTCGGACTGCGACGTTCTATACCCTCCATAGTTAAAGAAGAAGAACGTCTTTTTGTTGGTGTCCCAAAGTAATGGCCCGCCTTCGCCGAAATGCGGCAGGTACACCGGTCCGCCCACACTGAAACCATAATCGAACTGTCGATCGAGAGGCTTATCAAGACCCAGGATCCGATTACGATCTATGTTTGCGTTGAGAGCGTCGTTTATGTGAAAGAGATAGGCTTCGCCGTGAAAGTCTTTGCTGCCGGTTTTGATCGTGAAGTTAACTACACCCCCTGAAGAATTACCAAACTCAGCTGAGTAGCTGCTCGTTGAAAGCGTGAATTCCTGAAATGCATTTGGGCCAGGCGCAACTTCTGAGAAGAACGTTCCGTTCTCACCGCGCCGCGTTTGGGCTCCGTCGATCAGAACGTCTGCTCCGAGTCCTTGTCCGCCGTTGATGCGGAAGTTAGTAGCGTTTGTTCCTGTGCTGCCGGAGGTGGCTCCGGTCGGAGTGCGATCATTCGAAACCACACTACTGTCCAAAAAGATGAATGACAGTGGCGAGCGACCTCCACTTTCAGAGGCGACTAGCAATGGTAGTTCGCGCACTTGACGCTCACTAACGTTGAGTTGTTGCGCCGGACTTTCCGTTTGCAGGACTGGTGTCGCATCACCCGACACCAATACAGTGTTTGCTATCTCACCCACTTCAAGTGTGACATCGACGGTGCGAATTACCTGGACGGCGATCTTTATTCTTTCGACCGACGCGGTTTTGAAGCCCTGTGCCTCGACCTTCAAGGTATAAATTACTGCCGGTAATTGTGGGATGGTGTAGTGGCCTTCTTCATTTGTGCGCGATTCGCGAGTTTCTCCGGTTTCTGCGTTCAAAACCGTTACCTTTGCGCCCGCAACTACGGCACCGTTCGAGTCGATCACTCTCCCGGTTATTCCGCCGCGATCGCTTTGAGCAAGAGCAGATGAAACACATATGAAGATGAGTACAAACAACCGAGCGATAGTCAACTTAGAGACTCTCATTCGTACCTCCCAGGAAAACAGGACGTAAGCAAGAAATTTGATTTATCGGCAATTATGCGGACAGGGTTGCAGTCCTGATCGCAAATCGTTTTTGGGGGAGTGAGCCAACTAAAATGTAAGAAGGAACTATTTCGGGGGATTTGCTCATTTATACTGGAAATGAACACGAAGTCAAGAAGTATCTGGGTCAAAGGTGCAGGATGTACCAGATCGATCTCGCCTTTCGATTTAACAGGAGCAATTCATGTTCATTAACAGGTCGGGTGCGGTGAATTTTCTGTTGTCATTATGGATACTCCTCAAAGTCGGCGCGCTTGCATGGCCACAGCAACGACTTCCTGTCACAGACGGACAATCCAAGGGTGACATCCGTCAGGTCCACGATCCAAGCATTATCAAGGAGGGGAATACCTACTATGTTTTTTCGACGAGAGCAGGTATCGCGATCAGATGTTCGAAAGATCTAATTCACTGGCAGCTGTGCGGTGACGTGTTCGCTCATCTCCCCGAATGGGCCGTGAAGGACGTGCCGGGTCTGAGAGGCTTGTGGGCTCCGGACGTGTCGTACTTCAATGGCAGGTACTACCTTTACTATTCTGCGTCCACCTTTGGCAGTAATCATTCCAGCATCGGCCTGGCGACGAATGAGACGCTGGATCCCTCAAGTGACAAGTACAGATGGGTTGATCAGGGCAAGGTGATCGGCTCCAACATCGATGATGATTGGAACGCGATCGATCCAAACGTGGTGTTTGACGAACACCATCAACCTTGGTTGGCGTTTGGTAGTTTTTGGGGTGGCATCAAACTGCGTAAGTTGGAACAGGCAACAGGCAAGCTCTCTTCTCAAGATCAAAATTTGTACTCACTAGCAAGTCGGCCGCGAACGTCAAGTTCACCCGGTGCAATTGAAGCTCCGAACATTATTCGGAAAAATGGTTACTACTATCTCTTCGTTTCTTTCGACCTCTGTTGTCGTGGAGCGAACAGCACCTACAACATTCGTGTCGGGCGTGCGCGGCGTCTCACTGGCCCATACATAGACCGCAGCGGAAAAGCCATGATTGATGGTGGCGGAACATTGGTCGTGGGAGGTGCAGGCCGGTGGGCAGGACCAGGTCACTGTGCGGTTTTACAGGAAAGGGAAGGTGACCATCTCGTCTATCACGCCTACGACACAGAGTGGCGTGGTGTCCCCACGCTGCGGATTTCAACTCTTCATTGGGACTCGGAAGGTTGGCCAACAGTCTCTCAGGACTTTTGAACCAAAGGTCAATGGCCCTGCCGATGCCGCTTCTAAGGTTCCGGCTGTGGCTCGTCGATCAGCTTGAGAATTATTCTTTCCTCGTCATGCTGACGTTTGCGTAATTCCTCGGCACGGTCAAACATCTTTTGCGCCGCGTCTTTGTCTCCCAATTTCGCGTAGACCAGGCCCAGCTGGTAATTCGCGCGCAGGTCTGTGGCGTCGAGTTCGACGGCCCGTTCAAGTTCGCGGCGGGCTTCAAAATAGTTTCCAAGTTCGCGAAGTCCCGTTCCGAGAGCGGCATGTGCGGCAGCGTGGTCTGGGCGCGATTGAACGATCTTTTTAAAAATGTCGGTTGCTGCGACACGATTTCCAGCCTTTTCGAAACTCACTCCCAGGAGATATTCCGTATCAACATCAAGTTTAAGGCTAAGACTCTGTTGCAGTGCCTTCTGTGCCTCTGAATAATGTTCCTGACGAAGCAATGCCGCACCGAGCAGATACCAGGCTGAAGGCGAACGAGGTTCTAATGCAACGTATGTGTTCATCAAGCGAGTTGTTTCGGCGACTTCACCTTTGGTCCAATACGCGGCAGCGAGCCCATAGAGATAAGCAAGTTCGCGTGGATAATCTCGGTGCAGCCGCTCAAAAACTGGAAGAGCATCAAGGACCAAACCCATCTGCAAGGTTGTTGCACCAAATTCGTAAAGAACGGCGGGAGAATTCGGAGCAATGCGCCGAGCCTGGAGAAGATGAGAAAGCGCTTTCTCGAGATTACCTTTGAGCCGCGCTACTTTTGCGAGCGAACGCAGGGTTGCTACGTCGTCAGGTTTTAGCGTCGACGCCGCAGTGAAATATTCCTCTGCCTTGTCAAATTGCTTCACTGCGACGTTGGCGATGCCGAGTGCATAAAATACCGGAAAGGATCTAGACGTTTGTACAGCGATGTTCAAAAGTTTGAGAGCGTCGTCGTTGAAGCCAACTCTTACTAACAAGGACGCAAACTCTGCCTGCGTTTCCGCATTTTCGGACTGGGAGTTTTGAAACTGACGAACCAGCTCGGGGATTTCCGGTTGCCGTTTTAGTCCAATTAAAGATCTCAGCATTAAGACGAAGTAATCATCGTTGAAAGCTTCACGCGGTACCAGGCTGAGATGTCGGTATGACTGCGCATAGTCTCCCTTCGTCGTGTACAGCGTTGCGAGCTTGATATTGATATCAGGCCGCGACGGCGCCAGCTTATATGCGCGGAGCAGGACCGGTGCTGCTTCCGTGGAACGATTGTGGGTCAGTAACAACTCTGCGAGGTTGATGTGGGCGCTGACGTGTGTTGGCGAAATTGATAATGCGCGGCGGAATAGTTGTTCTGCGTCCTTAACGCGATCTTGCTTAGCGCGAACTACTCCGAGCAGATTCAACGCGTCTGCATCGTTAGGTGATTTAGCTAGCACGGAATTGAGAAGCTCTTCCGCGTGTGGTAGCTGGTTTTGGTTGATTGCATTGACGGCTTCCTGAAGCCGGTTGACGTTGACCGTGTTCGGCGTTTGCCCGTGCGCAGTTAGTGCAATGACACAAGTAAGCAGCAACAAAAGCACCATGGCACACGCCTTTGACTTTGACATTTGGAACATGAGCAACACCGGCAGGTCAGCCAGTGACCTCTTTTATGTTACGGGGATCGCCGAGTCAATACTTTGCTTGGAGTCATTAACATAAAAATGTAACTTGTCGCGCAACGCCGAAAGGTGTATTAGAGGCTGCTAACTAGTCCCTCCTGAACAATCCCGACACAGTAAGGTGCCCGCCAACAATGGCAGGATGAGCCGTCGGTTTCGATTGCGGTCGAAACACAAGTTTCCCAAGCTTGTTTCGTTGGAGGTTAACAATGAAAAGAAACCTCGCCTGGACGCTAACAGCGCTGGTCGTTGTGGTGGGTGCATCTCTAAAGTTCACCCCAAGCGCATCTTCGAGTTCGTTTAACCAAGGGGGCGCAGTCGCACCTGAAGTGACGGGCACTGCCAATCTGTTACCCTTTCTGGCAACAAGCTTCGACGTCGATCGAACAGACGATACGGCCGCGGCTACGGGGTGCACTGCCGCACCCGGTGATTGCAGTTTGCGCGGTGCCATCATTGCGGCAAACGCAGATCTCACCGCTATGCCGGTAATTATCAACCTGCAACCGGGGACCACCTACAACCTGACACTAACCAATACCACGCAGGAGAACGCCGCAGCGACGGGTGATCTGGACATAACTACGAACCTTCACACCGTGACGATTGTAGGCGGCGAATCGTCAGGACCACTCGCGACGATTATTGATGCCGCCGGGCTGAACATAGGCAGCCTGCGCGACCGTGCGTTTCAAGTCACCGGCTCGGGTGTCACAGCGATCTTTCAGGATCTGGTCATTCGGAATGGTAAGGCCGCGGACGACGGGACTACTGGCGTGAGCACCAACCCCGCAGCACAAAACACTAACCGCCTGGGCGGGGGCATCCTAAACAACGGCGGCAGCGTCACGCTTGATAACGTCATCCTCCAATCGTGCCAGGCACAAGGCAGGGGCGACAGCAATGCCAACCCGGCCGGTATCCTCGAAGCCAGAGGCGGCGGCCTAGTCAGCCTCGGTGTAACCGGTAACGTGGTCATTATGGACAGTACCTTGTCGGGGAACATCGCCCAGGGCGGCGACGGTCCTGGCGGCAACAACAACGTAGGCTCAGGGGCCAAGGGCGGCTCGATCTACATCGAAGGTGGCTCGCTCAACATCACCAGGTCGTTACTCGACTCGAGCGCCGCGAATGGCGGCAATGGAACTGGAGTTCCGCAAGATGGAATGTTGAATGGCGGCTTCGGAGGATTGGCTCAAGGCGGCGGGGTGTGGATTGGCGGCGGTACCGCCGTAAGTATTGATAACACGACGTTCGAGAACACTGTAGCCAACGGTGGTAATTCAGGCGCGGGTGGTAATGGAAGCGAACCTGCAGGTGGCGCTGATGGTGGAGGCCTGTATAGCCTCGGTAACATCACAGTGAGCAACTCCACGTTCCACCTGGCCGGAGCCACTGGCGGAAACGCCGGCGATGCGTTCGGTCCGACCTGTATCGGAGGTCATAACGCTGGCGACGGCGGCGGTGCGCGCGGTGGCGCTATCTTCGCTGATGGCGGGACTATGATCATCAACACCGCAACGTTCGCCAATAACTTTGCCATTGGCGGCAATGGCGGCGATGGCGGCCAGACCAACGGCGGTCTTAACTGCGGCATGCACGGCGCCGGCGGTCTCGCTTATGGTGGTGCGATAACTAATAACAATGGCGCCACTGTCAACATAAAGCACGGAACGATCAGCCTTAATAACGCTCAGGCCGGCGACACCGGCGTCAACCAGGGTGGAGCCAACAAGCCGCCGCGCCTCGTGGCCGAAGGTACTGGCGGCGGCATCCGCGTGGGCTCTGGCAGCGTGACTTTGGAAAATACGATCATTGCCGGTAACACCGCCGCGAACGGTGCGGGCGACACCACCGGCGCTCCAACTCCCGGACCCAACGTAGACGGAGCAGTCACCAGCAATGGCCATAACCTTCTCGGTACGGCCGCAGAAGCAACTGGGTTCAGCGGCATCGGCGACCAGACCGGGGTGATCCCGTTGCTCGCGGCGCTGGCAGACAACGGCGGCCCAACTCAAACAATGGCTCTTCTAATTGGCAGCCCAGCGATCGACGCGGGCGTAGCAGCCGGATCTCTATTTGATCAGCGTGGACTGCTACGCACGTTCAACGACCTGAGCGTCGTAAACGCCCTGACCAGCGACGGCACGGACATCGGTGCCTTTGAACTCCAACCGATTTGCAGCCTTACCTGTCCAACCGACATCACTGTGCCGAATGACGCCGGCTTATGCAGCGCGGTTGTCAATTACACGACACCTTCCGGAGCAGGCTGCGGCACAGTCACGTGTGACCATCCGTCGGGATCTGTATTCCCAGTAGGAAGCACGATTGTGACATGCACCAGTTCGGCTGGGCCGACGTGCAACTTCAAAGTTACTGTTAAGGATGTCGAACCTCCAGTCATTACCACCACCGCTACTCCAATCGAGTTGTGGCCTCCTAATCATCGGTATGAGACCTTCGGAGTAACCGATCTGGTTGTCAGCGCCAGGGACCTATGCGACACGAGCGTGAACGTCGACGACGTGGTGATTACGAGCGCAACCAGTGACGAGCCTGAAAACGGCAACGGAGATGGCAACACAAGTGATGACATCATCGTGTTTGGAAACGACTGCCAATCAGTGCGATTACGCTCTGAACGAATGGGCGGTGGCAACGGACGGGTTTACACCATCACTTTCAAAGTGGCGGATGCTGCAGGCAATGTCGCTAGTGCCACGAAAAAAGTCACCGTACCTCATTCACAAAACGGATCGCCCGCAGTTGACGATGGGCCGGCATTCACCGTTTTGAGTGAATGTCCTTTTCAAACCAACTTGTTGGTGCGTTCACATTATCTCGATTTTTTGAATCGCGAGCCCGACACAAGTGGATTCAATTTCTGGACGGATGCACTTAAGAATTGCACCCCCAAACCGAGGTGTCAGGAAGGTAAACAGATCGATGTATCGGCTGCCTTCTTCCTCTCGATCGAATTTCAGAAGACCGGCTATCTGGTTGAGCGCTTTTACAAAGTTGCTTACGGCGATGCGACTGGTAATTCAACTTTTGGTGGCGCGCACCAACTACCGGTTCCTGCTGTTCGGCTGGTTGAATTCTTGAAGGATGCGAAACGAATTGGTCAGGGCCTTGTGGTGTTACAGCCCGGCTGGGAGCAAGTTTTGGCAAACAACCAGCAAGCCTACGCTCTGGAGTTTGTCCAAACGAGTCGCTTTATCACAAGTTTTCCGACGACCATGACACCAACCCAGTTTGTAGACAGGTTGAATCATAATGCGGGGGACGTACTTTCCTCCGCCGAGCGCACGACAGCCATCAATCTGTTCGGTGCCGCTGGAGATACAAGCAATACCAGAGTGCGGGCGCAAGTCGTCCGGCAAGTTGCAGAAGATCAGGATTTGTATGATGCGGAGTTCAACCGTGCGTTCGTTTTGGCTCAGTACTTCGGGTACTTACGCCGCAATCCTAACGACGCGCCAGAATCAACACTCGACTATACGGGTTATGACTTCTGGCTGAGGAAGTTGAACCAATTCAACGGCAATTACGGAAATGCGGACATGGTTAAAGCGTTTTTGTCGTCGGGCGAATATCGACGGCGCGTCGGACTGTGATTGAAATGTGCCGTTGACTCTCGGCACCTTACTAACCATTCGACGATTTTTCGGTTCCGATCTTCTCCGGTTCTTCGGCGGCGAGCGCCATCCCGCTCGTCAGAGTGGAGCGTAGATACTTTCACGCTTGCCTAGAGACCTGACAGCAACCCGGGGCGGATCGTACCGACCCTCAATTGGAGATCATTGAGGACGTCGCAAACACCGGGAACGAAGTCCAAAATTTTGTACTTCTAATCATAATCTCGTAGGAAATATTTCGATCGTTTGCGAAACAGGATCGCTCCCACAGTTCTAACTCACTGAATATAAGAACTTCTTCCGATTATCAACCTCCTCACCCTAGCTGGCATGTCAGTTGCGCTTTAATGACTTCGAATTAGTCATACGGAAGTAGCACCATCCTTAGCGCAGCTTACCGCGCAACCAAAACAACACCAAGGTCTGCATATTTGCAACGCCTTTTCATTTACTCCAACCCGCCGGTTGTGCGGCCAAAGGAAAACATAAATGAGAAAACTCCTTGGATATACCCTATTAACAGTGTCTTTCGTCGTTTGCTTCGCGACGGCTATCTTTGCGCAGCGCACCAGCGGAGACATCGAAGGCAAGGTTACTGACCCTAATGGCGCTGTCGTTCCTAATGTCAGCATTACGCTGACAGGTGTCTCAGTGGGTTTTAACCGAACTGTCCAGAGCGACGATAATGGCAACTTTCGCATTCCACAAGTACCAATCGGTAGCTACAAACTCACAACTGCTGCCATTTCTGGTTTTGCGGCAGCTACGGTGGACAACATCACCGTGACTGTTGAGAAGAGCACTATTGTTAACGTTAAGTTAGGCATAACGTCGGTCAATTCAGTCGAAATTTCGGCTGATGCGATGGGCGTGATAGACCCAACTGAAAGCAAGGTTCAAACGAACATTAACGCAAAACTGATCGAGCAGTTACCTAAAGGGACCAACTTTAATTCGCTTTTGAGGCTTTCACCGGCAACCCGTGCGGAAGGTCTTGCGGGCGGATTTCAGGTTGACGGGGCTTCGGGTTCTGAGAATTCGTTCCTTATTGACGGACTTTCGGTTGAGAATTTTAGAACCGGCGTTCTCAATGGCGTAAACAACATTCCCACCGAGCTTGTTTCTGAGATTCAGATCAAGACCGGAGGTTTCGAAGCTGAGCACGGTGGTGCTTCAGGCGCTGTAGTATCCGTCGTTACCAGGTCCGGCTCGGACAGTTTTCACGGAGGTGCTGGTGTGGCGTTTGAGCTTAGCCCGTTACAGCCCCAACCGAGAAATACGTTGTCACGGTTTGTTTCGAGCAGTTCCAGCGCCGCTGCGATTGCCGCGAACCCTGATTATCTGTACATGCTTAAGCAAAAAAGGGACACGTTTCACAATATTTTCCCAAGTGGAACCTTGGGAGGACCCATCGTCAAAAGTCATTTGTGGTTTTTGACCAGTTACTCGCCGCAAATCTTTACCACAACGCGGACGTCGAATTTCATTAACGCGGTAGCCAATTCCAATTTTTCGACCGGTCAGTTTGTCGCAACTCCGAGATTGGATGCCACTGGAAGCCCACTGGCCCCGATTACATATCGACAAACGGTGAGGAACGAATATGCGTTTGTAAGGCTCGACACAGCCCTGTTCAGCAAGTGGCGAGGTGGGGTGAGCTATTTGTGGAACCCTGCAATTACCCACGGCGCGATTCCGTTCGCGAATATCACGACTTCCAATCCGGTTAACACCGTCTACGGTGGAATTTCATATCCGTCCGGTGAATATTCGCTGCTCCGGGGCGGCCGCTCCAGCTCAGACAATTTCACGGGCCACATTGAGTGGACCCCGACCAATAATACGATTGCCACATTTCGCTATGGACGCGGCTTTCAGAATGAAAAATCTGGAAACTACGCGCTTCCAGAAGGTGTTCGCTCAGTGTGCAGCGGATCGGCAACCGCCTACGCCTCGATTGTTACGGGATGTCCTGGAGGTATTGGTTTCCAGAATCTGACCACTAACTCGATTACCACTCGCGACGTCTCAACAAAGAATGAGTTTTCCGCGGATGCCAGCTACCTTGTCGGTGGTCCAGCCGGCAAACACGACTTCAAGGGTGGCTATCTTCGTGGCAGGATTACAAATGATGTATTGTCCGGTAACGCGGGCACCGGCACTGTAACGCTGTTTTACGGACAGGACTATGCTCAAGCGTTGCCAGCCGCCGCCAGCCTTTCCTGCACTCTCGGCTCGGCAAGCTGTATTGGTGTTGGAAGTCTTTCCCGGAGTGGAACGAAGGGTATTGGCAAGAACCTCTATCAGGGCATTTACTTCCAGGACCGGTGGCAGCCTTCGAGTCGTCTCACCTTGAATTTGGGTGTTCGATTCGAAAAGGAACTCGTGCCGTCGTTTAATGCCGGCGACGTTTTGGCCGGTACGGCAATACCGAGTATTGAATTTGGTTGGGGCAAGAAGATTGCTCCTCGCTTGGGTGGCGCCTACGATTTGTTCGGCGATGGCAAGACCAAGATCTTTGGCAGCTACGGTTTCTTTTATGACCGATTGAAGTTTGAAGCGCCCCGCGGTTCGTTCGGTGGTGACTTTTTCCGCACGGACTATTTCCCCATCACATCAGCAAATCCCAACTATGCCTTCTATACGCCCGCGAGGATTTTGGGTTCTTGGACCGATCCTCGAGGCGGCGGCAATCCTTCAACGGTAGGTGGATTAAGTCAGTTACAAATCGACTTTCGTATTCCCTCGAACTTGACCGAAGCGCAGTTCAAGGCTCTTGGACTCGTGGTAACCGGTGTCGATCCTGACTTGAAAGCCTTCCAGCAACGTGAGCTGACATTCGGATTCGAAAGAGAGTTTCGCACCAATTATGTTTTGTCAGCTCGTTTTACGCGCAAGAATGTTGCGCACGCCCAGGAAGACCACGCCATATTGGGATTGAACCAGGCGGAGAACTATCCCGTCGGCAACCCCGGCGAAGGCTTGGATTTGAAACTCGATCAGCAGAACGGAACGGCGAGATCGGCCAGACCACAACGCTTGTATCGCGCTCTTGAACTAGTGCTCAACAAGCGGCTCTCCAACAACTACTACTTCAATGCGAATTATACGTTGGGGTATTTGTATGGTAACTATTCGGGGCTGGCGAGTTCGGACGAAAACGGACGGACTTCTCCGGGTGTTGATCGGTTCTTCGACTATCCGATCAATGGTTTCACGGCGACCGGCCAACCTGATAATGGTTATCTAGCGACCGACCGTCGTCATTCATTCAAGGCTTATGGTGGGTACTCCTTCGACCGGTGGAGAAGCAAAGGACACACAGATGATTTGTCTTTCTTCTACACGGCGATGCAGGGAACACCCCAGACGACCTTTATCACTGTAGTCGCAACTTCAATTCCCTTGATCAAGCGAGGCGATTTGGGAAGGACTCCAGCCTTTACGCAGACGGACCTTTCCTGGACACATCGTTACCGGTTTGGTAATGACGGGAATTACTCGCTGGCGTTTGACTTTAATGTCCTGAACGTCTTCAACCAGAATACGGTCACCAGTCTTACGACCAGCAGGTACAGGACCACGAACACAATTGGGGCCACCGACATTGACCCCGCGTACGTGGCCTCCACTCAGACGTTGATTCCGATTTTGAACAGAATTCTTAACGGACAAATCGGAACGCAACTTACACAACTCGAAAATGGAGGTCTTCCGAGTTTAACTGGGAGACCAAATCCCCATAGTAGTCTTTACGGACAACCTTCCGGCTATCAGGGTATCCGTAACGTTCGATTTGGACTGCGATTCCAATTCTAATTGAATCGCAACTTGCAACACTGAAAGCCTGCTCTCATCGGGAGCAGGCTTTCTTGTGTTATTGCTGACTCTAATAAGAAAGCGCGGAGAGAAGTAACACGGCAAATCGAGGCGGAACACTTCTACTAGCTCTTGGATCAAAGAGCTGGACGCCACCTCATATGCGGTTGGGCCATGCTAAGGCGTGCTGAGGAAAGATAAGCATTCAGTCTTCGGTCGCCAGTTAGGTTGAAACCGGGCCACTCCCGAGAAAACAGCACTACTAAAACTCGGAATCCTTATTGCTTAGTGTTGTTGGCCGAATCCTTTAGTTTGGCAATCATGTCTTTGATCCTATTCTTATCGGGGGAGTCCGGTACGAGTTTTAGAAACGTCTCAAGCTCGGTGATGGTGTCTTCATTGCGTTTG